>Ga0302186_10000014_pt1 | contig 200281 bp, 192 predicted proteins | sample II_Bog_E1_2_FD_198782 | JGI IMG/M metagenome (GOLD analysis project Ga0302186, IMG submission 198782) | Peat permafrost microbial communities from Stordalen Mire near Abisko, Sweden - II_Bog_E1_1 | ecosystem: Environmental > Terrestrial > Soil > Wetlands > Peat | place: Sweden: Abisko...
ATCCCCTAAATTTATTGATTCAAATTCTTGCAAAATCCAATTCTCCATAAGCCCTCCATAATTTAATTGTATATATTGGTATTATGCAAATTTTTTATGGGTTTAAAAACTTATGGGTAACGATATGTTAATTTTAGATGATCGATTTAATTAGAATACGCAATCAGAATGATTTTTGAGTAAATCTATCGTTATCATGCTATCCACCAATTATAAAGAGTGCTGTCTTGATCATAAAAAATCATAAAAAATAATCGTATCTTCTCCAAAATCGTTGGTAAATTAATTCTACATGATCTTTATTATGCTGGTGATGGGGTGGGGGCTATAGTATAAACTGGGGTAGATGTTGTTGTTGTCGTTAGACTAGGTATGTCTAAGCATGATGTTATAGGGATATTGTTTGTCGAGTTATTATATGATGTTAATATGGGTCGTGGTTGTCTTATTGGCAGATTGTGTGGGCGTCGATTATCCGCATTATTCATCTCTAAGCTATTGTCAGGTAAAATATTTGGTAAATTAATAGTATGACTCATTTTTTCAACTGTTATTGTTAAGTTTTTATATTGGGTTTTACAATATTGACTATATGACATAGATATACCAGCACAAACGCCAGTACATCCAGCTAATATGCTAAGATCTGAAAATTTAGTAGCTGCTGAGATAAAAGCTAAGATTGTTGTAGTACCCTGAAAGATATGCGAGGCTACATCTAGTACCTTATTTAATTTTTGCCATTTTAGACGAGCATTAATAGAATTTTCAATTTCATTTTTAAAATCGTTATTTATTAAAACCCTGCATTGCTCGTATAATATTGGGTCAATCTGGTTTGTTGGTTGCGCTGCAAATGTATTTATAGATTGTATTGGAGCTTGTTCTATGGTTATCGGTTGCATTGTTAATCTCCGATAGTTATTAGTGATGATTTTTAAGTATAGCAAAGATTAGATTTTTTGGTATATTACCTAGCTTTATGTGAAATTATTAGATACCCATTCCCAATCGAATGAATTGCCAGGATCTGTTTTACGGTTTGGTGCTATATGACAATGCCCAACTATATTATTGAGTGGGATTTTTCTGTATATTTTTCGAATAGCATTAATTAAGGTAAGCAATACTTGGTATTGTTCTTTCGTATAGGCAATATCATCGGTTCCTTCTAGTTCTATGCCGATAGAAAAATCGTTACAATTTTCTTTTCCATTAAAGCAAGATTGTCCTGCATGCCAAGCTCTATATCTAAATGGTACATACTGGATTAATTTACCATTTCTCTTAATTAAACAATGGCAAGATACTTTAAGTTGGTAAATTTCTTGAAAATACGGATGTTCGGTTGGATCTAAAGTATTAGTAAATAAATTAGTTATATATTTTTCTGATTTAGTAGAGAATTCCCCCGGAGGTAAACTTATGCCATGAATTACTAATAAATTTATCTCAGTATCATCAGGACGTAAGTCATAATTAGGGGAATAAACATATTCTGCTTCAACAACTAAACTGCTATTAGTGTCTATAGTTAGTCGTTTAGTAGTTGCTTTATTAGTTTTATTAAAACGGAATGTCATCGTTTTCTGTCATTGTTTCTTGCATGTTTTCGGTATTTTTAGCGCTGGAATTCATGCCGATATTATTACTATTATTTGAAAAATTATTAGTGCTTGGTTTAAATTCTTTAGAATCTAGCATCTGCATACTATTGGCTATAATTTCGGTCGTATAGCGATCATTACCAGACTGATCTTGCCATTTTCTAGTACGAATAGATCCTTCTATATAAACTTTTGAACCTTTTTTTAAGTATTCACCAACAATTTGTGCAAGTTTGTCGAATAGCGATACTTTGTGCCATTCTGTGCGTTCTTGTAATTCTCCAGTTTGTTTGTCTTTCCAAGAATCATTTGTTGCAACACTTATATTGGCAACAGCACTTCCATTAGGCATGTAACGAATTTCTGGATCTGCTCCTAAATTTCCAATTAAGATAACTTTATTAATACCTTTAGACATGATTGTACCCCTACCTATTGTTTTAATATTGAATATAGAAATTATTAACAAACTGCAGAAAAATACAATACATAATTTTGTTCAAATTTGCTATTGATATATAATCAAGTTCAAGAAATGTAGGTGAAAATATTAAAGGCGTAGTAAAAACCATGAAGTTTATATCGATTAAAGGCGCGAGAACTCATAATTTAAAAAATATTGATTTAGAAATTCCCAGAGATCAGTTAGTTGTAATAACTGGTTTGTCTGGTTCTGGTAAGTCTTCTTTAGCGTTTGATACGCTGTATGCAGAGGGACAACGTCGATATGTGGAGTCCTTGTCCACTTATGCTAGGCAATTTTTGTCAGTTATGGAAAAACCAGATGTGGATAGCATCGAAGGATTGTCGCCAGCTATTTCTATTGAGCAAAAGTCAACCTCTCATAACCCTCGTTCTACGGTTGGTACCATTACCGAAATTTATGATTATTTGCGTTTACTATTTTCTAAAGTAGGAGAACCACGGTGCCCTAAGCATAACACTCAATTAGATGCACAAACTATTAGCCAAATGGTTGATCAACTATTAGCATTACCGCTTAACACAAAATTAATGCTATTGGCTCCTATCGTACAAGCAAAAAAAGGTGAATATAACAAGCAACTAGAAGTGTTACGAGAACAGGGCTTTATTAGAGTAAGAATCAATGGTTTCATTTTTAATTTAGATTCAGATCTATTGCCGAAATTAGATTTTCATAAAAAGCATGACATAGACGTTGTAGTCGATCGATTGACAATCCAACCTGATTATAAAACTAGATTAGCTGATTCTTTATCTGTAGCCCTACATTTAACAGATGGTTTAGTAATTGCTGCATTATTTGATGAACAAGATAAGGTGCAAAGAGAAATAGAGTTTTCTAGTAAATTTGCTTGTAAGAAATGTGGATATAGTATTAAAGAACTAGAGCCTAGACAGTTTTCTTTTAATAGTCCTCAAGGAGCCTGTACAGTATGCGATGGTTTAGGTGTTAAGCAATTTATGGATCCAGAAAAATTAATTACGGATGATAATTTATCGTTATCCGCTGGTGCTATTCGTGGGTGGGATCGTAATCATCAATATCATTTTGGTATGTTAGAAAAACTTGCCAAAACATATAAATTTAATTTAAATGCTCCATATAAAGATTTAACTAAAAAAATTAAAAATATATTATTAACTGGCGATGACGAAGATTTTGAAGGAGTTATTAATAATATTGAAAGACGTTATTTAGAAACTAATTCTGATTATGTGCGAGAAGAGTTAGCAAAATTTTTAAGTCAAAAAATGTGTACAGAATGTAATGGTAGCAGATTAAATTTGGTTGCTAGACATGTATATATTCAAGATACAACGTTACCACAAGTAGTTAGGTTGTCTATAAATAATGCTAGAAACTTTTTTGAGGCATTACAATTTACAGGTGCTAAATTACAAATTGCAGAAAGAATTTTAAAAGAAATTGTAACTAGATTGAATTTTTTAATTAATGTTGGTTTAGAGTATTTAACCTTGGAACGTAGTGCAGACACATTGTCTGGAGGAGAAGCTCAACGTATTCGATTAGCGAGTCAAATAGGTGCTGGTTTGGTTGGAGTTATGTATGTATTAGATGAGCCATCGATCGGGTTGCATCAACGTGATAACGAAAGATTAATTAAAACTTTAACTAATTTAAGAGATTTAGGTAATAGTGTTATTGTCGTAGAACACGATCATAATACCATTCTTCAAGCTGATTTTGTTGTAGATGTTGGATTAGGTGCTGGTGTGCATGGTGGTTCTATTATTGCAAGTGGTACTCCAGAACAAATCATGCAAAATCATCAATCATTAACAGGAAAGTATTTATCTGGATTAGAATCTATTACTATACCAAGTTCAAAAATGAAATTTGATACTGATCAGCAGTTAATTATATCTGGAGTTAGTGCTAACAATTTAAAAAATTTAACTGTATGTTTTCCGATAGGATTGTTTACTTGTGTAACTGGAGTATCTGGTTCTGGTAAATCTACTTTAATAAATGACACTTTGTATCCAATTTTAGCTAAACAATTAAATCGAGCAACAACAAGTGTTGCGGATAAATACAGCTCTATTACTGGATTGGAATTTCTAGATAAAGTAATAGATATTAGCCAAGATCCAATTGGTAGAACCCCACGTTCTAATCCTGCAACATATACTGGTTTATTTACGCATATTAGAGAATTGTTTGCGTTAGTTCCAGAAGCTAAAGTTCGTGGTTATCAAATAGGTAGATTTAGTTTTAATGTAAAGGGTGGTAGATGCGAGGCGTGTAGTGGGGATGGTTTAGTTAAAGTTGAGATGCATTTTCTAGCTGATGTCTATGTGGTTTGTGATGTGTGTGGTGGTGCTAGATACAATAGAGAGACTTTAGAAGTTTATTATAAAGGTAAAAATATTCATGAAGTCTTAAACATGACAGTTGAAGAAGCATTATTGTTTTTTACTGCAATCCCTCATATAAAAAAGAAACTAGATACTTTATTAGAGGTTGGTTTAGGTTATATAAAATTAGGTCAAAGTGCGACGACGTTATCTGGTGGTGAAGCACAAAGGGTAAAATTAGCTAAAGAATTATCTAGAAAAGATACAGGTAAAACTTTATATATTTTAGATGAACCAACTACTGGTTTACATTTTCATGATGTTAAGAGATTGTTGCAAATTTTATTTACTTTAAGAGATCACGGAAACACTATTATAGTAATTGAACATAATTTAGATGTTATCAAAACTGCAGATTGGGTTATTGATTTGGGGCCCGAAGGCGGTGATAAAGGTGGTGAGATAGTGGCTATCGGTACTCCAGAAGATGTAGTGAAGGATTGTAAAAATAGCGGATCCTTTACGGGAAAGTTTTTGAAAGATGTTTTGATATAAATCTAGAGGCTAATGTCGTTCGGTTATTATTTTTTATCAGGGCGAGGACTAGGAGGAGTTTTAGGATTATGCATAGCAAATGGAGATTTCTTATTTGCTACTGTTTGAGGTGATGCTTGTGGTAATCCTGTTTTATCCTCGCCAGCACCCTTAGGTGCTGCTGGATTTACACTATTCGCAATAGCTGGAATTATTGGTAATTTTGCTCCCAGTGCATCCAATGGGCTTGTTGCTGTTAATGTAGCATTCGGATTAAGTGCTTGCATGTTTCGGTCATTAAATGCTTTAAGTTGAGCGCACATATCGGTATTCTTAGGATCTTGTTCATTAAGAGGCGGTATGATTTTAATTTGCAGACCAGGTATTGGGCTCTGAGGTAAATTATTTAATATATTTTTTAACTGATCATCATTAACACTAATGCCACCTGTTTTTTGTAGTTCTTTTGATAATTTTGATATTCCATCCTGGTCATTGTCATCATGGGCTTTTGCTAGGTTCTTTAAAAGTTCAATAAACTTATCAACTTCTTCGTCTGTTGCTGGTTTTTTAGATGCAAGAGGTGGTTTAGCGGGACTTATTTCATCATCTGTTGTTGGGTTATCAGGTGATGGCGGATTTGATTGAGTTGTGTTAAATTCTAAATCTAGTTAGGTGTTGTTCTGCTTGCTTTTTTTTATCTTCTGAGTCTTTTTTTTGATCTGTTGGCATATACATTAACACCTTTATTAATTATTATAAAAATTTTTTTATTGTTTTTTATGTTATAACAATATTATAGCATCTATTTGTAATTATTTAGGTGCTATTAATCCTTTGGAAGTTTATTATAGAAGTTTATTATAAAGGTAAAAATATTCATGAAGCCTTAATTATGACTGTTGAAGAAGGGTTATTATATTTTACTGGAAAATTTTTAAAAGATGTTTTGAGATAGTTTTATAACGAACGACAGGAGATTTTATGCCAACAAATAATCCATTAGAAGTATTAAACAATCAAAGAAAATTCCTTTTTGCCTCATGTGGAAAAAACTATTATTTTAGAGTAATCACAAAGCCAGAAGATATGCAAGCTAGGCATGATTGTACAGAATTGTTACGCAAGATGCTAAATATCTTAGAATGTAAAAATTCACCGCTAGGATTAGACTGGGATCCTGGGTACGAATCTAGAGTAAAATCTACTAACAGGTGCGTTACAGATAATTATACATATTTTGTTTTGGAAGATGAGGTTGGCAAAGCAATCGGCATATTATCTGGAGATATTTATCCAAATAATAATCCGTCAGAACAAGAAAATAATAAACCCGCAATAAATGCAAAGAATTTTTTTATTGAAGATCAATATCGCGGTTTAGGATTTGGGCAAATGATGCTATCAAAAATACCTACCATAATAGCAAAAAGGGTTGGTATAGTTACAAAAATTATTAAGGGATTAAGTAAAGAATCAATTGAAGCTGGAAATTTAGAAAGATATCAAAAGTATTCTGATAAAGCCAATTTAACCAGCGAAGTTACAGATAAACAAAATAAAATGGACGGCAAATTACTTGTTGTTCAAGCATGTTTATCGTATCAAGAAGCTAAAGGTATTGCTAAGTCATTCAAACAATTAGTTGCAAGTAAACACGAGCTGGATATTGATAAGAGTAAAGAAAGAAAAGGGTGGCGTTGCGTTCCTTCTGTAGGTTAATTCTTGTAAGCTTGTATTAAGCCTCTTGTTAGACTTTCATTAATTATCCAACGCACGTCATCCATAATTTTAGGGTGAGTAAGAGCGTCAGTGTAACTATCATAATATTTTGGTTTACCCTCATAGCAGCCAGTTATGGTATTGTATTTGTCATGCCAAAAATAGGTATGGACTAATTCGCTATGATTAGCATAGCTTTCGGCAATTGCTCCTAAACTAATTACATCAGACAATATTACATTAGCCCCTAATTCTTCTTTTAATTCACGTACTAAAGCTTGTGGTGCGGTTTCTTCTAATTCAATTCTTCCGCCAAAAGTTGCAAGGTAACCAGGGAAACGATCCCAATCGTTACCACGTTGTTGCAGTAATATTTTATTATTATTTGTTAAAACTAAACAGCCAACAAAACGTTTATGGAAACTAGATTCATCAGCTTTCGTTAAATCAATTATTTTTATAGAGTCTATGGAAAATTTCATATTGTTTTCTTGCTTCTATTGTTATGTATTTTTATTATAATAGAGGCATCATTAGAATTAAAGATCCCTTATAATCAGATCCAGGGCTGTTCAGCAGCAGACAGTTGAGCAAACAACCATCAACAGCCTCACCCCTTCAAGTTCAATTATAATTCACGCTTACCAGGTCCCTCTCCAACAAAAATTGTTGGAGAGGGCGTTCACCTTGATATATATTCTATGTTTTTTGCTATATTTTCCAGTACATTATATAAATCATTTAAAACTTCCCAATTCCAAAATTTTAACACCTTAAAATTTAGAACAGATAAAATATAAGTCCTTATATCATCATACTCCTGTTGTTCCAAATGAAAATTACCATCTAACTCAATTATTAATTTATGTTCTAGACATACAAAATCTGCAATATAATTGCCTATCCAATATTGTCTGCGAAATTTTATATTCATAAATTTTCTATTTCTAATAGCTTGCCATAAAATATTCTCAGCTTTAGTAGCTTTCTTTCTTAAAATTTTTGCACATTGTAATAATTTAGCTTATTTCATAATATAAAAAGTACTGAAAACTAAATTATCTGTATATAGCATTTTTACTGATATTACCATGCTAATGTGAGCATATGGTGCCCACCCTCTCCAACAATTTTTGTTGGAGAGGGACCTGGTAAGCGTGAATTATAATTGAACTTGAAGGGGTGAGGCTGTTTGGTTATTTGCTCACTTGTTCGCTGAATAGCTCTGTAGTCAGTCTTAGATGATTTATTTGATAACTTGGATATTTAAAACTTTATTAAAAACAAAGCCCTTGATTTATCTGCATTTTATCAGCATAATATAAAAGCCTATCAATGCCGATAAAGAGCTGATATTATGCCGATAAAATTTAACCCAAATTATATAATTACCTCCAAAATCATGAATTGCCTTATGCGTATCGAGGCAGCAAAGGAAAAAGTGTTGCACTTACCTTTAACACCAACGGTTCTTAGTTCGTTAAGAGAGACAGCGCGCATATACACGACCCATTACTCGACAATGATTGAAGGCAATCAGCTTGATCAAGATCAAATTAAATTTATTCTGAAGCATGATGGCCATTTTCCCGGACGTGAGCGTGATGAACATGAAGTAAAAGGTTATTACGCCGCACTAAACCAAGTGGAACAGTGGGCTGCCGCTAGGAAAAAAGTGACAGCAAAAACCATTCAAATGCTGCATGCACTTATTATGGCTGATGGTAAAACTAAAGTGCAGCCAACAGAGTATAGGGATGGACAAAATGTTATTCGAGATGGAAGGACAAGGGCTATTGTTTACCTGCCGCCAGAAGCTAAGGATGTAGCTGGGCTAATGACAGGAATGGTGGATTGGGTTGGCAAGAATGCTGATCTGCCTTGCCCCATTATTGCTGGAATTGCTCATTATCAGTTTGCTACTATTCATCCTTACTATGATGGTAATGGAAGAACGGCCAGATTACTCACAACCCTAATTTTACATCTTGGTGGTTATGATTTGAAGGGGCTTTATTCTTTGGAAGAATATTACGCACGCAATTTAGGAGATTACTATAAAGCTATTAGTATCGGGGAGTCTCACAATTATTATATGGGCCGTGCTAAAGCTGATATTACTCCATGGGTTGAGTATTTTATTGAAGGCATGGCAGTTTCATTCGAAAATGTTTGCAAGCGTATGGCTGAAGTTGGTAATCAAGGTTTATCAGATCAGAGTTCTCTCATTAGAAAACTTGATCCTAAACAACGTAAGGCACTTGAGCTGTTTCAAAAATTTGCAACCATTACAAGTCGTCAGGTTGGTGAATTGTTTGGTTTTAAATCACGCACTAGTGCTGCGCTTTGTGCAATTTGGGTGGCAAATGGTTTTTTAGAAATTGTTGATCCATCAAATAAAGGACGAAAGTATAAGCTGTCAAAGAAATATAAAAATTTGATAACAAGTAGTTAGGGATTGTGTAAAGAATTTTTATTCCACTCACTCCAATCCACCTTACTATAACCATTTGGATCTAACACATAATTATAGAATTTTTGTATAAAACTATAACGATCCTGAGCAGCTGGTTCTTTCCATTTTTTACGATCTGGCAAAAATTTTACCTTAGATAATTTAACTCCACCTAATTGGTGCTGACGTTCTAAAATACCATCTAGGGCTAGCGAGTGAGCATTTTGAATAATATCGTACATAGACATAAAAGTAGTAGTACGTCCTCTTCCGCCACGGCAATGAACATGGATCCAAGAATTTTTTGGTAAATTTTTTACAAATTTCACGAAAAGATCTACCTCGGAAGGTTTTGGGGCAAAATGATCGGTTACTAATATTCTTTGATAATTTGCTCCTAACTCTTCGGTTGCTAATTGTTCAGTAGTAACTTTGTGTATTTCGATTGTTGAATAACTTTTAGGTATAAAAAAACCACCAGGTAATTTAGTAAGTCCTTGATAAATTTTAACTTTTTTCTTGGCGGATAATTGAGCAATTAACTGTGGTTCTAATTGATGTTTAACTTGATTTCTAAAACCATACCATGAAACTGCGCGTTCATTTAACATGGCATGCGGTTCTTCTCTTAAATCCAAAATAAAAATTTCTTTGGTGCTATGGTTTGCAGTATGTTGTTTGGCTTCTTGGATGATATACTGTAAATCAGCCACATTTGGTTGAGAACTACCAGAAACATTTAATCCAACTGGCTGTAAATTTAATCCATTACGATATCTTTTTGGTTGATTATACTTCTTATTTTTATTGTTTTTTTTGGTGTCGCTGTTTGTAGTAATATTTTCTATATTATGGGTGTTGTCATAAATTAATATTATTTTTTTAATTTCTTGAGGATGTTTTTCGGTATTTGCATAAGTGTTTGGCATATATAAATACCCTAACAAAGCAAAGATACTTAAAAAATTATTTAGTAACTTTGATCTTAGCAAATTTTCGTTTCCCGACTTGATAAATATGTAATGTATCATCTGCTTTGATTTCCATATTATTTTCTATTATTTCATTATTTATTTTTACAGCTCTTTGCTTAATTAAGCGTAATGCATCAGAAGTACTTTCTACTAGCCCAGAATTTTTTAATAAATTAGCTAAATATATACCATTATTATTATCTACAGTTATAGTAATTTCTTGAATATTTTTTGGTGTTTGGTGCTGACTAAATTGTGCTTCAAATTCTTCGTGAGCTGTATTGCTATCTACAACACTATGAAATCTAGCGACTATTTCTTTAGCTAAAATTATTTTCATATCCCTAGGGTTTTTACCGTCAGCTGCTTCTTGTTGTAATTTATTAATTTCAAATGTGCTTTTAAAGCTTAATAATTCAAAATATCGCCACATTAATTGATCAGATATGGACATTAATTTACCAAACATATTTTGTGCAGGTTCATCTATACCTATATAATTATTAAGAGACTTAGACATTTTTTGTACCCCATCTAAACCTTCTAACAATGGCATGGTAATAACAATTTGAGATTTTTGACCATAATGTTTTTGTAATTCTCTTCCAACTAATAGATTGAATTTTTGATCTGTGCCGCCAATTTCGACATCAGCATTGGTGAACACAGAATCATATCCTGTAAGTAGAGGGTATAAAAATTCATGAATAGAAATAGGTTGGCCGTTTTGGTAACGATTGTTAAAATCATCACGCTCTAGCATTCTAGCTATAGTATATTTAGAAGATAAACTAATCATTTGTTGAATATCTAACTTTTCTAACCAACTTGAGTTGAATAAAACTTCAGTTTTATCTGGATCTAAGATTTTAAATACTTGAGTTTTATATGTTGCAGCATTTACTAATACTTGTTCTTTAGTTAAGGCAGGTCTGGTAACATTTTTACCAGTTGGATCACCAATCATTGCCGTACAGTCTCCAATAATAAATAATATTTTATGACCAAATAACTGAAATTGTCGTAACTTATTTAGTACAACAGTATGTCCTAAATGCAAATCAGCGGCAGTTGGATCGCAACCTAGTTTAATTTTAAGTTGAGGGCTTATTTGTTTTGTGATAGTGTGCTGTGTGTGTTTTGTTGGTGCTAAACGCTGTTTTAGCTCGTCGAGAACTAAAATTTCCGCAGTTTTTTCTTGTAATTGTTTTAATTCGTCAATGGTAGTTGATTCATTAGTTAGAACATTATTTATATTGTTTTTCATACTTTTAAAACCACAACCTTTATACCCATAATAATTTAAAAACCTTGAACAACCACATAATAGAAGCTATCCTTTTTGTCTATGAGATTTGATTACCAACCAGCATTAGTTAATGTAAGAATTTTAAAAACTTCTAAGCAAAGAAAATTATTTCTTTTAGCAGCTGCTGGTGTTATTGGTTGTTTAATCATAGTCTCAGCCATAGCACATTCTGTTGCTAATTTTAGTAATAAATCAGCTTACACGTATTCTCAGGTAGACGTGTCTCATAGTTTAAATATATTACCACCAACTGTCACTCAAGCAAATTTGTCTAATGATAGCCCAAAAAGTAACTTACCAACTACCGTTGCTGATGATAAGTCGGTAGAACAACAAACTATTGCAGCTGTTAATCCAGAACCAGAATGGAGAGCTATTAAAATTCAACCTGGGGATACTTTGACAAGTATATTACAAAATTTATCAATGCCAGCTGTACACCTAAAAGATTTAAATAATTTTATTAAAACTAATGTAGCTTGCAAAGCTATAGCTAATATTCGTTCAGGACAGTCAATTAAAGTTTTATTTGATTCAGACAATAATCTTAAAACAATTAAGGTAACATTAGCAGCTCATAAAACATTACTTATAGATCAGATTGGACCGCGTAACTATAAAATCCATCATGAAGAAAAACCGATTATTAAAAAATTAAGTTTTGCTCGTAATAAAATTTCTGGTTCTTTTTATGCAGCAGCACAAGCTGCCGGATTAAACGAGACATTAATTATGGAAATGGCAGATATTTTTGGCTGGGATATCGATTTTACTATGGATATTAGACCAAATGATAAGTTTCGTATTTTATATGAAGAAAAATTTGTAGAAAATGAAAAAATTGGTACAGGACATATATTGGCTGCTGAATTTGTTAATCAAGGGCAAACGTATCAGGCTGTACGCTTTACCGATACCCAGGGTCGAAATGGTTACTATACTCCAGAAGGTTATAGTATGAATAAAACTTTTTTAAGGAACCCAGTTAAATTTGCAAGAATAGGTTCTAAATTTTCTACTGGAAGGCATCATCCGATTTTACATAGAATTCGTGCTCATAAAGGAGTGGATTACATAGCACTATCTGGCACTCCAGTAAAAGCTGCAGGTGATGGCAAAGTAGTTTTTATAGGTAGAAATGGTGGATACGGTAATCTAATTGAGTTACAACATGGTAATAAATATTCTACTCGATATGCACATTTATCTAATTTTGCTCAAGGTATAAAAAAAGATGTTGTGGTTAAACAAGGGCAAGTAATTGGTTACGTTGGTCGTACTGGGCTTGCAACTGGCGATCATCTCCATTACGAATTTAGAGTGGATGGTATACATCGTGATCCATTAACCGTACAATTACCGAAATCTATGCCATTAGCAAATAAATATCGTTCCAAATTTTTATCTTATGCTCAACAAATGATTAGTTTATTAAATGAAAATGATACTGCAAGGTTTGCAAAAAACTAATAATTTTTTTATTGGAATTTTATCTGGTACCAGCATGAATAGTATTGATGCTATCATGATGGATTTTTCTAATAATAATCATAAAATAATTGCGACCGTTAATTATCCATTTAATAAAAAATTAGCTGCCAAATTATTATCAATAATTAATGCAGGCGGATGTAGTTTAAGAGAACTAGGAACTATAGATCATAAATTAGGAATAGAATTTGCCAAAGCTGTTAATAAATTGTTATCTAAAACCGCAATTAATCCAGAACAAATTACAGCGATCGGTTGTCATGGGCAAAATATTTGGCATGAACCAAGGGCTAAAGATCCATTTACTATGCAAATTGGTGATCCAAATATTATTTGTGTATTTAGTAAAATTGTAACCGTTGCTGATTTTAGACGAAAAGATATGGCTTATGGTGGTCAAGGCGCACCACTCGTACCTGCTTTTCATGCAGCAGTATTTAGAAGTCCATTAAAAACTAGAGCAATTATTAATATTGGTGGTATAAGTAATATTACTGTGTTACCAAAAAATTTTGATCAGAAAGTTGTTGGTTTTGATTTAGGTCCTGGTAATTGTTTAATGGACGAGTGGGTACAGACAAAGTTTAAAAAACTTAAAATTAGTTATGATCAAAATGGATTATTAGCCTCTAGTGGAAAAATTATAACTAAATTATTAAATATATGTTTGCAAGATCCATATTTTAAAAGATTACCACCAAAGTCTACTGGAAGAGAATATTTTAACCAGGCATGGCTTAATAAAAAAATTAAATTATCTCAATTAGCCGAAGCTAAGATCTCTAAAACAGCTGTGAAACCATATAAAAATCAAGATGTATTAGCAACTTTACTACATTTAACAGCTAATATAATTAATAATCAAATTAAAATGATTAATAAATCATCCAAGGATCAAATAGAAGAAATTTATATTTGTGGTGGTGGTGCTAGTAATAAAGCACTGTTAGCATTGCTTAAAAAAACTATAAGTTGCCTAGTTGGGGTTACTCAAGATTTAGGAATGCATGCTAATTGGGTAGAGGCAGCACTTTTTGCTTGGTTAGCTAAGCAAACGGTGGAAGGCAAACCTGGTAATTTACCAAGCGTGACTGGTGCGAAGTCTTTGGCTATTTTAGGTTCTATTTATTTACCAGACAATTGTATTTAAGAAAAATATTAGTAATATACAAATCTTACCCCTAACCCCATCCCTATCTCGATCGGGAAAGGATGGATTTAATACATATCGAAAAGGAATAAGTCCATGAAAAAATACATATGTTTAATATGTGGGTATATATATGATGAAGCAAGTGGTTGGCCAAAAGACAATATAGCACCAGGAACTAAATGGGAAGATGTACCGCTAGATTGGGTATGTCCAGAATGTGGAGCTAGGAAAGAAGATTTTGAAATGGTAGAGGTAGCCTAGCGTGGTTTTGGTGGTAGGTTTACTCTAAATGATGGATCTGATGGTCCCTTTTCACCATCAGTAGTTGGTTTTGCTTCCAAGCTTGGTGCTGTGCCGTCTGCATTTTCTTTCGCTGTTTCAGTTGATTTTTTTGCAGGATCAGTTTCATGTCCAGCTTGAGGTTTAAAGTCAGGATTAATGTTATTATTTAGGTTTTTGAAGTCTTCCACCATCTTTTTGAATGTTGGACTGGCTGTCATTGCTTGAAATTGTTGAAATTCTGCATCGTAAACTTCTTTAGTTTTTTTGTCATCATATGGATGGCATTTAAATTCCGGTTTTAATTGGTACTCTGTAGATTGTGCTCTAGCATACAATTCTGCTATAGCCTCCATATTAGTGTTTGGGTAAATGGCATACGTAGCTTTTGCTCCCAGTTTTTTTTTGGCATGCATTGCTGCAAGTAACATGACTGGTATACTATCTTTTGTCGCATTGCCAGTAATTGATACTTCTGATCCTTGCAACGAGACATCAATAATATTATCGCCAAATTTTATTTCAAAACCACCAGACTTATCAGTTTTTTTGTTAATGGACAGAGCTTTATGTACATTAATGCCTGCTTTTTGAAATTCCTCTAATTGTTCTTGGGTATATTTTTCATTATGTCTTTGTGTTATTGGTTCACTTGGATCTTTATTTTTAAATTTAGCATTTTCTTTTTCAAGGGATTGAAATAACTCCTCAATTGTAGCCTGGTTGATTTCTGCTGTGGTTTCAGTTGAGTTAATATATTTATATTGTTGGGCAATTTTTTGTAAACGTAGTAACCAATATCTATATAAGCTTGATTGATCTTCTGAAGATGGTTCTTTTTCTTTTGGTGGGGTAGGGGTATCTTTATCAAGATCTACTGTTAGCCCTGGATCTTCTGATCCAACAGAAAAAGATACTCCCGGCAATTGTACAGCTGTCTTAATTGGAAAACTAATTCCTGGTTTTGCGTCGATATTTGGTGGACTTGCCGGATCAGGAACTGGCACACTAATACTTGGTAGCGGAGTAGCGCTAAGCGGAGTACCGCTAATTGGTACCGTAAATCCAGCTGTATCCTTTGGGTGATCTTCAGGCATTAGTACCTTATCTTTTTAATAATTATTCAGTTGTTACACAATAAATTCTAGTACAGATCTGCTTAGTGGCATAGAACTAGGTTTAACGTCTCACGTTGACATACAATCAATTTTTAATAAAATCCAAAACTTTAATGGAATTTTAAAAATAATTTTAGTTATAACTTGCAATTCACCATTATGTCTGACTACACTTTTTGTTAGGGGGTGAACTTAAATGGACCAACATCAACATAATAATATAACGACACATAACAACACACCAACACATAATCATTCGTATGAGTATGTCAATAAACAGTGTTGTTGCTTCCAGATGCGTAAAGTAATGCGAGCAGTAACTCAGTATTATGATCGTTACTTAGAACCATCAGGAATAAGATCAACACAATTTACGTTATTAGTAGCTTTAGCTTCTACATCCGCTAAAACTTTAACCGAGATAGCAGAAAATTTAGTTATGGATAGAACTACTTTAACGCGTAATTTAAAACCTCTAGCTAAAATGGGATTGATTACTATTGTCCACACTGTGGACAAAAGATCAAAAGCCTATGCTTTAACCGATAAGGGTAAAGAGCTAGTAACTGTATGTATACCGCTATGGCAATCAGCTCAAAATAGCGTTATAGGTGGAGTAGGCGCAGAGAATTATCATGAAATTGTTATAAAGTTAGAAAAATTATTAAATACATTGAGTTTGCATAAATAATACTCACAATTTCAGTATGCTATTCGTATAGTGTTTTCTAATGTTCATCTTCCTTACCATACAAGTACCATATAAAAATTAGTATGGTACTTTAGGTTGTTTTTCAGTAAAGTCCCAAAAAGTCTCAAAATAATTTATTTAATCAAATTATCTAGTGATAATTTTGTAATTAATTGATAATTTTAGTATCTTGCATTCTTACGGTATGAGTTTTATTGACTGATTTTAGAGGGTGATTTATATGGACAAAAACAAACAAAAAGCACTTGGCGCAGCTTTATCTCAAATTGAAAAGCAATTTGGTAAAGGTTCTGTAATGTTAATGGGCGATAATAAAGCGGTTGGGGATATTGCTGCAATCTCTACTGGTTCATTAGGTTTAGATATAGCGCTTGGTATAGGTGGTTTACCTAAAGGACGAATAGTAGAAATTTTTGGTCCAGAATCATCTGGTAAAACAACCTTAACTTTACAGGTAATAGCAGAATGTCAGAAGCAAGGTGGTGTTGCAGCGTTTATAGATGCTGAGCATGCATTAGATCCATCTTATGCAGAAAAATTATCGGTTAAAGTTGATGAATTATTAGTATCGCAACCAGATACTGGCGAGCAAGCTTTAGAAATTACCGATATGTTGGTACGCTCTGGTTCTGTCGATATTATAGTTATAGACTCTGTTGCGGCACTTACTCCTAAGGCAGAAATAGAAGGAGAAATGGGTGATCAACATATGGGGTTACAAGCCAGGTTAATGTCACAAGCCTTACGAAAACTTACAGCTAACATTAAACGTACTAATACTTTAGTGATTTTTATTAATCAGATCCGTATGAAAATAGGCGTAGTGTTTGGTAATCCAGAAACTACAACTGGTGGAAATGCATTAAAATTTTATTCTTCGGTGCGCTTAGATATTAGACGTATTGGCTCTATAAAGGGACCTGTTAATACTGCCAATAAAGTTGCTGGTAAAAAGACTGAAGAAACAGAAGTAATTGGGAGCGAAACTCGCGTAAAAGTAGTTAAGAACAAAGTTGCTCCTCCATTTAAACAGGCAGAGTTTGAAATTTATTATGGAACCGGTATTTGTAAAATGGGTGAAATAATTGAATATGCTGTTAAATTAGGATTAATGGAAAAAGCTGGTGCTTGGTATAGTTATATGGGCAATAAAATTGGGCAAGGTAAAGAAAATGTTCGCCACTTTTTAAATTCCAATAAACATATTGCTATCGAATTAGAGCAAAAAATAAAAGAACAAATATCATCTAATTCTAAAATTAATCTTCGTTTAACAAATGAAGAAAATATTGAGGAAGCATTGGTAGAAGAACAGGAAGAGTTAGAAGAATTGGTATAGTAAGAGTATGTTAAATGCGAGAGGGGGCCCTCACCCCAGCCCTCTCCCGCGCGTGCGGGAGAGGGGGAGGTTGTAGAAAGGGTGTATTAAATGGATACTAGCGAAATCCGAAAATTATTTTTGGATTATTTTAAAAATCAAGGCCACACTGTTGTACCAAGTTCTTCTTTAGTTCCTACAGATGATCCCAGCTTGTTGTTTACTAGTGCTGGGATGGTGCAATTCAAAAAAGTATTTTTAGGACAAGAAGTTTTAGAATATAAGCGTGCTGTTAGTTGTCAACGATGTTTACGAGCTGGTGGTAAACATAATGATTTAGAAAATGTAGGCTTTACCTCGAGACATCATACTTTTTTTGAAATGTTAGGTAATTTTAGTTTTGGTGATTATTTTAAGCGAGAAGCAATTTTTTATGCATGGGAATTTATAACTAAATATTTAAAAATACCTGCAGAGAAATTATGGATCACGGTATATAAAGATGACTCCGAGTCCGCTGATATTTGGTTAAAAGATATTAAAATAGATCCATCTAGATTTTCTAAATGTGATGCAGATGAAAATTTTTGGTCAATGGGAGATACAGGTCCATGTGGACCATGTACAGAAATTTATTATGATCATGGATCGGAATTTGTAGGTAGTGCTCCGGGATTTGGTGATACCAACGAAAGATATGTAGAAATTTATAATTTAGTTTTTATGCAATACAATCGTTCTGCAAATGGAGAATTGCATAATTTACCCAAACCATGCGTTGATACTGGTATGGGGTTAGAGCGAGTTGCTGCGATCATGCAGTCTGTACACAATAATTATCGCATAGATATATTTATTAAGTTAATTAAAGATATAGGTGAATTGTTAAATGTTTATGATTTAAATAATACTTCTTTAAGGGTTATAGCTGATCATTTGCGCGCTTGTGCTTTTTTAGTAACAGATGGTGTAGTGCCTACCAATGAAGGGCGTGGTTATGTTTTGCGACGTATAATGCGTCGAGCAATTCGTCATGGTTATAAACTAGGTCGACAACAACCTTTTTTTCATTTGTTAGTCAAAAGTGTTGCAAAGGTTATGGGCAATGATTTTACAGCATTAAAAGAATATAAAAGCAAAATAGAAAAAATATTTTTAACCGAAGAATTGCAATTTGCTAAAACTTTAGAACATGGAATGAAGTTGCTACAACAAGAAATTAAAAATACTACTAATGGAATTATTAACGGAGAAATTGTATTTAAATTATACGACACTTATGGATTTCCAGTAGATTTAACAATGGATGTTGCTCGTGAACATGCAATGACGTTAGATATAATTGGTTTTGATAAATGTATGCTAGAGCAAAAGACTAGAGCTCGTCAATTAACCAAATTTAAAGATATGGATATAGACTTAGATGGATTAACAGAAACTAAATTTGTAGGTTACGAACAAAATGAAATACAAACTAAAATTGTACAAATATTCTTAGCTGACAATAATCAACATGTTAATGAATTAACTGCAGGGCAAGTTGGTAAAATAATTTTAGAAGCTACGCCTTTTTACGCACAAAGCGGTGGTCAAGTTGGTGATGCTGGGTTTTTATTAAGTCATAACGGAGCTAAGTTTATAATTGCTGATACTCACAAATTAGCAAAAACTAATATACATATTGGCCAATTAGAAACAGGTGTTTTAGCAATTGGAGATATAGTTGACGCAAAAATAGATATAGCTAGACGTCAAAAAATTCGATTAAATCATTCAGCCACTCATTTGTTGCATGCGGCATTGCGTATTGTTTTAGGAACACATGTTAAACAAAAAGGTTCGGTTGTTGATGATAAAAGACTGCGTTTTGATTTTGAGCATTTTCAGCCATTAACTACTGAACAAATTGCAGTTGTCGAGTTATTAGTTAACGAAAAAATTCGTGCTAACATACCAACAAAAACAGAGATCATGTCAACAAAGGATGCAATAAATATTGGAGCTATTGCATTGTTTGATGAAAAATACCAAGATAAAGTACGTGTATTAAATATAGTGGATGGCTTTTCTGTAGAACTATGTGGTGGTACTCATGTTGTGCGGAGTGGAGATATTGGTTGTTTTAAAATTCTGACAGAAGAAGCAATTGCATCAGGTACTAGAAGAATAGAGGCAATTACTGGTGAGCAAGTTGTAAAATATATTTCTGATAGTCAAAATGTTTTAAATAACACGTTAAAATTATTAAAAATTCCACATCAAGATAGTATTCATCAGAATATAAATAAGCTTTTACATAAAACTAAAGAATTAGAAAAAAACCTGGAAATGATTGAGAAAAAAAATGCTTTAATGCAAATTGAAAAATTACAATCTAAGGCTGAAGTAGTGGCAAATGGTGTGAAAATATTAGTTATTAATGTTGATGTTAATCCTAGGTATTTAAAATTAGCGATAGATCAATTAAAACAATCTCTAACAACAGCAGTAATTATTTTGGGTTGTGAATATAATTCTAAAGCAATTGTAATAGTGGGTGTGACCAAAAATTTATTAATAGAAAATAATTTAACCAAAAATAAAATTTCTGCGTTAGATTTAATTAAACATGTAGCAGTTGTTATAGACGGTAAAGGTGGTGGAAGAGATGATTTGTCAGAAGCCAGTGGAAACAATGTAAAAAATTTATCTGTAGCATTAGAAGTTGGATATAAGAAAATAATGGAATACATAGCTAATATTTAGGGAGATCTAATTTATGGAATTGGTTGTTAAAAAGTTTGGCGGTACATCAGTTGCTAATGTAGAAAGAATAGAGTTAATAGCTGAAAAAATTTTTGAATTTTACAAACAAAAACAGAAAATAGTAGTGGTTGTTTCAGCTATGAGTGGTGAAACAGATAGATTAGAAAATTTAGCTTATAAAATCACCCCTAATCCAGATCCTAGAGAAATGTCTGCATTACTAGCAACAGGAGAACAATTAGTAATATCACTTTTATCTATAGCTTTAATTAAACGAGGTTGTCCAGCTCGTTCATATACCGGATTACAACTTGGTATAGAAACAGATGGCATAGTTAATAAAGCTCGAATTAAAAATATAAATACTAGTAATATTTATAATGATTTACAAACAGGAAAAGTAGTTATAGTTGCTGGATTCCAAGGAGTTGATACAGATGGCAATATTACAACGTTAGGTAGAGGAGGATCTGATACTACAGCTGTTGCACTAGCTGTCGCGCTACAAGCTAAAGAATGTCATATTTATACTGATGTAAATGGCGTTTATACAGCAGATCCTAATTTAGTATCAGATGCTCAACGTTTAGATAATATCCATTTTTTTGAAATGTTAGAATTAGCAGGACTTGGTGCTAAAGTAATGCAAATTCGTGCAGTTGAGCTTGGTAGTTATTATGATCTTCCAATAAGGGTATTATCTAGTTTTAATGATAAAGATGATGTTAGTACTTTAATTTCTGCGAGTAGTTTAGAGTATAAACAAGTTGTAAAAATAGCGACTCTTAGTGGTCAAATAAAGATTTCCATAAAAAATATTGCACATAGAAACTGGATCCTTGTTTTAAAAAGTTTTGCTAATTTGCAAATAGAAATCGATATGCTTAGTGAACACAATAATGAAGTATCTTTTGTAATAAGTAAAAAATATTTCGAGCAATGTAAGATCATTTTAACTACAGTTAACGAAAGTGTTACAACGAACAATTGCTTGCAAGTAGCTAAGTTATCTTTAGTAGGTCTTGGCTTATCTTCTAATCCTGAAATTGTTAGTCAAATTTATAATAGTTTACACCAAGAAAATATAGTTATTCAACAAATGGCAACTTCGGAAATTAAAGTATCTATATTACTAAACGAAACAGATCTAGAGCTGGCTATTAAAATTCTACATAACGTATTTTTGGGGGAAGTACAAGAAATCACTAAATGTGTTTAAATAATAATCAAATCATTGACATATCATAATAAACAATGGTGCAATATTAAAAAATGAAATTTATAAAACTTATAAAATTTGAGATGAAATGGAGATTAGTAAATGTTGATTTTAACAAGAAGGATTGGGGAAAGTTTAATTATTGGAAATAATGTTACCATAACTGTTTTAGGGGTCAAAGGTAACCAGGTTAGAGTTGGCGTAAATGCTCCAAAAGAAGTTTCAGTTCATAGAGAAGAGATTTATGAACGCATCCAAAAAGAAAAATCACACAATATAGCTAATGCTAATGATGTGAATCATCAACAGTTTTCTAAAAATAATCGCCATGATATAAGCTCTGGAGATTTTGCAGAGGAAGATTTAGAAGAAGATGAGTAGCCGTACTCCTTGATTAAGGTAAGGGGGGCCGTCCAGCAATTTGCTAATTTAGGCCTCACCCAAACACTCTCAACTATAAGTCACGCTTACTACAGCCCTCTCCAGCTAACGCTGGTAGAGGGCATAACCATCATTATCATTAGATATTTTTTGCGTAGATGTTTTTCTTAAAATTTTTGCATATTCTAATGTTTCCGCCCTCTACCAGCGTTAGCTGGAGAGGGCTGTAGTAAGCGTGACTTATAGTTGAGAGTATTTGGGTGAGGCCTAAATTAACGCTGGACACCCTGATGAGTAGCCGCCCTGCTGGGTTGACGCGCCTTGCATCGTAACAAAATTTGTAATAGTCTACGAGTCAACTCTTTAGGAGAGATGGCCGAGCGGCTGAAGGCGCTCCCCTGCTAAGGGAGTATGGGGTCTTATAACTTCATCGAGGGTTCGAATCCCTCTCTCTCCGTAAAATAATATAGGATGCGCCCGTAGCTCAGCTGGATAGAGTACCTGGCTACGAACCAGGCGGTCGGGAGTTCGACTCTCTCCGGGCGCAATTATTTTTTTTAAGGTGTTGGTGTTCTACAAGAAGATGGTAAGTAGTCATTTGCAATATTGCTAGTACATGATACTGCAAATACCCCATTGTCAGCAGTGATCTTTAAAGTTACAGTTTTACCATTTAAAGCATTTGTAGCAAAGTTATTGAAAGTAGCGGTGAAAGATACACTTTCTGGAGTAATTGGCACTGTTGTACCGTTATATATAGTAGATGTTACTGTAATTCCACTAATTATATCATTAGTAGCAGTATTTGTAGTGTATGCACCACCAAGTTGATCAAGAGTACTTATTCCAGAAAAACCGTTATTATTTGTATTATGATCTGTATAGTAGCTTTGAGCTTTTTTTACATAAGATTCTAGGGTTGTTAGGGATGCAGTTATTTGAGATTTAGAGTTGTATACAGGGTAGACAGTAGTAACAACACCTGTTGTTATCGCAATTATGCTAATTGTGACCATTAGCTCAATTAAAGAGAATCCTTTAGTTGTTGCTAGTAATTTTTTAATAATCATGTTACAGTTCTTTGTATTTTTCATAGATCAAATTACCCATATTTTTAAAATAGATCATAATTATAAATAATGATTAGCAATTTACCATCAGTAGTAGAAATAGAAAAAGTTACTTTTCTAAGGGGCGAGAAGAAGATCCTAGATCAAGTTGATGTTTCAATAATAAAAGGCAAAATTACTGCTATTATGGGTCCATCTGGTTGTGGTAAAACAACTTTATTACGTTTAATTGGTGGTCAAATTTTTCCAGAAGATGGTACGGTAAGAATATTTGGTTCGCAAATATCCGCAATATCTCGTGCAGAGTTATACAAATTACGTAGACAAATGGGTATGTTGTTTCAAAGCGGTGCTTTATTCACGGATTTAAGTGTATTTGAAAATGTTGCTTTTCCATTAAGAGAGCATACTAATTTGCCAGAGGATATGATTAAAGATCTAGTACTAATGAAGTTGGATGCAGTTGGTTTACGGGGAGCTCATGCGCTTATGCCAGCATCCCTTTCTGGTGGCATGATTAGAAGAGTAGCCCTAGCGAGAGCAATTATTTTAGATCCACGTATCATAATGTATGATGAACCATTTACAGGTCAAGATCCTATCTCTATGGGAGTATTAGTTAAATTAATTAAATTTTTAAATGATTTGCTAGGTTTGACAACCATATTGGTGTCGCATGATATTCACGAAACATTAAGTATTGCGGATTATGTTTATTTGTTGTCTAACGGTAAAATAGTAGGGGCTGGCACACCTGAAGAATTAAAAAATAGTAGTAACCCATGGGTGCAGCAATTTATATTAGGATTACCAGATGGTCCAGTTCCATTTCATTATCCTGCCAATAGTTATAAAGAAGATTTGTTTTTATGATGGTAGAGCAATGTATTAGAGCACTTGGTCGAACAGCCATACTTTATATAGGAGATGTTGGTCGTGCAACTTGCATGTTGTTTAATTCTATAATATGTATTCCAGATTTTAAAAATGGTTTTGGGCGATTATTAAAGCAAATATATTGTGTTGGTGTTTGGTCGTTAATTATTATAATTGTATCCGGTATATTTATTGGAATGGTTTTAGGATTACAGGGCTATACAATTTTAGTCAAATTTGGAGCCGAACAAGCTTTAGGGCAAATGATAGCACTTAGTTTGGTGCGAGAGTTAGGTCCGGTTATGACAGGGCTGTTATTTGCAGGCCGAGCAGGCTCAGCTCTTACTGCAGAAATTGGTCTCATGAAAGCAACAGAACAGCTGTCTTCTATGGAGATGATGGGGATTGATCCATTAAAACGGGTTATTGCCCCTAGATTTTGGGCTGGGCAAATCTCTATGCCTGTTTTGGCGTTAATTTTTAATGCAGTAGCTGTTATTGGTGGTTATTGTGTTGGTGTAGAATGGTTAGGGGTAGATAACGGTAGTTTTTGGTCCAATATGCAAAATGCAGTAGATTTTCGAAATGATATAGTAAACGGTGTAATTAAGAGTGTAGTATTTGGTGTGTCTACAACATGGATTGCAGTTTTTGAAGGGATGGATTGTTTGCCAACATCAGAGGGAATAAGTCGAGCAACAACAAATACAGTAGTGTTTTCTTCTCTTGCAATTTTAGGGTTGGACTTCTTTTTAACTGCTGTAATGTTTCGTTAATTCAATTTTTGAAGTGGAAATTAAAATTATGAAAACAAAAGTTATAGAATTTTGGGTTGGATTATTTGTAGTTCTTGGCATTTTAGCATTTTTAATGTTGGCGCTACAAGTTAGTGGTTTGACAACGTTGTATCATGAAAAGGGTTATCCTTTAAAAGCAGTATTTAAGAATATTGGTGGTTTAAAAGTTAGATCAAAGGTGACAATTAACGGTGTAAAAATTGGAACAGTAGAAAAAATTAGTTTAGCTCACGATGAATTTAATGAATATCAAGCAATAATTGAAATGAAGATTAATAATGCATATCATAATATTCCTAGAGATTCGTCGGCTAAAATTTTAACAGCGGGTTTATTAGGTGATAATTATATTGGAATAGAGCCTGGCATGGAGGATGCGTTTCTTAAGTCGAATGATGTTATAGAATTAACTCAACAAGCGCTTTTATTAGAAGATTTAATTTCTAAATTTGCTGTAGGATCGACAAGTTCTAGCGCGGAAAATCAAAATCACAAAGAAAATAAACCTTTAATTAAAGGAGAATAGTATGCAAAAACAAAAAAATATTAATAAATATATTTTTAAATATAGTAGGTTGTTGTTTATAAAAATTATTTTATTAATTAATTTGTTTGGTAACTATGTATTAGCATCTCAGCAAGATCCAGTACAATTTTTACATTCTATTACGGATAAAGTATTGACTGAATTAAAACATAGCCATGATGAGCATAAAAAAATTAATGAAATAAATAGGATAGTTGATAATTATATTATGCCAAATGTTGATTTTGAGGAAATGTGTCAATGGATTGCAGGGCGAGGTATTTGGGCAAAAGCTGCTGAAGCTGAACGAACTAACTTTATGAATGAATTAAAACAATTATTAATTAAAACTTATTCAACCACTTTAAATAATTATACTGAGGAAAAAATAGAATTTCAGCATTATGCTGGAGATCATAGTGCGAAGCGTATTCAAATAAAAAGTACGGTAATTCGTCCTAATAAAGAAAATTTATCTGTAGATTATAGATTGGTTGCTAAGGATGATTCTTGGAAAGTGTATGATTTAATTATTGAAGGAGTAAGCGTTTTGCAAGGATTTAGGGCACAGTTTAGCGATGATATAAAAATGCATGGTTTATCAACTGTAACTAGTAAAATTAAAAATCATAACAATAAGAAACAAATAGAGTAATTAAGATGTTGAATTGTAATATTGCTATTCGTGAACCAAATGAATTACATGTAGATGGTATGATCAATTTTGATAATGCTACTCATGTTATGCAACTTGGTTGTCGGTTTATTGATAAATTAGAAATAGTTAATATTAATTTACACGAACTTAAGCATTCGGATAGTAGTGGATTGGCAGTTATATCAGCATGGGTTCGTTATGCATTACATCAAAAAAAAGTTCTTAAAATACATAGCATGCCAAAATTTTTATCTGATTTAGGTAAGGTTAGTAATTTAGAACAGATATTTCCAGTAGTATCTTCATGAGTAAATTAGCAATTACAGGCGGCATATCTTTAAATGGTGAAATAAAAATTTCTGGTTCTAAAAATTCTGTGTTACCAATTTTGACAGCAACATTATTATCTAATGACGTAGTAACTATATCTAATGTGCCTCATTTACATGATGTAACTACGATAATGGAATTATTAGCTCAATTAGGAGTAAAACTTACAGTTGATGCTAAGTTAAACGTGCATACTGATGCAAGAAATTTAAAAAATTTTTGTGCTCCATACGAATTAGTAAAGACTATGCGAGCTTCAATTTTAATTCTAGGACCTTTAGTTACTAAATTTGGCGAGGCAGAGGTATCGTTACCTGGTGGATGTGCAATTGGTCCAAGACCAGTAGATTTGCACATCAAGGGGTTAGAGGCTATGGGAGCTTCGATAACTATTGAAAATGGATATATAAAAGCCAAATGTCGGAAGGGAAGATTAAAAGGTGCTAAGATAGTATTTGATACAGTAACAGTAACTGGTACAGAAAATTTAATGATGGCAGCAACGCTTGCTAGTGGTACTACAGTTTTAAAAAATTCCGCATGTGAGCCGGAAGTACAAGATTTAGCTAATTTTTTAAATAAAATGGGTGCTAAAATTTATGGAATTGGTACAGATACTTTAGAAATTGAGGGTGTGGATAGTTTATCAGGATGTGAATATTCTGTAATAGCTGATAGGATAGAAACTGGTACTTATTTAGCAGCTGCAGCATTAACTCGTGGTAAAATAAAAGTTAAGCAAGTAGATGCTAAAAATTTAGAGGCAGTATTATTAAAATTAGAAGCTGCGGGTGCCCATATTCTTTGTGATAATAATTCTATTACATTGGATATGCGTGGTAATCAGCCTAAAGCTGTAGATATTTGTACAGCACCGTTTCCTGGGTTTCCTACAGATTTACAAGCACAATTTACTACTTTAAATTGTTTAGCTAGTGGATCGTCTAGCATTACAGAGACAGTTTTTGAAAATAGATTTATGCATATTCAAGAACTTAGACGTATGGGAGCAGATATTATAGTTCGAGGTAATTCGGCTTTTTGTAAAGGTAATAGTGTACTGCAGTCTGCAGAAGTTATGGCAACCGATTTACGTGCATCAGCTTGTTTGGTGTTAGCAGGACTAGCAGCTGCTGGTAAAACAGTAATTAATAGAATCTATCATATTGATAGAGGGTACGAGTGTATAGAAGAAAAGTTGAGTCAATTAGGTGCTAATATTGCGAGGGAGGTTGGATGATGTTGAATACAAATCTAAAAACTGAGGATACGAATACCGAAAATTTATTAGAACATCAAAAAAAGCGAGGAATTTATTTATTTCCCAATTTAATAACGACAGCTGGACTATTTGCTGGCTTTTATGCAATTGTGGCTGCCATGAAAGCTAATTTTGAACTAGCAGCTATTGCATTATTTATAGCCGTTATTATGGATAGTTTGGATGGCCGAGTTGCTAGATTAACAGGCACACAAAGTGCTTTTGGAGCACAGTATGATAGTTTATCTGATATGGTCTGTTTTGGTATGACCCCCGCGCTAGTTGTGTATAATTGGGGTTTACAATATTTAGGTAAAATTGGTTGGTTAGTAGCCTTTATGTATGTTGCTGCAACTGGTTTGCGTTTAGCTAGATTTAATTTACATACGGACGATGATAAGAAATTTTTTATTGGATTACCTTGCACATCAGCAGCAGCGGTTGTTGCTGGTATGGTGTGGGTTGGAACAGATTTTGGTATTCCAGGTACAAGAATTAGTGAATTAGCAGCATTAGTTATTATCTCTTTGTCTTTATTGATGGTTAGTAATTTGCGTTATTATAGCTTTAAAGAAGTAGATCTTAAAGGTAATGTTCCATTTATCTCTATTTTTCTAGTAGTATTTATATATGCTTTAATTGCTTGGGATCCGCCTAAAATTTTATTTAGTGTGTTTTTTTTGTATATGTTATCAGGAATTGCATTGTTTTTTAAAAACAGATCGCAATTAGCTAAGCAAGAAAAGATTCAGCATCAAGCAAAAATTTCAGTAATAAAGGGCAAGTAAAAAATTGAGCGGTTTGCATGGTTGGGTAGCTAAAAAGACTATGCAACCATTTGAATTTATAGAGATTTATACTAAACCGCTTTGTATAGCAATTTTACCAATAAAAAATTCTGGATCTACAAATGATCTTCAGTATAGAGAAATTAAAAATTTATATATAAAAATGTTATCTGTATTAGAGTTAACATCAGACAAATTATCTAAAGTTTTTATGAGGTATCAGGAAAAAGAAAAATTTTCTATAGAACAAAAAAAATTATTAACCAAAAAAATTTCATACTATTCACCAAAGTGTATCTTAGAATTCGGAGATTTAGGGTTTTTAGATATTAATTTATTAAATTTAGAAAATATTTTTACAATAAAAACTTTTCATCCAGAGCATTTATTAAATAATCCACAAGATAAAAGACAAGCTCACCAAGATTTATTATTATGCAAGAAAAAATTGGCAATACTCTCTTAATTAGACGAATGATAGAACAAGATTTAGATGTTGTATCTCGTATAGAAAGTGAAGTAGCAACCCATCCATGGAATAAAGAATTATTTATTAGTTGTGCAAAAATGTATGATTCGGTTGTGGCAACAATAGATGATGGTTCTGTAATAGGGTATGGTATTATTGCGATATATAGCTCAATTCACGAGGCGCATGTTCTTAATTTAGGTGTAGATCAAAAATGGCAGAGCATGGGTGTTGGTGGTAGATTGTTAGATTATTTGATAAATTCATGTACAGCTATTAATAATAAAATTTTTTTAGAGGTTAATAAAAATAATTTAGCAGCAATTTGCTTATATAAAAAATTTAAATTTATAGAAGTTAGTGTTAGAAAAAATTATTATAATACTAAGGATGGTAAAGAAGATGCGTTGGTTTTTTTGCTTCAAGATGTTTGAAAAAACTTATTAGTTTTGAATATAATTATGGGCGAGGGTGACGTGATAATAATTTTGGTTGAATATCTGTCATATTTTCAAATGATTTTATATTTTTAAATGCGTTTGGGTTGTTTCTAATTAATTTAGCATTAACATTGTGTTTAAGTATCATTTGTTTCAGATTTTCACTAAAAACATTATCATCTTTAATTTTAATTTCTAATGTACATTTGTGTGGTGAGTCTGCATTTGATTCTTGATGGTTTTTATTGAGTTGATGTAAAATTTTCATTAAATGTTCTTCTGAAAATGCAGATGGTGGAAATGATATTTGCGTATGCTTGTTGTTAGCCAAGTTAGATTTGGATATTGTATTTAATTGTTGTATAGCCATTGCAATGTTTTCATCCATATCTTCTGAAAGAAATATCAGATTTTTTTTTGTTATAGACATTAATGGTGTATGAGGATCATTTGATGCATTAAAAACCTGACCAAAAGATTCTTTGGTTCCATCATAAGAAAGTTTAATTTGTTTAGTATTAATAGTTGTGTTGTCAATGTTTAATTTTTTAACAATTAATGTTTGGTTTTCAGGATCGGTAAAATGTTTATAATAACCTTTGGGAGAAAATTCATTATTATTAATAATCATTTCTTTTGTTGTTGATTCTTTTATTGGCAATGGTTTATCAGGTATTGCTGGTATAACAAGAGTACCATCAGAGTTTGGCTGGTCTATTACTTCTTCTGGTTCAAGCTTGATATTTGCTGGTAGTGTTTTTTCTTCTAACAATTCAGGCAATACTAGTGCTAACGAATGAGTAGTTATTATTGGTGGTATAGTTGATACTAAATCGTCTTCTATATTTTCTGGTAGTACATGTTCATAATGATTTGATCCATTAAAACATATGTATACAACTGGATTACCACCTTGATTATATATTCTATGGCTAGTAAATTCTGGTTTGTTAGGATTTTTTGCATAATAATGTACTTCTTTTCCTGAAGCGATAGCTATTGCTGGTATTAGGCTTTGAGGTATCCATTGAGATTGTTTATCTATAAATTGTTCTGCTAATTCTTTTAATATAATAGGTATTTCAGTTGGAAGTTCTTTGAAATATTTGTTTGTTAGCAGGTTCAAATCGGAATCTTTGATATCGATATATAAGTTTTGGTAGTCTTCATAGGCTTTAAGTAATTGTGGATCTTGTAAATTTGTCAATATTTTATATATGTCAGCATTATCATGTTGTCCAATCCAGTTCATATATTTTTTATGAAAATTATCTAATTGTTGTCCTGCAACTTTAGAAGGGTGTTCAGTACAATATTTTTCAATTATATTTTTAAATAATATATTTTGTTCGGATAGTGTTTCCAGATCTTGCAAAGCAGCATCTAATGCACTTTGTTTGTCAGTATTAACAAAGTTTCTTAATTTCATTATTGCTGGACATGCATTTTGTTCTTCAGGTTTTAAATCGTGCATTTCAGTTAATCCAACTTTTACTGCTGCAAATAATTCTTGATTAACTGGTGGTTCTTGACATCTTGCAATTAATTTAGATATTTCTTTTCGCTTAGCAGCAACATCATTATAATAAAACTTTCCATTAATGAATTCACCGAATATTGCATGGAATGCGCAATCGCCTTCTCCAGCAGTGTTACTTGTTGTAATTTTAGGCATGTTTTAATAATAGAACAAATGAATTTTTTTGCTTTTACTAAATATTAGTAGTGTTGTGTGTATGTAATATATATATGAGTGTATAACATACATGTGTGTCGTAATTTACTTTACTCAATATTTCTGAGATAATTAACTTAATATATTAATTAAAGTAAGAAAAAACAGAACTATTCAGGTAAATATATGTCGCTAGTAAAATTAAACACCATAAATAAAACTGGTAGGTTAACAAACCATAAAGAAGGTGGCATAAAAGAAGTTTTACAAGTTTCTTATCCATTAATGATTTCATATCTATCTGGCTATTTGATGTTATTTATAGATCGATTGATTTTAGCTAGATATTCTAATGAAGCTATGAATACCGTAGCTACAGTTGGCACTGTTTGTTATGTTTTTGATTATGGTTTAATAGGTGTTACAGCTATTGTAGAGGTTTTGGTTGGTAGATTAAATGGTGCTGGACAATTAGACCGCTTAGGAGAACCTGTATGGCAAGCAATTTGGTTGTGTATTTTTAGTTTTGCATTATGTATTCCATTAGCATTTTGGGGTGATCAATTTTTAGTACCAACAATTTATAAAGAACTTGGAACTAAATATTATTTTATTTCTATGTTATGTTGCCCTTTTTTTGGGTTGGCTGCAGCGTTTGGATCGTTTTTTATTGGTCAAGGAAAAGGATTTCTGGTAACAATAGCCGTTATTGTAAGTAATTTAGTAAATTTAGTTTTATCATTAATGTTGGTATTTGGTTTTTGGATCCTCCCAAGACTTGGACCACAAGGAGCGGCTATTGCCACAGGATGTGCACAAATTATCCAAGTTGTAATATTGGCCGTAATATTTTTTTCTAAAACTAATCGTATTAAGCATGGTTGTGGAATATGGAAATTTAATCATAAAATATTTAAAGAAATTTTAAATTTAGGGTTGCCTAATTCTTTATCACATGTATTAGAAATTTCAGCATGGGCATTAGTTGCTAACATGTTAGCAGCTATTAGTAATGAACAAGTTACTTTATTTAGTATAGGACAAAGTTTGTTTATTTTGGTTGCATTTTTTTCGGAAGGATTACAAAAAGGAGTTATGGCAATATCTTCTAATTTTGTTGGAGCTAAAAGTTATTACTTAATTCCTAAAAATTTAGCTTCTGCAAGTTATGTTCATTTAATGTTTTGTTTGTTTTTGTTATTTTTATTATTAATTGATCAAAATATTATTGTAAAAATATTTTTTTCTAATGATGTTCTAAGTATTGCTGATCTAGAAATGAGTAGTCTTTTAGATAAAGTTAGGGTTAATTGTTTTTGGGTATTACTATACTTCGCATTAGATGGATTAGTGTGGATTAGATCGGCAGTTTTAACGTCTTTTGGTGATATGAAATTTATTATGTTTGCAAATGTAATTAGTGTGATAGTGTTTGCAGTTTTGCCAATTTACGTGTTTATAGTAAAAGAATACAATCCAGCAATTATCTCTAGTTGGCAATTAGTAAGCATGCCTGCTTGGCAATTGGTGAGCATTTCGGCAGTAGTGAATTTGTTAGTTTTTTCTTATCGTTCGCAATATAAATATAAAATGATAAATAGTTTATGTTAAAAAATCCTAAAAGGACTATTAATTAATATACCAAGATTTACTATTGTTATTGGACATTTTAAGCAATGTTAACTCATGAACAAACTATTTAAAAGTTTTACAGAATTAAATCAGGGCTGTCCAGTAAACAATTAATTTGCTAATTTAGGCCTCACCCAAACACTCTCAACTATAAGTCATGCTTACTACAGCCCTCTCCAGCTAACGCTGGTAGAGGGCGAAAACATTAATATTAATAGAGATCTATCTTATAAAAAATGCTATATATTTTCATTCAATGTTTAATTATTTAACTATTAATTTTTTGTTGCGGTGGAATAAGTTTTTTATTTTTGAGCCTAACAAAACAGGAATAAAAATTAAAAATTTACTCATCTTAATACAAAAAGCACCTACCAAAGCAAGTAATCCCATTTTTTTGGCTATGATACCAGTTACTAACGCACCTATACCATATGCAGCTACTTTATCTTTCCCTTCCACAAAATCTTCATACGATTTATTATTATTAAAATGTAATACACTTAGTATGTTTTTCGCATGAAGTTTGTCTTTAGAAATTGTTGATTGGGTGGTAACCAAATTAAATACTAAATAACCATCCCGTCCAAGCGCATAAGTATTGTAGTTTACTGTTGGCTCTAAAGAGTCATTTTCTTTTGCAAGCATAGACCATACTAATTGATGGGCAGAAGGATTATAGGTAGGAGCTTCTATCCAGCCAACTATGTGTAAAGGAAGAAATCCATCTCGAACTCTTTCTTTATTTTCTTGTTCAGTTCCATCTTTTAAGCTTTTAAGCAGGTCATTTGCATTCCAGTTTTTTGCTTCATTATCTCGAATATAACCAGATGTAATAAAATTAATCGTAATAAACCAGTCGTGATTTCTAGACACAATTAATCCTATAAAATTTTGGTTGGTATTGTTTCCAATGGAATGCATAAATTCAGCTGCTTCATTCTTGGGAATGTATAGGTAGTTTTCTGGAATATCGATGGAAGCTTGATCAATTAGAGGAATAGTTGTTGGGCCTAATATTGCTGCGTTTAAAGCGTTTTCTAATATTGTAACATTATTTTGATCTTTATCGTTATTCGTTTCGCAGTAAGCTAATGAATTCGTTAAAAAAAAAGAAAACGCTAATACTATAAATAATATATTTTTTAATTTTTTAAACATGACAACCACTTAAAATAAACAAACATCTTCCTAACTAAGATAACATAATATTTAGTTTTTACAATTACTTTTACCATGTTTTTGATGCTTTAAATGGTGTATATCGCCTTACAGTCCCTAAGCCCTAGCAATGCACCATACATCAATAATTAATTGAGAATTTTTTAGTTTAATAGCTTGACATAAACTTTTTATAGTACCTCCCGTTGTTACAACATCATCTAATATTGCGATACGTTTATATGGTAATTTGTCAGATAAAAAAGCATGTTTAATATTAACATTACGATTTGGTTTTAATAAGCTGGTTTGTTTAACGGTGTTTTTGATTCTAAGACATGAGGTGTTATTGATTTTTATTTTTCTAGAAAGATGCTTGCTTAATTCAAATGCTTGATTAAAACCTCTGGTACGTAAACGATCTATGTGTAGTGGTACTGGGATCACTATTTCTGGTAATAGGTTATATTTATACCAGTTTTCTAAGACGAAATTAGATAAAATTTTTCCTAGAAAATCAGCATAAATTAATTTTTGTTTAAATTTTAAATCCAAAATTAATTTTTTTATTGGGTCTTGGTAAGAAAAGATCGCAAAAATTTTGTTAAAATTGCTAATATTTTCTTTACAGTTAGTACAAAGAAACTTTTCATGAAAAGTTAGTTCTTTTTGGCATTTCTCGCATTTGTGTTTGATATTAGTAATCCAGGGCAATATTTTTTTGCAAAAATTACACATGCCAAATTCTTGAGCTTGATCTAGTTGGCAAAATAGACAATGATTTAACTGTAGTAAATTAGATATTAACATATATAACTGTACAGATTATTTTTTTATATTGTGTATCTAAATATAATTAATTAATATACTAAGATTTGCTATTGTTATTGGACATTTTAAGCAATGTTAACTCATGAACAAACTACGAAATTAACCCATAAAATAGCGACTAGATTATTAGATCGATTAGAATTTATTACTCTTCAACCAGGTAATATTTTAGATCTTGGCTGTTTAGATGAATATTTATTAGATCAATTAGCTATTAATTATCCAACTGCTGAACTATATGGTTTAAATATAGCTATAAATACGACTATAGATCAAATTAAATATAAAAACATCCACAATATATTTTGTGCAAATTTGGATAATTTGCCATTAGCTGATAGTAGTTTAGATTTAATAGTTTCTAATTTGGCAATCGATTGTTTAAATATAAATATTGATCAATGGTTTAAAGAATTACATAGGGTTATAAAACCAGATGGTTTATTATTGTTTACAATGTTTAATACAACAAAATTAGATAATAATGCATTGCTTAAAATTGGAGATGTATTGTTGAATAACAGATTTTGTGATCCAGTTGTTGATCAAGAATTAATTAATATAAATTATAAATCAAATAATATAGTTAACAAGATAGAAAATGTAGATCAGATTAAAACCATGTCTATAGAAGTTCTTTATGGGCATGCGTTAGGAAGTTATTTTATCAAGACGCCAATAGATATAGATTGTTAATCTGTTTTACATTTTAGTTGGGTTAAATAAACATCAAATCTATTAGCTTTCCCAGTTAAACTAAAATTTGGTTTAATGTTTTCTAAATGCGGAGCAATTCTAGGTCTCTTTACTACGATACGTTTTTTAGCATAATTTAGGGTTGTTTGTAATAAATTTTGATCATCAGAAATGTCTTCTTGTTCATTAGATATTATAAATTGTAAAATTTGCATGAATTTTTTTGGTGCTGCATTATTTTTTGTTTGAAACATTGGATCTAAATAAATAACATCTGGTAAACAATTATTTTTTTGAATTATTTCTGGGATTATTTGTAATGCATTACCTTGTAATATAGTAATGTTTTTGACAATTGGTGCTAAAAAATCATTATCTTTAGCCTTTAACAATCTTTCCTGTACTAATTTAGCAATAGTTGGATTTTTTTCTATGGCATATACTTTACAATTTAGGTGAGCAAGAACTATTGCATCTGTGCCAAATCCACAAGTAGCATCTATTACTTGTAATCGATGTTGAGAACTAGTACCTACAGCTCTTGCTATGGCTTGTTTCTTATGCCCACCACCATGTTTTAATCGGTAAATAAGTGATGATGGGCTTATAGAATCAAAAGAATTTATAAGATTATTCACAACCACATGAATGGTTAGAGGTATGGCAAGAAGATTTACATGATTTGCATGATTTACATGGGCAATGTTTAACGCATAAATTATAAATATAAGCTATTAATGCTCCACAAATAAATCCTTCTACTAAGCCCCACAATAGACCTATAAATGCTCCTAGAATTGTATAATCAAAACCAATATATAGAGAGCTCATTGTATCTAATAATGCCCCACCCCAGTCGCCATAGATATTAAATAAGCCTAACAAAAAAATAGCCATACCCCACGTTACGCCAAATGCTACCCCAAGTGCACAGCTACTTAATCTAGAATTAGATTTTTGATGTTTTTCCATGTAATTTTCCTCCAGTTGCTATTATAAAATTTTAGTTGATTGTATTAAAATTACCATTAATTTTTATGGATTGACTTTTATCTGATCCTGCCGCAATATAAAAAACACGCCCCATAGGAGCGTGCCGTCCAAAATAGATGCAACAACATCTATTAAGGGCTCACAACTTAACCTTAACCAGAGGAGATTAAGTCATGTATTACTATATTAACAACTTATCCGACATTTTTACATGTCTAACTGCTAATCTGAAAACCACAAAACAATTGATCTCTACAATAGACATTTGGCTTATGAGTTCGTGCTTTAACGAAGTGCCATTGGTAGACCAACCAACTATTATTAATGGTATCAAACAAATCGTGCAGCATGGTAGGACTTATACCAATGATGTTGACGTGATCCTTGAAACATTAAAATTCATTGTTAAATGGCCTAATGTTTAGATTAATATTTAGATCTGTATAAAGTTTAATATGTTTGTTTTTGGAGTTACACTATCACGATTAGTATGATTATCAGGTATATAGACAGTTTAAAGTGTGGCTCCTTTTTTTATGGTCTTTGATTAGTTATTAAATTTTGTGGTCATGCTCGCATAAAGCAGTTATAAATTGTTCGGCATTAAAATCTTTTAAATCAGTTATTTGTTCGCCGATCCCAACATAACGAATGGGGATCTGCATTATGTTAGCTATAGAAAAAATTACCCCAGCTTTTGCTGTACCATCTAGTTTAGTGATTGTAATTCCAGTTATACCTATAGCTTCATTAAAGCTTTTGGCTTGATTTAGGCTATTTTGTCCAATAGATGCATCTAAAACTAGCATTATTTCATGTGGAGCAGTTGGATCTAATTTTTTTAGTACTTTAGTAACTTTTTTTAATTCATCCATCAGGTTTTTTTTAGTATGCAATCTACCTGCTGTATCTGCGATTAAAATATCATAGCCGTTATTTATTGCAAAATTATAAGCATCAAAAATTACCGAAGCACTATCTGAACCAATTGTTTGTTTTATAACGGGTACATTTATTTTTTCTCCCCATTGGGCGAGCTGTTCGATAGCTGCTGCTCTAAATGTGTCTCCACAGGCTAATACTACTTTTTTATTTATACTTTTATAATAGCTAGCTAATTTTCCAATAGTAGTGGTTTTACCAGCTCCATTTACTCCAACTAACAATATAACAAAAGGTTTAGTATTATCAGGGATTATTAATGGTTTTTCGCAAGGTTGCAAAATTTCTAGCAATACAGTAAGTAAAGTTTTATAAATAATAGCAGGATCAGTTAATTGTTGACGATTTAATTTCTTAGTGATTGCTAAAATAATTTGATCACAAGTTGTAACTCCTAAATCAGCTTGTAATAAAATAGTTTCCAGATCTTCTAGTAAATTAGCGGAAATATTTTTTTTGAATAAATTGTTTAAGCCATTAACAAAATAATTACGAGTTTTTTGTAAGCCTTGTTTTAATGTAGTGAACATAGAGCATAGCTACTAGTTGTTATTTTCCAATCTTTTTCTCTTCAAACCACACATGCTTTCTTACAACTGGGTCGTATTTCATTAGCTTTAATTTGCCACTTTGCTCGAAACCCCCAATCATTCTAGGATTTTTGCGAGTAGTGTAAAAATACTTTGAAGCTGTTGATGCTAACTTAACAATTATAGTTTTTCTTTTTTTAGACATACTTTTGCCTCTTATTATGAATTAATTTTATTAAAATTTGTGGCCAGTGGCTTCTAAATTAGCAACTATTTGATCTATGCCAAGTTTATCTATTATACGTAACCCATGGCTAGAAATCCTGAGCCTTACAAATTTGTTTTTACTAGGTGCCCAAAATCTATGCCATTTAAGGTTTGGTAAAAATCGACGTTTAACTTTGCGATTTGAATGTGACACGGTATGCCCAGACATAGGTCCCTTGTTGGTTACTTGACATACTCTAGACATATACATTCCCCTAATGCTTAAAACAATTTAACAACTTAGTAACCATGACTTTGTAATTTATATGCAAGAATGATTACACTTAGCCTTTTTAACAAAAAATGAATATTTTTGCAATCTTGAGTGTAAAATATTTTAGCATGCTTTTTTAGGTAGCCACGGTATTCTTGTTCAGTATTGCTTCCATTTATGAAGATGCTGCCATATAATGCAAAAAATTTGGGAAACATTCATGAGTGATACATCCACTGTCAATAATCATATAAAAAACACCTCAAACATTACTAATTCTAAGCATTTAGGCTTAAAAGTTAAGATTTTAAATCCTAAAATTGGCACCCTTTTGCCATTACCAACTTATGCTACAAGTGGTTCTGCTGGTATGGATTTACGGGCTTGTATAGATCAGCCTTTATTATTAAATCCTGGGGATGTGCAGTTAATTTCCACTGGATTAGCTATACATATTTCTAACAGCGAATATGCTGGAGTGATAATGCCTCGTTCAGGGTTGGGTCATAAGCATGGGATTATTTTGGGAAATTCAGTTGGATTGATTGATTCTGATTATCAAGGAGAATTATTAATTTCTTGTTGGAATCGTGGCAAAGCAACATTTACTATAGAGATTGGAGAACGCATCGCGCAATTAGTATTAGTTAAAATTGCTCAAGCTGTTGTAGATGTGGTAGATGATTTTTCGACCAGCGAGCGAGCAATAGGTGGTTTTGGACATACAGGTAGATTGTAAATTGGCTGATTTAAATAATTTAATTAATTCAGAAATTTTTAGAGCTTATGATATTCGAGGAATAGTCGATCAAACTCTAACAGAAGAAAGTGTGTTTTTAATTGGTAAAGCAGTAGGTACTAAGGCTTTATTATCAAGCAATCAACAAGATCAAAAATCAATTAATGTAATAGTTGGTAGGGATGGTCGTTTATCTGGAATTAGATTAATCAATAAATTAAAACAAGGAATTATATCAACCGGTTGCAATGTAATAGATCTTGGTTTGGTTCCAACTCCGGTATTATATTTTGCTGCAAATGTTTGGAATATTAATTCTGCAGTTATGTTAACAGGTAGTCACAATCCACCTAATTATAATGGTTTAAAAATTATTTTGTCAGGGCAGGCGATTTATGGTGAGCAAATTTTAGAATTGAAAAATTTAATTACTGAAAATAAACTTGTTACAGTAACGGGTAATAATGTTGGAAAAATTGTTGAAAAAGAAATAATCGACGAATATGTTCAGTATATTGTTAGTAATATTAACGTTATTAGAAATAAAAAATTAAAAATGGTTATAGATTGTGGTAATGGGGTAGCTTCTGTTGTTGCGGAAAAATTATTTACCGCATTAGGGATAGATTGTATAACGTTATATTGTGAGGTGGATGGAAATTTTCCTAATCATCATCCAGATCCTGGTGATCCTAAGAATCTAAAAGATTTGCAACAAGCTGTGTTAAATAATAAAGCTGATTGTGGCGTTGCATTTGATGGTGATGGCGATAGATTAGGTGTAATTGATGATCAAGGTAATATTATTTGGCCAGATCGATATTTGATGTTGTTTGCTAAAGATATTTTATTAAATAGATCTGCAAACTTAGGATCAGTAATTATGTATGATGTAAAATGTACTAATCATTTACATGAGATTATTGTTAAAGCTGGTGGTAAGCCATTAATGTGGAAAACAGGACATTCGTTAATTAAAGCTAAAATGCAAGAAACCAATGCAGTACTTGCTGGAGAAATGAGTGGTCATGTGTTTTTTAAAGATCGTTGGTTTGGTTTTGATGATGGATTATATACAGCAGCTAGGTTGTTAGAATTAATTGCTTCTTCCGAAAAAACTTTATACGGTATGTGTCGAGAGTTGCCAGAAAATTGTTCTACTCCTGAGCTCACGATCCAGTCTAGCGAAACTGCAAAACATAATATTATAAAAAAATTAATTGATATTGTGCATGAAAAAACTGCACAAATAACTACGATTGATGGTTTACGTTTAGATTTTGTTGATTGTTGGGGATTAGTTAGATCTTCGAATACTACTCCAAATTTAATTGCTAGGTTTGAGGCAATTGATTTGGTAAGCTTAAGTAGAGTTAAAAAAATTTTTAAAGATTATTTATTAGCAATAGATGCTAGTTTAATAATTCCATTTTAGGATCTTAGGGGTTGTGCAATGAACTCTTACTTTTAAACGAGCGTTTGTTTGAGCGTAGCTCGTGTACGCGAGTGAAAAAAGTAAGAGTTCTTTGCACAATCCATTAAGTCCATTACTGAACAGGATCTATGAAATATGCGTCATAACGGTAGAAATAATACTGATTTACGGTCAATAGTAATTACCACGAATTATACTAAATATGCAGAGGGTTCAGTATTAGTCGAATATGGTGATACAAAAATTTTGTGTAATGCAAGCGTTATTCAGGGAGTACCAAAATTTCTAAAAGGGCAAAGTCAGGGTTGGGTAACTGCAGAATATGGTATGTTACCACGAGCCACACATGATCGTCTTCAACGAGATGCATCAAGAGGTTCTATACCTGGTCGTACTATGGAGATCCAAAGATTAATTGCAAGATCATTAAGAGCGGCAGTAGAATTAACGGCATTACCTGAGTATACGATAACTATTGATTGTGATGTAATTCAAGCAGATGGTGGTACAAGGACAGCAAGTATTACTGGAGGTTGTATAGCTCTTTATGGAGCAATACAGTATATGCAAAAAAAGGGTTTAATATTATCTTCTAAAAATCCATTTAGAGATTTAGTAGCTTCAGTATCAGTTGGAGTTTATAAAAATGAAGTAATTTTAGATTTAGATTATTTAGAAGATTCTAATGCTCAAACTGATTTAAATGTTGTCATGAATGGAACAGGAAAATTTATAGAAATTCAAGGTACAGCAGAATCGAAAGCATTTTCTATGGAAGAATTAACAGAAATGTTAGATGTAGCTAAGAGTGGTATAAATACTTTATTTTCTAAACAAAAATTATCTTTAGGTATTACATAAGCAGGTAAAAAAATAAAATATGAACAAACCATTATGGATCAGTTTAATTTTAACAATATTATTTGTAGGATATTTTGCTGAGCGAAAATTAAATGTACATGTAGGGGCTAATCGTCTTTCAGAAAAATTTGTGAGAGTCGCCAACAAGAGTGAAGCTGGTTTATATGCAAAACGTAGAAGGTTAGATCCAGCATTTAGTAGAAAACACATTGTTCCAACAAGTTTGTTAGAAATTGATATTGTTATACCTGTAGTAGAAAAAGATTTAGAAACAGTTGTTTATACAATAGAAAGTGTCAGAAAGCTTGTTAATCATAAAATAGGTAAAATTTATTTAGTTGCACCAAACAAACAAAAGATTAAAAATTTTGCAGATACTTATGGATGTGAATTTATTGAAGAAGATACAGTTTTACCAACAGTAAAAGTTAAGAAATTTGGTGGTTGGATTGTTCAACAGTTTATTAAATTAAATGCAGATCAATTTGTTCAAAAAGATCATTATTTAGTTGTTGATGCTGATACAATCTTTTTACGACCAGTGATTTTTGTAAGAAAAGATGCCTACTTAATAAATGTTCATTGGGACTGTTGTCAATTTCGTAAACGAGTTACCTCAAAATTTTTAAACAATAAAAAAGTGTATAGGTATGATTTTGTTTCGCATCATATGCTGTTTTCAAAAAAAATTTTAAAACAAATGAAGGCGCATATAGAGAAAATTCATGGCGACACTTGGGATAATATTTTTTTAAAAGCATTTACCGAAGATAAGTCTAATGTAAGTGGTTTTTCAGAATATGAACTTTATATGACATACTTAACAGAATTTACTAAAGAAAAATTTAGATTTGTAAGTAATGCTAATATTACAGTTCATCGCAATCTTCTTGGAAATATAGACAAAATTATGCAAGCTTATGCTAATGATTATAAAACCATAAGCTTGCATAGTTTTATTCAATTTTAGTATTTAAGGAACGCATAGCTTTTAGCACCATTAATGCTTCATGTAATTGATAATCTTTATTTATTAATGGCACTTTATGTTTAGTTGATCCTTTAGGATCTTCTATTGTGATTGTTGAATCGGTATTGTTATTTGAACGTCTATCTGTATCTGCTTCTGCATTGTTACGTAATAAATGTCCTTGTAAGTCAGACTCTTTAAGAGACGCCATGTCTTGTTCTTTATTATCTATAGGAACAGATATATTTTCTACTAATAGATCTGGTGTTATACCGGTTGCTTGTATAGATCTTCCAGCAGGTGTGTAATATAAAGCGGTAGTTAATTTTAAACCACGATTTTCTTTTAACGGTAATACTGTTTGTACTGATCCTTTACCGAATGATTTTGTTCCTAGAATAATTGCTCGTTTATGATCTTGTAAAGCACCAGCCACAATTTCTGAAGCAGATGCTGATCCACCATTAATTAATACAACTATTGGTAAATTATTTAAAATATCTTTACCTTTAGCATATTCTTTAATTTCAGATTTTGCTAAACGTCCTTTGGTGTACACAATTAAACCATCATAATTTAAATGATCTTTATCTAGAAAGGTATTGGCTATTGCAACTGATGATTCGAATATTCCTCCTGGATTATTTCTTAAATCCAGGATTAAACCACTTAAAGAATTACCGACAGTTTTTTTAATAGTTCTTAATTGTCTAATAACTTCTTCACCAGTATCGTTTTGAAATTGTGAAATTCTTAAATAAGCATTATTGTTTTCTAAAATTTCATGACGGACGCTTTGTACATTAATTACATCGCGTATTACAGTAATTTTTAAAGGTTTGGCACTTTGTTTTCTTAATATAGTTAGTTCTATGCTTGTGCCTGGTTTTCCGCGCATTAAATCTACGGTCTCGCGTAGAGGCATACCACGTATAGCCGTATCATTTAAACGAATTATTAAATCTCCAGCTTCAACTCCTGCTCGTTTAGCTGGGGTGTCATCGATTGGAGTTATAACCCTAATAAAACCATCTTCTAAGGTAACTTCAATACCTAATCCACCAAATTTGCCAGTAGTGCTTACTTTTAAGTCGGCAAATTCATCTTTATCTAAATATGCAGAATGAGGATCTAATCCTGATAGCATACCACGAATGGCGTTATTGAATAATACAGAATCTTCAATGGGGTTAACGTAGTAATTTTTAATATTTTCTAATACGGTAGTAAATCTTTGTAGATCATCTATGGGTAATTTATTAGTTGCTGTATGTTTATCTGCTGCATAGTTCGTTGTAGGTATTATAAATAATATTTGTAGGATACCGATTAAAAGCAATTTTTTAGATCTATGCATATTTAGCTTATTCCCAATTAATTTATCTTGCTCGTAAATTATAAACCTTAAATCTATTCGACGCGAAAAAATTTCTAGGTAGCTAGAGGTTTGTTACTGCATAATATTGAGATCATATCCTAAAGGTATTTTTAGATGGTACACATGATAGATAGTATTGCCAATGTGTTTTTAAGTTTAACGCGCGATCAATTCATAATACCATTAATAATATTAGGGTATATTTGGATAAATCGTGATACTTTTTATCATGCAACATGCTTAATACTGGTAAGTATGATTTTCAATTGTGCGTTAAAAGTTACTTTTCAAATTCCATTATCAGCAGTAATTGGTAAAGAAGGGTTTGCATTTCCAAGTGGTCACATGTTATCAGCAACAATATTTTTTGGTTGGTTAGCTTTCAGGAGCGGTTCGCTTGCTATACGAACATTAATTATTGTTCTTCTTACTGGGATCGGTTTAAGTCTCATACATTTTCAATATCATAATTATTATGATGTGTTAGGCGCAATATTTTTTGCGCTGCTGCAAATGGTCGCGTATTATCAGTTAGCAACTAAAAAAAATTCAATATTACGATGGTCTACAATCTTTGTTAGTACTATTTTAGTAATTTATATCTATTTGAAATTCAGACAAATTGTTAGCCATATTTGGATGGCATACTATGCTCTAATAGGATTTATTTTATCAGAAAAAATATTTCTTCGTGTGAATATACCTTGCAGTGTACTAGAAAAAATAGTAAGGACCATAATTTGCTTTAGTAGCGTGTGTGGTATTGTATTTATTTTTTCTAATGAGATATTTCTTAACTTGCCAATATTTATAGCTAATCTAAAGTGGTTGTTGATAGGCTTTGTTGTTCCGTATACAAGCCAATTAACATGGGTAAGTAAAGGCCAGAAATATTCTCATTTACATTAGATATCTATAGGAGCTAATAAATTATTGCCAGTCATCTCAGATGGCTTATCTATATTTAATAATGCTAAAATTGTTGGGGCTATGTCTTGTAAGCTGCGATGTTTTAAGACATTTAATTTTACTTTTTTAGTGCCAAAATATATAAAAGGAACAGGCAAATTAGTATGGGCAGTTAGTGCTTGTTTATTTTTGCTATCATACATTAATTCGGCGTTACCATGATCAGCTGTAATAATTAAATCAATATTGGTATCTCGAATGGCTGTTATAATTTTTCCTAAACAAGCATCTAAAGTTTCTATAGCAGCAATAGTAGCTAGCATATTGCCAGTGTGCCCTACCATATCTGCATTAGCAAAGTTACATGCAATAAAAGAATATTTTTTTTGGTGAATGGTTTTTATAAGCTCATTGGTAATTTCTACAGCACTCATTTCCGGTGCTAAATCATAAGTTTTAACTTTAGGCGATGGTATTAAAATTCTATCTTCTATCGGGAAACAAATTTCTTGTCCACCATTAAAAAAAAACGTTACATGTGGATATTTCTCTGTTTCTGCAATTTTTAATTGTCTTAAATGTTTTGATGCAAGATATGCGCTTAGTACATTGTGTAGTTTTATAGGAGGGAAAACTACATCAGCTGGTATATTGTCTGCATATTTAGTAAATGTAACTAATTTGATTAACGGAAATTTTTTTCTAGTGAAATTAGAAAAATTTGTTTTAGTTAAAGAATCACATAATTGGCGGGTTCTATCTGTTCTAAAATTATAAAAAATTACTAAATCGTCATTATTTATTATAGGTGATGTATTGATACGAGTTGGAGACACAAATTCATCTGTTTCTCCTCGATTATATGCTTCTTGTAAACCATCTAATGCGGTTTTTGCAGTAAAATCTGCTATGTCATCGGTTAACAAATCATAAACTTTTTTAGTTCTTTCAAATCTATTATCTCGATCCATAGCAAAAAATCGACCAGAAATAGTGGCAATAGTTGCGCCTGCTTGTTCTAAAGTAGTTAGATATTTTTCAGCACTTTTAGGTGGAGTATCTCTGCCATCTAAAAATGCATGTACTAAAACATTTGAATTATTATTGTTATGAGTACTAATCATTTTTAATAAAGCGTATAAATGTGAGTCGTGACTGTGGATACCACCATCGGATAATAATCCTAGAATGTGAATATTTTTTTGTTGTTTTATAGCAACTTTTATATTGTTTAATAAAAGTTGATTATTAAAAAATGTTTTATTAGATATAGATTTATTAATTCTAACAAAATCTTGTTCAACTATTCTGCCGGACCCTATAGCTGTGTGCCCAACTTCAGAGTTTCCCATTTGTCCGTCAGGCAAACCTACACTTTTGCCGCTAGCATCAATAGTTGTTGTTATGGCAGTTGTAAGTAAATGATTCCAAACTGGGGTATTGGCAGATGTTATAGCGTTATAGGATTTTTCGACATTATTACCCCAGCCATCTAAAATTATTAATACTACGCTAGAATTTAAAGAGTTTTTATTGTGTTTTGTCATGTAAATTATGCTAGCATATGACCATTGGAATTAAAAAGAGAAATATAGAGTATGGGTAATAGTATTATAAATTTTGTGAATCACAATATTATGTTGAGTATTATTTTTGCTTTAGTAGTTGTAATTTATGTTTCTTTTGAGTTGTTCATGTGGTTATCTGGTAATAAAATAGAAAATAAAATTTCTGTTACTCAATTAACGATGTTATTTAATCACAACAATGCTTTAGTTGTTGACATAAGGCCAGAAGACAGTTATCAAGCAGGTCATATAATTGATGCGGTTAATATTGTAGCACTAGAATGTAATATTCAGCATAAATTAATAAAATCTAATTCTGGACGCCCCATAGTCATCGTAGATGAATATGGTAAAAATGCAGCATTATGTGCATCTCATTTATATAAATCTGGAATTAAAGAAGTTTTGTATTTGCAAGGAGGCTTAACAGCCTGGAGAACTGCAAATATGCCATTAGTTACTTCTAAAAATAATATCAATAATTCTAAATTAGAAAAGATAGTTATTTATAGTAAAGATTCTTGCCCATATTGTTTGAGTGCTAAAAATTTATTGCGTAGCAAAGGGGTTGTTTATAAAGAAATTAAAGTTAATAGTGCAGATACAAAAGAATTTGCAGAAATGGTACAATTAAGTGGTGGTCTTAAAGCTGTGCCACAAATTTTTATTAATAAGCAACACATTGGTGGTTTTGATGCCTTAAAGGCTTTGAACGACAAAGGTGAATTAGAACAAATGTTAAAAAATATTTAAAGATGTGCTAAGTTTTAAATAGATCTCTAGAAAAATGAAAATAGTTGATACGCACTATTGATGTTTAGTTAAAATTTAAGTGAGGGTAAGTACTATGAAAGATTTTAAAAGTATAATGGGCAAAAAAGACGATAAAGACAAAAAAGACAAAGATAAAAAAGATGTTCAAGCATCGCATGGTTCATCAAAAAAAGAAATTAGTATTAACCAAAATCCAGATGCTGTTAATAAAGAAACCCAGGAACCAGCTAACTTAACTATTCATAGTATTTTTGTGAAAGATATTTCATATGAAGCTCCATCGACTCCACAAGCATTTTCTTTATCTTGGGAACCACAAGTAAAATTTGATATTCAAGTGATGCGTAGAGCTATGGATCAACCAGAAGGGTTACATGAAGTGGTTTTACATACGACAATTTCTACAAAATTAAAAACTAAAAATGCAAATAGTACAACTCCTTTAGAAGAACAAGAAATAGTGGCATTTTTAATTGATATTAAGCTTGCAGGTATGTTTACTGTGAAAGGATTGCAAGATGCGCAGTTAGATAGAGTATTATCAACTACGGCACCTACAATTCTATTTCCTTATGCTGCAGAAACTGTGGCATCTTTGGTAACAAGGGGTGGTTTTCCACAATTCATTTTGCCACCAATTGATTTTGCAACATTATATCAGCAACGTTTAGATAGTCAGAAAGCCGATGCTGGTAAACCTCAAGCTAATAAAGATGGCGGTGCTACAGTAAATTAATATTAGTTATTAGAAACTGTGCAAAGAACTTTGCACAGTTTCTAAGTTTAAAGAGTTAAGAGAATTTATGATAGCAGTACTTGGAGCAGGGACGTGGGGAACGGCATTAGCCATAGTATTGGCTAAAAATCGTCCCCAAGAAAAAGTATTATTTTGGGGACGTAGTAGCTATACCAAATATCTTCCTGACATTAAGCTTCCAGATAATATTGAGTTTACTACTGATTTATTATCAACAGTTAAATTAGCTAATGATTTATTAATAGTAGTTCCTAGTTGTGCTTTTACAGATTTAATCCACCAAATAGCCCCACATGTAACTCATCATAGAATAGCATGGGCGACAAAGGGGTTAGACACTAAAACTCACAAATTTTTTAGTCAAATTATAACTGAATTATTAGGAGAACATTTTCCTATTGCAGTCCTATCTGGCCCTAGTTTTTCTAAAGAAGTTATTAATGGTTTACCGACGGCAGTAGTTGTTGCTGTTCAAGAGAAAGAAATAGATCAACTGTTTGCAAATGATTTAATTAGAAGGCTACACTCTAGGACTTTTAGAGTGTACGCAAATAATGATTTAATAGGAGTACAGTTAGGTGGAGTTTTTAAAAATATTTTAGCAGTTGCAACCGGTATTTGTGATGGATTAGGATTTGGGGCTAATACAAGAGCTGCATTAATTACTAGAGGTTTAGCTGAAATATTGCGGTTAGCAGATAAATTAGGGGCTAAGCGCCAGACATTAATGGGTCTATCTGGTGTTGGTGATATTTTTTTAAGTTGTTCAGACAATCAATCACGTAATCGTAGGTTTGGTCTACTACTTGCAAGTGGTAACACCATTGAACAGGCAAAATTGCAAATTGGTCAAGCCATAGAAGCTGTGGATAATATACAAGCATTGTATCAATTAGCGATTGATAGTAATGTGGATATGCCCATAGTTGCATCAACTTGGCAAATACTTAATAAGAATATATCTTTGCATCAAGTTGTGGAAGATTTATTGACTAGAGAACAACAAATAGAGCATGTTTAAAAAAAACTAAAAAAATGTTTTAAAATGAGCTATCCTTCAAGTTAGAGGGAATTATACTATTTATTTTATACTAATTTTAACAATAGGCACTAAGGAGAAAATTTCATGAAAGGTTTATTAAGCATAGTACTTGTTTCTTTATTAACTATATCTTCTATTTCATTAGCAGGTTGCTGTTGCCAACCACATGGTCATCATAAACATCACCATGAACACAGCAAAATGCATCATGAACATGGTGATAAATAATTTATAATAGATTAATTATATAAATTATTATAATTCAAAAAAGCCAAGATTTATTCTTGGCTTTTTTATACTTGATACATATTGTCTGATGATTTAAAGTAGCCTACATGCACATGACTCTAGTTATTTCATCTTTAAATTCTGGCGGGGCAGAGAGAGTTTTATCAGAACTTGCTAATTATTGGATCTCTCGAAATTACAATGTTTCACTTGTTACTCTGGCTTCTTCACAATCTCATCCATTTTATCCGCTTGATTTAAAAATTAATCTAATCCAGTTGGATCAAAGTTATCATGAAAATTCAATATTAAAGCGTTTTAGTAATATTTTAAAAAGAATTTTTTGTTTGCGAACAACAATTAAAGAACTGCATCCAGATGTTATAATATCATTTACTGATGTGACTAATATAACTACATTAATCGCAACGATTGGATTAAAAATACCAGTTATTGTGTCAGAGAGAACCAACCCAGCAGATCACAATTTTCCAAAAATTTATCAAAAATTACGGCAAGTGTTTTATCATAAAGCCGCATTTGTTGTAGTACAAACAGAAAAAGCTGCAGCCTATTTCAAGGATTTAAAAAATATAAAGATTATTCCTAATCCAGTACCAAAACCTAATAATACAAAACAATTTTCAGCTAAGCCAATAGTTAAAAAGATTATTTCTGTAGGGCGTTTATGTCCGTTTAAAGGGTTTGATACTCTGATCCATGCTTGCCCTAATATTCTTAACAACGAACCATATCCAACGCTTACTATTTATGGTGAAGGCAAAGAACATCAAAATTTGTTGATTTTGATTAATTCGCTTGGTTTACAGGATAAAATATATTTACCAGGAGTAATTCAAAATATTCAAGAAGTTCTAGTTGATGCAGATCTATTTATTTTTCCTTCTCGTTACGAAGGATTTCCTAATGCATTGTGCGAGGCTATGGCGGTAGGGTTGCCAGTTATTGCTTCTAATTGTTCTGGTAATCTTGCTATTATAGAGGACCGGATTAATGGACGAATATTTCCTGTTGGTGATGTTGATAGTTTATCTAAAATTATGCAGGAATTAATAAACGATACAGAGCAATGTAAATTGTTATCTTTAAATGCTCGTAAAATTACTGATCAATTTAGTCCTACCAAAGTTTATGGTATGTGGGAAGAGATTGTTAACTCTGTTTTAACTCGCTAAACTCGCCGGGTGGAGCCTTTTCCCCGGGAGTGAGGGATTATACTATTTACAATTGACCAAATCACACTTAATTAGTTGTAGATCTATTTTACTAATCACATAAAAAATCTTTTTAAAAAATTTTATATTTTTACTGTAATTATCATTAATTTTTTGTCTACATCTTAGATAAACGACTTATTTTTACACTATACTAAGTTGAGCATATTAGATTTAAAAGAATTTAAATAAAAAATTTAAAATATAAAAAAAACAAAAACTAAAACTATAAAAAATTTACAAATTTACCATAAAATGGAGCTTAATATGAGAAAAACTACAATAAATATTTCCAGTTTAAATCAAGATGTAAAAAATCAAAACGAAGATTTTTTACGATCAATGGATGGTATTATTGCGGTATTAGATAGTATTAGGCAGATTGGTAAGAATGGTAGTAGTTATGGGTTGCAGAATGATTTAATTGAATTGACCAATGATTTGCCACATAAATTATTAGCGGCTCTTGATGGTAATGATGTTTGGCCAGAATGGGTAAAGCAAGCATTTTTGCGAGAAGTAAAAAAAGGATTACCTGCTGAAACTCTAAAAAAATTGGACGGTAGTGATTATACGTATTCGAGTACAGGTACCACAGATGCTCAACTGGCGGAACTACAACAAGCATTAACTGATCATATTACCTTTTCATTGAATGCAACAGCAAACAAACATGCTGAACTAGCGGCTAAAGCAACTCTTGTCGAGTATGACAAAATTGCTGGTATTGTTGAACAGTCTGGCCTTAAGGATGCAGTACAACCTGAAGTAGCTGCAACGACACAAATGTTGACGGCACTTGCACAGCATCATGCTGAGTTTGGGGTTGTCGGTGCTTCTATCCAAGGTACTCCACAACAACAGCAAGCGGCCATGCAAGCTGGAACTCAGATAGTGGCAAAGCTTGAGCAGGAAAAGATACAGCTTAGAGATAAATTAGCGCAAACAAATCAAAAAGTTGCCGTATCTACAAAAGCCATTGACGCGGATATTGTTCAAAAAGAACAAGAGATCAAACAACCTAAAGCAGAACTTACTATTGCAAAACAAGAACTTACTGCTGCAAATAACAAATTAAAAGAAGTACGTATTAAACTTAAACAGGCAGAATTAACAGCAGAAGATTTGCCCGATGGTCCTGCTAAACAAATAGAAAATACACATGTTACCACTTTGAAAGATCAAGAAACTCTTGCAATAGCTGAGGTAAAGAAGGTTAACGACAAGATAGATAAAACAGAAGCTCAAATTGCTAATTTGATAAGCGAAACAGAGTTACTTAAAAAGCAAAAAGAAATACTAGATCAGACAGCCAAAGATGTAAGAACTCAGGAACAAACATTAGGTACAATAAGTTTTGTTCAAGCAAACAATCCTGGTACAGTAGTCGCAAACCAACAAAGTATTACTGCAATAGCAGAAATCGTGACTGCTGCTCACAAATCAGCAGTAGAACATGCAATTTTTAGCAATAAAGATCTAGTACCTAAACTTGTACAAAATGGTATAGATGTATTTACAGTAAGTAGACTATTTTCTGTTCCAGAACCAGGAGCTAGAACGGCAGTTGTAAAAAATTTTACAGATACAATCGATCTTATTGCAGGGCACAACAATACTATAAGACCTACAGATAGTACTGATAAAGCAAGAGAGGATGCTGTAATAGAAGCTGTAGCTACAGCAGGCAAAGCATTACAAAATACACTAGATATCTTAGTAGCAGGTAACAAATTAGATGCAGTAACGGCAGCTCAGGCAGAGGCTATAGCTACTGCTGAACATGCAATACAAGATGCTATTAACAGCGGGATAAGCGAACAACAAGCTCTATTACAACAACAAATTATAAATAAAGTAAAAGCTTATACAAGTGAATTATCACAAGTTACAGATGCTGCTGCGGTGCCTGGTGTAGTAGCTAAACACAAGCAAGCTATACATGATTTAGTTGTAGGTGCCAATGGTAATCCTGGTGCAACAGACGATACATTAAAAAAAGTTGCTACTGCATTACATACTGATCCATCTGTATTACAATTTATGCAATTTCTGGATTTAGGAGGCAAATTAGGAGATCTACAGACAAATGTTAATGATACAAGTTTTAATAGTTTTGTCGGTGATGTGGATTCTCGTTTGATAGATACTCTAAAAATAGCAGCCAGACAAGCAGCAGACGTTGTGGCAGCTATCAAGAAAGCTGACGAGTTGCAACAAGAAGCTCAAGGTGCTACAAATACGGCTACAGTCGATCCTGCACTGCAAAAACTCTCTAACCATCTACCACATACAATGAAAAAAATTTTACAATGGTCTGAACAATATCCAAAAGCTTCTGCCGGATCACAAAGTTTTTTCTAAGTACTTTGAATACTGGCCTATCAAGGATGATAACAGAAGGAACATTATCAGCTGGGTATAGGCCAGAAGTGCTTTTATCTGAATTTAATAAATTGCATCCCGGTTCTATTAATAAAGATGGTGAAATTCTTACAGTAGAGGCGGCACGAGCATATTTAGAATCTTATGGAAAAAAATTGCAATCTGAATTTAAATTTAAACCAAAAGATAAACATAAATCTGACGAGTCCCATGATTTACCATCATCAACCCTAGATAACGATGTAATAGAAAGATTAAAAAAAGTTGGAGCAAAGAGCTTTACACCACGAAACAAAGATCTATCTAAACCACGAGGGTTTATTTGGGATGAGTTTAAAAAACATCAAGAAGAAAGCATCAAAAAATTAGCAACTCAAATTCCGGACAACGATATTAATGATAAAATTGCTGCTCATGTTGCTAAACTAGGAACATCCATGCAAAATCTTACAGAAGCAGAACTTGCAATACATAAAAGCCAACAAACATCTAAATTTGGGGTATATCAAGGGTGGAAGTGGCAACCTCATCCAGAAGGTGACAGTAATATATTTTACTTGGTTAATGTCAACAATCCAGACAAAAAAATTACAGTTAAATATAACGAATCAGATCGTAAAATAGAAATAAAAACTAATAAAAAAAATATGGAGGATGATAAAATAGTTGGTATTATGTTAGAGATTACTAGAAACTTGCAAAGATATAGTGGAGATGCTGAGCAATCCATTAAAACATTTGGATTAAAAAATGATAATAGTTATGACAAACAAATTACTAAAAAACTTGAACAAGGTATTAATGTATTAAATGAAGGAGTAGCACAAGCACAAAATACCGCAGATCAAAGTAAAAAACTTAAATTTAAAGATTAATAATTTGCGTAAACCATAATATTATATATAGTAAATTTGTATTGTAGATGTTGTAAATAGGGGCTGCCAGTTGTTAATTGCAAAAAAAAACAGAGAAGCATTATTTGATAAATTATTGCCAAACAGCATAGCTATATTACCTAGTGCTGTACTTCAGTATCGTAGTCTCGATGTCGAATATCCATTTAGACAAAATAGTGATTTTTATTACCTTACTGCATTTCCTGAGCCAAATGCGATAGCTATTTTTATTAAAGAAGACAGTAATCACAAAAATAATCAATTTATTTTGTTTAATCAAGAATTAGATGAGCAAGCTACAATATGGCATGGCTCAAGAATTGGCCAAAAACAAGCGACAGGCATATTTGGAGCAGATTTAGCTTATTCAATCAATCAAATAGACAATATTTTACCAGAATTATTATTAAACAAAGAAATTTTATATTATCCAATGTTACAAAATTCTGGATTAGAAGCTAATGTATGTAAATGGCGTACTACTGCATTAAATGGCGTTAAAAGAACTAGTAAAACTAATATACCGCAAGCAGCCAAAGACTTATTAGCTATTATTCATGAATTAAGATTAATTAAATCTACTTTAGAGTTGCAAAAAATACGTTATGTAACTCAAGTATCAGCTAATGCTCATAAACATATTATGAAATATGTAGCGACTCATAAAAACTTAACGGAGCGTCATATTCAGGCAGAATTTTATAGTTATTGTTTACAACATGGTTGTAATGATATGGCATACCAACCAATTGTAGCATCTGGTAATAATGCCTGTATTTTACATTACACTCAAAACATAGATGTATTAAAGGACAACGATATAGTTTTAATAGATGCTGGAGCTGAATATGAGTATTATGCAGCAGATATTACTAGATCTTTTCCTGTTAATGGTAAATTTTCTTCTCCACAAAAAGATTTATATAATTTAGTACTAGAGGCTCAAAAAACAGCTATTAAGCATATTAAACCAGGAAAATTATGGTCAGATCTGCAGCAAGCAATTGTGCAAATCTTAGTTGAAGGATTATTAGATCTTAAAATTTTAAAAGGCAATATAGATGATTTAATTGCTAGTAATGCCCATCAAGAATTTTATATGCATGGTAGTGGGCATTTTTTAGGGATGGATGTTCATGATGTTGGTGCATACAATATCCATAATAAACCTAGGTCGCTATTGCCTGGGATGGTGCTTACTGTAGAGCCTGGTTTATATTTTTCCAATAATGCTAATATTTCAAAACAATGGCAAGGGATCGGTATTCGTATTGAAGATGATATTTTAGTTACCGAACATGGTCATGAAATACTGACTAAATCTGCTATAAAAGAAATTGCTGATATAGAGTATTTAATGATAAATTAATTGCGATGGGTATATATTTTTGTTGGGGGGCACATGTTGGAGGAATATCCAGAAGAATTAAAATATTCGGAATCGCATTATTGGGTTAGAGTTGTTGATGGTGGTTGTGTTCTAATTGGAGTTACAGCGTACGCTAATCAGCAATTAGGTGATATGGTGTATATAGAGTTACCTGAATTGGGTGCAGAGATTGATTCTAATGAAGAAATTGGTCAATTAGAATCTTCTAACACTACCTGTGAGCTTTATTCTCCTATTTCTGGGGAAATTGTAGCTATTAACGAAGATTTGGAAGATGCTCCTCGTTTAATAAATTCTGATCCGTATGGTGATGGGTGGATTTGTAAGATTAAATTATTTGATCCAATCGAAATTGATGAGTTAATGTCATCCGAGGACTATCAAGAATTTTTATCGACTATAGTCGAAGAAGAATAAAATATAGCTAAACTCGGTAAAACTGCTAAAATTTTATTTATGGACCTTAGCAAAGAACTTATATTTTTTTACTAGCTAATAAAAATATAAGTTCTTTGCTAAGGCTATATATATAATTTTTTATATATAAATAAAGTTGTTAGGGAGATCCGTGTTAGATATCCAGGGTTTTAGAACAAATGTTGCAATCGTATTGGTTAATAATAACGATAACGTATTATTAGCTAAAAGGATCAAACAAAATGCTTGGCAGTTTCCTCAGGGTGGAGTTAATGATAACGAGGATATAATTGATGCTTTATATCGTGAATTACAAGAAGAAGTTGGGTTAAGTAAATCCGATGTTAGTGTTATAGCAAGTACTAAATATTGGTTACGATATAAGATTCCAGTTCGTATGCGTCGCCAAACGGATCCATTATTTATTGGTCAAAAACAAAAGTGGTTTTTGTTGCGATTTAATAGTGATGAGAATAAAATTCGTTTTGATTTAAATTCCAAACCAGAGTTTGATTCTTGGCAGTGGGTGAGTTATTGGTATCCACTAAGAGTAGTAATAGATTTTAAAAAGGAAGTTTACTGTAAAGCGTTACGGGAACTGTCTCAATACATCAACAACAATAGAAAATACAACCAATTAGATCACATATGTGTATAGCAATGATTACTTCAGGAATTGTTTGTTTAAGTGTTGGCTTTATTGCAGGATACTTAATCTATCGAAACAACAATAGTGTATTAACTAGAATACAACTTAGAACGATTATCAATAAAATTTTAAAAAAATATAATAAAGACAATAAAATAGTATTATTGTTGATTAATTTAGACGATTTTCATAGTGCAGTTGAAGCGTTTGGTTACGAAATTGGTAATAGTATTATTGATCAAACCAGCAAAAAAATAGATAAATATTCTAAAGAAAACAACATAATTTTTTATTATATTGGATTTGATGAATTTATTATTTTATATCCAAATAAATTGTTTGATAATACTCAAATTATTAACGAAGCTACTAAATTATTAGGTATTATTTCTCAGCCTGTTGTGTGCAATGATCATAATATACATATTACGGCATCTATTGGCATTAGTATTTTTCCAGATTATGCAGATAACAGTGATCGATTGTTAAGATGCGCAGAGCTTGCTTTAGTAGATGCCAAAAATTCAGGTCGAAATACTCATAGTTTTTATCGCCAAAGTTTACTTGATAAAGCCATTGATAGGACAGTGATTAAAACTGAATTAGTAGCAGCATTAAATAATAACGAATTACAATTATTTTGGCAGCCACAAGTTGATACTAAAACTAATGTTTTAGTTGGGGCTGAAGTTTTAATTAGATGGAGTCATGTGGTGAGAGGTGCTGTTTCTCCAGAAGTTTTTATTGCTGTAGCTGAACAGACCGGGTTGATTTGGCAAATTGGAGAATGGATCATTAAACACGCATGTATACAAGCTAAATTTATCTCGCAAGAATTGGGAATAACCGATTTTAAAGTGGCAATAAATTTATCAAGTGGTCAATTTTTACAGGGAGATGTTGTACAGGTCATTGCTAATGCTATTTATGATACTGGAATGAATCCAGAGAATATTGAAGTTGAACTAACAGAAAGCATGTTTATGGCTAATGCAGAAAAATGTTTATTAATGATTTCGGTATTAACTTCCATGGGAATTAAAATAGCTATCGATGATTTTGGTACAGGATATTCTTCGTTTGGTCGCCTACGTCAATTAAAATGGCATTATTTAAAGATTGATCAATCATTTATCAAACATATTGATACTGATCAAAAAAATCATGCTATAGTGTGTGCCATGATTGCTATGGCTAAAAGTTTAAATATTAAAGTTATAGCCGAAGGTATAGAAACCGAAAAAGAGTTAGCCGTATTGCAAAAAATTGATTGTGATATAATTCAGGGATACTATGTAAGTAAACCATTACCAATTAATGAATTTATTGATTTTGCTAAGAATCACAAAGGCGAAGTCAAAAAATAACCTGTACTTTTAAACGAGCGTCTGTTTGAGCATAGTGAGTTTAGCGAGTGAAAAAAGTACAAGTTATTTTTTGACTTCGCCAAAGTAAAAAAAGTAAAATAAACCATGATACAGTATCCAGATCTTAATCCAAATGCGATAACCCTCGGTTCATTTTCTATTAAATGGTATGGAGTTTGTTATTTAATAGCTTTTTCACTATGTTATTGGCAAGCAATCATTAAAAAACCATCTAATTGGAGCCGTGAGCAAGTAGTAGATTTATTATTTTACTTATCTATGGGAGTGATTTTTGGTGGTAGACTGGGGTATATACTGTTTTATTGCCCAATCGATATTATTGATAATCCATTAACTTTATTGCAATTTTGGTTGCCTGGTAGATCATTTCACGGTGGATTGTTAGGAGTGTTAATTGCGATTATTTTTTATGCAAAAAAAAATCATTACTCTTTTTTAGAAATAACTGACTTTATAGCACCAATTGCCCCTATTGGTATTGCTTGCGGTAGGATAGGTAATTTTATCAATGGGGAGTTGTGGGGAAGAGTTACAGATGTTTCTTGGGGTATGGTGTTTGCGCATGTAGATCAATTGCCAAGACATCCATCTCAAATTTATGAATTTTTGCTCGAAGGAGTTATGTTATTTTTAATTTTAAATATAGATAATTGGCGCAGTTATAGTAATCGCTTTTATAAAAATAAATCGGCATTGTTTTTAATTTTTTATGCATTATTTAGGATTTTTGTAGAAAATTATAGAGAACCAGATTTCGATCAAGGCTTTATAGTTAATATGACTATGGGACAGATTTTGTCTATACCAATGTTGATAGCTGGATTTGGGTTATTATTAGGATCTGTAAAAAAACAACATGTACTTTTAAACGAGCGTCTGTCTGAGCGTAGCGAGTTTAGCGAGTGAAAAGTGAAAAATGTACACGTTGTTTTTTTACAGGCCATTAGCAAGAGATTTTTATGCAACAATATATAAATTTATTAAATCATGTGTTACGTAATGGTACAGCAAAAGACGATCGTACTAATACTGGCACAATAAGTACATTTGGCTATCAAATGCGCTTTAATATGGAGCAAGGGTTTCCACTTGTAACCACCAAAAAATGTCATCTTAAGTCAATCATTCACGAGTTATTATGGTTCTTAACTGGTGATACCAATATTCGTTATTTAAAGCAAAATGGAGTTAGTATTTGGGATGAATGGGCAGATGCTGATGGTCAATTAGGTCCGGTATACGGTAAACAATGGCGTTCTTGGTCAGATCAAAATGGCAATACTATTGATCAAATTCAAAACTTAATTAATGAAATTAAAACTAATCCTAACTCTAGAAGATTAATAGTAAATGCCTGGAACGTTGCAGAGATAGACAAAATGGCGTTACCACCATGTCACGCCATGTTTCAGTTTTATGTAGCTAATGGTAAGGTTTCATGCCAGCTATATCAACGTAGTGCAGATGTATTTTTAGGAGTGCCATTTAATATTGCATCATATTCGTTGTTGTTAATGATGGTGGCCCATGTTACTAATTTACAACCAGGAGAATTTGTTCATACTTTAGGTGATGCACATTTATATATTAATCATTTAGAACAAGCAAAATTACAAATTACAAGAACACCATTCTCTGCACCGAAAATGTTGATTAATCCTGATGTTAAATCAATTTTTGATTTTAAGTACGAAGATTTTTGTTTGGTGGATTATAATTATCATCCTGCTATCAAAGCTCCTATTGCAGTATAAGTTGTAATAATTTATGAATATCTCAATTATTTCAGCTATGACTAAAGATAAAATTATTGGCGTTAAGAATAATTTACCATGGAGAATAAAAGAAGAGCTACAATACTTTAAACAAATTACTTTAAATAAAGTAATTATCATGGGTAGCAATACATTTTCGTCTATTAATAGCAAACCGTTACCTAATAGATATAATATTGTTGTCACGACAAATCCAGAAAAATTTTTATCTGTTAACCAATATGATAATTACGATAATATAAGCTTTGTATCTACTATAGACGCTAGTTTGAAGCAAGCAGAGAGATTTTATGCTCGTGACGATGCAGAAGACAGTAAAGAAATTATGGTAATAGGTGGTGGGGCAATATATAAACAATTTTTACCATTAGCCAGTAAATTATATTTATCTATCATTAAAAATAATTATATTGGTGATGTATATTTTCCAGAATATGATTTAAATTTATGGAGATTAGCAAGTACAGAAGAATATGCAGAATTTATAGCGCAGGTTTGGGTTTTAGCAACTTAGGTTAAATAAAAGGTATTCGTTCACGTGGTTCAGTATTTTTTAAATTTATTATGCACCATTCAAAGCGTTAATATATTAACAGAGAGTTCTATTCTTTCAGGATGCTTCATAAATTTAAAAAATACTGAACCACGTGAACAGTAACAATAAAAGTCCGTAAGGATTTTAAAGAGAGTAATCTCAGTTAAATTAACTGAGATTACTGCAAAACAATTATTAACAAATTATTAAAAAGGTTTTGGACCGGCACTTTGTTTATTATTTTTTACTGGTGGTTGCTTGTCTTTTTTGGGCAATAAGAAACCTGATTTGAATCCACAATAACTATGAGTATTGGTAGACACCATTAGTACAGATGGGTGTGGGAATTGTTGGTTTGATTGGCTTTCTATCACAGCTGGTGTAGTTTCCAAAGGTTCATCTATTTGAGTTGCTACAGAATTAACACATGGTTGTTGTGTAGAGGTAGCCACATAATCTTGACTATTCATTTTAAATTGGAGATCAGGTGTTAAATAATTATTTGGATCATCTACGATAGTAAATTTTCCTTCTATTGATGGCAATTTAAATTGCCTAGCTTGTTGTGCAAAATGTATAAAACTTCTGTACATTGCTAGTTTTCCAAGATGGTTAAAAAATACATGGAAATTTTCTAAGCCATTTTCGGCTTTAATTCGTTCTCCATGGGTTGCATTTTTAATAGCTTCTAATACTATTTCATCAACAAGATTACCAATTTCAATAGAAAAGAATTTTGGTGGGCTGGTATCGTTTTCTAATGAAGATAAAGTTTTTGATAATTCATCATTTTTTTCAAGATTTGGTTTGTATTTTAGTTCACTATCATTATCTTTTCCATCACTTAATAAAATAGAAACAATATTATGTTTGTCTGAGCATTTAAAAGAGGCAAATTGCTTCTGTATAAATTGATACATAGCTGTTTCTTGATCTGGTCGTGAAAATCCATCAACAGCTTTAATTAAGGTGCTAAATTCAGTAAGGTTGTATTCAATAGGTTGAAATTCTGTTTTTTTTGAACCAAAGCGAGAAAGTCTAATCCATGTTGCATGATTGTCTAGAGATGGATGATCATGGAGTGCTGTAATAAGATCTTTTAATAATGTTTTCACCCTAGGAAATACATCGTTCATGGATCCACTACAGTCAATACCAAAATCTATTAAAGTAGAAGATTGTATTGCATGATGGCATTGTACCGCAATCGGAAGAAGTTGTTGCTTTGTACGTTCATGTAATAAGATACCTTGGCTTGGGTGTAATAAAGTAGCCATATATGTCATAAAATGTAATTTATTAACTAGTATTTCAGATTTTGTAGGACTTGTTAATTGTTGATCAGTTTGAGTAAATTTAGGAGCAATAATACATTTTATTAAGCCTATACAGTCAAAATATACAACTGATTTTCCACTTTCTTCTCTGATAAAAAATAATTTTTCTAAATGGAAACTAAGTGGTCCAGTACCAACTTCATTAGAATCCATGTTTTTATTGGTAAGAGGTTGGCTATTGTTAGTAGCTAAAGTTAAATATAACTCTTCCCAAGTTGCATGAGATAAAATATGCTTGTAGGCATCAATTTGACTATTTCTTAGACGTATGTCCAGTTCGTTTTTGCAAATATAATAATAAACAGCTTGATGGTTATTTTGGCTTTGGGTTTCTTGCCATGCAGGTGGAATACCAGTGCTGTCTAATATTTCTTTGCCAAAAAGCTTTTTTATTATTTGTTTAGTACCGTGTTGTGCTATTGCTTGTTGTATATCTGATATGCTTAACAAAGGATGCTTTACTTGTGGAAATGGCGTTGTATTCTGATTAATATTATTTTGATTATTAGAAGGATTCAATTTAAATGGAATATGTCTAGCGGTATTCCAGTGAGATTTAAATATATTTTCAAGCTTTTCTGAAAGCTCGTGGGTATTACTGCTAGATGTTGTAATGACAAAATTTTCTTCATCTTCACGAACTTCAAAACCTGGATCTTCTACATTTGCTTCCAACAAAGTTACAAATGTTGCATTTAAACCGTCTAATATCATTGCAATATACTCCTCATGGCCATGCTTTATAGTTATGCTTGTTAAATTCATAAAATATTATGTTATTTAGGGGGCTATTGTCTATGGCTTTTTTAATTAGATGAAATATAAATGATTGTTTTAATTTTTAAAAACTAATGCAAGAATAATTTGGTAATATTTAAGATTATATAAAAAAATATAATTGCCAACAAAGCACCGATTGGTACAGTCATTATCCACGATGCAAAGATACCTTTTATAACGTTTAAATTTAAAGCATGGATACCACGTGCGAGTCCGATGCCTAAAATACCACCTACTAATGTGTGAGTAGTAGAAATTGGTAAGCCAGAACTTGATGCTAATAACACAATAGAGGCAGTCGCTAATGATACAGCAAATGCACGGCTTGGAGTAAGTTCTGTAATATTATTGCCAATAGTTGCGATTACTTTATAACCATAAGTTGCAAGTCCTACAACAATGCTGCTGGCTCCTACAATTAACAACCAAATTGGTATAGTAGTGTTGGAAGTTGTTTTATGTACAATATGTACGACAGTGGCGGCTGGTCCTATAGCATTAGCTACATCGTTAGATCCATGTGCAAATGCCATAGCACAAGCTGTAAATATTGTTAATATAGAAAAAATTTTTTCTACATTAGTAAAGTGAAATAATTTATCAGCTTTTGGATCTAAATTTAATCGCTTAATATAAGATTGACAAATAACAGCAATTAACATACTAAAAATTGCAGAGTAACAAATGTTTTCAACAAATGATAAATAAATTCCTATGTGGTATAACTTGCTGCCAGTTAAGATAGCAATAACCAAGATAGTTATAAAGACATAATATACCATAGATTGTTTGGCAGCTTCTAATGGCTTAGCTTTGCTAAAAATAAATGCTTGAATTGAGAAAAAAATTACATAGGCTACTATTCCACCCAACAATGGTGATAAAATCCATCCAAGTACAATATAAGCAATATAATTAATATTAATATAATCAATCCCAAGTTGAGATGCACCGATCCCAACTATTGCTCCTACTATGGTATGTGTTGTAGAAATAGGCCAACCAAAATAGCTAGCAATAATCAACCAGGTGGCGGCTGATGCTAAAGATGCTAACATGCCGATAGCTAGTATATGATTGTTCAGGACATTAATTGCTTCGTCAGGATTATTTGATAAAATAATAATTTTTTCACGAATAGTATTAGTAACTTCGCTTCCAGCTAATAGTGCACCTAAAAATTCAAAAACAGCAGCTATAAAGATTGCTTGTTTTATAGATATAGATTTTGAACCAACAGCTGTCCCCATAGCATTAGAAACATCGTTCGCTCCTATGCCCCAAGCTAAAAGAGAACTAAATATAATTGCTGTTATTAAATAAAAATTGTGAATATCCATAATTATTTAGTTTTAATATTAAATAAAAAAATTTTCAGTTAAAATTTGTTTAGTAAAGCTGGTTCTTAAATAAAATCCTCTATTTACTGTTTTAATGCATTCTCCTTCTCTTGTTATGTATTCAACCAAATTGCTTTTGCAATTAGCAGCTTTAGGACGAATTTGTAAATAACGTCCGTATTTAGCAGATAGTAGTTGAATATTACCTAATTGCAGCATTTCTGTTAACTCCTGCCAATCATTTTGTAAAATGATAGCTTGTTGTTGGCTTGGTTGCCATAAGAATGATTTCCCAACACGTCTGTTAGCTAAATTTAAATTGGGTAACGATTCAATCGGGACCCATAATACTTTAGATAATTTAAGTTTTACTACAGATTGTTCCCATGAGATGTTTGGTTGGTTTAATGGAGCCATACATATATATGTGGATTCTATGGGGCATAACGTTTTTGGGTTAATAGGTATTGTTTTTAACTCTATTCCTAGATTAGGAAAATCAGCAATTGGTAAATTGCCGCTAGTTGCTCCCAAATATTGTTCTAATAATTGTCCAAGCCAACCTTTATTATTATTTAATGATTGGGGGCATGACATTTTTAAAGAACCTGAGAGTTCAGCAATAGTCATGCCAGCTATGTTTTGACATAAGTCTAATAATTCTTTAATATTTTGCATATGGATAGGGTAGCATTAGAATCGAGTTGGAAAAAGCCGTTATTAACAGAATTTTCTGAACCGTATATGCAAGAATTAAAAAAGTTTTTAGTTGAACAAAAAAGAACTAATAAAATAATTTATCCAAAAAGTTCTGATATTTTTAATGCTTTTGCATTAACTCCGCTAGATAAAGTAAAAGTAGTGATTGTAGGGCAAGATCCATACCATGGACCTAATCAAGCTCATGGTTTGTGTTTTTCGGTATTACCTAATGTTGCGGTGCCACCATCATTATTAAATATTTATAAAGAATTATACAATGACTTAAATATTACTCCAGCTAAACATGGATGTTTAATAAACTGGGCTAAGCAAGGTGTATTGTTATTAAATAGTACATTAACCGTACAGTCCGGCATAGCAGGTTCCCACCAGAATAAAGGTTGGGAAAAATTTACCGACAAAGTTATTGATGTGTTAAGCATGCAGCCTAATAAAATAATTTTTTTATTGTGGGGTAATTATGCTCAAAAAAAATGCGAGTTTATAGATCCTAATAAACATTTAGTATTAAAAGCGGCTCATCCATCACCATTATCTGCAACTCGTGGTTTTTTAGGATGTAAACATTTTTCTAAAACTAATGCGTTATTACAACAAATAGGCGAGAAACCTATAGATTGGCGGGTTTGATTATTATTAATGAATATTAAATTGTTAAGTGTTCTATGAAAAACATACTAATTACAATGCTTTTATTGCTATCAACTACTTTGTCATATGCCCATGAAAAGGATGGAGCTATTTGTTTTATAGTAAAAGAAAACGGTAAAGTTCTAAGGCAAGAAGGTAATTGTAAGGCACGTTATGCTCCTGAATCTACTTTTAAAATTGTACTGAGTATGATGGGTTTTGATTCTAACATATTGCAAGATGAAAATAATCCAGAATGGCCATGTAAAGAAGGTTATGATTATTTTATAAATGTATGCAAAAGACCGCATACTCCAAGAACATGGATGAGAGATAGCTGTCTTTGGTATTCAAGAGTATTAACTACAGCACTTGGAATAAAAAAGTTTCAAGATTATGTTCAAAATTTTAACTATGGAAATAAAGAGATTAAAGGCGACAATGTTCTTTTCAGCAGCTGGATTTCAAGCTCATTGCAGATTTCACCCATAGAGCAAACAGAATTTATCCAAAAATTTATAAACCATAAATTTCCTATAAGTAGCAAAGCATATGACATGACTAAAAAAATTATGTTTATGCAGGAACTAGCTGGTGGATGGAAGCTTTATGGTAAAACAGGTAATGGAAAGCACCAAGATAAAAATGGACTAAAAACAGATTTTCAACATGGATGGTTTATAGGTTGAATCGAACAAGGTGATCGCACTATTACATTTGCAAGCCACATTATAGACGATAAAAAACAAGATACTTTTGCATCATTTAGAGCAAGAAATTCAACTATTACCAAATTATGGTACCTTATTGATGAGCTTGAAAAATGAACAATTAATGCACTATGCAACAAATAGGGGAGAAGCTGAGTAGACACTAAGATACTAGGAAACCTGCCGCCTTAGAAGTTAAACAACTTAGTTATGGTGGAGAATGTTGACAGATCGGGAATCAAATTCCATAATTGTCAATATGTACATCAATAGAACAATAACCCCTAAAATTCTCCAAGCTGCAAAGGAATATCCAATTATATCTATTTTTGGTCCTCGTCAGTCTGGAAAGACAACGCTGGCTAAAAAGATCTTCGATCAACATCAATATGTAAGTTTAGAAAATATTGATAATAGAGAATTTGCTCAAAATGATCCGCGAGGGTTTATTGCTCAACATAAAAATAAAATAGGAATGATTTTAGATGAAGTGCAAAATGTCCCAGATTTATTATCTTATCTACAAACTACAGTGGATGAAGAATCTTGTATAGGTAAGTTTATTTTAACCGGATCTCAAAATATATTACTTAATGAAAAGGTTACCCAAACACTTTCTGGTCGAACAGCAATTTTTAAATTATTACCATTATCTATTGAAGAATTAACTGCAAGTAATATGTTACCTGATAATGTTGAGTCATTTATATTTACTGGATGTTACCCAAAATTATATGCAGAATCAATTAACCCATTAGACTGGTATAGTAATTATCTTTACACATACATAGAACGTGATGTACGGCAAATTAAAAATATTACGGATCTGGCTACTTTCCAACACTTTATAAAATTATGTGCTGGAAGAATAGGGCAACCATTAAACACTACTGAATTAGGTAGAGATTGTGGTATAGATGCAAAAACTGCAAAAGCTTGGTTATCTGTATTAGAAACTAGTTATGTTATATTTATGTTACAACCATATTATAATAATTTTAACAAACGCTTAATTAAAGCTCCAAAATTATATTTTATTGATCCTGGTGTTGCTTGTTCATTATTAAATATCGAAGCAAAAGAACAAATAAATTCACATTTTTTACGCGGTGGCTTGTTTGAAAATTTGATAATCTGTGATTTATTAAAATATCGCTTTAATTCTGGCAGATCAAATAATTGTTATTACTGGCGTGATCAAATTGGTAACGAAATTGATTGTATAATAGAAAATCATGATTTATTGTTTCCAATAGAAATTAAATCTGGAAGAACAATATATTCAAATTCATATAAATATTTTTCTTCTTGGCAACAAATTGTTTCTTCAAAAGGCATGAAACCTAGTATTATATATGCTGGAACTTTAAATCAAGAACGAACTAATGTAGACATAATATCGTGGTGTGATATTGATCTGTTACATAAAAAAATAAGCGGTTAAAATTTGTGGGTAATATAGGATTTTTTAATTAAATAATAAAATTGCGGTAATATAAATAAAGTAAAAATAGTGCCAAAGAATAATCCTCCAACTAATACTATGCCAATAGCGCGTCTGGCTTCGAATCCAGCTCCTTTACCTATGATTAACGGTAGCGCACCTAACAACATAGCGCTTGTTGTCATTAAAATGGGACGCAAACGAATTGAGGCAGAAGTTTTTATGGCATCTTGTAACAATTCTGGTATTTTTACAGGTGTGTTAGATCCGTTTGAATAATTTAAAATAAGCTCAGAGTATTTTTGATTAGCAAATTCTACCATTAAAATCCCATGCTTAGTAATTAAACCTATTAGAGTAATCAAACCAATTTGAGTATAAATGTTAATAGATTGTCCACAGATCCATCCAGTAAATATTGCGCCGAAGCTAGCAAGTGGAATGGTCAACATAATAATTATTGGATCTAAAAAATTTTCAAATTGTACAGCTAAAATAGCATAAATAAATACTAATGCCATACCAAATAGCAACAACATAGTATAGGAAGATTTTTGATATGCTTTTGCAAATCCTTGCAATTCTATTTTTACATTTTTTGGTAATGTATCGTGTGCAATATTTAATAAATCTTGCGTTGCTGAATTAATATTTTGATTAGGTTTTAATTGAGCAAACAAAGTTGCTGTGCGCATTTGATTATAGTGGTTAAGTTGATTGGATATTGCTGTTGGTTCTATATTGGTAAATGTGCCTAAGGAAATGTGATTATTTTTACTGTTGGTAATATAAAGTTCATTTAATGTCCATGGGCTGCTGCTGCCTTCTAAAGTAATTGGATATTTAATATTATCTTTTTCAAATAATAAAGAACTTTGACCACTAAAAAACATTTCTATGGTTTTAGCAACTTGTAGCGGAGATATGTTAAGCCGAGTCATAGTATTTTGATCTAAATTGATTTTATAACCAGGAGAATCTAAATTTAAATCATAATATACAGAATTAAATAATTTTTTGTCTTCTATAGCTTTACGTAATGCCGTAATTGAATTAAGCAATGATCGGTAATCATTGATAGTAGAGACCCCAAGTTGCAAATCAGAACCGCTGCTAGAATGTTCTATTCCCGGCAAGCCAGAATCTATACTCCACCCATATACATCAATTGATGGAAAAGACTGCAATTTGCTTTGTAGTTTATCAACAATACTCCTCGGAGAACGATTGCGATCACTATGATTTTTAAAAGGTAAAACAACACTAGCTCCCCAAGAACCAATAAATGTTAATTCGTTAGCAGCTTCTGGTATATTGCTATTTCGAAAAAGATGTTCTATGTTGGTTGCATGTTTTTCTAAAGTATCTATATCTTGGCCAGGAATGAAAGGAGTATAAGCTCCCATAATGCCACGATCTTCTTTTGGTGCTGTCTCGTGTGGCAGTAATTTAAATAAACAAATAGATGCAATGCACAACAAAACTGCTACAACAACAGTATGTTTTTGGTATGAAAAAACTTTATCTAAATTTTTGGCATAAAAAATTTCTAATTTTTGCCAGATTATTTCTATTTTAGATGAAAATGGCAAATAATTTTTAGTATGTTCTTTAGAACGTAAAATTTTGCTACACATAAGAGGTGATAAAGTTAAAGCTACAATACCAGATATTATTACGCTGCCGGCTAATGCTACGGCAAATTCGATAAATAGCTTTCCGATAGAACCTTCGATAAAAGCAATTGGTGCATATACAGCACTAAGGGTGAATGTCATGGCTACGATTGCAAAACCAATTTCGTAACTACCAGCAAGCGCAGCATCTAGCGGTTTTAAGCCATTATCCATATATCTTTTAATGTTTTCTAAAACCACAATAGCATCATCTACGACTAAACCTATGGCTAATACCATAGCTAGTAATGTAATAGTGTTTAGAGAGAAACCAAAAATTTTCAGTAAAATAGCCGATCCTAGTAAAGAAATAGGAATAGTTACTAGTGGGATTATGGTTGATCTTAAATCTCTTAAAAATAATAACACTACAATTAAAACCAACCAAACTGCTTCTATGATAGAAGATTGAATGTTTTTTAAAGAAGCAGTAATAAAATCAGATTGATCTAAAATAAGCTCAATATTTAAAGGTGTTGATGAATTTATTTTTAAATTATCAATTTGTTTACGCACCGCTTTAGAGACATCTAATGGGTTAGCATCTGTAGCTGGGGAAATAGCTATACCTATACCTGGTTGCCCATTAATGTGAATGCGAAAATTTTTATTATCTGATTTTAATTTTATGTCAGCTATTGATTTTAAAAATACAGTATTTTTATGGTTATCTTGAATAAACACGTCTTCAAAATCACTAATTTTAGATAAATGTAAATCTAAGGTGGTTGGTATGGTGTTTTTAAATTTGCCAACTGGTAGGGATATGTTGCGTTTTTCTAAAGCGTTATATACATCATCAGCATTAATTCCTAAGGCAAACATTTTTTTAGTATCGAGTGTGATTGCCATAGTAAAAGGCGTTCCCCAAATTTCAGCAGTAGCTACTCCTGGTAAACTACGAAAAGCATTTTTTAAATATAAATGTGCGTAATGAGTGATTTCTCCAAGACTTAAATCAGGAGCTGTGATTGCTATCCACATGAATGGTATGCCGTTATTTTTAATTTGACGTTGGATTATGGGTTCCGAGACTTCTTTAGGTAAATATAATTTAGCAAGAGATATGGCATCTCTAGCAGCTATTAATGCCCTATCCATCGATATGCCTTCAATAAAATTTAATTGTATAGTTGAGCTGCCATTATTAGATTGAGAAGTTATTGATTCTAACCCTTCGATACTTGCCAATTGGTCCTCTAACGGGTTGGTAACGGCATATTCTGTTAATTCGGCACTAGCATTTGGGTAATTCGTAATTATAGTTAAAATTGGTAAATCAATATTAGGATATTCGCGTAAATTAATGGTATTTAAACATAACAAGCCAATTATCATGATCATGCTATTTAAAACTAGGCTAGAAACTGGGTGTTTTATAAAAAAAGCTGTAATTTTCATTGGTTATAATTATTCATTAGTTGGTGTTTGGTTCATCTTGAAAAATTTTAACTTTACTAAATGGATAAAGACGGGATTGCCCACGAATTATAATTAAATCATGTTCTTTAATGCCATCAACAATTTCTACTTGTTGTCGTTCTTGTAAACCAGTAATTACTGGTTTTAAAATTGCTGTATTATCTTCTACAGCATAGACGGAAAACGTGCCATTTTTTAAAAATACTGCACTGCTTGGAACCACTAATATATTGTTTTTTTCTTCAATTACTAAATCGACGTCAATATTTTCTCCGATAAAACAATTTTCGCAAGGATAATCAACAATAGCTGGAGACATGTTGGTATTTGGATCGACCATTTTTTGAACATGTTCTATATGTAGGGTTTTATTGTCAATTATAACTTTTTGGCCGCTATGAATTTTATTTAGCACGGTAGCTGGAATGTCAAATTCTACGATTATTTTACTTGGATCAAAAAGGGTTACAATTTGTTCACCTTGAGTTACTTGTGATCCATCGCGAACTTTATATGCTCCGACAGTTCCTGAAAATGGAGCCATAAATTTAGTTTTATCTAGTTCTAATTTAGCAGTAGCAAGAGCTTTTTGAGCTGTGATCCATTGTGCTTTTGCTTCGTCCATACTTTTTTTGCTGATAGCATTAGATTTGCCAAGAATTAAAGTTCGATCATATTGTTCTTTGGCGATTTTAGCGGAATCTTCGGATAATTGTACAGAATACTCTAAATCGGCATTTTCTAGTTTTGCAATTAATTCGCCCTTTTCAACCTGAATTCCTGCATCTGCTATTTGTTCTACTGTTCCTATGACTTTTGCAGTGAAGACCGTGGATTTTTTAGCCTTAATAGTACCCACTAAACGAATAGTTTGCTTGATAGAACCTAGGATGGCAGGCTTGCATTCTACAATTTTAGTTTCTTGGATAATAGAATTTTTGTTATAATTAAATACGTTATAGATTATTATAATTATTAACAATAGTATTGATACACTAATAGCATTACTTATTTTTGTGTGGGAATGATATTTTTTTAATAGTTTTTTTAATAACATGTTTGGCATAATAATAAAATAATAAAGTCTTACATCTATGCTATATAACTTGCTCTCTGAAGTTTTAGGAGAGCTTAGCACCAAAAATTCCCAGCTAGGTTATAAGTTAGCATAACTAAATTTAAGGTTAGAATAAAGTATGGATTATTTTAGGCATAATAATCAAGAATGGTTTATAGAGGATGTTCCTTTAAACCTTATTGCTAAACAATTTGGTACACCATGTTACGTATATTCGAAAGCAGCGTTGGTTAATACTTGGCGTGCCTTTGATAAGGCGTTTAAAGATTACCCGCATCAAATTCATTATGCTATTAAAGCTAACAGCAACATTGCAATATTAAATATGTTTACCAAGCTAAATTCTGGCTTTGATATTGTTTCTATTGGAGAATTAGAACGAGTATTAGTAACAAATTGTTCACCACAAAAAATAGTTTTTTCTGGGATAGGCAAAACAGGCGAAGAGCTATCTAGGGCATTACAAGTGGGAGTGGGATGTATAAATATAGAGTCAGAGGCTGAGTTATTAAGGTTAAATAACATAGCAAATAGTTTAGGAATTAAAGCTAATATTGCGTTACGAATTAATCCTGACGTTGATTCCCATAGTCACCCATATATTACAACTGGAATTAAAGAAAGTAAGTTTGGGGTCAATATTGTAGAAGCTCATGAACTATACCAATTAGCTAGTAAAATGCAGGGAATTATAATTAAAGGCATTGCTTTTCATATTGGTTCTCAAATTACTTCATTAACTCCATTTTTAGAGGCTATAGATAAAATTTTAGAATTAATAAATAGTTTAAATAACATAAATATTAAAATTGATCATATTAACGTAGGTGGTGGGCTTGGTATTCGGTATCAAACTGAATCGATACCAACTATTGAAGAATATGTGCAAGCACTACTGAACAAACTACAATCAACTAATTTAGTGATTCATATAGAGCCTGGTCGAGCAATGGTAGCTAATTCTGGAGTATTATTAACTAAAGTTGAATATATTAAAAAGCCTCAATTTAACAATCAATCTTCAGATCAATATTTTGCAATTGTTGATGCAGCAATGAATGATTTAATTAGGCCTGCTCTGTATGAGGCATGGCATGATATTATTCCAGTGAATTTTAAATCCAATAATATTCCAGTACATAATTATGATATTGTTGGGCCCATTTGTGAAACTGGTGATTTTTTAGGAAAAAATCGTTCTTTAGCATTAGAGGCCAATGATCTATTAATGGTTCGTTCGGTTGGTGCCTATGGTTTTAGTATGAGTTCTAATTATAATAGTCGTCCCAAACCTGCCGAAGTTATGGTGGATGGTAATAAATTTCATTTAATTAGAGCACGAGAAAATTTAAAAGAATTATTTAAATTGGAGCAATTATGTTGATCCGTTATATTGATTCACATAGTTTTATATACAGAAATTTTTGCAACCTAAACCAAAAGTAGATCATAAATCTTACAGTATTGTACACCTAGATGGCGGTGATTTTGGTTTAGGTTGTAATGGTGAATGCCCAAACGGCCCGCCGGGCGGATGCATAGTTATCGGTGTTTGTGGTTCCGTAACAGGACTTAGTAAATCAAAACTCTTTGTAGGAAGGTGTATTTTAAAATGTAATTTATGCTTATTTTCTGAGCGTTTTGTCCATTTACAGTTTGCTTTATAATAGCCCTTAGAGCTATCAATTCTTTCTATAAAAAAAGTAGCATATTGATGTGGAACTGCTCCCATGTCGTTAAGAAAATTAGAATAAGACAATAACCACTCTGCACAAACTGTTGCTCCAATAGCCCCAAAATCTTTATATGATGGGTGATTAGGGTTGTAACACCTTTCTTTGATAGTTAACCATTCTTGATGCGTCGGGGTAATAATAACATCCATAACGCTATTAGATTCATCGTCTGCACTACTACCGCTTGCCCTAAGATTGGTTGTCATCATAGTATTTACCTTATATTTTTACTTGAAGTATAGCCTACATCTAGCGATAAATTATCATTCTGTCAGTGTAACGTAACCGATTAAAGTATGGTTTTACAGTATGGCTTTTATTAAATGAGTTGATTTGTAAATTTGATAGATTGGCGTAATTTATTACAACTAGAAATAGAAAAGCTTTTATTACTCTCTGATCCATATCTTTGTTGTCTTGTTGTAAGGAGTGGCATATTGTTATCGTAAGACAACAATTTTTTCAAAAAAATAACATAGCAACGCATGGTAGAACTAACCCATATCCGATGATGAATGCATTATTACGTGAACAAGAACAAACTCCACAAGAATCAGGAAAAAGAAAATTGAAGTTGTAAATTAGCTGTATAATCTGCTTTTTAATAACGATGCTGGATTAGATCCAGATTGTCTTGATAAAGAAATCTGTGTTGTTATAGCAATTGCTAAAAGAGAAAATAATTATGTTTATGCATTAGCTGAAAAAAGAAGTAAAAAATCTTAACTATATAGATTCGCCATCTGTTTGTGGTATCCGATTATTACTTAAAACTGGTATAAATTTAAATAATTTACAACATACTAATAATGATAAAATTAAACTTAAGATCATCGCCAAACCAATATGAAAAAATACACCATTATAAAAATAACTGACAATTTGCAAACTAATAGAAGTTATAATTAATCTACCGCCTACCATAATAGCTGCCATTCGACCTTTAGCGTCAGGGACAGTATCTAATGCAAGTGGCCATAAAATATTTATTGGAAATACCACGCCTATTCCTTCTAATTGTAAAACCAAAGTAATTATAATTGGGTTGTTTATGTTAAATGTTATTAAAATACTAGTGGCTAATATAAAACAAAATAATAATCCAACTCCAAAAATTAGACATTTTTTTTGTCCGAATTTTTTTATAAAATAACCACTAGACAGGCTTACAATAGAGAAAGATACGCATATGGCTCCTTGATAAAAGCCAAAATTATTTAAACTAACACCAAAACTTTCCATGTATAAAATTGGCGACATTCCAATGAAAATCCAATAACTTTGGGATAAAAGACAAATTGTTATTATGTAATAAATAACCGATTTAGAAGTTAAAATTGGTTTGTATTCTTTAATAGAAAATTTAACAAAAAGATTTGTTGGGCTTTTTGGTAAGAATATTATGGATAACAACAAACAAATAGTACCAAGTAATAATAATATTACAAAATTTCCTTGCCATTTAAAAAACAAACTAACGTAGCTACCAAAGACAGGAGCTGTTGCCATGGCTAATGTAACAAAGCCATTCAACAGCCCCATCTTATGGGGTTGTTGTTCTAACGAACAATTATCAACAATTACTAGAAAAGAAAGCACGGCTGGACCTGCAATACCTATTCCTTGTAGTAGCCTACCTAATAATAAAGATCCATAATTTGGTGCGAATACACATAATGTACTGCCAAGTATAAAAATCATTAATCCAAGAATAATAATGTTTTTTCTACCGTAACGATCTGAAAGCGTACCAACAACCAAAGAACTTATGCAATGTGCAATAAGATTTATGCTTAACATTAATTCTACCATGAATGGAGATAGGTTGAAGACTTTTTGTAATTCTGGGAAGCTTGGGGTAAACAAATCAAGCTCTGCGCCTGTTAAAATAGACAAAATTAATATAGTAAAGAACATCATAAAAAAAGTACCAAAATTTATAATTATAATATCTTAATTATATTCAAAAATATTTATAAATCATAAAAATATCGAAAACGAGCATATACCCGTCTCTCGCGAACTAGCCTTGCTCAGCAAGACTCAAATAATTGGTAGATCGTGTTTTTTTTGTTTTTGTAATAAAGGGATTTCTTCTGAGTTGACGGTTGGTTTTTTATCTGTTTTATGTTCGTGTTGATTAAATAAAAACCTTGGAGTATATGTTTTACAAAAATAAGTGAACGTTTCCCATTTAAACCACCATTGATTATGTTGCGTAGGATTTTTTTGCTTTAACCCATTTTTTTTTAGTATTTCTAAGATTTTCGGTTCATCTGGTTCAGCTAACCCCTTTAAAATTAAAGTAAAATGTTCATCTAAACAAATAAGTTGTATCGGACTAAGAAGTTGTCCATCTAAATAAAGTTTATGGCTTAATGCCTGGATAATTATTTTGCTCCAGTTATAATCTCTTTCATTAAAAAATAAAATTGTTTTATTTTTTCTATCGTATTCAAACATATCGCTAGAACAAGTATTTATCATTGGTCAACCTTGTTTTTTTTCCAATTGTTAAGTTTAAATAAATTATTATATTTAAATTGCTCTATGGGACAATTATTATTGTGTTTAAATTCTGTTAATTGAGGAAATACTATATCATCACCATTACTAATTTTTAATGCGATATACTTTTCCCATGTTATAGTAAGAATTATTAGACTGAGGAGTTGATAGTGGATACACAAGATAAATCAAAATTTATAAAACTCGCTAAAGATGCATTTGCTGAATCAATCAGTATAAAAAATCAACTTATACTTGGTGATCAATTAAATATTTTAATTACAATGGCAGAAATTATTGCCGGATCTATTAAAAAAGGTGGTAAATTATTGCTGTGTGGCAATGGCGGATCAGCCGCTGACGCTCAACATTTGGCAGCAGAATTATTAGTACGTTTGAGACCACAGGTTAATCGTCAATCTATACCAGCTATTGCTCTTGCTATGGATACATCAACACTTACAGCAATAATTAATGATTATAGCTTTAATGATATTTTTGCTAGGCCATTAGCTGGACTAGGTAAAACTGGAGATGTATTATTAGGAATAACTACATCTGGTAAATCCCCAAACGTATTAGAAGCATTTAAGTTAGCTAAACATATGGGCATGGAGACATTAGGGTTTTTAGGTGGTACTGGTGGTTTGGCGCTTGAATTATGCGATCAGGCATTTGTTGTTCCGTCTAATGTTACTGCTCGCATTCAAGAAAGTCATATTACAGCTGGGCATGTAGTTATGGGGTTAATAGAAGAGATATTAATTATAGATGGGTATATTACGGTAAAATAGATAAATATAGATATTTCAAAAAGCAGATCGAACATGCAAAATAAAAATAAAATCATCGTATCTGGTATGCGTCCAACTGGCAGAATGCATTTAGGTAATTATCATGGTGCTGTAAAAAATTGGATTAAATTACAAGAGAAATACAATTGTTATTTTTTTATAGCTGATTTGCATGCTTTAACTACGCATTATAAAAAGTCTACAAATATCGCACATGATACTAGAACTATGATAATAGATTGGTTGGCAGTTGGCTTAGATCCTAAATATTGTAAAATTTTTATTCAATCTCAAATCCCAGAGCATGCAGAATTGCATTTATTGTTGTCTATGATTACTCCAGTTAGTTGGTTAGAAAGAGTGCCTTCTTATAAAGATCAACAACAACGATTAAAAGAATTAGATTTATCTACCTATGGGTTTTTAGGTTACCCACTATTACAAAGTGCTGATGTACTATTATATAAGGCAGAGTATGTACCAGTTGGTGAGGATCAAGTAGCGCATGTAGAATTAATTCGTGAAGTAGCCCGTAAATTTAACCATATTTATGGTTCTAATAAAATAATTTTAACAGAACCACAAACTTTATTAACTGATGTGCCGAAATTACCAGGAATTGATGGACAAAAAATGTCTAAATCTTATAATAACACTATAGAGATTGCGGAAGATAAATTATCAATAGAAAAAAAAATAAAAACTATGTTAACTGATCCTGCTAGAATTAAACGTACTGATTGTGGGGATCCAGATAAATGTCCAGTTTGGCAATTACATAAAGTTTATTCTAACGAAGAAGTAAAAACTTGGGCTAATGCAGGGTGCAGATCGGCACAAATAGGTTGTTTGGATTGTAAATATGCATTGTTAAATGCCATAGAACAAGAACAACAACCGATTAGAGAAAAAGTTACAATATATAAAGAAGATCAAAAACTAGTAGATCTAGTTATAGAAGAAGGCATGGAGGCGGCGTCAGCCACTGCTAAAAAAACTTTATTAGAAGTAAAGAAAGCAATGGGTATCAATTTTGGCTAAAGTTCAGGGTAAAGAAATTACTGAATTACCTAGGGATTTATATATTCCACCAGACGCTATGCTGGTAATTTTAGAAATGTTTGAGGGGCCATTAGATTTATTACTATATCTAATTCGTCGGCATAATTTAAATATAGTGGATATACCAGTTGCTTCGATTACTAAGCAATATATTGAGTATGTAGATTTTATGCAATGTACTAATTTAGAATTAGCAGGTGATTATTTGGAAATGGCAGCAATTTTAGCTGAAATAAAATCAAGAATGCTATTACCAGTATTACATTCTGAGCAATTAGAAGAAGATCCTAGAGCTGCATTAGTGCGAAGGTTACAAGAATATGAGCAAATTAAAACCGCCGCCGCAAATTTAGATTTTATTCCTCGGCAAGATAGAGATTTTTTTGCTGTGCAATTTAATTCTTTAAATTTAGATGTTGGTATTTTACAACCTGAAGTTGCAATGGAAGATTTATTATTAGCTTTGCAAAAAGTTTTAAAAAGGGCAGATTTACAAGTGGCGCACACTATAGTTAGTGAAAATTTATCAGTTCGTGACAAGATGACAGCTATTTTAAGTACATTACAATCATTACAATTTATATCTTTTAAAGGAAATAAAGATTTACCAGAACAAAATAAATTTTTTGTGTTTTCTGATTTTTTTAATTTCAACGAAGGTAGATTAGGAATAGTAGTAACTTTTTTAGCAGTTTTAGAATTGGTTAAAGAAAATTTATTAGAAATTATACAAGCAGACGCTTTTGCGCCTATTCATATAAGGTTAGTAAATTCATGAATCAAATAAATACAACGAACCGTAATGATCTTGCCTTAATAATTGAAGCATTGTTATTAGCTTATGGTAAGCTAATGACTATACAAGAGATTTTAGCAATTTTTGATGAATCGGAACGTCCTGAACAATCAGAAATATTGGCTGCAATAGAATGCTTGCAACAACAAAATTCTATGCGTGGTGTAGAGCTTGTAAAAATTGCCAATGGTTATCAATTTCGAACCAAACAACAATTTAGCTATTTAATAGCTAGATTATGGCAAGAAAAACCAATTAAATACTCCAGAGCATTTTTAGAAACGTTAGCATTAATAGCGTATCGTCAACCAATTACTAGGGGAGAAATTGAGCAAATTAGGGGAGTTACTATTAGTCCTACTATTTTTAAAACTTTACAAGAAGAACGTGGTTGGATTAGGGTGATTGGCCATAAAGATGTCCCAGGCAGACCTGGGTTATATGCTACAACCAAAGAATTTTTAACTTATTTTGGTTTAGAAAAATTAGAACACTTACCACCATTGCCAAAGATTATAGATTTTTTGGCTGCAGAAGAGACTACTGCATAATAGAGCTACTTGCTAAATAGGAGTATATAACAATGCAACGTGTTCAAAAATTTTTAGCTCAATTAGGTATAGCATCTAGGAGAGAAATAGAAACTTGGATCAAATTACAACGTCTTAAAATAAATGGTAAAGTTGCTCAATTAGGGGTTCAGGTTAGTGGCCATGAACAGTTTAAATTAGATGATGAAATTTTAAAAATACCAAAAAAACCAGTATCCAACGAGATAATAAAAATTATTTTGTATCATAAACCAATCGGTAAAATTTGTACTAAATCTGATCCAAAAAATCGTCCTACAGTATTTGAAGATTTACCTCAATTAACTTTAGAAAGATGGATAATGGTTGGCAGGTTAGATTTTAATACCTCTGGTTTATTATTGTTTACTAATAACGGTGATTTGGCTCATAAGTTAATGCATCCTAGTTATAATCAAGACAGGGAATACATGGTTAGAATTTTTGGAGTGGCAACAGAAGAGATGCTCTCTGTTTTATCTAAGGGGGTACAACTAGAGGATGGAATAGCTAAATTTAAAAAAATTTCTTTTATTAATCAAAAAAACTCGAATAGCTGGTATAAAGTAATCTTAACTGAAGGTAAAAATAGAGAAATTAAAAGGTTATTTGAATCACAAGGATTAGTAGTAAATAAACTAATAAGAATACGTTTTGGTAATATTGTATTACCGAAAACATTAAAATCAGGGGAATCCAAATATTTAGATGCTAGTAAAGTATTATGTTAATTTGTTTTTTTTGTTTGGTGGCATGACTTTAGATATAAACTTTCTGCATTCTAGTCCATTTTCTTTAAATAAATCCAAAAATCTTTTTTCATCATTCTCTGTTAATCCTTTTAAGGTTAGCGAATGATTATTAATGCAATAGAAAAGTGCAAATGGTTCAATTGGCTCATCACCTAAATAAAGCTTTAAACTTAAATTGCTAACGACAGCTTTAGCCCATTGAAAATTATATTCGCTAAAAAAATAGAATGTTTTATTGTTTGAGTTATACTCAAATATATCCTCAGAGTGTATGTTTTCCATAAAATACCTACCTACTAATTACGCATCTTTATTTTTATTAAAGTGTTAATTATATTATTTTAACATAACTGCTCACCCACACCCTAACCCGTCATTGCGAGCTGCGTAGCAGCGAAGCAATCCAGCAATCTCTCTGATTATAACTAGATTGCTTCGCTGGCTTCGCCAGCTCGCAATGACGATGGGGGAGAGCAGTTACCTTTTAGTTTGAATTGCTTTTTTTGTTCTAACAAGTTGAATACCTATGGGTTTTAAGGAAAAAGACAAAAAAGCTATCCAACTAATTTGCTAAACTTTAATAATAAATTAAAATGTTTTAAGTTTATTATTATTTTAGCTATATTTAGATCATCAAACAAATAAAATTTAATTTTATTATAAAATAATGATGGATCTGTGTAATATATTATTATGGTTAAGCCTAGTATTTTAAAAATTTTTGCTAAATCCCCCATTAAGCCTATGCAACAGCATATGGAGCTAGTGTATGAGTGCGTTACTAATTTATTACCGTTTTTTCAAAAATGCTTAAATCATGATTGGCAGGCAGCTAATGTAGATTATGAAAAAATATCTTTATTAGAAAACAAAGCGGATGGCTTAAAAAAAGAAATTCGGTTACATTTGCCAAGTAGATTATTGTTGCCCATAGATAGAGGTGATTTTATTGGTCTTTTAAAATCTCAAGATCAAATAGCTAATACTGCTAAACGGGTATCTAATTTAATTTATTATCGGAAAATGCAATTTCCTGAGCAAATTGCTAAAAATTTGTTGAATTTTGTGCAATTAGGAATAGATGCAACGAAATTAGCACAAAATGCTATCAATGAACTAGATCAATTAGTAGAAACTGGGTTTAGCGGTAACGAAGCAGAACTTGTAGAAGGGATGATAGTTGATTTGGATCATATTGAAAAAAATACCGATGATATACAAAATAATTTACGGCAAGAGTTGTTTATTATAGAAAATAATTTAAAACCAATAGATGTAATATTTTTATATAGAGTTATTGATTGGATTGCCGAACTAGCAGACAAAGCTCAGCAGGTTGGTCACAAATTGGAGCCACTACTTACCACTAAATAGTCAATATTTGATGAATTTGCCCGATACCATATGTGGATACACAGTTAGTGTTGGGAAAGTAGCATGCTAGATTTTTTTAAGAAAAAACCAGAAGAAAGCACCGATGGTAATAATTTACGAAATTGCTTCAAGCTGATTTGTACTTATTACAATATTAAATTACACGATAGTCTTATACCTCCTAGAAGTGAAACTCCATCTTATATAGTTAGATTGGCTGTTAAGTTAGGTTTTGAAAGCAGTATTAATCGTAAAACATTAGGACAAATAACAGAAATTTCTTTACCGTTAATTCTTATTACTAAAAACAATGGTTCTATTGTACTAAAAGCTATCTTAGGTGAAGATAATTTTGAAATAATTGGTGCTAGTGGTCTTAATAAAATTAAAAGAGTATCTAAGCAATATATAGAAGATCTGTATACCGGATTTTGTATAGAGTTTGTTAAAAAATATAGTTTTGATAAAAGAGCATTAGAGTTAATTTTAGAAGAAAAACCTTCTTGGATCTTTCAAACAATTCGTCAATATAAAAAAATATATATTCAGATAGGTGTTGCTACTTTTATGATTAATATTTTTGCTATGATATACCCACTATTTGTTATGAATGTGTATGATAGGGTTATTCCAAACAATAGTATTTATACATTGTGGGCGTTAGTTATAGGAATTACGTTGATTTATCTATTTGATTTTATCATGAAGGTTTTACGTACTGTATTTATTGATTTGACCTCTAAAAGTAATAATTTAGCCATAGAAACAGAGTTGTTTGAAAAAGTTATAGGGATGCATCTTAACTATATGCCAAAATCAGTAGGTGGTTTTGCTAATAGTATTAAAGACGTTTCGCATATTAGAGAATTTTTTACATCAGGGATGTTAAGTTCAATTATTGATTTACCATTTGTAATAATTTTTTTAATATTTATTAATTTTCTTGCTGGATCTGTGGCGTTAATTTCTATAATTTCATTATTGTTAACAGTAGTTGTAAGTTTATATTATCGGGCCAAGATGCGCAGTAGTGTTATGTTGAATATGCAGGGATTAGCTCAAAAGCAAGCAATAGTTGTTGAAGCATTAAATAACCTTGAAAATATCAAAGGTATTGGCGCGGAAGATAGAATGCAAACATTGTGGAAAAATTACTTAGAAATAGAAAATGAGCATGGACATAATACTAAATATTTTTCTGGAATGGCGTCCAATATTGTTCAATTTATTCAGCAACTAGCGCAAGTAGTCACTATTTTGTGGGGATCGTATAAAGTATTAGAGCTACATTTGACTGTTGGAACATTAATTGCTTGTAGTATTTTAGTTGGTAGAGTGTTGGCACCTATTACAAGTTTATCTAGCATGTTAGTTAGATTTGAACAAGTAAAGCAAGCATTATTTAGTATAGAAAAAATTCTTAACACTCCGCAGGAATTTTTGTTAAACAAGCAATATATATATAAATCAGAATTAACTGGAGATATTAGTTTTGAGCATGTTAGTTTTGCTTATCCAAACGCCAAGATTTTAACATTGGAAGACATTAACTTTACTATAAAGAAAGGAGAAAAAGTTGGTATTGTTGGATATATGGGATCTGGTAAAACCACAATATTAAGATTGTTAATGAAATTATATGATCCCAACAAAGGTATGATTAAAATCGATAATGTTGATTTAAGTGAGATAGATCCATATAACTTAAGAATGTATATGGGTTATGTTTCTCAAGAACCAACTTTATTTTTTGGTACTATTAGAGATAATCTGCTTATTGGCAATGCAAATGTTAGTGACGAAAAGCTTGCGTGGGCTGCGGAAAAATCAGGATTGCTAGATTTTATTAGTAAATACCCTCAAGGTATAGGTTTTCCACTTGGAGAAGGTGGGGCAGGTTTGTCTTTTGGTCAAAGACAAACAGTAAATATTACTAGATGTTTATTAAGAGATCCTAAAATATTATTAATGGATGAACCAACTAGTGGTATGGATAATACATCAGAACTATATTTTATTAAAAGATTTCAATCTTTGCTAACAGATCAAACGTTTATTTTGGTAACGCACAGAAAATCTTTGTTAGCATTGGTCGATAGGGTGATTATTATACATAATGGTAAAATAATTAGAGATACAGATAAAAACAGCGTTTTAGATATTATTGATAATCATAAGTAGATATGGAACAAAATTCAGACAAACCAAAAAGTATCACCATTAATATGGATAATCAAAAAAGCACAACCATTAATGTGGACGCTGGACAATCCGTTGAACCAAAAATTACCACAACAATTAATGTTGACAGTGCTAAAGGTGAAACTGTTAATATTGATGCTGACAAATCTACAGAGCCAAAAACCACAACAACAATTAATGTTGATAGTGCGAAAGGTGCAACTGTTAAAATAGATAAACAAAGTATCCCGGTTAATTCAGCTAATCCAGCAAATTCAAGTGCGGGTGGTAAAAAAGGTATGCCAATTAAACCACCAGCCCCAATAAGTTATGAATTTAATTGTAAAAATAATGTATATTTTGAAGCGCCAGCTAAATTAAATATGGTTTATTATTCAGTACTTTTGTTATGTATGATGTTTGTTGCTTGGGCATATTTTTCTGAGATTGATGAAATAACTAGAGGGGATGGTAAAGTAATACCATCTTCGCATATTAAGGTGGTTCAATCATTGGATGGTGGAGTGATTTCTAAATTTTATGTAAAAGAAGGTGATTTAGTTAAAGCTGGTCAATTGTTAATAAAATTAGAAGATGCTAGATTTAGTTCAGATTACAATCAGAATTATACACAATTAATGGCATTAGTTGCAGAAATTGCTAGATTGAAGGCTCAAATTAATTTTAGCGATAGTATTGATTTTCCAAAAGACTTGAATGATTATCCAGATGTTCAAAATGGCCAAACTAAATTATTTAAAACAATAATGAATTCATATCAACGTGAAAAAGAATCATTAGAAAAAGATTTGCATTTATCTGAGCAAGAGTTGAATCTTATATTACCTTTAGTGAAGCAAGGTTTAATGTCACAGTTAGAAAGAATTAGATTGGAAAAACAATTATCTGAATCTAAAAGCAAACTTACTGGCATGATGGAAGCATTTAAAACCAAGGCGGAGTCAGATTTAACAGATAAGCAAAATATAAGAATTTCTTTAGAGGAAAAAATGAAAGGTTTAGAAGATAGAATGACGCATACAGAAATCACTTCACCGGTTGAAGGTTATGTGCATAATTTTAAATTTAACACTATAGGAGGAGTGATCAAACCAGGGATAGATGTCTTAGATATAGTGCCGCTAGAAGAGCAAGTAATGATTGAATCAAGAATTAACCCAAGAGATAGAGCATTTATTAAACAAGATCAACCAGCAGTCATTAAATTTCCTGCATATGATTCTTCTATTTATGGTGGTTTAGATGGGAAAGTTACAAGTATTAGCCCAGACACAGAAAAAGATGAAAAAAATAATGAATTTTATTTGGTACGATTAGTTACTGATAAAAATTATTTAGGAGATAATGTTAAATTTAAAATTATTCCTGGTATGACGGCAAATGTTGGTATTTTAACTGGTAAAAAGAGAATTTTATTTTATTTATTAAAACCGATTACCAGGATTAAAGAGTTTGCTCTTAAAGAAAGATAATAACCAAATCTCGATTATTAGTGTAATTGCTAGGCCTCACCCCTTCAAGCTCAACAATGGTTAAACCTTACCAGGTCCCTCTCCAAAAATAAATTTTGGAGAGGGTGGCAATCATTCATGCCAGTAGATCCTGTTTTTATACTATGCAACTGTTTTGGTAACGAATTTTTACACTATCTTAATAAACAAACGTAATATATCTTCTGCTCGAGAAATTATGTCAGCATGATTTTCATTTTTTTTGTCAAGGAAAGCTTCTTCAAAAAATTCTAGGTACTCTAAAGCCCACAATAAACTTTTTTCCGAAACCATACCTCTATTATTGTAATATGAATAATTTTGGAAAAAAAATGCTAAATGTAACCAGTCTTCTTTTTCGAAAGTCATAAGGATCGTTGATACATAATCGGTATTAAATAATTGTTTGATAATGCTAAAAAAATCATTAAGAGAATCGCCAGTATCATTGTTGGGTGTATGTGATGTTAAGAATTTTTTTAAAATTCTTTTTATAAAAACAACATTAAAATCAAAATTAATATTAAATTTTTTATTCATTGCAGATAAAAAAGATCCCCATTTAGATGCATCATGAAATGTAAAATTTGCTAAAAAATTGTAAAAATAACAAACACAAAAATCTAAGAAAATATTTTTTTCAACATCAGACCATTGCGGCCAGTTAGAGTGTTCTAAGCTACTTAACAAGTAAATATCAGAGTCATATAGTTCAATATAAACATTTAACTCTAACATTCTCGGGAGAAAATATTTAAAATTTTCTTTATCACCCCAAGTATATATGGCATTACAAGGATAACCATCAAAATCATTCATCGATAATGTTCCTAATGGCTTTAACAAGCTTACAAGTTCTTCTGTAGATCGTTGTCACCCTCTCCAAAATTTATTTTGGAGAGGGACCTGGTAAGCGTTAATCATAGTTCAGCTTGAGGGGGTGAGGCAAAAAATTAAAGAGTTTACTCTTAAAATTCATCACCCCACTCCAACCTTTTTGCTTTAACATAACGGATCTTATCTTTACGTGAGACAGTTTCATTTTCCAATCCATCTGGGGTACACAAATTAAATAATATGTGACCAGATTTTTTAATTGGTTTTTTGATAATTCGGTTAATTGTTTTTTGTTCCTGGTGTTTAGAAAAAATTCCAAAAATATAACTTTCATCTTCAAATGACTTGGTACCTTGCTTAATCTGTTGATGAATTTTGGTGCGATGCAATCTGATTTTAAAATGACACCAATCTGGATGAACTAAAGGGCAAGCGCATTCGTGTGGGCATGGGGCCATAAGAAAAGCTCCCTGATCAATTAAATGTTGACGTGCTTTTAAAAAAGCTGAGTAGCCATGAGGGGTACCTGGTTCAATAACAACAAGGTATTTGTTAGTGTATTTCCAAGCGTAATGTAATAAATTTTCTACTAATTTATCATCACATTCGTTAATGGCGTAACTTGCCACGATTAGATCATAGGATTGGCTAAAATTAAGATCTTTAAAATTTTGTTTAAAAAACTGATATGGCTGACTAAAGTCATATTCATAGTAATTATGTTGATCTATAAGATGGATAGTTGATAGGCTTGGGAATATTTTCAACGCAGCGTAAGTGGCACTACCAGAACCACACCCCAAATCAAGAATGCTAGTTATATTGCCATTTTTCTTAATCTGACTAAACACTTTTTCACATACAGCCTGAGTAGCTGGCATCCGAGATTGTACATAAACATTGCGTTCGGTAGGATTTAGTAAGTCTGTTCTATGTTTAGTTTTATATCTATCTGTTAGGTTTTTTCTAGATAATTGCAGTTCTTTGATATTAATTTTACTCATTGATTCCTTTTGATTTCTTGGCAATTGGATGTTAATGGGGTATTTTAGATGGCTATTATGGCATATTTGGGGCTATAGTATGCATAGATCTGGAATTATTTAGAGTAAGTACTTAAATAAGTTATAATCATACATAAGTACTTATACTATTATTGGTATAAATAGAGGATTTTATTAAATGAATGTTAAAAAGTATTTTGGCACGGATGGGATCCGTGGTTTAGTAGGTGAAACACCTATTTCTCCAGATATAGTATTAAAATTAGGTTGGGCAGTTGGTAAGGTATTAAAAGTTAAACGTGGCATGGTACTAATTGGTAAGGATACGAGAATTTCTGGTTATATGCTTGAATCGGCATTAGAAGCAGGGCTTGCAGCTGCTGGTATGGACATTGGACTGCTAGGCCCTATGCCTACGCCTGCTGTATCTTTTTTAGCTAATCAATTGGGGGCGGACGCAGGCATTGTAATTAGTGCTTCACACAATCCATACCATGATAATGGTATAAAATTTTTTGATAAAAATGGGGTCAAATTGTCAGATGAATTGGAATTTGCAATAGAAGAACAAATGCAAAAACCATTCTCTACAGTAAGTGCTAAAAATTTAGGTAAAGCTAAACGTATTGTTGATGCAGAAGAAAAATATGTTAATTTTTGCAAGCAAAGTTTCCCTGCTGGTTTAAATTTAGGTGATTTAAAAATTGTAGTAGATTGTGCTAATGGAGCAAATTATAAGATAGCTCCTAATGTGTTTGCAGCTCTTGGTGCTAAACAACAGGTAGTGGCGGCTACACCAGACGGGTTAAATATTAATGTAAATTGTGGTTCAACTAATCCAAAATTATTAATTAAAAAAGTTAAAGAATTTAAGGCAGATGTTGGAATTGCGTTTGATGGAGATGGAGATAGAGTTATTTTGGTAGATGGTTCTGGCCAAGTAGTTGATGGAGATGATTTATTATTTATTATTGCTAATTTATATGTATCTTCTGGTAAAAAATTACAAGGAGTGATTGGCACTATTATGAGCAACTTTGGGCTAGAAAAAGCTCTTGGTGTTATGGGTTTGCCATTTGTACGTACTAATGTTGGGGATCGTTATATATTTGAAGAATTAATTAAAAGACGTTGGCAATTAGGTGGTGAGGCGTCTGGGCATATTATTTGTCGAAATGTACATACAACTGGAGATGGTATTATTGCGGCATTAAAAGTATTGGAAGCAATGGTTATAACTGGTAAAAATTTAAATGAATTGTTGCGCCCTATGGAAAAATACCCGCAAGTTTTAATTAATGTACCAGTTAAGAAATCCAGCAATAGTAAACAAATTTTAAATAATATTACTTTCAAAAAAGCCTATGAATTTTTAGAAAAAAAATTACAAGGAGATGGTAGAGTTGTTATTCGTCCATCTGGTACTGAACCTGTAATGAGGGTAATGGTTGAAGGTAGTGATAAAAAATTAATTAATATAGTAGCTAGAGCGTTAGAACAGGTTATTTTAGGTGTTGTCTAATGTGGATAGCAAAAAATTAATTATTATAGCTAATTGGAAAATGAATCCAATTCATTATAATCAAGCAACAGAATTGTTTGATTTATATATTAAAAAAATAAACATTAATAAAATTAATTTAATTATTTCTCCACCTGTTATTTATTTAAAATTATTAAACAAATTAATTATTAAAAATAACATTAATATTTCTTTAAGTGCTCAAAATATTTGTTGGGAAGAAGACGGTGCTTTTACTGGTGAAGTATCAGCTAATATGGTTAAAACCCTTGGTTGTAGGTATACAATTATTGGTCATTCAGAACGTAGAAAATATAATAAAGAAACAGATTTATTAATATCAAAAAAATTTTTATTGGCATTAAAAACTAAATTAATTCCAATTGTTTGTATAGGTGAGACTAAAACTCAATTTGACAAAGGTGAATTTGAGATAAAGCGAACTTTAGATAAACAATTAAATTTTATTTTAAAACATGCAATTAAAGAAAGTACTAATTTAGGGTTTTTGATAGCATATGAACCAGTATGGGCAATTGGTACTGGAATTAGTGCCGATTTACAATATATCAATAAAATATGCGGTTATATTCGCAAAAAAATCAATCATTTAATAGCGGTTAAACAAAATGTTAAAATTTTATATGGTGGCAGCGTAAATCCAAGTAATGCTAAAAGTATTTTTGAATTACCAAATGTTGATGGTGCTTTAGTTGGCGGGGCTTCGTTAGATGTTTCTAAGTTTTCTGCAATCTTAGATTTATAGTTTATAAAATTTCTTGACTAGCTTCAAATTTGTTGTAATATCCTAATCCATCATGAATGAATACGAGATTGCGAGTGATTTGGGCTTTAATATATCAGAGTTTGAATTGCTCTCACAGTTCATGTTATCTAAAAAACCACATATTGATTGGAAAGTTTGCGATTTTGATAATTATATAAATTATGTTATTGAGATTAGAAATCAAATTAAAGTTAATGCAATAAGTTCTAATATAGGATTTTTGGAAAGTTCCCACCTTGGTTTGATGCGCCATAAATATCAACAAAATTACTTCCAGTATTCTTATCAAAGATACGATTTAAAATTAATTGATGAGGATTGGCTTGATAAAATCTACAATATTTCTATGCCATTATTTCGAAGTAATGGATTTTTTGTTAAATCAGGGATGTCGGCTATTTTAGCAAGTGTTTTAACCATAAAAAGATTATATCCATTATTTAATTCTCTTCGTTATGCTAAAGAAGGTTATTTTGAAATAAACGATATGTTTACGCATCATCTTAATATATATCAAATTACTTATTTTAATGAAGAGCACCCTCATCAACCAGATATTGTAATATTAGATAGTACAACTCATATTGTCGATAAAATTCAATGGGTAAATGCTAAAGTTATTATTATTGATACCACATGTTGGGCACCAAGTGATCCTGTTCTTTATGAGTTACTTGAAAATCTAAAAGATTATCTTGGGATTGTAATTTTGGTTAGAAGTCACATTAAATTGGATTGTTTTGGCTTGGAAATTAATCGATTAGGATCCATTGTTACTTTAGTTAACAACAATGGGTTAGATGTTGACAATAAATTTAAAGAAGCATGCCATGAAACGATCTGCAATGTAGGTTGTAATTTTAATATAGAAGATTGCTATCCTTGGTTGTTTGATAAAAGATTTCATGAATTATGTTTAATGCGAACCAATAGAATAAAATATTATACTAATAAAATTTATAAAAAATTAATGAATGAAGAAAATATAGATTTTCCTATTTCTAAAGGCCAGCACGATTTATTTATTATGGCAAAATTTGCTAGAACTCCGAAGAGTTTTTCTAAAAAATTTAAATTTGGAAATCCAGTAGTACGTTACGCGCGCCAAGTCTGTTCTGCGGCAAAAAAAATAGGGTTACCTTTAGTGCCTTGTACGAGTTTTGGTTTATGTTACAGCTCATTTGATGGTTATCGTAATCGTACTGGAACTGAGGCTTATTTGCGTTTGCCCTTAAGTCCTAATATGAGCGAGGTACAGGCTGATCAAATTGCTGATTTTTTTATTGAATGGTTTTCTAAAGGAAATAAATTTCTATGAGCCACACCAACATTACTTCTTATATCAATAATTATCAAACACCAACCCTTATTTATGATTTGAATAAAATTAGTAAAAAAATGCAATTCTTGGCTAATATTTGTCAAAATTCTCCTGTTAAAATGCTCTTTACTGTCAAATCTTTCCCTTATCGAGAAGTGATTGATTTAGCTTATGAGATAATGCCTGGTTTTGAAATTTCCAACTTAAATGAATATCAATTACTACCAAACAATATAAAAAATGTTATTGTGAGTATCAATGATCCGACAGGTAAAATAAATTCTAGCATTCCATCAGCGCTTTCGGAAAAAAACACTTGTTATGTAAATATGGATGTTATTGATGATGATAAATTAGCTGGGTTTAATTTTCAGCCAAATATATACTATGGCGCCAGGGTTTCACATACATCATTATTTGATAACAATAAAAGTTATGTCACAGAAAGTCGGTTTGGTAGTTCAATTGTTAAGTTGGAACATAAAAATATTTTTTTTGCTGGTAAAATTAATGGCTTACATTTACATAATGGTTCTGAGGAAAACACACTAGATGATTATTTAATGATGGCAGATAAGATCCTTTATACTGTAAAAAAAGAAAATATAAAGATTTCTTTTATGAATTTAGGTGGTGGATTACATCGACTAACAGATAGAGAACTTGAGGAGCTAGTACAGAGGCTAACTCCACTTTTTATAGATAATAATATAAATGGGTTTTTTGAGCCAGGGCAATGTATAGCTAAACATGCAGGTTATGCTTTAGGTAAAATTCTTGCAATCAAGCAATTTAGCCCTAATAAATATCATTTAATATCAGATTTATCTAGTGAGTGTCATCTCAAATGGTCGGATCCAATTCTTCTGAATAAAGGCAAGCTTTATCCAATTGATTCAGAGGATTTGAGTGATTCGCCAAAAAAGCTAACAGTATTTATTGGTGGTCCAACTTGTTTTGAACATGATTGTCTGGGAATGTTTAAGATAGATCCAGTAGATGGCAAACTGCCATTTAAATTAAATGAGACTATAGTATTTGGTAATATTAATGGTTATGCAGCAGCGTGGAATATGACATTTAACGGTATAAGTAAAGCTAGTGTAGCATTCCAATTTTTGTTAGAAGAAAAAAGCTTATTATGATCAAATAATTTTAAAAATTTATTATATTATTGCTCGAATTCTGGTTGGCCCAGGGATCACAGTTAGGCCTTGAGCATCTTGTGCTTCGCTAAGTGATATAGCTTCAAATTTAATGTTAAGGTTATCAAGAGTCGTTATTGTTTCGTTATATTCATTTATTTTATCGTTGTAATACGTCATTTCATCATGGTCTAAAAAATTGGTTCCTCGTGGAGTTAATCGTGCTTCATACTCTTCTTCATCAACAGCTTGGCTGGTTCCGTTTAAGAAGTGATCCAAATTTGGGTGTTCTTGTTTAACAGCATTAATATTAATACCTAGAGAGCTAGCTTGCAGATCTCCGCGAGTCACTTTAATTTTGTATTGAAATAGAATTTTTCCTTCAGGAACATCATCTTCGTAAAAAAACATCATCATGTCTCCTCGCTGAATTTTTTGCATCAATCCTATTCGTAAGATTACTTACTGTCAATATTAATTACTTTAATTTCACTCCTAAGTTAATTGGTAATATTGAGTTAAAAAGTAAATAGCATATAATAGGCTCTGTTAAGGTGATAATGCTCATCTTAAGATGTTAATTTATAAATATTTTAGTTAAAGGATGATATTATGGTGCAGCAATTAGTATGGTTTTTACATATGGCTTGTGCCCTATGCATAATAGTTTTGATATTATTACAGCATGGTAAAGGTGCAGAAATGGGGGCATCATTTGGTAGTGGAGCATCTCAAACAATTTTTGGGAGTCAAGGTACTGGTTCATTTTTAACTAGATTGACCACAGTGTTTGCATTATTATTTGCAATTACTAGCATTTCGCTGAGTTTTTTTGTAAATAAAAAAACTGGAGCCAAAACAATTTCAGAAATTATTTTACAAGAAGAAAAACAAAATAATCAGCAATTTTATAATGACATTCCGATGAGCAATCCTAGTAACGATAACGATGCGGCTAATAATTCGGTTAATAATAAAGATATTCCAGAGTAAAACTTTTTAATATTCAAATCATGCCGATGTGGTGAAATTGGTATACACGCCACCTTGAGGTGGTGGTGGAGAAATCTGTGCCGGTTCGAGTCCGGCCATCGGCAATCAAATCTTTTCATTTTAGCCTTACTACGATATACAGTAGTTGAGTAGCATAGGGAATACAGTATAATGTATGTATAACTGTAAAAAATGAGAGGCGAAATTTCATCATGTCAAATCTATCCAAGTTAGAAAGAACAGTAACTATGGTTAATCCAGTTGATACTGTTAATGAATATTTATCTAAAGAAGACTGGCGAGTTAAAGCTAATGCTAATCAAGGCTATTCTTTAGGTGGATTAATTTTAAACACCTCTGGCAAAATTATTGCTAATTATTGGCTTTGTAAGATTTATCCTCAAGCTATTGCTGAGGCACATAGGAACGCCGATTTTCATATTCACGATCTAGATATGTTATGTGGTTATTGTGCAGGTTGGTCGTTGCGTGCTTTATTAACAGAAGGATTTAATGGTGTACCAGGAAAGGTTGCAGCAGGCCCAGCTAAGCATCTTTCTAGCGCGATAGGTCAGATTGTTAATTTTTTAGGTACTTTACAAAATGAATGGGCTGGAGCACAAGCATTTAGTTCTTTTGATACCTATCTCGCTCCATTTATTCGTATCGATAATTTAAATTACGCAACAGTTAAACAAAATATGCAGGAATTAATTTTTAATTTAAATGTACCATCTCGTTGGGGAACTCAAACTCCATTTACTAATTTAACTTTTGATTGGGTTTGTCCAGACGATTTGAAAAATCAAAATCCGATTGTTGCTGGTAAAGAAATGTCATTTACCTACGGCGATTTACAAACAGAAATGGATATGATTAATAAAGCCTATATAGAAGTAATGACGACTGGTGATACTCGTGGTCGGATATTTACATTTCCTATCCCTACCTACAATATTACTGAAAATTTTCCTTGGGATAGCGAGAATGCTAGTCAACTATTTTCTATGACAGCAAAATATGGATTGCCTTACTTCCAAAATTTTGTGAATTCTAATTTAAAGCCGAATATGATTCGTTCTATGTGCTGTAGATTACAGCTTAACTTGACCGAATTATTAAAACGTGGGAATGGTTTGTTTGGTTCCGCAGAGCAGACTGGTTCATTAGGGGTTGTAACGATTAATTGTGCGCGGCTCGGACATTTATATAAAGATGTAAAAGTTTTGTATAAAGAGCTTGATAAATTATTAGAACTATCCAAAGAAAGTTTAGAAATTAAAAGAAGAGTAGTGCAAGAGTTTATGGATCAAGGTTTGTTTCCATATTCAAAGCGTTATTTAGGGACTTTCCGCAATCATTTTTCAACTATAGGAATTAATGGTGTTAATGAAATGATTAGAAATTTCACAAATAATAAGCATACTATTGCGGATGAATATGGAGAGAAGTTTGCATGTGAGCTGCTAGATCATATTAGAAGTAAGATGATTATTTTTCAAGAAGAAACTGGTAACATGTATAACTTAGAAGCAACCCCAGCCGAGGGTACTACTTATAGATTTGCTAAAGAAGATCAAAAAAGATTTCCTAATATTTTACAAGCAGGTACCAAAGATAATCCTTATTATACTAATTCGTCTCAATTGCCAGTAAATTTTACAACAGATCCATTTGAAGCATTAGAAAAACAAGATGCATTACAAACTAAATATACAGGTGGTACAGTATTACATCTTTATATGAATGAAAAAATATCTAGTGGTGAAGCATGTAAAAAATTTATTAAGAAAGTTTTGGAAAATTTCAAACTTCCTTATATTACTATAACCCCTACATTTTCTGTTTGCCCTACACATGGTTATCTTGATGGTGAGCATCAATATTGTCCACATTGTGACGAAGAGTTGTTAATCAAAAAAATGAAAAAATCAATAACAGAAGTAACAGAAAAAGAAGTTTGTAGCGATTGTATTTAATTAAAAATTTATTGTAGATCTATAAATAAAGGAGAAATTTATGTTAAATTGTGTATCAAAAAATAACAATGTTTTTTTAATAGATAGTGAACGTCAACTTTGTGAAATATATACTCGTGTTATGGGGTATATTCGACCAGTTTCGGAATTTAATCGTGGCAAACAAGGAGAGTATGCAGAAAGAGAATGTTTTCAAGAACCAACAACCAGTTGTTGCAGAACGTATGAGCACGATAGAATGGCTAAACAACTAGATTGCGGCGAGCAGAAACATAGAGAAGCAATCTAATTGTTTGGAACACAATAATGACAAACAATGATCCAATTATTATTGGAGGATTTGTTCCTTTAACAACAATAGATTTTCCTGATCATTTATCTGCAGTAATATTTTGTCAAGGATGTCCATTTCGTTGTCATTATTGTCATAACCCAAATTTAATTCCAAAAATTAAAAACACTAACTATAGTTGGGACAATATAAAATCTTTTTTAATTAAAAGAAGAGGTTTGTTAGAGGCTGTGGTATTTAGTGGTGGAGAACCAACTCTACAGAAAGGATTAATGATTGCTGTTAGATTTGTTAAAGAATTAGGATTTAAAATTGGATTACATACAGCAGGTCCTTATCCAGAACGTCTTAAAGAATTACTTCCATATTTAGATTGGGTTGGAATGGATATTAAAGCACCATTTGAACAATATGAATCCATCACTGGTATTCCTAATAGTGGTAATCGTGCTCTAGAAAGCACTAAGTTACTTTTAGAAAGTAAGGTTGCATGTGAATTTAGAACAACTGTGCACCAAAAATTACTTAATAACAAACAAATTACAACTATTGATAGCGTGCTAAAAAAAATGGGGGCAACGAATTATAAAATCCAACCATTTAGAACTCAAGGTTGCGTTAATCAAGAATTAAATGCTTGTGAGGCAAAATAGTGTCTAAGGTATTGTTTAATCTTAATTATGAGGGCCAAGTTGCTACAATTACATTGAATCAACCAGAGACTTATAATGCGTTTGATATAGATATGATTTTACAGTTAACAAAATATTTTAATCAAGTAGCCAATGATAGCAACATAAAATTATTAGTTATAACTGCCAATGGAAAGTGTTTTTCGAGTGGGGCTAATCTTGTCTGGATGAAAAATTCTATTAATTATACTAATGAACAAAATTTCCAGGATGCTAAACAGTTGGCTATGATGTTGTGGAGTCTTTATAATTTAAATAAACCAGTTATTTGCGCAATACAAGGTGATGTTTATGGAGGGGCCATTGGGATAGTGGCATGTAGCGATGTAGTAATTACTGTTAAGAACAGCAAATTTTGTTTTGCTGAAGTGAAATTAGGTTTAGCCCCAGCAATTATCAGCCCATTTGTATTGAAAGTTATGCAGAATAACTTTGCTAAATATAGCATGTTAACTGCTAAGCCGTTTAAAGCGGAACAAGCCTATGAATTTGGTTTGGTACATCAAATTGTTGAGACAAATTCTTTACAACAGGCTGTTTCAGATAACATAGACAATATATTATCTATGGATTTTAATGGTGTAACTGTTACAAAACAATTGTTACGCAATTTGAGTCAACAGATTTCTTTAGAACAATTAGATGATTGTGCTAAAAAAATCGCTGATTTAAGAACCTCTAAAGAAGCACAATTTTTAATAAATCAATTTTTACAAAAAATTAATTCAAAAATAATTGATAAATAAATTAAATAGTTGTTAAATAAAAACATGAATAAAATTAAAGCAATTAAAGCTAGGGAAATCTTAGATTCTCGTGGTAATCCAACAATTGAAGTAGAAGTTTTTTTAGGTAATGTAAGTGGCATTGCTAAAGTACCATCGGGGGCATCTGTTGGTAAAAAAGAAGCATTAGAATTAAGGGATAATGACTCTAAACGATATATGGGGAAAGGGGTACTTAAGGCAGTTACCAATATTGAGCATAAAATTCAGCCGATACTATTAAATATGCCTGCTGATGATCAAAGTTCAATAGATAATCTATTAATTCAATTGGATGGCACGGAAAATAAATCTCATTTGGGAGCAAATGCTATATTAGCCGTTTCTTTAGCCGTAGCTAGGGCAAGTGCTTGCTTGCATAAATTAGAATTATACAGATATTTGCAAAACATTTTTAACTTTGGCCATTATAGCCAGCAACGTAACGATACATCTAAGTCAAAAGAACCATTTTTCATGCCGATCCCGTTAATTAATATTATAAATGGTGGGGTACATGCAGATAATAATCTATCAGTACAAGAATTCATGATAGCACCAATTGGAGCTCCAAATTTTAAAGAAGCCATGCGATTTTCGGTAGAAACGTTTTATGCATTAAAGTCTATTTTAAAACAACATAAATTATCGACATCGGTCGGAGACGAAGGTGGTTTTGCTCCAAATTTAAAGTCACATGAACAAGCTATGGATTATATTTTATTGGCTATTAATGAAGTTGGATTACAAATTAATAAAGATATTGCTATTGCATTAGATGTAGCCGCTAATGAATTTTTTGAAGATAATCATTATGTTATAGAAGATAAAAAACTATCTACCGAACAATTTATCAACAAGTTAACCACCTGGTTCAATAATTATCCAATTATTTCCATTGAAGATGGTTTAGCTGAAGATGATTTAATAGGTTGGAAAGAACTTACTAAACAATTGGGACATAAAACTCAACTAATAGGGGACGATTTATTTGTGACCAACCCCAAAATTTTTGAGAATATTTTAAAGCAAGAAAGCATTGCTAACGCTATTTTAATTAAACCAAACCAAGTTGGTACTTTATCTGAAACCTTTAGTACAATTAATTTGGCTAAGCAATATGGTTATAATTACATAATTTCTCATCGTTCTGGTGAAACAGAGGATAGTTTTATAGCTGATTTAGCAGTTGCGACTCATGCCTTACAAATTAAGACGGGCTCTGTTTGTCGATCTGAAAGAGTGGCTAAATATAATCGTTTATTACAAATAGAAGAAATGATTTTATAGTATAATGTTAAAATATGAGTAAAATAACTATAATATTGTTAATGATTATTTCAGTGGTATTACAATTTAAATTATGGTTTAGACCAGATGGAATGCGTGGTATTATTAAAATTAATGCGGAGATTAGACAACAAGAAACAGAATTAGATAATTTGAGAAATAGAAACACTCAGTTATTGAATCATATAACATTGTTAAAACAAAATCCGAATACAATTGAAGAACATGCTAGGGTTGTCTTTGGTATGATTAAAAAAGATGAAACTTATTATAGGGTTATAGAATAAATAGAGTTATAAAATAAGCATGAAAGATAATAAAACAAAAAAAATGAAAATTTTATTAAGTAACGATGATGGTGTTTATGCTCCAGGCTTACGAGCCTTATATGAAGCATTAAAAACAATAGCAATGGTTAAAGTTATAGCACCAGTTCGAGATCGGAGTGCTGCCAGTAAATCACTTACGTTAAACAAACCACTTTATCCTATGCAGCTAGAAAATGGATTTACATTAGTAGACGGTACCCCTACAGATTGTGTTCATTATGCACTAACATGTCAAAATTTTTTAAAAGATTTTTCTGAACCAGACATGGTGGTTGCCGGAATTAATAATGGCGCTAATTTAGGGGACGATGTACTCTATTCAGGTACTGTAGCAGCTGCTACGGAAGGAAGATTTTTAGGTTTTCCATCTGTTGCAATCTCATTAGCTGGTGATGGTAAGTATTACAGTACAGCAGGCATTGTTGCCAAGAATATCATAAAACAAATTATTAAAAAGCCGCTTGCTCAAGACACTATTTTGAACATTAATATTCCAGATCTTCCATATAACCAAATTAAAGGTTATCAAGTTACTAGATTAGGTAGTCGTCATCAAGCAGAAAACATGATAACAATGAAAGATCCTCGCGGTAAAATTGGGTATTGGATTGGATTGGCAGGTAGTGCTCAAGATGCGGGTGATGGTACAGATTTTTTTGCTGTGTATAATGGTTATGTGTCAATAACTCCGTTAAAAATGGATCTGTCACATTATGGACACATGGAAGCAGTTCGTAGTTGGGCTCAAGATTTAGACTTGTCATCTTCAGATCTCGAATCATGTTAGCAATTTTATATGATATGACGATGCGTTGGGCAAACCATCGTAATGCTCCAGTTTTTTTAGCCATGCTTAGTTTTGCTGAATCGTCATTTTTACCAGTTCCACCGGACGTTATGTTAGCTCCAATGTCAATGGCAAAACCAAAATCAGCTTGGCGATATGCTCTTATCGCTACATTATTTTCGGTTTGTGGTGGCGTATTTGGTTATTTTTTAGGGGTTATATTTGAACCAGCAATGCTTCAATTTATTGAAAAAGCTGGTTATACCAATGCATATTCCAATGTTAAACAATTATTTGATAGCTGGGGTTTTTGGGCAGTGTTATTAGCAGGAGCCACTCCTATTCCATATAAAGTATTTACTATTGGTGCTGGAGTGCTGCAATTTAATTTGTTTGGATTTATTGTGGCTTCTGTATTAGGTCGGGGATTGCGATTTTTTTTAGTATCTAGTTTAATGAAATTTAACGGTAATAGAATAGATCAATTTTGTCGGTATTTTTTTGCTAAACACGGTAAAAGCTTATTTATAACAGTAGTTTTATTAGTATTGATTTATATTATATTTTATAAATTGTGAAAAAAAATATTAATTGTGTCTTTAATTTTATAAGTTTATTTTTTATAAGCTTAATTTTGTCTGCATGTAGTTATAAAAATTATAGGCATAATAAATATCATGTCGTAAAACCAGGAGAAACATTATATTCTATAGCTAAAAAGCATAATGTTAAATTAGATAATCTAGTTAAAGCTAATTTTATTAAGTTTCCATATACTATAAATAGGGGACAAAGATTACTTTTATCAAATAGCCGTAGATTAAATCTTAAACCTCAATATTCGAACATAAAAACAACAAAGCCTAGATATGCAGCAAAGAATGTTGCTACCAATAAACCACAAGCCATGCCAACTGCTAAAACTACGTATAGTTACAATAATCAAGAACCAGTTAAATATAATAATATTATTAACAAAGATTGGGGTTGGCCTGCGCACGGTTCTATTGTAAAGCAATTTATAGCAACTGGTCCGAACAAAGGTAATGGTATAGATATAGTTGGTAAAAAAGGTGATCCAGTACTTTCAACTGCTAATGGTAAAGTTGTATATAGTGGGAATAATCTGCGTGGCTACGGTAATTTAGTAATTATTAAGCATAATCAAGATTTTTTAAGTGCTTATGCTCATAACGAAAAAATTTTGGTAAAAGAACAGCAAGAAGTAAAACGAGGCCAACAAATAGCAACCATGGGAGATAGTGAAGCAAAAAGAGTGTTGTTGCATTTTGAAGTGAGATATAAAGGTAAACCTATTGATCCGCTTAGAATTTTAGCTAAGAAGGGCGGGTGATATTAAAGCACCGTATGATTATAAAAAGAATTAATTAAAGGTAAAAATATTTAGATTAGTTTGTAACATGTATTTAGATAAGCTTGATTTTTTTTTGTTAGAAAATACTATTGGGATCATTAATAAAAAAATTGGTGTTGCCTCTTATGATTTTAAATTTGATAATATATTTCATTGCAGTAGACCTTATGAAGATCCAAAATTAGTAACAGCTATAGCTAGGATTGGGGCTATTGAAAATTATGAAAGGTTATATGCTCAATGGGAAAAAAATGAAATTTATTTAATAAATAATGTCAACGAGCATTTACGTGCTAGCCAATTAGAATGTTGGTATCCTTTGCTTGAAGAATTAACTCCTTACAGTAAATGGTTTGATAAAGTACCTTCTTGTGATGATTTACTTTCTACTTTTACTTTTCCAATGTTTATAAAAGGATCTAGGCAAACTGCAAGACACACTGCAAAATTATCGATTGCGCATGATAGAAAGGATTTGGAACGTATTTTATTGGAATACAGTAAAAATGATATTTTACATTGGCAAAAATTTGTTTGTAGAGAATTTATAGAACTCATGTCGGTTCAAAAAACTATTACTACAGACAAAATACCCGTATCTTTTGAATTTAGAACCTTTTGGTTTAGAGGTAAATTAGTTGGTGTAGGTCATTACTGGTCAGCTTTCACAACATATAATTGGGATGCTATACAAGAAAAAAGGGCATTAAATTTAGCAGAAAAAGCCGTTGATCGGTTAAAGGTACCGTTTTTAGTAATTGATTTAGCGTTAACTAAAGAAGATAAATGGATAATTATAGAATGTAATGATGGACAGGAAAGCGGTTATGCTGGTGTTAATCCAATATCATTATGGAATAATATTATTACTTTATTGATGGTTGACTGAGAAAATTATTGTTGCTTATTAATCCCATGATTTTATTATTGCCCCGGAGAGGATTTGAACCTCCGACCTGTCCCTTAGGAGGGGACCGCGCTATCCGCTGTGCCACCGGAGCCTGGAAACACCAACTTAACTAAGTTAATATTGTTTTATGTGTTAGTTTTTCTAAAATATGATGAGTGGTTTTTGATAAAACGTTACTAATTTTTTCTTTTAATGATTCATGAATTTTATATTCTATTGAATAAACATCATGATCTTTGCTTTTTTCAATTAAATAATCGTCACTAGTTTTTATGTCATCGATTAATTTAAGATCTAATGCTTGTAACCCGTACCAATATTCTCCAGTAGCTATTTTTGTCAAATCAACTATTGGTCGATTATGTTTTACAAATTCTTTAAATAAATTATGAGTATCTTCTAATTCAAGAATAAATTTTTCTCGACCTTTTTGTGTGTTTTTTCCTAACATTGTTAAAGTAGTTTTATATTCTCCAGATGTATGATGTTCGACATCTATATCATATTTTTGTAATAATTTATTAAAGTTAGGTAATTGTGCCATTACCCCAATAGAACCAACTATAGCAAATGGTGCTGCAATAATAGTATTAGCCACGCAAGCCATCATATAGCCACCAGATGCGGCTACTAAATCTACGGCTACTACTAAATTAACATTATGTTGCTTGATTCTTTGTAATTGGGCTGCTGCAAATCCGTAATTATGTACAATTCCGCCATTACTTTCTAATTTTACAAAAACTTCATCATTGGTGGATGCTACGGTTAAAACAGCTGTAATTTCTTCACGTAAGTTTTCTGTTTCTGAGGCATTTAAATCACCATTAAAGGTTAATACAAATATTTTAGGTTTTTCTGTTTCTAGATCTTCCCCAGTTTGTTTAGCCAACTTTTTTTTAGCTTTTTCATCTGATTTTTTTTCTTTTTTACGTGATTTTTGTAGTTTTTTATAATCAGCCTTAGTTAGGATCTCGGATTCTAAATTATCTTGTAGATCCTCTAATTTATCATTAATACTTTCTATTTCTATGTAATTATCTTCTCTGTGTTTTTTTTTAGAAACCACCATAGCTACAAAAAAAGCAATAACCATGAGTATTCCTAAAATAATGGTCAAAGTTTTTGCGGCAAATAAGCCATATTCTAATAAAAAATCACTCACAAGATTGCCCTTAATATAATTAACATTCTAAAAACTACTTATTTTACATTTATTGTCAAAATATACAAATTTTTCCTACCTATCAATACTAAATATTGTGATAGGATCGCATTTTGTGCTAAATTCATTCTAAATTTATTGAGTATAATTTATTTATTGGGTTTTAAATGACATTTGGTAGTTTAAGTAAAAAAGAAACTTTTTCATCTTTAAATAAATACCAAAAACAAGCTATAGGTTTATTGTCTATTGGTACTTTTTTAGAATATTTTGATCTAATGCTATATATTCACATGGCACTATTTTTAAATGAGCTTTTTTTTCCAAAAACAGATCAGCATACTGCTATGTTGCTTTCAGCCTTGGCATTTGGTTCAAGTTATATTTTGCGACCATTTGGAGCGATATTATTTGGATTGGTTGGGGATAAAGTAGGACGTAAATCAACTGTGATTATAACAACATTCATGATGGCAGTTTCGTGTGTTATCATGGCTAATCTTCCTACTTATGGTCAGATTGGTATAGCGGCTTCTTGGATTATAACTATTTGTCGCATTATGCAAGGTATGTCATCAGTTGGAGAAATAGTAGGAGCCCAACTTTATTTAACAGAAACCCTTAAGCCGCCTGTTCGTTATCCATGTGTAATGTTGATGTCTATTGCTACTGTTCTTGGTACTGTGGTTGCGTTATTAATGGCTTCTCTTGTTACTTCTCATAATGTAAATTGGCGGTATGCATTTTGGATTGGAGCTATTATTGCTGTAATTGGTTTGTTTGCTAGAAATAGACTTAGAGAAACTTCTGACTTTATAGAAACTAAAAATAAAATTAAGCAATCTAATGTAAATGTAATGTTACCAAAGCAGAAAAGAAATGTAGCGTTTAAAACTATATTAGCGTTATTTTTTTTGCAATCTGCTTGGCCAATATGTAGCTATTTTTCTTATATATATTGCGGTAATATTTTAAAAAACACCTTTGGATTTACATCTGTCCAAGTATTTCATGAAAACCTTATGATCTCCGTAGCTAATTTAATTTTATTAGTGATAGTTGCATATGGTAGCTATAAAACATACCCGCTCAAATTAGCAAAATTATTTTTAATTCCTTTTTTTATAATTATAATATTAGCTCCTTATCTACTAATTCGATCGCATACCGCAGGTAATTTATTTATAACTAGACTGTTAATTGTATTGTTTGCACCTGCTAGTTCTTTGGTTATTCCGGTTGCTTTTATGCATGTACCCGTTGTGAAACGATTTACTTATGTTGGTTTATCTTTAGCTGTCTCTCATTCGTTATTTTATTGTATAACTCCGTTTAGTATGGTGTATTTGGTAGAAGTTTTTAATTATTGGGGTATAACGATCATGACTCTTCCATTAGCTATATGTTTTATATGGGCTATTATGCATTTTGAAAAGTTAGAAAAAATATTTGATAATTTGGTTCCGTCGTTATGGGTTAATATGGAGAATAGCTATCAATGATTGATTTTACTAAAACATCCAAAAGGTTAATGATCGGCTGTATAGTGTTTTTAACTATATTTTTATTAAGTTTAGTAATTATGTATAAAGTGCTACATGTTAAACATAAGAATGATCATGATTCTCATTTAACTATCATAAACGAAGATCTTCCTGAATTTAGTTTGCCAACGTTAGACGATTTGCAAGTTATAGTAGATCAAAATATTTTAAAAAACAAAGTCACTTTAATAAATGTTTGGTCTAATAATTGCAGATCTTGCAAACAAGAACATGCTATTTTATTGAAAATTGCTCGGTATTTAAAAGGTAAACCAATTAATTTTGTCGGATTAAATAATCGAGATGATCATGAAAGAGCTATTCAATGGCTACATATTCATGGTAATCCATATAATATTAATCTATTTGATCAAAAAGGTAAGTTGGCGGTAGGTTTAGGTGCAAAGGGTTTGCCAGAATTATTTATTATAGATCCACATAGCAAAATACAGTATAGGTATTCTGGTGCTATAACATCTATTGTCTGGGAACAAGAGCTCCGCCCTCTGTTGGAACAGTTAGATCTGCAGTCTCATAAATAAATGTAGGCCAAAATTTCCAATTTCATGTTAAGCAACCCTGTCTTTAATGGACTATTATTTAATTATTAGCAATGGATATTTGGGAGCTTAAATTATGTCTATAACGTCTAATCTTTCCGCTACGGGGGATACATTAACAATTGCTGTACAAGGAAGATTTGATTTTAGCGCATTGCAATTGTTTAGAAATTCTTACGAAAAAATAACTCCTAAGCCAAAAAAGTTTATTATTGATTTGAATGAATCTGATTATTTAGATAGTTCTGCATTAGGAATGCTACTAGCATTACGTGATTATGCTGGTGGTGATAGCGCTAGTATAAGCATTGTTAATTGTAATCCTGATATAAAGAAAATCCTAATAATAACTAAATTAGATGAGCTGTTTTCGGTTAATTAACATTAATGGTCACAAATAATTTATGAGCAGCTTAGTATATTCAAGGGATAATTTAGGATCGTTGCATTCAGTAATTCAAAAATATGCAAGTTTAGTAAAAAAAATTGCACATCATTTGTTAGGTAGATTGCCACCTAGCGTTCAAGTAGAGGATTTAATTCAAGCAGGTATGATTGGTTTATTGGAAGCATATCGTAATTATGATGAAGATAAAGGTGCTAGCTTTGAAACCTATGCTGGTATTCGTGTTCGTGGTTCTATGTTAGATGAAATTCGTAAAGGAGATTGGGTTCCGCGTTCGGTACATAGGAATTCCAAAATAATTTCTGAAGCAATACGTAAAATAGAAAATCAAATTGGTAAAGATCCTAAAGATAGAGAGATTGCAGAAGCTTTAAATCTTAGCTTAGATTCATATCATCAATTATTACAAGATTCTTTAGGGGCTAAAATTTTTGGATTTGATGATATAGTTATGGGTATTGATAGCGTAGTAGACGGTGGAAGTGATCCATTGCCTGGTCCATTAGAAAAAATTCAAACAACTGATTTTAAAAAACGTTTAGCAGAATGTATTGCTGGGTTACAACCAAAAGAAAGTTTAGTTCTTACTTTATATTACACAGAAGAATTAAATTTAAAAGAAATTGGAGAAGTATTAGGGGTTAGTGAATCTAGGATCAGTCAAATTCACAGCCAAGCCATGTTAAAATTGCAATCTAAAATTAAAGCATTTGATCTTGAATAGCAACACTCTGGTCTCCCACAAAGATATTAAAATTTTAGTGGTAGATGATTTATTAACTATGCGAGATTTATTAATAAAATCATTAAATAAATTAGGATTTTTAAATGTTATTCAAGCATCAGATGGTGATATTGCATTAGATATTTTACTTAAAGATCAATTTGATTTATTAATAACCGATTGGAATATGCCAAATATGTCCGGTATTGAATTAACTGTGGCTATTAGGGATAATACTACATTAAAAGATATTAAAATTTTAATGGTAACCACCAACGACGAAAAATCACAAATTTCTGAAGCAATATCTGCAGGTGTGGATGGATATTTATTAAAGCCGTTTACATTAAAAATGTTGGAAGATAATTTGTTGGTATTGTTGTAAAATTAAATTCACCCTGACCTATCGTTAAATAAAAAAATTTACAATACGGCTATACGATTTTTACAATGCAGTTGTGAAAATTCTAAATACCGTGTATATACAAAAAATAACAGAAAACGACACTAAAATTAAAAGGCAAGGAGGCTAAATAAATGTCAGAAGTAGAGCAATATATAGAATATATTAAAGCTATTAGATCCAATCCAGAACAAAGAGAAAGAATGTTACGTGATCTAATGCTAGTAGGATTTGAACCAAATCAAGCATGTTTAGCACGATTAGTTTCAGAACATAGTAGAGTTTATTATACGTTATTTAATCGTTTTATTATTGTTGTTTTAGATGTTGGTGGAGCAGCAGGGCATGTTTATATAGAAGAGATGCCTTTGTATAGTAAAGAGGAAAACATATTTAAAATACAAGATAAATTTGGGTTTAATCCTAAAGGTGCTAATTTTTTATATACTGAAGGAGAATGTAAAGATGAAACTAAGCGCCACGCTGAAGGATATAGTAAAATTTCTCAAATGATTGAACTTTCTAAAGAGCAATGGGAAAAACTAGGTCGTTGGGCTGCAGAAGTTAAAGATAATAATCCAATATATTCAGCAATTGCTCATATCATACCTTTGGATAATATTTATCATTGTGCTAAATTCGTAGATGTAGCACTTAAAACCATAGGTTATGTTGATGGTTTAAAAGGAGTTTTTTCAATAAAAGACATATCAGAAATAACTAAAGAACGTTTTGTTGCAGTACTATCGCAATTATTGCCTTCCGAACAAGATTTAATAAGTAGCTGTTTAGTAGATCAGGAATCAACATATGCTACTTGTAACCATCAAGCAGAAGAACAAATTAAAATATTAGAAAAAAAACGTCAAATAGGAAAAAAGAAATTTATTGAAAACACTATTCAATCTTTCTTTGATGTAGCAAATTTCTTTCAAACATTGTTTACTGAGCTACCAGAGGAAATGGTTGATGCGGCACGTGAGGGTATGATATTTGGAGAGATGATGCAGAACAATTTAAATGCCATGATGGGTTTGCCAACACAACCAGCATCGTCTCTAGAAGAAATAGATTTTACGTCAAGAAAATTACTGTTGTATTCGAAGCTAGCTTTAGATGAGGCATTTAAAAGCTCAGAGCAATTTAATGAACCAGATAAATGCAAGAAAAATGAGAACCATAGATATGGTTATACTATGAAACCAGATTAAAAATGAAAAATAAAATTGTAACAAGAAGTAGTGATTTTAGGCAACTAGTGGCTGATGGATGTTTGTATATTGATAAAACATCATTGATTGAAGAAGTTATACAAATAATGGATATAGATGTACAAGTCATAACTAGGCCACATAATTTTGGTAAATCAGTATTTTTAAGTATGCTTGAATGTTTTTTTAGTATGGATGAAAAAGACAATCAAGATATCTTATTTAAAGGTTTATATATTCAAAAAAGTGAGTTTTGGGAATATAGAGGAAAATTCAAGGTTGTTCGTTTATCTTTGGAAAGATTAAAGGTGATAAATTATGAAATATTTATAAACAATCTTAGAGAACTAATTAGTGATTTATATAGAAAGTTTAATTATTTAAAAAATAGTGGGGTATTGACAGAACAACAAATAAAACAATTTACTACTATTGAAGAACGTTCGATTAATGTTAGTGTTTTTACGTTAGAATGTGCAATATCAAAGTTGTGTGAATATATTTATGACGACAACTGTGCAAAAAAAATATCACAATGTAAGCCAATTGTTTTAATAGATGATTTTGATTTTGGATTGTTAGGTGCTCATTTAAATGGATTTTTTGACATTCATCAAAAGAGAAATTTATTGGCAATATTGCGATCTTTTTTGTTAAACACATTAAAACTAAAAGATCGTTGCTTTGTGTTGATAACTGGTGTAATAAACTTAACCGGGGTTAATTTGTTGCTAGGTTTAGATAATATTAAATATTATTCTTTAATAGACAATGATTTATCCAAAGGTTTTGGTTTTACTTCAAGCGAAATCATAGGTTTATTGCGTGAAACTAATGAACCAGCATCTGATTATATGAAAAAATATCCAGAATTACTCAAATGTTATGGTCATTATTATTGTGGAAACCAGATGCTATTTAATCCATGGTCAATAGTTAAATTTATTGGTAAAGGACAGGAAATAACATTTCAATCTTTTAAATCTTCTTTATTTGATTTGAAACAAGATGATTTTGTTTGTAAAATTTTACAACTAATGAAACTTTCTAAAGAAGTACAGTCTAGAGAAGTACAGTTAAAATTAAAAGTTCTTTTAGAAAACGGATATGTTGAGATAATTATTGATAAATCTATACTATACAAAAAACCAGAACCAATAGATTTGCCATCTAAATGTGATAATTTCATGTTATGGTTAAATTGGTTTGGAACAACCTTGTTTCATACTTCAAAAGTATCAGAATGGTTTTTTAACCTGTTGTATTTAACTGGATATTTAACTGCTATACCATTAATCAAACATGAAATAAATAACAAACAATATAAATTAAAATTAATTATACCTAATTGTGAAATGTTTGATTATTTGGCATCTTTTATATTGGAAAAAATCGAAATTGATTATGGTTGTTTTTTAGATCGAAGCAAGATGATCTATGTGTTTGAGTATGATTTAATCAATAAAATATTTTTCTTTGCTAATGAACGTAATTATCAGTGGGCTAAGGATATTATGAAATTTACAAGTCGTAGTTTTCGTTTAGGTGATGAACCGCTAAAACCTTTTAAACTTTATTACTGTGATCAAGATTGCTACCTTAGATTAGAGGGATTAACATATGGTGATGCAAAAAAACTGATAGATTTATTCAAACTGAATGGGATAGAGCATAAAAAATCTATATCTTCAAAAAATGTTTATCCAGATCCTAAATACTTTTTTAATTATTTTAAAAGTACTAAAAAACCTTCTTTTTCTTGCAAACCAGAACAAGAGATTAATTTCTTGGAGGAACAAAATGATTGTGATTATCAAGATGAAGAATTGGTTAATAGTAGTTTTATTGCTAATAGAGCACTATTTTTAAGTCGACATTAATTTGTAAACTAATGTCGGTGTTTATCGTGCTGTAATCCAAGTTTGTGTGGGGTTAACTTGTCTATATAATCTAAATATTTTCTAAAATTTTCTGTTAGCTCCATAATATTTTTTGTTAGTGAATTTAAAGAAGATTTTGACGTAGAGTTTTTGGTGTTTTTTATGTTAATGGTAATATAATCCTCTAATCTAGATATTAGTGTTTCTTCGTCTAATCTGTGAGCATGATACATTCCAAGGAAGGACTCTATTGTAGCATCATGAATTAGATCAGTTCTAGTAAATTTAGTACTGCCAACATACTTTTTAATAGTTGCTGATGGTATAGATGTAGGTTGTTCTATAATTCGCAACCATGTATCCCAAGAAAGAGTAACACTTTTTTTAGGCAATAAAAAAGGAGTTATTATTATTTTGCCTGATATAGGATCTGTTAATGTTTCTTCTAAAAGATTGCTAAAATGAAAAATGCGCATAAGAATGCTGGTAACTCTTTTTTGTACATGGATTAAATTTTCCATTTCCGGTACTAATAAATTTTCTTCTTGTAAGTCAGGAAAAATATATTGCAAAAAGATTTTTTGAGATTTTTTAATGGAGGATTTATTTTTTTTATTAACTAGTTTTTTTAAACTATCCTCATCTTTAATTAATTTTAAAAATTTTTCACCAATATTAAAAAATGCCTTAGATAATTCTGGATCAGCAGCTCTTGCGTATTTAAAAGCCAAATGAAATATAGTATTGCCATAGTCATCAGTAACTTTTAAATCTAAGTCGGTATTTTTTATTATAATGCCAATCAATTTGAATAAATCTTGTTGTTCACTTTGGTTAGAAGAATTTTCTAATGCACCTAAAACACACATTAATATTGTTTTATTATCATAAATTGATGATTTTGCATTAATTAATTCAGGGTGTTTGTTAAATAATGTGATTGCATCACTAGTGCTGCCTTCATATAGAGACTTACAAATTGTATCAACAATCTTTTTGTTAAACATATATATACCCAAATTTAAATATTTTATTATTTTATTATAGACAATAACAATAAGAACTAACATTGATAAACATAATCATATTGTATATATGGTCAGAAAAATTTGGCATGGGTTTCCAAAGATGAGTATTGTTGTTGTCCGTGCTTATGGGATTAAACCACCGAGTACAGAACTTTTAAAGCTTAGGTGAAAAACTAGCGTTGATCTCTAAACCAACAAAATTTAAATCGGAGAGGGTGGGATTCGAACCCACGGTACTTATTCAGTACAACGATTTTCGAGACCGTCCCATTCAACCGCTCTGGCACCTCTCCAATATTAATTAACTCTTTATAATTCTTAGTAATTCTTACTTTTTAATTCTTAATTTTTATTAATTAACTTCTAATTCTTAATTTTCTCTGATTCTGACTTTTCTAGTTCTAACTTTTCTGATTCTGGCGTATTAGCATCATCAGGTGGAGAGACATCCACTTTACCAGTTGTTTTAGTTTTAGGTATGCTAGGAATAGAATAACGTTTACTTTTTACGAGTGGAAATTTTGTATTAGTGGAGTGTAACGTAGGTGCATCTTGAGCATTTTCATGATTATGTCCTGTACCACCCAAATGTTTTTGATAGGTACTACAACCTGTAAAATTAAAACTACAGATTAAGCCAATTATTATAATAGCAAAAGATTTTTGATTGTTTTTTTTAATCATAAACTGCATTTCTCCTTAATTTCTAAAATATTTGCAACGGCTTGATAAGCATCTAAAACCATCGAGTGATATTGTTGAGACAAATTAGTTAATGGTAGCCTGCAAGCCTCTTGAATTTTTCCTAAATAGGCAAGTAGCCATTTTACAGGAATTGGGTTAGATTCTACCATTAAAACCTTATGTAATTTATCTAATTTGTTGTTGAGTTGTCTAGCGGTTATTGCATCGGTTGCATTTTTAGTAGCTGCTAATTTACATAGTTTATTTATAATAAAAGGACAAACATTGGCTGTAACAGAAATGACCCCCATACCGCCTTGTAAGATAAACTCCACAAAACTTGCATCGTCACCACTTAATAAAATAAATTTTTCACCACATAATTGTTTTAATTCAGCAACCCTATCTAATTTGCCAGTTGCTTCTTTAATTCCAACAACATTTGGTAATTTAGCTAATTCAGCAACGGTTGTTGGCAATAAATCACAACTAGTCCTAGACGGAACATTATATAAAATTATTGGTAATTTTGTGCTAGATGCAACTTTAGAAAAATGTAAGGTTAAACCATTTTGAGTTGGTTTGTTATAATAAGGTGTGACAATTAATGCTGCGTCTACCCCTACTTGTTCTGCTAAAGATGTTTTTTTAATAGTGGATTTAGTGCAGTTGGTGCCAGTACCTGCAATAATAGCTAATTTATTTTCAGCAGTTTGTTTAGCTGTTTCTAATAATTTTGTCCATTCTTTAGATTCTAATGTAGCAGCTTCTCCAGTAGAACCTGCGATTACTATACCATTGGTTCCTTGATTTATATGCCAAGTTATTAATTCTTTAAATTTATTATAATCGATGCGGTGTGATGTTTTTTGCATAGGAGTGATAATGGCTACTATGCTTCCAGTTAGATTACTCATAAACTTCTCCTTTTATAGAAGTAGAAGATGCAACAGCTCCATTTTTAATAGCTTCGATAATTTTGCTAGAAGATACATTGCAATCTGGGATTAATGGTCGATCTAATAAATAAACTTTTCCACCATTTTTTAATACATATTGAGCACCCTCATATTCTGGGATTTCTTCAATAGTTTTAAAAGCTTCTTTACTTTTAACTAAGATATCTGGGTTTAGAGTTTCTATTAATTTTCCTGGTCTTATTTCATTAAAACCAAAAGACACTACCCAATCGACAGCCTTTAATCCAGCCAAAACTTGCATACGCTGTTCTAGATTATTAATTGGTCTATTATTGCCTTTTAAAGTTTTTATAGATGCATCATCGTTAACAGCGACTACTAACCTATTCCCAAAAGATTTAGCTTTTTCTAGGTAATGAATATGTCCAGCATGTAATACATCAAAACAACCATTTACTAAGACAATAGTTTCGCCTAATAATTTTTGTTGATGAATGATCAGTGCTAATTGTTCTGTTTCAACAATACCAAGATTTAAGGCATGAGTGGCTGATTTTTGTTCAGTTTGTTTTAATTCTGATTCTAATTCCTCGATAGAGATACATGATGTTCCAAGCTTACTTACTACGATACTAGCTGCAATAGTGGCTAAATGGCATGCAGTATGTAGATTGTTGCCATTTGCGACACAAGCTGCAATAGTTGCGGTTACTGTATCTCCGGCTCCAGTTACATCAAAAACTTCATGGCTATGAGATACAAAATGTTGATCTTGGTAGTCTTTAGTTAATAATGTAAGGCCATTTTTCCCTCTAGTTATAATTAAGGCTTGTAAATTTAAGTGCTCAATTAAATTATGTCCTTTTTCAAAAAGATCTTGTTCTGAATAATCGACTTTACTAGCGGAGTGGTTCATATTAACCATTTGCTGAAATTCTTTAAGGTTAGGAGTTAATATTGTAGCGTTTTTATATAATGAACAATCAAGATTTTTAGGATCAACAATAATAGGTATATTATATTTATTAGCTTGACTAATAAATATTTGATGGTTTTGTAATGTTCCTTTATTGTAATCAGATAATACTAAAGCATTATAAATATTTTTGTTTAAAGTTTGTTGGAAAATGTTTGTTAGATCAGTAAAACTTTCGATACAATAACCTTTTTCTCTATCCAATCTAAATAATTGTTGATTATTACTAATAATTCTTAATTTATTTATGGTTGGTGAATTTTTATGTATGGTCAACAAATTTTTAATTTTTGGTTGTTTAGATAGTAATTCTTCTAGTGTTTTACCTGCTGAATCATTTCCAACAATACCAATTAAATCTACGTTACAACCAAAGGCAGCTATATTAAGTGCAACGTTTGCAGCACCACCAGCTCTATGATCTGTGTGTTCGACTAATACTATGGGTACTGGTGCTTCAGGGGAAATTCTGGTGGTTTCTCCTATCCAATACTCATCCAACATAATATCACCAACAGTTAAGATTCTACTATCTGAGAAGTTAAATGACTTTAATGGCATGGTTAGATTTTTATCCTAAATAATAAAATTATGGTCTATTCATTGCTTATAATAAATCCGCATTATATCCTTATACATTAAAGTAATTAAAGAGCAAATTTATTAAAATTTAAGTAACTAGTATACATATGTTTCAACAACCAAACCAAAAATTACATTTAATAGAGCCAACTTTAACAAGTTTATCTGGGCATGAATACGGATATGTAGCGAGTTTAATAAATGCTAATAAAAACTTTGGTTTTAGTATGCAAGTATGGTTGGGTAAGGCTGTTGATAATAAGGAAGTTCTTAGTAAATTATTACACTTAAATAAATGTTCAGTAAAAATTCACAAGTATTTTATAAGGCCAATCAGACAAATACAAAAGATTTTTTTATATTATAAGTTTTTGAAAAACCAACAACCATTTTATGTGTGTACGAGCGGTTTGTTAGATTTAATTGTTTGTGATTTTTTAATAAAAATTTTTAAATTTAATAATTATGGTCGAGTAGCATTCTTTCATTTTCATCAATTTAATAAAAAACCAAGTAAAATCCAAACGTTAAAAAAGATCAGTAAAACAGCAAAAGAAAATTTTAAAATTTTAGCAACAACAGACAATTTAATTCAAATATTTTTAGATTGTGGTTTTAAACAATGTAAAACAATTGCATGTCCTAGTTTTGCTCCAAAAAACTCAATAGAAAAAATAAAATATGATTTTAATAAAATTTTATATGCTGGCGTTGCAAGACAAGATAAAGGATTTTCGTTGGTTGTTGATACTATAATTGCTATGCAATCAAAACATTCTAATTTGCCGTTCATGTTACAAATTTCTACACCAAATTCTAATCGATTAGATAAACAAATAGCATTGGCCTTAAGTAAATTACAGCCAATTGCGCATCTAAATCATAAAATCAAACTTTGTAGATCTGCATTAACTGCTTTGCAATATCAAGAATTATTTTTAGGTGCTATTTGTTTGTTGGTTTATGATCAAAAACAATATGCAGATAAATTTAGTGGTGTAACGTTGGATGCATTTTATGCTGGTTGTCCTGTTATAACAGTTGGTGATACTTGGATGGGGGATATTACATTACGATTTAATGCAGGTATTGTTTTGAAACAACCAACAACTATTACTATAAGTGATGCAATTTTAAAAATCATAAATCAATATAGTTATTATCATGAGAATGCTAAACGTGCAGCACAATATTTAATTGCAGCGCACGATCCAAAGCATAGTCTGCAAGCAGTATATGATTATCTATGATGTATCTACTGATAGCGCAGCGCAAACTTTACAAATTGCTGATTTGTTTGTTAAAAATGTTTTATTAGATATTTTACAGCCTCAAGCCAATATTATTTATTTAATCGGTGATTTAGGTTCCGGTAAAACGACATTTATGCGAGGTATACTATCAAGTTTTGGATTTGACGGTCCAGTTAAAAGCCCAACATATACTATTGTAGAGACTTATCCAAAACTAACAATTCCAATTTATCATTTTGATCTATATAGGCTTGAACGGGCAAATGAGTTGGAATTAATAGGAATTAGAGATTATTTGCATGATAAATCCATTTGTTGTTTTGAATGGCCTGATAAAGGTTTTGGGCATATTCCAGATCCGGATTTTACGGTACAATTAGATATACTTGGCGATGATTCAAGACAAATTATAATTAATGCTAATAAAAAATAATTTAGATGGCCTATATTTATAATATGGGCATAAGAGATTTTATATATCAAAAAGTCATAGATTCAATACTTAAAGTAGAGATTTCAAGAATGTCTGAAGCAATAGGTGAGTATGCATCAAAAAGATTGCCAGAAATATTACAAGAATCATCGTTACCTCAATCTATAGATTCCGGACCAGAACAAACCATTGTTTTAGGGCCAAACATTGGTAATTGGATCAAACAATCTATCGTTAGTCATCCTCAGTTTATTAAAGTATTGAGTGCCCAAGCAGCTCAAATAGGATTAAATATTGCAACGGAATATTATAAGATCCCAGCAAATGAACTTCCCGCTAACCTAACACAAGAGTTAGCACTGGATATGATAAATGGTGTAAATACTCTAAAAAAATTATTTCAATCTTTACCTGCCCCACCTGCTGATGTTCAAAAATGGTTAGATGGGAATGATTATGAATCAAAAGTATATTTAAATAATATAGCAGTTAGTTTATCTAGGGATGCTTTTGTACATCTTATTCCGGAGTTTATGACAAAACATTATACTGGTAAATTATTAATGTGGTTTGTGTCTAAAGAAAGTATATCTAATTTTTTAAAAAAATTTGTACATAAAGTTATTCCTGACAATATATTAAGTATTGATCACAGCAAAGCAGGTATAGAAAGACCAACACTAATAGGTTTAGTAACAAATAGAGCAACAGGAATGTGGAATAGTTTGAAGGGAATATTTGGTTTACAACCCCCACCTTCCGACGATTTGCCAATAATAACTAAAAATTGGCTGAAGGATAATGATTATCCAAAACTAGAGACACTTAGAGGTGTATATAAATCTGCATATGAGCAAGTACAGCAATTAAAAGATGAATCAAATAAATTGTTAAAACAATTAGAATCGTTAGAAAAGGATATTCAAGGCGCAAAATTGAATGATTTTGATGATCTTAAAAGTAATCTTCTTAAAAGTAATCTTGATAGAGTTGATCAAGATCTTAGGTTAGTTAATAATTCGTTGAGAAGTAATTTAGGTGAATTTAATAGAGATAATTCAAGTTCAATTGAAAATGAACAAAGAAAAAAAGATTTTACAGACAAAGCTGATCAAATTATAAATAAGCAATTTACAGATCTTAAAGAAACTATTCTTAAAATGGATGCAAAATTACATGACTTACGCCAATTAAAAGTAACTCTTGAAGAAGACGCTAAGCGTCGAGGACATTCAGTAGTTAATATCATAAAATCTTTCAATATTATTAATCGATTAACGTCAATTCATCCTAAAGTTCATCAAAAAAACAATTCAGATACTCCAAAAAATTCTTAGAATAATTCAATATCAATGATAAAATACTTATTGTTAGTTAGGAGCTGTGCAAAAAAACAGTCTGCTAGTATTATTGTTCGTGTTTAAATTATGAAAAATATTTTTATAAAATTTATTGTATTTAGTATATATAGTTTTTGTGTAGTTAGTTGCTATGCATCAAATATTGTTAAGCCAGTTAATATTTATAGTGTTAGAATTTGGCCGTCACCAGAAAGCATTAGAGTAGTTTTTGATCTTAGCGAACAAGTCGATTATAAAATTTATAATTTAACTAATCCTAATCGAGTAGCTATTGATTTTAAAAATGCTAAATTAAATGTCAAATTGGAAGCAGATTTAAATAAAGCCCCAAGACATTCTCATATTAGGCAAATACGTACTGGCACCCATAAAGAAGGAGTGCGAGTGGTATTTGAATTAGACGATTCAGTGACACCTAATAGTTTTACTTTAAAACCTAATGAGCGTTATGGGCATAGATTAGTTATAGATCTGGAATCTAACGAAAAACAAGAAATACTAGCTTTGTTTGATTTAGATGAATTGGATAAAGTAAAAATTAATAAACAACAACATGATCATGATCCAATATTAAATATTACTAATACTCCTAAAATAACTTCTAAAATTAATCCACTACCAACCCAAAAACTAATTGTAGCAATTGATGCAGGACATGGTGGAGAAGATCCAGGAGCTGTAGGGCGTTATGGTACGCTAGAGAAAGTGGTAGTTTTAGAAATTGCTAGAATGTTAAAAGATGAAATTAATAGTAAACATAATATGCAAGCTTTTTTAATTAGAAATGGTGATTATTACGTTGGACTTCGTGATAGAAGGTTAAGAGCTAGGAAACATAAGGCGGATTTATTTATATCTATTCATGCAGATGCTTTTTCTAATTCTAGAGCTGATGGTGCGTCAGTGTTTGTGTTGTCAGAGAAAGGAGCATCTAGTGCAGCAGCGAGGTGGTTAGCAGAGTCCCAGAACCGAGCGGATACTATAGGTGGAGTTAAACTTGAACATGGAGATGATAGTTTAACTTCAATGATCTTAGATATGTCACAAACAAAAAATTGTGAACTAAGTGTTGATGCTGCAAAGAATATTTTAGGATCTATGAAAAAAACTGTGGTGTTGCATAAACCTCACGTTGAGCAAGCAAGTTTCTCTGTACTTAAAGCTCCAGATATGCCATCTGTGTTAATAGAAACTGGATTTATTTCTAATCCACGCACTGAGTTGAAACTTAAAGAAAAAACTTATCAACAAAAAATCGTAAAGAGTATAATTTGTGGTATAGAACAGTACTTTTCATCTCAACCTAAAAGAAGTAATTTTTATGATCAAAAGAATTAAAGTTTTACCAGAATTTGTTGTAAATCAGATTGCAGCAGGAGAAGTTATTGAAAGACCAGCTTCTATCTTGAAAGAATTATTAGAAAACAGTATAGATGCTAACAGTTCCATGATTAGAATTTATTTAGAAAATGGTGGAATTTCTAGTATTAAAGTTGTAGATAATGGAGACGGTATTCATGATGATGATTTACCATTAGCGTTTATTCAGCATGCTACCAGTAAGATAACTACTGCAAGTGATTTGTCCAATGTGATTTCATTAGGGTTTAGAGGTGAAGCATTAGCTAGTATTGCATCGATCGCTAAAACTAGCGTTATTTCTCAACAAAAATCACCACATGGCACGACAATTGAAGTTAAAGACGTTTTTTATAATATTCCAGCAAGACGAAAATTTTTACGTTCGAGCAAAACAGAATTTAATTATACTCAAGAGCTTTTTAAGAGAATTGCATTAAGTGATTTTTTTGTGGGATTTATGTTGTACCATAACAACAAATTAATTAAAAATTTACCAGCAGCTATATCTGATGATGTGATGCAAAAAGAAAAAAGAATTATTAAACTTTTCGGGAACAAATTTATAGAAAATTCTACATTTTTTAGTTCTTTGCACAGTGGTATGGAGTTGTCAGGGTGGGTGGCAACTAGTTGTGATATTTCAGGTTGCCAGATCCAGTATTTTTATATAAATAATCGTATGGTAAAAGATAAATTGTTAAATTCAGCTGTTAAACAAGCTACACAAAAATTATTTTTACCCCAAGCATATTGTTTGTATATAAATTTAGATCCAATGTTTGTAGATGTTAATGTTCACCCTACTAAGCAAGAAGTAAGATTTTCTGATCCGAAAGTTGTTTATGCGTTTGTGTACGAAAGTGTACTAGAAGCTTTGGGAAGTTTAAAAAACCAGGCAGCAACTCAGTTACCAGCTAAAGAAGTAAATTTGTATAATAATGATATTAAATATAACAATATTAATTACAGCAATAGTCATGGTTTTAGTGATGAACATAATGATAACAATATAATATTGCCAAATAGCGAAGAGATAGTTGCGTCATCTTTGCATAATTTAAAGCTTGCTTCTTGCTCTAATGTTAATGCCAATGCTGATGGAAAATCAACAAAAAATTCTTTTGATGTTAAATTGTTTCCTATATTTAACAATCAATATTTAATTGCTGAAAGAACAATTTCAGACGTTACAAAATTAATGTTTTTGGATGTGTTGGTTGGTTTGAAATGGTTGATTGAAAAAAAATTACAGCAACACAAAAATCTTTTCAGTTATCAATTAATAATTCCAGAAAGAGTTAATATAGATTGTGGTAACATAAATAACGTAGAATCATATATTAAATTGTTGGAAAAATTTAAGTTTGCAGCAGATCAGATTCATGAAAATGTTTTGTTAATTAGATCTATTCCAGATTGTTTAAATTTATTTAATGTTAATGTTAATTATAAAAATTTTTTAAACGAGCTGTTGCAGTTTAAGGGTGTGACAATTGATAAATTGATTAACAGCTTAAATAATAAAGAATTTATAAATCTTATATTGTCTAATGTTAGCGCGAAGCAATTGGACGTATATACAAAAAATGATTTAATGATTTTGGTTGCAGAATTAATTGAAGAAGATTTTTGTTTTTCGGTGTTTGGTGAACAAGAATTTTCTGATTTAATAAAAGTATGATATGACTATCTTTTTTGTTGAGATTTTAAATCACTAATTTCTTCGATAGTCAATTTGGTTATTCTGCTAATCAAGTTTATATCCAATCTTTCTTCTAACATAGAAATAGCAACTTCTTTAGCATTTTCTTTTATTCCTTCGGCTTTACCTTCGGCTTTACCTTCGGCTTTACCTTCGGCTTTACCTTCAGCCATACCCATGGCTTTACCTTCTTCTATAAATGCACGTGCTAATGTACCCATAATTCTATCTCCAATATTTGGAATGGCTTTTAATTGTTTAATAAATTCATCTGATTTTTCAGTATTACCCATTTCTATTATATAATATAAATTGCTTTCTACGTATACCAATAAATTATCATTAAATTCTGGACGGTTACATATATTAGTGATTAATTGGGTTAAATCATTAATTATGAGTGATAAATTTGGGTCTCGAACATGTTTTTGAGTGAACTCTAATAAACCAATAATGTTATGTTTTTTAATATCTGCATCCGAGAATTGTGTAATATCAACCAAATGAGCTGGTTGTGCTAAAGTCTGTTTAGCAAATATACGATCACTAAATAAGTCTAGTATATTTAAGGTGTATGGGTAAGGTTTTACTTTGCCATTATAAAATAGTATTGGAAATACTATCGGTAATTTAGTTTCTTTGGGATGTTGTTGTAGATGGTGCTCGATTATTGCTATTTGATATTTTAAAATTCTGAGCGGCATTAACGGTGAAGCACTAGATTGATGTTCAGCTAGGAAATAAAGATAGCTACTAGTGCCATCTAACAATTTGGCATGGTATACAATGTCAGATAATTGTTCTTGTAATTGTGGATCTATATAAGAATTTGGACAAAACTGAATATCATTTAAATCAAATTTAGCTAAAATATTTGGAGGTAAATGTGTTACTAAAAAATCCTTGGCTACTTCAATATTGCTTAAACTTTGTCTAAAAAGTTTATCGTGCAAATTGTAAATATTGCTCATCTATACTAATTCTCCAACACAATGCAATTATTTTTATGATTGCAACAAACATGTTATGTTATAATCAAAAAAATCGTGATATATTTAAGAAATTATTATGTTGTATAAAGATTTACTTCAACAGATTACATTTGTATTACTTGCTGAATCACATTTTCAACCATTGTTGAAATGGTTAAATGCACCACATGTTCAAGCTTATTGGGATCATGATCTAAAATATGATCTTGATTTGGTGAAAGCAAAATTTGGCAAATATATTCATGGTATACCAATATCAAATGTGCCAAACAAATCGGTTCACGCTTATATAGTGCATTTGGATGATACTCCAATTGGTTATATACAAAGCTATAATGCTTGTTATCATGCACAAAAAAATGGGTTAGATTTAAATTTAATTCCAAAAAATTCGGCAGGTATAGACATATTTATTGGTGAAGAAAAATTTTTAGGCAAAGGATTTAGTTCTTTAATAATAGAAGCTTTTTGGAGTCAAATAGTTTCGAAACATTTTGAGCATTGTTTAGTTGATCCGGATGCAAATAATATTAAAGCGATTCGCGCGTATGTTAAGGCTGGATTTACAGTGGTTTCATCGCTATCAAACGATAAAACCACATGGATGATTTTATGAATTACTTTAACATCACTGCCATTAAGTTAAGCCATCCACCCGGCGGCTAAAGCCGCCACCCTCCTTCGAAGCGAAGGAGGGTTAACTACAAGCAACTTAATGATTTTTTTATAAAAAAATTAAAAAAGTTTAGTATATTAGTATAATTTTAAATAAGTAATTTTAAATTTGTATAAATCTAACCCTCCTTCGCTTCGAAGGAGGGTGGCGGCGTTAGCCGCCTGGTGGATGGCTTATATTAGATTGTAGTTTCTCGTATCTTGGTTCTTGATATAAGTGGAATTGGTTATTAAACTGTAAAAAATTAGTTAAGTATAAAACATGAAAAATAAAACAGCAATTTTTTTAATGGGACCAACTGCATGTGGTAAAACTAATCTTGCTATATCTATGTCTCAAAATATCCCTGTCGAAATTATTAACGTTGATTCTGCGCAAGTATATATTGGAATGGATATTGGTACTAATAAGCCTACTAAAGAAGAATTAGCCATAACTCCGCATCATTTAATTGATATTTGTTCGCCAAAAAATAATTATTCAGTAGCAAAATTTTGTAATGATGTTAATAATTTGTTAACAGAAATTCATAATAGAGGGAAAATTCCACTACTAGTAGGTGGTACAATGCTATATTTTTATGCATTGTGTTTTGGTTTATCTAAATTGCCATCACAAAATTTAGAAATTCGTAACAATATTAATTTAGATGCAGAACAATATGGTTGGCCAAACATGCATGTTAAATTGGCCGAATTAGATCTAAAGGCTGCTAATAATATAGGAATCAACGATAGTCAACGCATTCAACGCGCATTAGAAGTTATTTCCATAACAGGGCAAAAGTTTTCTGATTATTTAATAGAACGTAATAGTTTTATGAATGATTGGAATATTCAATACTTTGCAATTGTTCAAAATGACAGAAAAGTTTTACATAAGAAAATTGCTGATAGATTTTATATAATGTTAGAAAAAGGTTTGGTTGATGAAGTCGCTCGTCTATTACAACAAGACATACCAATAGATATGCCGTCAATGCGTTGTGTTGGTTATAGACAAATAATTGAATATTTACAAGATAAAGTACCTGAACAGGAAGCATATCAAAAAGTCATTTTTGCAACCAGACAATTAGCTAAAAGACAGTACACATGGTTGCGTAAATGGCAAACCTTAGTGGATTTAAACATACTGCAAACAGAATTATCAGAGCAACATAATTTATGGTTGATTACACGTAATGTAAAGTGTTAGACTTCATTATTAATATTCTGGAGTGGGGAAAAAATTATGTCTAAATGGCAGACAATACAGGATCCATTTTTAAATGCATTGCGCAAAGAAAGGATACCTGTGGCTATTTATTTAGTGAATGGTATAAAGTTGCAAGGAAATATAGAATCATTTGATCAGTTTGCAGTATTATTAAAAAATACAGTAAGTCAGATGGTATATAAGCATGCTATTTCTACTATAGTTCCTGCTCGTAATGTTCGTATAGTTTCAGATGTAAAAAGTGAAGAAGAAATGTCACTGGAAGTAGAGCAAGAATTTGTCGAAATTCATAGTTAATTATTGAGATTGATATAGTTTTTAAAAGTTTTATACATTGTTAGAAAAATTACAATATTTACCTCAGCAAGCACTATTAATTCATATTAAGTTACTACATTCTGTTTATGATAGTGCGGTTAGTGCGATAGAGTTTCAAGGTCTTGCAAAATCTAGCGATATTATAATTTTAGATTTAATTATTTGTCGTCTTAATAGACAATCAATAGATGCAAAGTATTTAATAGGTAAGGGTAAGCTTACTGAAATTAGTGATATCGTTGTTAAAAACAATGTTAGTTTAGTAATTTTTAATTATGAACTTTCTGCATCGCAACAAAAACATTTAGAAAAATTTTTAAATTGTAAAGTATTAGATAGAACAGAATTAATTCTTCATATTTTTGCTAAGCGAGCTAGAACCTTTGAAGGTAAGTTGCAAGTTGAATTAGCTAGATTGCAGCATCTATCTACCAGATTAGTGAGAGTTTGGACCCATTTAGAGCGTCAAAAGGGTGGGGTTGGTTTGCGTTCTGGTCCTGGGGAACAACAGATTGAAATAGATAGGCGGATCATAAGAAATAAAATAAAGAATATTACTAAAAGTCTTGAAAAAATCAAAAAACAACGCAAATTACAGCGTACTGCTCGTAAGAAAGCTATGTTTTCTACAATATCTTTAGTAGGTTACACCAATTCTGGTAAATCAACGTTATTTAATTTATTAACTAATTCTAAAGTATCTACATTAAATATGCCATTTGTAACATTAGATCCTACTGTACGTACTATGTTTATTCCGAAGGTTGGATCAGTAATTTTGGCGGATACTGTTGGATTCATTAAAGATCTTCCACATCACTTAATAGATGCGTTTAAAGCAACTTTAGAATCCATTAATGCATCAGATTTATTATTGCATGTTATCGATGTTAGTGATAATGATTCTTTTGAACGTAAGCAAGATGTGCTTAATGTTTTAGAAAAAATTGGTGCTGTCGATATTCCAATTTTAGAGATCTACAATAAAATAGATAATAATCAAACAATAATAGATTTGCCATCAATAAATTGTTGTTTAACTGACACTCAGGGTTTTGGTTATTCTGGTGTTGGGGTTAAAATTTCTGCGTTGTATAACTTAGGTATAGAAAAATTAATTATGGCTATAAGTAATAAGTTATGTGTAGAATTAGTCCATTGCCAGTTAAAATTAATGCCTAATAATGCAAATATTAGGATAGAATTGTTAAAGTTGGGTGCAGTAGAGAATGAAACTATAGATCAAACAACTGGAGAATTTAAGTTAGATGTTACTATTCAAAAACAATGTTGGCGTGTTTTATGTAATAAATTTATAGATTTACCTAAAATGATCGTGACATAATAAGTAGAGAGAAAGAGAGTATGGATCAATTAAGTATGGCGTGGAATGAACCTGGATCTAACGAGCCAAATAATAACAAAGATAATATAGATGGATCTGATGATAATTCTGATAGTAATAGTGATAAAAAAAAGAATATGTATAAAAATCGTAATCAGCAAGATGGGCCACCAGATCTAGAAGAAATTTTTAATAATTTACGCAAACAAATATTATCTTTTTTAGGAATTAAAAAAAGTAGTATTGGTGGTGGCAGTAATAAGTTTGCTGAGTTTAGTGGCAATAACAATAATTTTTTTATTATGTTTTTATTGGGTATTGTTATACTAATATATTTATTGGCAGGATTTTATATTGTTAATCCAGCCGAGCAATCAGTTATAACTAGGTTTGGTAAATATAATCGTACGGTAGGACCTGGTCCTCATTGGATCCCTAGATTTATTGAATCCAATACTATTGTTAATAGCGAGCAAGTAGGTTTTAGTAGACATAGTGCTTCTATGTTAACTCAAGATGAAAATATAGTATTTGTTGAAATAGAATTACAGTATCGAATTTCAGATGTACACTATTATTTGTTTAGAGTCTCTGAACCAATAAAGACATTAAAGCAAGCAGTAGAAAGTGCTATGCGTCAAGTAGTTGGGCATGCAAAATTAGATTTTATTATGACAGATGGTCGTGCTCAAATTTCTGAAGACATAAAACAGCAAGTAACTAGTATTTTAGAGCAATATAATGCTGGTATTCAGGTTATAACTGTGGCGTTTAAGGAAGCAAAAGCACCAGAAGCTGTTAAAAGTGCATTTGATGATGTAATTAAAGCTAGAGAAGAACAAGAAAGGTTAAAACATGCTGCAGAGGCATTTGCTAATAAAATTGTACCTGAAGCCAAAGGTGATGCGGAGCGTATGTTAGTGGAAGCTGAAGCATATAGACAAGAAGTCATCGCTAAAGCAATTGGTGATACATTAAGATTTAATTCGGTTTTAGCTGAATATAATAAGGCACCAGAAATTACTAAAAAAAGGCTATATATAGATACATTAGAAGAAGTATTGTCCAACACTAGTAAAATTGTTGTTGATTTGAAAAATGCTAATAACTTGGTGTATTTACCACTAGATAAATTAATTAGCAATAATAAAAACCAAGGTGGTGTTGATGGAGAAATTAAGCAATGATCAATAACTTAAAATTTAATTTTAAATATCTTAATAATACGCAAGTAATTTTTGGTACATTAATAGCTACCTGGCTTTTATTTTTAAGCTTATATACAGTATACGAAACAGATAAAGTTATTGTGTTACGTCTAGGGAAATTGCTACATGGCAATAATAATAAACCATTAATTATTGGTCCAGGATTACATATAAAGTGGCCTTTTATTGATGATATACGTAGCTTTGATACTAGATTGAATATGTTAGATATTAAATCTTCTAGGATAGTTACCAACGAAAAGAAAGATGTTTTAGTAGATTTTTATGTTGAGTGGAGAATTGATGATCTAGAATTGTTTTATACACGTACAGAAGGCAATAAAGCAAAAGCTGAAACTTTATTAAGTCAAAAAGGTATCGATGGTCTGCGGGCTGAGTTTGGTAGAAGTAGTATCCAAGAGGTGGTTTCTGGAGTTCGAGTAGAGTTAATGGACAAATTAAGAAAATCTACTGATGAACATGCTGCCAATTTAGGAATTACTGTGATTGATGTACGTATTAAGAGAATTGATTTGCCTGACGAAGTAAGTGGTGCAGTTTATGATCGTATGAGTTCTGAGCGTGCCAGGGTTGCTAGTGAGTTGAAAGCTAAGGGCGAGGCTAATGCTATAGTGATACGTGCTAATGCTGATAAAACTAAAAGAATTTTATTAGCAGAAGCTAATCAAGAAGCAAAGCATATTCGTGGTAATGGTGATGCAGAAGCTAGTAGAATTTATGCTAAAGCATATCAACAATCACCACAGTTTTATGAGCTATATAGAAGTTTAGAGGCGTATAAAAAAGTATTTGATAATAAAAGTGATATTTTAGTGCTAAAACCAGACAGTGAGTTTTTTAAATATTTTAATAGTGGTTCGGGTGCGTCTAAGTGAAAGATCCATTTGCTGAACGAGAAGCTGAAAAATACCAAAATCCTATTCCCAGTAGAGAATTTATATTAGGTGTGCTTCAAGAAATTGGTACCCCAGTACATTTTAACCAACTAAAAAAAGAACTGCATATAAATGGTGAAGAAGAGAGAGTTGCTTTGCGTAGGCGATTAAGAGCTATGATCCGTGATGGTCAATTAGGTAAAATACATAAAAATTATTGTTTGAAAGACTTTGTTAATAAATATAATTCGAGTAAAACTATAGATCAATTTAATGAACCTAATCAATCAATGAAAAAAATAGTTGGTAAATTATTTCAAGTTAATGGCTTTAATTATGCTGTTCCATTTTTAAATAAAGATTTTGGGCAGGATGTTTTAATACCCGCAGGCCATGAACATGGTGCTCAGATTGGGGATTTTGTAGTTTTAGAAGTTATTATGCCGGTTTTTAAGTGGGCAGATCCTGTTGGTAAAGTTATTAAAATTTTAGGAAAAGCTGATGATCGTGATGTATTAATACACTCATCAATAGTTAGTTTAGATATTCCATCTGTTTGGAACGTAGATGTTAAAAAGCAAGTTTCTGAAACCAATACAAACATAGAAGATAATGTTATAAAATCTAGAGTTGATTTAAGAAATTTACCATTAGTTACTATTGACGGCGAAGACTCTAAAGATTTTGATGATGCAGTATTTTGTGAAGTTAATAAGCGTGGTGGCTGGAAATTACATGTGGCAATTGCAGATGTTAGTCATTATATAACCCAGGATAGTGCTATAGATCATCAAGCATTATTGCGTGGTAATTCTGTATATTTTCCTGGCAAAGTTATTCCAATGTTGCCAGAATTGTTTTCTAATGAATTATGTTCGTTAAAACCTAATGTAGATAGATTATGTATGGTATGTTCCATGCACGTCAGTCAAAGTGGTAAAGTAACAAAATATGATTTTTATGAAGCAGTTATGCGTTCCAAAGCACGTCTGACTTATAATCAAGTTGCTGAAATATTAGCTGAAAATAAAAAAAATCACGGTATAGATAAAGCAGTATTAGCGAATTTATTAGAATTGCATAATGTATTTGTAGTTTTACATCAAGAACGTCAAAAAAGAGGTGCTATTGAATTTGAAACTTCAGAAAGTAGAATAGTTTTCAATAAAAAAGGGGAAGCTATTGATATAAAAGCTGTAAAACGTAATGTGGCTCATAGAATTATAGAAGAGAGTATGTTGTGTGCTAATGTAGCTACTGCTAAGTTTTTAGAAAAAAATAAAGTATTAAGCATTTATCGGGTTCATGAGGGGCCAAAATCTGTTAAATTAATCGATTTAAAAGCCTTTTTAGCCGGGGTTGGTTTATCATTAGATAGCGATAATAATCCAACTCCACAAGATTATTCACGGCTGTTACAAAGTATTAGTCATCGTGCTGATGCCGATGTAATTCAAATGATTTTATTACGCTCTATGTGTCAGGCTGTATATTCTATAGATAATATAGGACATTTTGGGTTGGCATATCCAGCGTATACTCACTTTACATCTCCTATTCGTCGATATACAGATCTACTGGTTCATAGACATATTAAATCAATATTGAGTAACAATACCAATAAGCTTCATTTATCGACTGAAAAAGTAAAAGAAGTAGCTGAACATTGTTCTATGACCGAACGTCGTGCAGACGATGCAACTAGAGAAGTAATTAAAGCATGTAAGTGTCAGTACTTGAGTAAATATGTAGGGCATAAGTTTGTTGGTATTATTTCTGGAGTGACTAAATTTGGTCTATTTGTAGAGCTTAAAGATATTTATATAGATGGCCTGGTACATATTAATTCTTTGGGTCAGGATTATTTTGTTCATGATCCAGTACACCATAAATTAATAGGCGAAAGAACTGGTATAATTTATTCTTTAGGTATGGAGTTACAGGTTATAGTAAGTAAAGTTGATTTAGATAGAAGGCGGATAGATTTCGTATTGCAAGATAGTGATAGAAGTAAAAAATCTGTGATTAAAAAATCTAGTGTTTCAAGATCTAAAAGTAAAAGTAAAAAATTCAGCAAAACTAATAAACCCAGTGTTGCTAAACATGCAGTTCATGCTCATAAATTGTCTACTAAAGGCATAGCTAAAGGTAAAAACACTCAAACTACAATCGCGACTAAAATTAAAAAAGCTAAACCAAAAAAATTCAAATTTAAAAAACCTCAATCTAACAAGCAAAAATAACAATGTTTTATAAAAAAACTGGTAAAATACCTAACAAACATAGTAAGCCTAATAGGCACTCCACAAAAACAACTGAGACAGCGTTTGCTGACAAAGAGATAATATATGGTATTAATACTATACAAGTGTTAATAAACACTGATCCTAGTAGAATCATATCGATTTTTTGTGAGAAAAAAAATACAACTGTAATTAATTCAAAAATTAAAAACATTTGCGATCTAGCTCTGGATCAGCAAATTTCTGTACAAGACACCAATACTGCAACTTTAGATAGATGGTTCGTAGAGCCTGTTAATCATCAGGGAATTGCAGCACATATCAAACCAACAAAATTTTTAGAAGAAGAGGATTTGATTGAATTAGCTAATCAAATCAAACCTTCGAAAGCTATATTTTTGGTTTTAGATAGTGTGCAAGATCCTAGAAATTTAGGAGCATGTATTAGAAGTGCAGCAGCTATTGGAGTAAGTGCGGTTGTTATTTCTAGAAATGCAACTTGTGATGTAACAGCTACTGTTAAAAAAGTGGCAAGTGGTGCAGCAGATATTATACCAATTGCCAAAGTAGGGAATTTGGTTAATTGTTTAAAACAATTACAAAAACACGGAGTTTGGGTTATATCGTTAGCTGCATCTCATGCTCAAAATTTATCAGCAATTGATCTTACTGTTCCAGTTGCTTTAGTGTTAGGTTCAGAAGAGCTAGGAGTGCGTAGCCTTATTAAGCAGCATAGTGATTTTTTAGCTAAAATTCCTATGCTGAATAGTGGTATAGATAGTTTAAATTTATCAGTAGCAGCTGGCATTTGTTTATATGAGGTAAACAGGCAGAGAACGAATGGCAAAGCTTAACAACCAATCACATAAAATTGTTAGTAAAAAATTTGATATAGTAATTATTGGTGCAGGTGGAGCTGGGCTGCGAGCGGCATTAGAATTATCATTAGCTGCTAAAAATGTTGCAGTTGTTTCTAAAGTATTCCCTACTAGATCTCATACCGTCTCGGCACAAGGAGGTGTTTCTGCAGCACTTGGTAATGTTCATCCGGATAATTGGTTGTGGCATATGTTTGATACTGTTAAAGGAGCAGATTATTTAGGTGATCAAGACTGTATAGAGTTTATGTGTAAAAATGCTCCAGAAGTGGTTTATGAACTAGAGCACATGGGCTTGCCGTTTTCACGGTTAGAAAATGGTAAAATTTACCAGAGGCCGTTTGGCGGGCAATCTAAGGATTTTGGTAAGGGCGGGCAAGCAAGTAGGACATTAGCAGCAGCTGATCGTACTGGGCATGCTCTATTGCATACTTTATATCAAAAAAATTTACAAGCAAATACAATATTTTTTAATGAATTTTATGCTATAGATTTGGTTAAATCAGCCAGTGGTGATGTATCTGGCGTGGTAGTTTTAAATATAGCAACAGGCGAATTATTATTTTTACATGCTAAAGCTATAATTTTAGCAACTGGTGGTGCTGGTCAAATGTATCAATTTACTAGTAATGCGTTAATAAATACTGGTGATGGTCTAGGGATGGCACTAAGAGCTGGTTTTCCAGTACAAGACATGGAAATGTGGCAATTTCATCCAACTGGGCTTTATGGTAAAGGAATTTTAATTTCCGAAGGTTCAAGAGGAGAAGGTGGTTATTTATTAAATAAACATGGTGAACGTTTTATGGAACGATATGCTCCAGTTGCTAAAGACTTAGCGTCAAGGGATATTGTAACACGTTCTATTACTACAGAAATATTAGAAGGTAGAGGATGCGGGGAAGCAGGAGCATATATAGAATTAAAGATTGATCATTTAGGCTTAGATTTAATTAAAAAGCGTTTGCCGGGAATTTTTGAATTGGCAGTTACTTTTGCTAATATCGATCCAAGTAAACAGCCGATCCCAATAGCTCCAACTTGTCATTATATGATGGGTGGGATCCCTACTAATAGACATGCTAATGTTATAACTATGCTTAAAAATAGCACGACAATGGCTGTAAAAATCATAGATTCTTTATATGCTATTGGTGAATGTTCATGTATATCGGTGCATGGTGCTAACCGATTGGGCGGTAATTCATTATTAGATTTAATAGTATTTGGTCGAGAATCCGGTCGGGATATAATTAATAAAATAAATTCTGGTTTAGATTTTAATGATGTAGCACCAGATTCAATATCTATGGCTGCTAGTAGAGTTTTTAAATTACATGAGAAACAACGAGGTGAATCTTGTTGGCAAATTAAAAATGAATTAAAAAAGACCATGCAAGATAATTTTGGAGTATTCAGGACTCATAAAAATATGCAATCTGGTGTTATAAAATTACAGGAATTAATCGAAAGATCTAAAGATATTGCTTTAACTGATCATAGTAGGGTTTTTAATACAGAATGTGTGGATGCATTAGAGATAGATAATTTGTTAAGAGCCGCTATGGCAACAGCTATTGCCGCAAACGCTAGAGAAGAAAGTAGAGGAGCTCATGTTAGATCAGATTTTCCGAATAGAGATGATCAAAATTGGTTAAAGCATACGGTAGTATTTTCTGATAATACAGTCGTGTATCGTCCAGTTAATTTACAACCAGATACTATGTCTGGATTTATGCCTGAAGATAGGGTTTATTAATATGTTAAAATTTTCTATATATAGATTTAATTCTGAACAACCAGATGCTGAACCTTACATGCAAGAATATGAATTAGCTGAAGCAGATATTAAAGGAAACATGTTGTTAGATGCATTAAGTGCGATCCAAGAACAACTTGATCCAAGTTTATCTTTTCGTAAATCTTGTAGAGAAGGTGTCTGTGGTTCAGATGGTATGAATATTAATGGCAAAAATAGTCTTGCTTGCATTATACCGCTTAGTAGTTTTGATGGTAAAACTATAGTGCTTAAACCTTTGCCTGGTATGCCAGTTATTCGTGATTTAATTGTAGATATGAGTAAGTTTCACGAGCAATACGAAAAAGTACAACCTTATTTGCAAAATGATAAAGATATGCCTATTACCGAAAGATTACAATCTATTGAGCAAAGAGAAAAATTAGATGGGTTATATGAATGTATCTTATGTGCTTGTTGTTCTAGTGCTTGCCCAATATATTTAAAAGATCCAGATCAATTCTTAGGACCGGCCTCTATGCTACAGGCTGCTAGATTTATTCTCGATAGTCGTGATACTCAATCTGTGGAGCGTATGGCACAATTAGACGAAGCGCAAGGTCTTTTCCGTTGTAGAAATATTTTAATTTGTGTAGATGCTTGTCCAAAGGGATTGGATCCCAATAAAGCTATTACTGAGATCCGTAAAAAGATTTTGGAATAAACATTAAATAGTTATATCTTCATTAAGAACTAATTTGATACTTAACGTGATATTACCCATAATTATAATCGTCAGGTATAATAACCTAATATAATTCTAACGATATTAAGTTAGACATTTTTTTTGCTATGTTTATTGTATGACATTTAATAAACACACAGAAAATTTTTTTCTAGCTATTTATAAGGGTGATATATCAGAAGTACAAAAATTGATATCTTGCAGTGACACAGATTTAACTTGTATATTACCTAATATGTACATTAGTTCTCCAGTTCAGCTAAAAGTGTTGGTTTTGTTTAACGCTTTTGGAAACCATAAATTAAAACAAAAATTATCAACCAACAATCCATTATTATTTGCATTATCTATACAACAACTGGAAATTGCCAAAATTGTTTTAGAACATTTATTACACAAGTTTAGGGTTGTATGTTTGAAATCCATACAAAGTGATAAAATAAAAAACAGTTTGCTTTATGTTAATTCTTATGGAATGAGCGTAATACATTTGTTGTGTGCGTGTGATATTGAACAAGGGCAAACTTTGTTAATAATGCTTGGTATTTTCAATAAATTAGTATACGCAAATATAGGCTTCATGACAACTGTTTTGAAAACAAGTAATTCTATATTTTGCGGTTGTAATTATCATTCAAAATACAATGTTTTTTATAAACAGATAGTATATGAAGCGTTAAAATATAGTAACAGGTATGAAATTTTATTTAACAATTCAAAACAAAACTATTTGTTATTCGTAAGTTGTTTGATTAAAAATAACAACATTGATTTATTATTGTTTTTTATTGAACAACACAAAGATTTTTGCAGTAAAGAATTGATTTTAGAAGCCATAAAGTTGTGCGACAAAAATTCATTCAAACGAATAGTATTGGCTAACCAATCGTTAGCCATAGGTTTAATAAATAAAAACTTTGATGAATTTTTTGATGCCATGGTCAATTCAGTTGATGAATGTTTGGTAGATAATTGTTATGTAGCTATAATGAACATTGCAGCTAAAATGAACTTGTTATTTAAGTTAACTACTATCGAATCATCTCACATAACAAAATCCATAGAAAATATCTCTGAAGCTATTAAAAAATATGCTAGATATCGTCAATATCCAATCAAGGCAGTTAATTTTACATCTTGGTTGCGAATTTGTAAGAATAAAATAAACACAATGTTTATTAAAGAAAAAGACAGTATAATTATTTACAAAAATTTAGAAAATATTTATAAATTATTGTTTGGTGTAGCAACCCAACTACCAACAACTCGCTCTGAAGTATTGTCAGCACAAATATATACCGAACAACCATCATTCAAATTGCCATCAGTTGATTCTAATTGTTTGTTTTTTATGCAATCTCAAAGTACCATCAAGCAAGAGACTAAAACTAACAGTGAGTCTTCGAGTAGCTTTTATGATGTTAAATCTTATAAAAAATATAAAACAAGCTTATAGCTAATTTTTCTATACCTTTTCTTATTTCTCCTAAAGTTAAAACACTTAAAGCAAAATGATTGGCGTCAACAGAAGAAAGCCAAGATAACACGTTTTTATTTGGGGATTTTTTTACTGTTTCTGAGATAATATTCGTATCTAAAAGATACATCATAAATCAATTTCGCGTATTGAAGATTGATCTCTTTTTATTTTTAAATCTATACCATTTAATGGTGAATTTTTAAAAAACAACACAACATCTTTTTTTTCTCCGGTCAGTTCTTTATATTTTTCTATACTCATAACTACGGTTTCTTTGATACCACGACGAGAGATAATTTGAGGCTTTTTCTTTGCTTCATTCAATAATTGAGTCAATTTAGCTTTTGCTTCTTGTACTTGCCATACATGCATAACAGTTCTCCAACAAATAACTAGTCATACTAGTCATATTATTAGCCTTCTGGTTTATAAAAAACAAGTCTTTGGCGTATGAATTAAATTGTTTTTAAAAATACTGAAAACCCAAGTATTGCAGGTATATCAAAATTTTTTGGTTTTAAAAAGAATTATTTACAAGCTGATGGTAGATACATTGGGTCAATTTTAGTGGTAGTAGTGCCATTTGAGTCACCAGTTACACATTTCCATATAATTGCATTAGTGTTGTCTATTGCGACTAAAGATAAAATCTTACCTTGAAGTGGTACCGGTACTGGTGCTGCGCTATTATACTTTACCTGTACGTTTCCTAAAGTAGATCCTGTTATGCCAGTAAAAGTAGCTTTAACTTCAACAGTGGTAATATTTATCATGCTATCAGTATAAGGGCTAGTATTTATATCAGTGTCTTTTGGAAATGTATTATTAGATGTATAAAAGTCGCTAGCCTTATTTTTGAGTGATTCTAATATTGGTATAGCACTACTTACAGTAGATTTAACCGTATAACTTAGATATACCGGTGTAGCTACAGACGTTAAAATAGCAATAATAGCAATGGCAATCATTAATTCAATTAAAGAAAAGCCAAAGGTTTTTTTATTGTTTTTATTGTGCATAATATTAAATATAGCTTAAAGTACAATTTAATTTAGTGTAAATACAGACAATATGAAAAAAATATTATATTTAGTGGCAGAAGATAGTTATTTTTGTTCGCATCGTTTAGGGCTTGCAGTTTTTATGCAGCAAGAGGGTTATACAGTAGCTGTTGCTACCAGGTGTTCTAAACATTCTTCTAAAGATAAAGATGATATTTTAAAACAAGGATTGCAGTTGTTTGAATTACAATTTTTTTGTCGTGCCAGTTGTATAAATCCATTTAAAGAAATCTTAGCCCTCAAAGAGTTATATAATATTTATAAAACGTTTAAGCCAGATATAGTTCATCATGTAGCTTTAAAACCAGTGATATATGGCACAATAGTAGCTAGATTAGTTAAAATTAATAAAATAGTTAATGCATTAGCAGGTTTAGGTTTTGTGTTTACTGAATTTACATATAAATTTAATTCAAATGTTTTAGTAAATTTTTGGGGAAATATAAAAAAAATTACAAAACAAAAAGTTTTACAGTTTTTTGTTTATAAAATTTTAAAATTAATTGTTATCAACAATCCACAACAAAATCAAATTTTATTGATGCAAAATAAAGATGATCTGGATATTTTGAAAAAAAGCATTCGTGTTAGTGATGATGTAGAATTGAAAGTTGCTATAGTGCCAGGTTCTGGTATTAATATGGATAAATATTCTAACTCACAACCATTAAGTAATATAAATTTTAATAATAATATAAAAATTATATTAATCTCTAGGTTGTTGTGGACTAAAGGTATAAATGAATTTATTCATGCTGCACAGTATATAAAAGAATATATAAAAAAAAATAATTTATATATTAATCCAGAATTTATTTTGTATGGCGACATTGATAGTAAAAACCCAGCTTCAGTTCGTTATTCGGATCTAACAGAATGGCAAAATCAAGGCTTAGTTGTTTGGAAAAATTTTTGTTATGATGTTGTGGCGGCATATAGGGATTGCCATATTGCAGTATTACCGTCATATCGTGAAGGCTTGCCAAAAAGTTTATTAGAAGCAGCGGCTTGTGCAAGGGCTATTGTTACAACAGATGTACCAGGGTGCCGCGAAATAGTTACCGATGGTGTTAATGGGTATCTAGTACCAAAACAAAATAGTGAAATGCTAGCTGGAGCTTTACTAAAGCTTATGCAAAATCAAGAGTCTATGATAAATATGGGCATATTAGGCCGGCAAAAAGTTTGTGATAAATTTTCTAATCAAGTTATTTTTCCACAAATATTAGGGGTGTATTCGTTATGAGAAAAAGATTCGGGTATGGTTGTTCTGGTAAATTAGTTCGAGATAGGGCTATAGAACGTGGCTTACAGGAAGACAGCACTTCTGTATTTTCCTATAAATATTTAGAACCACATGAATTACAAGTTCATCTTTTAAATAAATTGCAAGAAGAAGTGGCAGAGGTGTTGGAATCTAAACATAAAGAAGAAATGTGTTTAGAGCTTGTGGATGTTTTAGACGTAGTAGATGCTATAATGAAACACAATAATATTTCAAAAGAAGAATTAGATATAGTAAGAAAAAACAAATATAAATCACATGGAAAATTTGACTCTAAACTTTTTATTAAGTGGCACGAATTAGGACCATCAGGTTGGTATGATCATTTTTTAGGCAATCCGCATAAATATCCGGAATTGGATATTGATTAGATTTTTATTTAATCCTGTTTTAAGAGTCAAAAAATTTTAAATCCGAATAATATTTTTTTTAAGAAATATTATTTGATTGCGAACCTTAGCTGCTTGCTCAAATTCTAAATTTTTAGCAAAATTGCGCATTTGTTGTTCTAGTTTGTTTATTTTTTTAGCAAAATCTTGAATAGATTGAATATTTTCTAAATCAAGCTCTTCTGAATAATCTTCGCTATCATTAGATCTTGCATGAATATTGCTTTCTAAAATATCAACAATAGATTTGGTAATACCAGTAGGCGTAATGCCGTGCTTAGTATTAAATTCAGTTTGAATTATTTTACGTCTTTCGGTTTCATCTATTGCTTGTTGCATGGATTTAGTGATTTTGTCAGCATATAAGATTACTGTTCCATTGATATTTCTTGCAGCTCGACCAATAGTTTGAATTAATGCACGAGCAGATCTTAAGAATCCTTCTCGATCAGCGTCAAAAATAGCAACCAATGACACTTCTGGTAAATCTAATCCTTCACGTAATAAATTAATCCCAACTAATACATCGATGGTCCCTGTTCGTAATGCACGAATTATTTCCATACGTTCGACTGTATCAATATCAGAATGTAAATAACGAACTTTTATTTTTTGTTCAGATAAATAAGTACTCAGTGCTTCTGAGAATTTTTTAGTTAAGGTTGTTATTAAAATACGTTCATTATTTTGAATACGTTTATTAATTTCTATAATAACATCTTCCACTTGAGTGGATACCGATCGTACAAAAATTGTTGGATCTAATAAACCAGTAGGACGAACTACTAATTCAACAACCTGCTCAGATTTTTCTAATTCATAGTTTCCTGGTGTTGCAGAAACGTAGATTGTTTGTGGTTGTAGTAATAGAAACTCATCAAATTTTAGTGGTCTATTATCTAATGCGCAAGGTAATCTAAAACCATAATTAACTAAATTTTCTTTGCGTGCTCTATCTCCATGGTACATGGCATGTAATTGTGGGATTGTAACATGTGATTCATCAATAAATAATAATGAATTTTTTTGTAAATAGTCCATTAAAGTAGATGGTTTTGAACCTGGTTCTCGATTACTTAAGATGCGAGAATAATTTTCAATACCGCTACAATAGCCCATTTCTTGCATCATTTCTATATCGTAATATGTTCTTTGTTCTATACGTTGAGCTTCAATAAGTTTATTTTGATTTTTAAAATCAGCAATTTGAGTATGTAGCTCTATTTTAATTTTTTCTATTGCTTGTAAAATTTGTTCTTTAGGCGTGGCATAGTGACTTTTAGGATAAATAGTAATTCTAGGTAAATTATTTTGAATAGTTTTACCAGTTAATGGATCGAAGGTACTAATTTTTTCTATTTCTTGACCAAATAGTTGCAACCTAATAGCCATATTTTCGCTTTCTACAGGAAAAACATCTATTACATCGCCACGTACTCTAAAAGTTGCTTGTTTAAAATTTACATCATTTCTTGTGTATTGTAATTCTGCTAATTTTTTCAATAATTTTCTTTGTTCAATTAATTCACCACGACTTACGTGTAATATCATTGCTAAATAAGATTTTGGATCACCTAATCCATAAATTGCAGAAACGGTGGCTACAATTATTGTGTCATTGCGTTCTAACAATGATTTAGTAGCTGAAAGACGCATTCTATCTATATGTTCATTAATAGCTGCGTCTTTTTCTATATATGTATCGGTACTCGGTACATAGGCTTCTGGTTGATAGTAATCATAATAAGATACAAAATACTCTACAGAATTTTTAGGGAAAAAAGCTTTCATTTCGCCATACAGTTGAGCTGCTAGGGTTTTATTAGGAGCTAAAATTAAAGCAGGGCGTTGTAACTCGTAGATTAGATTAGCTATGGTAAAAGTTTTTCCTGATCCAGTTACCCCTAATAAAGTTTGCTCAGTAAAATTTTGTTGTAAACCAGTTATTAATTGCCTAATAGCTTCAGGTTGTGAGCCGGCTGGCTTGTAATCGCTGTATAATATAAATTTTTGTAGGTTTTGGTGACTCATGAGCATCCTTTGCTCCAGGCTAACAGCTTTGCTGGTTTTATTTCAATATAAAGTTGACCGGAGCACAAAATCTTTATAATATTATTCAGCTTTTCCCCGATAGCTCAGCCGGTAGAGCAAGTGGCTGTTAACCACTGGGTCGGCGGTTCGAGTCCGTCTCGGGGAGCCAATTAGATTTTTTAATCCGAACATTATTAAGCATCTTCTTTTGTGGTTGTCATTGCTTATCGATACTCTTATGTATGGATTGCTTATTGCGTCAGATTTAAAAAATCACTCAGCAACAAGTAGTAGCTCGCTGTTCTTCCTGGATGTTAGATTCCATTGTAGATAAAAAGAAATTATAAGCATTACTGATTTTATCTGATGATCTTATACGGATGGAAGATGGATCTTGGCAAACCTGAATTAACCTAAGTTCATTTAAAATAAAGTAAATAGGTAAGATTTTTGCAATAAGCTCTAAAATTTTAGGTAAATCTTTGTTAGCTATATCCCAGTCTTCAAAAACAGCGGATTTTAATTTGATATAAGTTTCATCTTTTGGTTGAAGTTGGTATCGATCAGCTATTGTTCTTAGACAAGTGGACAAAGATAATAACGGATTACCAATGGTAACTTCACCCAAATCAATAATTGCTATTTCTTTGGTAAGGTTGTCAATTAATATATTATTATCATGAAAATCAGAGTGATTTAGGCAATCTAAGATCTTAAAATTAGATAATTTTTTGCAGGTGTCGTTAAAAGCAGATTGTAATTTTTGGAGTTCTGCTATTTGTTCAATGGTTAAGATCTTAGATGTAAGTAGAATATTTTTATACAGTGTTGGAAAGTTTTGTAAACGCCAATCTGGAACACCACTGCCAATAAACTTATCGATATGGGTAGAGGTTGCTTTTTGTAGTGATTTATAAACTGTAATGCCATTAATTAATAAATCAGATTGTAAGTTACCAGCAAAAAAAGTACGTAGAGTTTGATCTCCACAAGCAGTCATTAAAAAACAATGTAAAGCAGGATTAGTAGCAATAATGGATGGAATGTTTGTAACGTTACATGATTGGCGCAATATTTGAATAACTTTAGCTTCGATCAATAGATCTACTGGGCATTGTTTGAGATAAAAGCAATCTTTTTTGTTAAATAATTTAATAACACATGACCATGGTGCTTCTAAAACTAGCTCTACATCAACCTTGGTATTATAACCATAAGCATGTAAAGCTTGTTTAGCCCAATTGATAATTGGTTGATGTTGAATAAAAGTTTCCATTTTTATTCAATCTCACACAAAATTTTTACAGTATTATTACCAGATAAAGATCGCAATTGAGTAATAGCAGTATCATTCAGTTTCTTAAGTCTTTCAGACTGAGAGAAACCTTCTTTAATATATTCAGCATTAATTGACTCTAAATTTGCTAAAACAAGCAATTGCAATATGCTAGCAAAATCACGAACATTTCCGTCTTTATCAGAATTATTTGCTCGCCATTCTTTAGCGGTAATACCAAACAATGCAACATTTAATACATCTGCTTCATTTGCATAGGTAATGCAGGCTTGTTTATTGGTGATATTTGGCGGAATAATATGATTTTTTATTGCATCTGTATGAATCTTGTAATTAATTTTAGCTAGTGTTCGATGCAAATCCCAACTAGATTGATTACGCCTACTTTCCTCATCTTTTAGTCTTTGAAAATCTTTTATTAGATAAAGTTTGAATTCAGGGCTTAGCCAAGATCCAAATTCGAAGGCTAGATCTTTGTGGGCATAGGTTCCACCACCATACCTACCGGATCTAGATTGAATTCCTACTGCATTAGTAGCATCAATCCATTTTTTTGGGGTAGGACGAAAACTATTAAGACCAGTCTGCATTTTAAAGGTGTCGAATTCGCCACCTTTAAAATTTGGATTATGCATTTGCTCCCAGATCCCTAAAAACTCTATAGTGTTTCTGTTACGCATCCAACTATAAATTAAATCCTCTCCGCCGAACTTCTTAGCCATATCTGTCAAACATATATAGTCATCTATATTATTAGATATAACAGTGATTTTTGTACCAAGAACAGTTAACAGCGATTTCTTATCTTTGTTTTCCATGCTTCCCATCCAACACTAGATAAATTTACAGTCATACTACAGCTACTAATGCTAACAAAAGATCTTGTTAGATTAAATAACTAAATTTGTTAGTTTATGTCAAAGGCAATGAGAATTCCATAATCTATGGCGAAGAAAATTCCGTAACGACTTTGACATTAAATGGGGTAACTCAGAAAGAATTAGCTAAGCTATTAGAGGTAACGCAAGCTTATATCAGTAAACTTGAAAGTAACAAACGAATTTCGGCAAAAGTTATGTTAAGAGTTAATAAAGTGCTAGAAAGTAATTCTTAATTAATATTTTTTAATTCAAAAATAGCTTGTTCATAATACTTCGCATCAGTATAATATCCAAAGTTGAGCGAGATTTTTGGTAAGATTTAATCCTTACGAATTTTAAGTCAATAAAATCAAGCACTTGTGTATCGGTTCGAGTCCGTCTCGGGGAGCCAATTAATATTCTTAAGGTATTAATGTTCTCCTAGAACTTAGTCCTTCCGTTATGTTTAGGCTGGATTGTTTTTTCTTCTTTATCAGACTTAAGGTCAGAAAACATAACTGGAGAATTAGATCTACTAGACGTAGGGCTTAACATATTTAGCAACTCTCTTGCAGATTGAGGGATGTACTTTTTAAATGCTTGCTTAGAGATTCTAGCCATTTGGTTAGAAACTATAAGGTTCCTATGTACCGGGCTAACTTGCTTGCCAAATTTGCCTGCACTTTGAGATTGAAGGCCTCTAGCACCTACTGCATTAAAGTTAGTTATTTCTCTGCTGGCAGAAAAATGTTCTATGTTTGCATAATTATCCCAAAAATTCTTTTTAAATGATTCCCATTGCTTAGGATCATGAATGTTAAAGTTTTCTTGATTTTGATTAAGCTTAGCCAGCTCAACGAGGGAACAATTGATGGCCACGAAAGTAGCTCCAGTACGATCTTCACCACTTTTACAAGTTACATGGATCTCTTTGCCAAGAGTTTTCATTAATAGTGCAGAAAATACTTGGCGCAAGAAGTTATCTGAAGGATCCATAGATTCTTTTTGTATCAGATCTACATATTTAATATACATGGATAATATTTTTTTATCTTCAGATAGTAATTTAGGGTTGTTATAAGCTTTGTTTAATTCAACAAGGTTAAAATTTTGGAACATTGCTGGTGGAATTGTACCTGGACAATTTTTACTAAAATATTCAACGACATAATTGGTTATTTTATCTAACCCTGGTTTATTAAATTTTTCTTCAGAGGAAAAACCACGCAAAGAGCTGCTAGCAAAATTATGGAAAACAGTTGTATGAGTAATGTTACGCTCTTTTAACGCGTCGATATCAAAAGCAGTCATATGTTGGTGCGCAACATGTTTTTTAATATAATCTATATCATCTTCTGTTAAATGCAGCTTTTTATTAACTTCACTAAAAGCTCTTACCGTGTCTTCCAACTGATTGCTTTCATCAAATGCCTTATGGATCAGTGGGATAGAGGTATGCTGCATAATTTTATTTAGTGGTAAATTTAATAAGGTCATTACTAATATTTCGTGATTAAAGCAAGCATCATAAAGATCTTTATTATTAAATTGAAAGTTAGGATCATGAGCATGCTTATTAATAGTTTCAACAATCTTATTTCTAACCAAGGTTCTTAATTTGTTTTCAGCAATTTTTTTGTTTATTGCTTGCCTTTCAGCTTTGTTCTTCTTGCCTATAGCACTAAAAGATGAGGAACGTTCTGCAGTAAATGAATCCACAACTGTAGCATTGCCATTATCAACTTTTAACAATGTAGTAGTGGAACGCCACCAGTTTGGTAAAAGTTCGTCGGTACCGTCTCTAACGGTGCTTGGAAGGTTAGAAAACGGTATGTTACCATCTATTACCCATAATTTTTTAGCAGAATCTTGTTCAGCAGGATCATGGTAAACGTGAAAAACAATATCTCTTGTTTTGCTGGCATCAAATCTAGCTTCGTGTAACTGTAGTATTTTAATCCAATCTTATGGAGTTTTGTGGGAAAGTTTATCATCTTGCTTTTCTGTAAGTTTCTGGAAAAAAGATGGTTGTTTGTTTTTAAAATATTTTAAATCGTTTAGCTTGTTGTCAACAGTTTTGTTAGTTAATTTCAGTATTGTTGTTTCTAAATTCAATAAATGATCTGCTAAAGTAGAATTTAATTCTTGAAAAGCTTGTATGGCTAGATCATGATCTTCTTTTTTGGCAGGGTCCAATTTGCCTAATGTTTCTATGAGTAATAATTTATGTTGTTCAATTTCAGCAATTTTGTTCTTAATTGTCGAATTAAATTCCTTAAGCTGTTCAGCAAATTCATGATGATCTATTTTGTCTGCTGGTATGCTAATTTCTGTTTGTTTAATAGTGAATAAGTTGTTAATTAAATTGACGGCAGATTCGGTTAAATTATTACAACGATTAATATAATCTTGGCCTGTTTGTTTTAGATCGGATTCTTTATTGTTTAGTAATTTTACTTTTATAGTTTTTTCTTCTAAAGATGTTTGCGATTGAGATTGACCAGAAATTTTAGCATAGTACTCCCAACACTTATAAGTTTCATCCCATATAATCCCCTCTTCAGAACACGTTAAATGGTTATTTTTCAACAAATCATCAATGTTTTTGCCAACAGCCTTTAATACCGCTGGATCTAACGATTCATCTAAAGATACATTACTATTGCCATGAATAGCTTTAAGGATATTAAGCTTTGTATTAGCTAATGTAGTAGAATTGACCTTAACTGTTCGAGACATGGTATTATTCCTTAAATTAAAATTATCGTAAAATTAAGCCTATTTCATTTTTGGATGTGGTTTTATTTGATCCAAGTATTGTTCTATTGCTTTAATACAAAGTTCAGAATTAGGTCTTTTGAATGGATCCATTATAAGCATATTTGCAGCTAAGTTTGTTAAAAATGGATTGCCTGCTGCAACATCCCATTCGATCCATTTTCCTAAACTGTATATGTCGGATCTATAGGTAGCTTTTCCTGATTTACATTCTGGCGCATTGTATCCCTTTGGGTTAAATGGTATAGGGAATGGCAATGTAATTGAGTGATTTAGATCTGCTTTATTAGCAAAACCAAAATCAATAATAGTCACTTTACCTGTTTTTGGATCATATAAAACATTATTAAAGCTTAAATCTGCATGGATTATATCTTTGTTGTGTAATTCTTTAGTGGCTTTTAATACTGCTAAAATTATTTCCAATTTTTTCGTTATAGGCAAATTATAATTATTTCTAAAATAACTAGTTAGGCTTTGCCCTTCAACAAATTCAGAAAAAGTATAATATTTTGTTGTTAATTTGTAGTTAGGATCATGTCTTTTGGTAGATCCTAAATATTGTCCCACTGCTTTTTGTATATTTTCTTCTTTTTTGATATCACTTATTTTTTCTTTTTCGGTTAAACGTACAGTTTGAACTTTAGCGGCTATTATAGTGCTATCGTCTAAAGATTGTGCTAATTTTACTTTTCCATAAGTGCCTTTACCTAAAAGACCTTTTACATTTTTTGGTTTGTATAATTGTTTTCCGCCGTACAGTGCATACAATTTACCATCGGTACTTTTAATTACTGAACATGATAATTTTACTTGTTTACTATCATTAAGTGACAAAATCATTTTTTTGCTAAGTTTGGTTGATTGTGGGTATTGTGCAAAATATGCTTTAGCAATTTTTATTTCTTCTGGAGTTAAAAATTGTTCTGGTTGTTGGTTTATAGGTTTTTTGGTTGTTTTACTAGTAATTTTTGTGGCTGGTGGTTCTACAAATGTTTTTGGTACAGCATAAATATTTTTTTGTGGAGCGATTGGTTGTACTTTGGCAACTTTCGGAGGTACAATTGGTTGTTGCCTTGCTACGCGAGGTGCTAATGGTTCTTTATGAAATAACAAATCATTTTGTTTTGGTTGTGGTGCTTTAGGAATTGGATTGTTATGTTCTTTGTGAAGTAATAGTTGTTCATTTTTTATTTGTATCATTAATCTGATTTGTTTTGATTGGGCATTAATTAAATTAGTTTTTAATATTAATTGATTCACATTTTCTTTAATCAAGGTTGCTTTTGACTGCTGTAATCTTGTTATCATGGTAGGCGAAATTTTTTTATGCATTTTGATATTTAGATTAATCATATTTTGAATATGTATAATATTTAATTTTATTTCGTGTATAATCTGCTGATGTTCATTTTGTTTTCTTTGTAAATCAGCTATCGTTTTTGAAATATTATCTAATTCTGTTGTAAGACTGCTAATTTTATTAAGTGGTGCTGGCATAAACAACATCTCCAATATAATTTTTTAAATAAAGTTTTTATAAAAAGTATTTATATATTTCGACAGGAGTAAATAAAATTAAGTTCCGTATTGGTGTATATGAGTTCTTTGCACAAACCTTTGTTTGTTAGATCTTATAAGAATTAATCAATTTTCTAAGAGTGTTGCGGCTAATACCAAGTAATTTGGCAGCTTTAGATTGGTTACCATGTGTATATTCCAAAGCTATTTCTAATAATGGTTTTTCTACTTCTGATAAGACTAAACTATATAAATTCTTAATATGTTTAGAGTCTAAAATTTCGAAATTAGAAAAATATTTTTTTAATGAAGATCTGATGTGTTGATTAAGGGGTAACATATCTTGGTTGTGTGGCATTATTTTTCCTCAAAAAATTGTTCAATAGCGTTTATTTGCTCTATAGTAGATTTTAATTTATTAAAATCATTTCTAAATTTTGCGGCTGATTGTTTATTTTTTGAGTACCAGCTAACGTGTTTCCTTGCCATTAAAACTCCGGTTGTTTCACCGTAAAAATCATATAAACATGCCAAATGTTCGCGTAAAACATTGTAAATTTCTTTATTAGATGGCTCTGGTAATTTTTCATTATATTTCAAATAATGATTAATTTGATTGAAAATCCATGGGTTGCCAAAAGCTGCCCTACCTACCATGACTGCGTCAGCACCTGTTAGATCTAGTACTTGTTTAGCTTTTATTTCTGTCGTAATGTCACCATTGGCAATAACTGGGATTTTAATATTGCTTTTTATTTCAGCAATGGTGTTATATTCTGCTTCTCCTTTAAAAAAACAACACCTTGTTCTACCGTGAACTGCAATAGCTTGGATCCCAGAGTTTTCTGCTAATTTTGCAATTGCTACGCCATTTCTATGATGTGTATCCCAACCAGTGCGGATCTTTAAAGTTACTGGAACAGATACTGCATTTACAACCGCAGTTAAAATTTTGCCAACTAATAGTTCATCTTTAAGTAATGCTGAGCCAGATAACATATTACAAACTTTTTTTGCAGGACACCCCATATTAATATCAATAATTTGTGCACCTTGATCTGCATTTATTTTGGCGGCTAGCGCCATAATATTAGGATCAGTACCGACAATTTGTACTACACGAGGTATTGTTTCTCCTAGGTGGTTAGCACGACGTAAAGTTTTTAAACTGCCACGAACCATGGAAGTTGAGCCAACCATTTCTGATGCTGCCATTCCAGCTCCCAACTTTTTACATAATTGACGAAATGGTAAATCTGTAACGCCAGCCATAGGCGCCAAAACAGCTTTATTTTCAATTTTATAAATTCCAATTTGCATTAAATTATTTAAGTAGTTTTTTTTCTAAATAATGAATAGATTGTTCGCCATGTCTAAAATTTACATCCTTCATCATCTGTTGATGAAGAGGAATATTAGTTTTTATACCATCTATAATTATTTCGTCTAATGCGGTTTGCATACGATTTATAGCTTCATTTCGATTATCACCAAAAGCAATTAATTTTCCAAGCAAAGAATCATAATTTGGTGGTACTGTGTAACTTGTGTATATATGGGAATCGATACGAATTCCAGGGCCACCAGGTGCATGGTATAAATTAATTTTACCAGGAGAAGGCATGAAATTATCTGGGTTTTCAGCATTAAATCGACATTCTATGGCATGACCTTTAATATGGATATCGGATTGTTTAATGGTTAATGGTTTGCCAGCAGCAATTTCTAGTTGTAATTTTACTATGTCTATTCCGGTGATTAATTCTGTTATAGGATGTTCAACTTGGATCCTGGTATTCATTTCTATAAAATAAAATTGGCCATTTTCGTAGAGAAATTCAAAGGTTCCGGCCCCTCTGTAATTAATTTCTAAGCAAGCATTAACACATAGTTGTCCTATTTTTTTACGTAATGTTGAAGAAATACCAGGAGCCGGGGCTTCTTCTATAACTTTTTGATGACGTCTTTGAATAGAACAATCTCTATCACCTAAATAAATAGCATTACCTTGTCCATCTGCCAATATTTGAAATTCTATATGTCTTGGATTTTCTAAAAATTTTTCCATGTAAACGCTATCGTTATCAAATGCAGATTTTGCTTCATTTTTTGTAAGAGCAATTGCATTTAATAAAGTAGCTTCGCTGTGTACCACCCTCATACCGCGACCACCACCACCACCAGCAGCTTTTATAATAATTGGGTAACCAATGGATTTAGCTAAAGCGGTATTATGTGCTGAATCATTGCTAAGCGAAGCGTCAGAGCCTGGAATACATGGGATACCAGCTTTTTTCATGGCATTAATCGCGGATATTTTATTACCCATCAGTCTAATTGTTTGTGGATCTGGGCCTATAAAAATAAAACCGGATTGGATTACCTTTTCTGCGAAATCAGGATTTTCAGATAAAAATCCATAACCAGGATGAATAGCCATGGCGTCAGTTATTTCGCAAGCACTAATTATTGCTGGAATATTTAAATAGCTTTGTGCCGAAGGAGCAGGGCCTATACATACAGATTCATCGGCTAGTTTTACATGAATTAAATTACTATCTATGGTGGAATGAACAGCTACGGTTTTAATTCCTAATTCTTTACAGCAACGTAATATGCGTAAAGCAATTTCCCCGCGGTTAGCTATTACAATTTTGTCTATTTTAATAATTTTATTGTTTGTTATTTTATTATTCATGGTAATCAGTCTGGGTTAATAATAAATAATGCTTGACCGAATTCTACTGGTTGACCTGTTTCTACTAAAACAGTTTCAATAGTTCCAGCATATTCTGCTTCAATTTGATTGAACATTTTCATGGCTTCAATAATGCACAAAACATCACCAATATTTACATGATCACCAACTGCTACAAAAGGTTTGCCATCTGGTGATGCTGATTTATAAAAAGTTCCAACCATTGGTGACTTTAATGAAGAACGTTCATTCAATTGTTGAATAGGTTGGTTTGAACTTGTTTCGGATCCAGGCGCCTCGTTCGACCTATAACCATGATGATTAATAAAATTAGTATGGGTATTTGAATTGAAAGGTGGGGACGAAACAATCATTGGTTGCATCTGTTGTTGTAAAGGTGCCATAACTTGAATGGATTTACAAAGTTTAATAGATTCTTTGCCTTCTTTAATTTCTATTTCAGAAATTCCAGACTGCTCTAGAAGTTCAATAAGTCTTTTAATTTTTTTTATATCCATTGGAAGCGTCACTCTGTGTGTAATTTAAAAAAATATTGTACATGATGGAAATAGTTTGTCTATTTTTAAGTGCATTTACTAAGTAGTCTTAGTACGCAAGATTTTCAACTAACTCTTTAGTGAATTATTCATCCAACTTAAATAATCATTCGCTCCATTAATTATCGGTACAGATATTATTTCAGGAGAAGTATAAGGATGTAATTCTAGAATTTTTTCTTTTACTTGTTCAAATAAATCTATAGATGTCTTTATAATTAATAGTTTTTCTAAACTAGTTTCTAATTTATTTTCCCAAGTATACACCGAAGAAACATTGTCTATTACACTTACACATGCCGCCAACTTACCTAACACTAGCTGTTTACTAATAAGATTTGAGTAATTTCCTAATGATGGACACGTAGAGTAGACTAAGCAATATTTATGAGACATACTTTCTCCCCAAGATCTTGCTTATTGTACACCATGTAAAAGGTGTTTAAAATAATGTGTTTTAACTATCTACAATTTAACTATCTATAATAATAGTGCATAAGTATGTAAATAAATTTTTAGGGGTATGGTTTGAAGCAAATTAGTGTAGCGGTTGTTGGAGCAGGGGATTGGGGTAAAAATTTAATACGTAATTTTTATAAAGTATCGTCTTTAGTTGGTATTTGTGACTCTAATAATGTGGTTGCTGATCAGGTAGCTTCCCAATATCAAGTGAAAAATCTTTCTTGGCAACAAATATTAGCGAGCAAAGAAATTGACGCAGTAGTTATTGCAACTAATCGTTCTCATTATAAATTAGCTAAAGAAGCATTATATGCGGATAAACATGTTTTTGTAGAAAAACCTCTTGCACTTAATGTGGAGCAAGCTAAAGATTTATGTAATATTGCTGAACAAAATAACAAAAAACTTATGGTTGGACATTTATTACAGTATCATTCAGCTTTTATAGAATTAAAAAGACTTTGTAGTAATCAAGTATTAGGTGAAGTGCGGTATGCATACTCTAATCGGCTAGCTTTTGGTAAATTAATGCCAGAAGAGGATGTAGTATGGAATTTTGCATCGCACGATATTTCCATGATGTTATCGTTAATGGGTAAACCAAAATCGATAAGCACCTCAGCCAATTATTTTTTAACTAAAAATACTGCAGATCAAGCTACTTTGAAGCTAAATTTTTCTGAACAACGACATGGGCATATTTTTGTTTCATGGTTTCATCCTTTTAAAGAGAGAAAATTTGTAGTAATTGGTAGCAAAGCCATGGCGGTATTTGATGATCTTTTAGAATGGCCTAAAAAACTTTCTTTGTATCATCACACTATAGATGTGCAGAATAATATTACTGTTTTAAAGCATTTACGTCCGGAATTTATAAATATAACGGATACAACCGAACCATTGTTACATGAAGCAAGTCATTTTATAAAGTGTATTGAGCAGAATTTAATTCCACAGACTGACGGAACAGAAGCATTAGCTGTATTACAAATTATAGAGCAAGCAACCAGGCAATTAAAGGCACAACAGAAAAAATCCATAGGTGTAGGTAGTTAATAAATATGAAGCCTATAAAAATGATTGATTTGCCAGCTCAGCAAAAATTAATTCGTCCGCAATTAGAAAAAGCCATCGTCACTGTATTAGACAGTGGAGATTATATTTTAGGCAAAAAAACTTTAGAGTTGGAAGCAAAATTAGCAGAGTTTTGTGGTGCTAAATTTGCTATATCTTGTGCTAATGGTACCGATGCTTTGTCATTAGTTTTAAGAGCAAAAGAAGTATCTAGTGTGGATGCTATATTTGTTCCAGCCTTTACTTTTACAGCAACTGCTGAAGCCGTAGTATTGTCTGGTGCTACTCCAGTTTTTGTAGATGTGTTGGCAAACAGCTTTAACATGGATCCAAGTAGCTTAGAAGATGCTATTTTGTTGGCAAAAAAAAATAATTTAAAACCAGCAGGTATTATTCCAGTAGATTTGTTTGGTTTGCCAGCCGATTATCATTCGATACAATCTATAGCTGACAAACATGGTTTATGGGTATTATGCGATTCTGCCCAGAGTTTTGGGGCTGATTTTTTTAATAAAAAAGTTGGTACTTTTGGTATGGCAACAGCCACTAGTTTTTTTCCATCTAAGCCTTTAGGCTGTTACGGAGATGGTGGATGTATGTTTACAGATGACGCAAAATTGGCAGAAATTTTAAGATCAATTCGGGTTCATGGAGCTAAGATAACTAATGGAATAGTAGATAAATATAATAATGTTCATATTGGAGTTAACTCTCGATTAGATACTTTGCAGGCTGCGATTTTATTAGAAAAATTGAAAATTTTTCCTCAAGAAATAAATTTACGAAATCAAGTTGCAAATATTTATAATGATTTATTAAAAGATTTAAATAATATTATTTTACCCATTATAGATCCAAAAATAACCAGTGTTTGGGCACAATATACTATTAAATTAAATAATACTAAAAAATTTAATAATCAAACATTACAATTGGCCTTAGACAAAGCTGGAATACCTTCGGTGATTTACTATTCAAAACCAATTAGCTCGCATTCACCATATGCGAATTTTTATCGTGTAGATTTAAGTGTGGCAGAGCAATTATCCCAAACAGTACTAAGTTTACCTATGCATCCATATTTATCTTTTGATGATCAAAAAGATATTGTTGGTGCATTACAAAATATTTTAAATTAATTAAGTGTGAGACACGTATGTGTGGATTAACTGGATTTTGGGATTTCTCAACAAGATTTAATGAAGAGCAATTAACAGCCATTGCAACTAACATGGCAAAAAACATTCAAAATCGTGGTCCGGATGGCTATGGGGTGTGGTCCAATGTAAAAGTTGGAGTTGCTATGGCACATCGCAGATTATCGATTATAGATTTAACCGATGCTGGTAAACAACCAATGCATTCTAGTTCTGGTAGATTTGTAATGGTTTATAATGGTGAAGTATATAATGCACCTCAAATTCAAGTTGAGCTGGTAAGATTAGGGCATAAATTTATTGGCCATAGTGATACCGAAGTTATTCTTGCAGCATTTGAAGAATGGGGGATAGCAAACGCTACCACCAAATTCATTGGTATGTTTGCTTTAGCAGTTTGGGATAATAAAATTGAAGAGCTTATAGTACTCAGAGATAGATTAGGGGTAAAACCATTATATTTTGGTATTATTGCTAATACGTTTTTTTTTGGTTCGCAATTAAAAAGTTTTTTTAATCACCCTTTGTGGGATGGAAGTATAGATCAAGAAGCATTAAGTAAGTATGTTTCGTTAAATTATGTGCCAACTCCATATAGTATTTTTAAAGATATTTATAAATTAGAACCAGCCACAATTTTAACAATTAATAAACAAAAGAAAATTAATAAATTTAAATATTGGGATTTGGAGAAAACCATTGCAAATAGAGAGTATATACGTTCAGAAAAAGCAGCGATTGATAGTTTGCATGATTTGCTTAAAGATTCAATTAAAATGCGCATGATCTCAGATGTACCGTTAGGAGCATTTTTGTCCGGTGGTATAGACAGTTCTTTGGTAGTAGCATTAATGCAATCTATGTCGAATAGTAAAATAAAAACTTTTACTATTGGATTTAATGAGCAAAGCTACAATGAAGCAAATTTTGCTAGAGAAGTTGCAAAACATCTGGGCACAGATCACCACGAATTAATTTTAGATCCTAAACAAGCCATTGACATTATTCCTAATTTGCCAGAAATATACGATGAACCTTTTGCTGACTCATCGCAAATTCCTACGTTATTGGTATCAAAATTAGCTAGAGAACAAGTAACGGTTGTCCTGTCTGGAGATGGTGGTGACGAGTTGTTTGCTGGATATAATAGATATTATTTGTGGAATAAGATTATTAGTAAAATGAATTGGATGCCTAAAAATTTACGAATAATTTTAGCAAATAGTATTAGATCAGTTTCTTTAAATAATTGGAGTTTAATAAATAAAATAATTAAGATTAACAATTTGGGAGATAAGCTATATAAATTGGCAGGCATTTTGCCATTTAATACTAAAGAAGATTTTTATAGTACAGTAATTAGTTATTGGAATGAAAAAAATCCAATGTTAAATTCGCAAATAAACAACCAGCAATTGATGACTTTAAATGGTAAAGATGTTGCCAATAAAATTAGTAATTTTGTTGAACAAATGCAATTTTTAGATCTTAATAATTATTTACCAGATGATATTTTAGTAAAAGTTGATAGAGCTAGTATGGCATATGGTTTAGAAGCTAGAGAGCCACTTTTAGATCATAGATTATTAGAATTTTCTTGGCAGTTACCCATGAATTTTAAAATTCGTTTTCATGATCAAAAATGGATTTTAAAACAAATTTTAGCAAAATATTTACCACAGAAATTAATTAATAGGCCTAAGATGGGTTTTGGAGTGCCAATTGGAGATTGGCTTAGAGGCGATTTGCGTGATTGGGCATTAGATTTGTTGGATCCTAAAAAATTAGAAAACCAAGGATTTTTTGATAGCAAAGTTGTTAGCGACAAATTACAACAACATTTATCTGGGGCTAGAAATAATCATTATGATTTATGGGGAATATTAATGTTTCAGGCTTGGTATGCAAAATATTCTATATATGAGCATCATTAAGGACTGTGCAAAAATAATTATACTTTTTTCACTCGCGTACACGAGCTGCGCTCAGACAAACGCTCGTTTAAAAGTATAAATCATTTTTGCTATGCCCAGCCTCTAAGTCAAAAACACGTCACCCCTTCAAAATAAATTTTGAAGGGAGAGGACGGGGAGAGGTTAATTGCTAGTATTATCCGCTACAACACGACTACGAGCACGATTACTTTCGATTACTAGAACTTTTTGACCGACAACTAATTTTGGTTCTGAGCCTTGGGCTAGGGTAATTAATTTGCCATTTTCAAGTTTAATTTGATATTCAGTACCGTCTTGTTCGGTCAGTTTACCTTCTATTGCATGCCCTGCAGCACCACCAGCTAAACCACCAACAACAGCTGCAACTAAAGGCATTTTATGACCACCACCAACAGTAGAACCAAGCAATACTCCACTTACACCACCAGCTGCTGTTCCAAGTCCTGCTTTGTGAGAATCGTCTGGACGTAATTTTACGGTTCTTGCTGCCATAATTACACCTTTAGAAGTTGTGCTAATTTCTCCAACACCACTTACCTCATAATCATTGCCACCTAATTTAGGGGCACAGGCATTTAATAGTAATAGGCTACAACTTATAACTAATAAGAAAACTTTTTTTATATGCTTATTTGTAGTAATTTTCATTCCGATAACCCCTGTTTACTTAATTAAATAGTTAGTAGTTAATTTTTAAGTTAAATTGGTGATAATATCTAATATTACAGAGAAATTCCATGTAATTAAAGCATGTAATTAATAGTATGGGATTATTATAATTAATTAAACTAGTTAATTTACTGTCAATTAATTTTATTTAACTAATTATCTAAAGAAATGCCGTAAATGTTTTTCTGATGTAGATCTGTTTTTATGAAATTCGGCTAAAATTGGATTTAATTGTACGCCACCATAACCATTTTGATAATACTTCATTAATAATTCATGTGCTTCTTGATCATATGGATCCTCTTTAACTGCTTTTTTGGCAGCTTTGAAATTTTCTTTAGAATGTTTAAATAGCATTTTTAAATTTTCTTTTAGATCTATACGCCTAGTTTGAGTTGCTGAAAAATCAACCATCCCATCCAAATCAGAAATTTGCATAGATATAGAATAAAATGTTCCGTCTAATAGTTGTTTTTCTGCTAATTCTTTAGCAGTAAGAATTTTTTGTTTTAATTCTATAAATTCTTCTTGTTGTTTTCTAAGTTCAATTTTTCTTGCAGTAGCCGTTATTTTCGCATTCGAAAAAATTTGTTGATACTGCTGATTAAGTAATAATTCTATCGATGGTTCAGTAAATTCGCCTAATTGGCTAGCTCGATCTTCTATAGCTTGAATTATTTTTGTAAATAATTTTTTATTGCATTCTTGACAAACGTCTAACCATAATCGTGTATCGCATTCATAAAAATCATATTTAGCACCAGCTTTGATAAGCTCATAAGCAGCATCTATTTGTTCTGGGTATGCCATAACAAATGGAATGGTTTTTAAGGGTATGTGATGACACCAAGTGCCGTTTATATCAACGCCGAATTCTATTAATATTTTTATTATAGTTATAGGGGCTCTCTTCAATATGGAGATCCCAAGTAAATTATGACCATTATTTGGGCAAATATAATTTATTAAACTTGTTGATGAAGTTAATAATGATTTTAATTGCTCAACATTATCGTTTTGTATATATATTAAGATTTTTTCAATACTATTTCCATTGGATAGATCTGCATCCGCTGTATCGGCTATATCTTGTTGAGTATTATAATGTTCATCTAAAATCATATGTTTGTTTTTTCTGTTTTTCATCTAACTAAGTATAGTTATGAAAAAACTAAAAAAAGTCACACATATTTTACTTGTTTTGCTTAATACACAAACATAATGTATGTGTATTATCTCGCATCTTAAATGGAGAAGTTTTAATTAAGATCTGTCAAAAAAACAACTTGTATTTTTTAAGGGCCTAAACATTAAATCTAAATAGCATTACATCACCATCTTGCACAACATAATCTTTACCCTCTAATCGCCATTTACCAGCGTCTTTAGCACCTTGTAATCCGCCATACTGTATAAAATGGTCATAGCTAATAACTTCTGCTCGAATAAATCCTTTTTCGAAATCACTATGAATTTTACCAGCAGCAATTGGAGCTGTAGAATTAGCTTCTATGGTCCAAGCGCGTACTTCTTTTTTACCAGCAGTAAAAAAAGTTTGTAAATTTAGCAACTTATAACCAGATCTAATAAGTTGGCTGAGACCACTTTCTTTAAACCCTAAATTTTCTAAAAACTCTAATTGTTCTGCTTCATCAAGAACAGAAATTTCTGCTTCCATAGCTGCGCAGATAGTAATTAAGGGGATATTGTTTTTTTCAGCAATATTTTTAAGGTTTTGTAAATATATATTATGACCACTTAGAGATTTTTCGTTAACATTTGCGATATACATAACTGGCTTACTAGTTAATAAATGTAATTCATTAATAGTTGGAATAAAGTCGGAATTTGTTGCCATAAATCTTGCTTCTAAACCATTGTTTAAATGGTTTTTTAGATTATTTAAATAATCATATATAGCTTGTCCAGCTTTATTGGTTTTAATGCCTTTATGAGCTTTATGTATAGCTTTATCGACAGTTTCTAAATCGGCCAGCAATAATTCTGTTTTAATAATTTCCAAGTCAGAAAGAGGATCAATTTTTTCGTTAACATGAAGAATGTCTGGATCTTCGAAGCAACGCAACAAGTGAACAATTGCATCTACTTCTCGAATATGAGAAAGAAATTTATTACCCAACCCCTCACCACTAGCCGCACCTTTTACAAGCCCTGCAATATCTACAAATTCAATTGTGGTTGGGAGTATTCTTTCAGGTTGAATAATTGAGGCAATTGCTGCGAGCCTTGGATCAGGAACTGTTACTAATCCTAAATTTGGTTCGATAGTACAAAAAGGATAATTTTGTGCTGCAACATTAGAATTAGTTAAAGCATTAAATAAAGTAGATTTTCCAACATTTGGCAAGCCTACAATACCGCATTTAAATCCCATTATTTTTCTCCAGAAATTTTTGGTTGATGTAAAAACTGCATAACTTGCTGCCAATTATGAGTTAATAAATTAGGAATAATTTGTAAGCTATTTTCAATAGCTGCATTGATAGTTAATTGTTCAGATTTATTAGCTGGGCTTAGCACATAATCAGCAACTTGTTCTGGTATTTTAGGGTGCCCAATTCCAATGCGGATCCGTTTAAAATGATTGGTTTGTAGCTGTTCTATAATATGTCTTAAACCATTGTGTCCGCCGTGTCCTCCATATAATTTGAACCGAATATCACCAGGTGCTAAATCTAGTTCATCATGGACAACCACAATATTTTCTATGTCATATTTATAGTACTTATAAACTTTTTGTACAGCAAAGCCACTATGATTCATATAATCATTTGGAATCATGCATACTGTATCGGAGTTTAAGTGTGCAATGTGTGCAGTTAGTTTGCCGTTAAGATGTAAAGAAGCATTATATTCGGTACATAACCTTTTAACCCAAATGGCTCCAAGGTTATGTCTGGTGTGAATATAATTTGCTCCAGGATTACCTAAACCAACTATAAGCAAGCTCCTCTTTAGGATCATTTTTTATCTTGCTTAGAGCCACCTGCAGGTTTTGTAGTTGCCGAGGCAGCTTTTGTTTTGTCCTTGGCATCTTTAGTATCTTTTTCTTCACTAGTTGCGGTAGCAGTATCTGTAGTAACAGTTGGTTCTACTTCAACTACAGCTTTTAGCAATTGCACGCTAACAACTGGGGCATCTAATTTACCTTGGGTTAAAGCTGGGATTTCAACAGATTCTGGTAATTTTAAATTTGATAAATGGATGATTTGACCAAGTTCTAACGTAGATAAATCTACTTCAATAAATTCTGGTAAAAATTTTGCTTGGCAACGAACTTCTATGTTGTTAGTATGATGGTTAATTAATCCACCGAGCTTCACTCCAGGACATTTATCTACTCCAACAAAATGTAGCGGTACTTGCATAGTTAACACATCGGTTTCTTTTACCCTTTGAAAATCTAAATGCAAAATTTTTGGTTTGAATGGGTGGCGTTGTAAATCTTTTAAAACTACTTTTTGTTTATGACCATCTATAGTTAGATTTAAAATTTGTGAATAAAAATTTTCATGCTCAGAAACCTTTATTACCTGATTATGATCCAAAGCAATTAGGGAGTTAACCTCTTTGCCACCATAAACTATTGCTGGAATTTGATTGGATTTAATACGTAAACGACGACAGGCTAATTTACCAGTAATAGTTCTAGTATTAGCAATTAATTCAAATTTAGTGGCTGACATATAAAAATACCTCTTAATAAGTAAGTTGGCTGGGGCGCTAGGATTCGAACCTAGGAATGCAGGGATCAAAACCCTGTGCCTTACCACTTGGCGACGCCCCAAAACTAAAGACAAATTATGCATTTTAGCTGTTTTGATGTCAAATTTCGTTTTAAAATAATTCAATAGTTGAGAATCGCGTATACTCATGTATAGTTATTAGTAACAATATACAAATAACATTTGATTAATCAAAAGGGACGAGGGAATAATCCATGTCTATGTTACTTAGTTTAATTGCAGTTTATTTCCTACAACGTCAATTAGGAAATTATCCATTTTTTCAAAAGTTACAGCAAAACTGCACTTCTTCTTGGTTAGATGATTTGTTGTTTAAAGCCCAAATGTTAGCAAATGATTTTGGTAAAATACCAACCATTGGAGCATGTGCTTTATTAGTTTTATCATTGTCTGTATTAGTTATTTTGTTGCAAACAGTATTTTACTATGCATCTGGTCATTTAGGGGCATTTATATTTAATATTGCAATTTTATTTTATTGTTTATATTCAGTTACTAAAAAAAAATATTTTTCAGTATTTGTCGAGGCTTTTGAGCATAATTTTGGATTACTGTTTTGGTTTGTGTTATTAGGTCCGGTTGGAATGGTATTATATTGGTTATTTGTATTAGGTGGAGTTAAATATAGTACAATTAGCAATGTAGAAGATATTAATCAAACTAAGGATGATGTAGTAATTAAAATAAATATAGCAAACGAACTTCATTACGCAAAAAACATTAGTAATTGTCTATTTACTTTACATACAATATTTGCATGGTTGCCAGCTAGAATTACTGGATTAATTTTTAGTTTAGTGGGTGATTTTGAAAAAGGGTTTAGTTGTTGGAAAAGTATTATAGTTAATGTAGCTATGCCACATACAGAGGTATTAGAGTTGTGTGGAGAGGCTTCTTTAGGAAAATTAACCACAGAACAATCGCAATTATTAGTAGAAAGGGCATTTGTCGCGTGGATAATTTGTTGTATATTAATTGCACTAATATTTTAATATTAGTATCATCCTGTCAAGTTAGAAGGGTCCCATTAGTCGTCATTGCTTTATCGCGTTGCAGCCCGCAATGACAAGAATTGCTTAAACGAGAATTTTATGAATAATTTTGATTTTGACACTGATTTAGATGAAACAAAAGAATGGCTAGATGCATTATATTCTTTAATATTAACTAAAGGTCCGGATAGAGCTGCATTTATTATTCGTAAATTGTTTAAAGTAGCATTAACGAGCAGCTGTAATGTTGTACCTATTAATACTGAATATAAAAATACTATTTCTGGCGATATGGATGTTACCTATCCTGGTAATTTATCTGTAGAACAGCGTATTTTATCTATAATTAGATGGAATGCAGTAGCTATGGTAGTAAGAGCTAACAAACATGATGGATCATTAGGTGGGCATTTAAGTACTTATGCATCGTGTGCTGTTTTATATGAGGTTGGCTTTAACCATTTTTGGCATGCCGATGATTTGATTTTTATGCAAGGGCACGCATCTCCTGGTATATATGCACGGGCTTTTTTAGAAGGTAGATTATCTTATAACCAACTTGCAAATTTTCGGCAAGAGGCTTTTGCAGAAGGTTTGTCTTCGTATCCGCATCCTTGGTCGATGCCAGATTTTTGGCAATTTTCTACAGTGTCTATGGGACTTGGTCCGATCCAAGCAATTTATCAGGCACGATTTATGCGATATTTAGAAGCGCGAGGCCTATCTAAAACTGTGCATAAAAAAGTATGGTGTTTTTGTGGTGATGGGGAAATGGATGAACCAGAATCACTTGGTGCGTTATCGATTGCATCTAGAGAAAAACTAGATAATTTGATTTTTGTAATTAACTGTAATTTACAACGACTAGATGGTCCAGTTCGTGGTAATGGTAAAATTATTCAAGAATTAGAATCAGTATTTTTAGGGGCAGGTTGGAATGTTATTAAAGTAATTTGGGATAGTAAATGGGAAGCTTTATTAACTCAAGATCATACTGGTTTATTATTACAATTGATGCAAAATACAGTTGATGGAGCATATCAATGTTTTAATGCTAAAGATGGCGCTTATTTAAGGGAGCATTTTTTTGGTAAATATCCAGAATTAAAAAAATTAGTAGCCAATTTATCCGACGAAGAATTGTCTAACTTAGAATTTGGTGGTCATGATTTTAATAAAGTTTATCAGGCATATCGAGCGGCCACTCTTCATAAAAACCAACCAACAGTTATTTTAGCAAAAACGGTGAAAGGTTATGGATTAGGTGAGGCTGGCGAAGGTTTAAACATAGCTCATAGCGTTAAAAAATTAAATGTTAATCATTTGCAAGTATTTAAAGATAGATTTAAATTGCCAATTAGCGAATTACAGTTAGAAAATTTAGATTTTTATAATTTTCCAGCAAATAGCCAAGAGCAAGAGTATTTAGTTGCAAAACGTAAAGCTTTAGGTGGTAATTTGCCTAAAAGACGAAAAGTTGCCTCAAAAAATTTTGTAATCCACCAAGAATTATTAAATGATCATATAAAAAACAATACTGTTCGTTCTATATCTACAACCATGTCTTTGGTTAGAATTTTAAATTCTTTATGTAAAGATAAGATTATTGGTAAACATATAGTTCCAATTGTAGCCGATGAAGCTAGAACTTTTGGTATGGAGGGGTTTTTTAGACAGTTTAGTATTTATGCTCCATTTGGACAATCGTATAAACCAGTTGATTCTGAGCAAGTGATGTTTTATCGAGAAGAAAAAGATGGACAAATTTTAGAAGAAGGAATTACCGAAGCTGGGGCATTTTGTTCTTGGTTAGCAGCAGCTACTTCTTATAGTAATCATGATTGTATGATGCTGCCATTTTATATTTATTATTCGATGTTTGGTTTTCAAAGAATAGGTGATTTAATTTGGGCTGCAGCTGATATGCGAGCACGAGGATTTTTAATAGGTGCCACATCTGGTCGTACTACTTTAGCTGGGGAAGGTTTGCAGCATGGAGATGGGCATAGTCATGTTTTGGCAGGTACTGTGCCAAATTGTTTAAGTTACGATCCAACTTTTTCTTATGAGCTAGCAGTTATTATTGAAGATGGTTTACAAAGAATGTTACACCGTCAAGAAGATGTTTTTTATTATGTTACAGTGATGAACGAAAACTATCAGCAGTTACCAATACCAGAGCATAGCGACATTGAATCTATTAAATCAGGGATTATTAATGGGTTGTATTTATTTAAAGCAGATAATCAATATGAGTTACAAGTGCAATTGTTAGGATCTGGAGCTATTTTAAACGAGGTAATTGCAGCTCAAGCCGTATTAAATAAAGAATTTAATATTTCAGCTAATGTTTGGTCTGCAACAAGCTTTAATTTATTAGCTAAAGAGGCGCGGGAAATTAGAGAAAATAATTTATTTAATATAAATTTAATTGATAACAATCTTGAACAGAAAAAAATTTCTCATGTAGAAAAATGTTTTATAGATCAAAAAGGCCCAATCATTGCAGCTACTGATTATATTAAACAATATGCAGATCAAATTAGGGAATTTGTTCCTAATCGTTATATTGTATTAGGAACTGATGGATTTAGTTACAGTGATACTAGAGAAAATTTACGTAAATTATTTAAAGTAAGTTGTTCTCATATAGTTATTGCTGCACTACAAGGTTTAATTGAAGATGGTAAATTAGATGCAGATATTTTGAAGGAAAAGCGCGCTGCGCTTATAGGAGCTTAGTATATGGATCAACAAATTTTAGTGCCAGATATTGGCGATTATAGTGGAATAGAGATTATAGAGGTTGTCGCAAAGGTTGGAGATCATCTTAAAAAAGACGATACCATGATTACTTTAGAAACAGACAAAGCTACAATGGATATTCCAGCACCTACGAATTTAACAATTGTTCAGTTACACGTAAAACCAGGAGATAAGGTTTCTAAAGGTAGCTTAATTGCAACGGTAAAAATTGCAGCTGCCTTGGATGCTACAGAGTTAGGTAGGGGCGCGCATCGTGATCAACAAGCTGGATCTTCTCCACATGCACAGAGTGTAAGTAGTGTTATACAGGCTCAATCGGATCCTGTAACTATAGACAATGAATCATCCTCACTAAAAGGTTTTAGTAATGCGAGTCCTAGTATTCGTAAATTGGCCAGAGAATTAGGAGTGGATTTAGAAAATGTTTCTGGTACTCATAAACATGGCAGGATAGCCTCCAATGATGTTAAGCAGTATGTTAATAATATTTTAACTAATAACTTAGCAGCAAGAAACACTAACAATCTAAATAATATGCCAAATATAAATATGGATTTTAGTAAATGGGGAACAACAGTTAAACAACCGTTATCTAGGATTAAAAAAAAATCAGGCCAACATTTACATCGTAATTGGGTATCTATTCCTCATGTAACTCATTTTGATACAGCAGATATTACTGGGTTAGAAAAATTTCGTAGAGAACAGCAACTTACCAAACAAGCTGAAGGAATTAAATTAACTCCGCTTATATTTTTTATCAAAGCAATTGTTAATGGTTTAATAAAATATCCTAACTTTAATAGTTCATTGTCTGAAAATGGAGAAGATCTAATTGTTAAACAATATTACAATATTGGTATTGCGGTTGATACTGATTTTGGGTTAGTGGTACCTGTTGTAAAAAACGCTGATCAAAAAAATATATTTCAGTTGGCAGAAGAATTAACCTTGCTTAGTCAAAAAGCTCGAGATAATAAATTAGCAATTGATGATATGCAGGGTGGTTGTTTTACAATATCCAGTTTGGGTGGAATTGGTGGAGTAGGGTTTACACCAATTATTAATGCCCCAGAGGTTGCAATTTTAGGTGTTTCGCGGCATAAAACTACTCCAGTTTATATAATGGAAGTGCTACAACCAAGAATAATATTACCGTTAGCATTATCTTATGATCATAGAGTTATAGATGGAGCAGAAGCTGCTAAATTTAGTAAATTTATTGTCCAACAGTTAGAAGATCTAAAAAATTTTTATGAACCAACAGCAAATTAACAATATTAAAATTATTAACACTCAAGTTTTAGTGATTGGATCAGGTCCTGGTGGCTATACTGCTGCATTTAGAGCTGCAGATTTAGGTAAACAAGTAGTCTTGGCTGAATATTATAACCAACTAGGTGGGGTGTGCTTAAACGTAGGCTGTATTCCTTCTAAGGCTTTATTACATGTAGTTCATGTTTTAGAGGAAGCTAAAGAATTAGAGCATAGAGGGATCAGTTTTGGTAAACCAAAAATTGATTTAGCTAAGCTGCGCGCTTGGGTAGTTAGTAAAACAATAAATAAATTAACTACAGGACTTAAGTCATTAGCTGCTTTAAGAAAAGTGAATGTTGTAACTGGGCATGCAAAATTTATAACTGCCAATAGCGTGCAAGTTATAGATGAGTATGGAAACGTTATTTCTCAGATTAATTTTGAACATGCAATTATAGCTGTTGGTTCTAGACCAATAGAGTTACCAAATATACCACAAGATCCAAGAATTATGGATTCGACTAAAGCCTTACAATTAGAGGATGTACCAGACAATTTATTAATTATTGGAGGTGGTATTATTGGAATGGAGTTAGGGACTGTTTATGCTGCATTAGGTTCCAAAATTAGTGTAGTTGAATTAACTAAACAATTATTGCCAGGTGCGGATTTTGATCTTGTCGATGTTTGGCAAAAGCACATGCAAACTAAATTTAGTAATGTTTTTTTGAATACCAAAGTTGATGCTGTTGTTGCATCTAAAAAATACTTAGAGGTTAAATTTTCTGGAGAATATTCGGATACTTTGCAATATAGCAAAATTTTGTGTGCTGTTGGTAGAAGACCAAATTCTGATCAAATTGCGGCAGGCATCATAGGGTTAGATATTAATGAACGAGGTTTTATTGTTGTTGACAAGCAAATGCGTACTAATATTCCGCATATTTTTGCCATTGGAGATGTAGTCGGACAACCAATGTTGGCACATAAAGCAATCCCAGAAGGTAAAATTGCAGCAGAAGTTATTTGTGGAGAGGCGCGTTTCTTTGATACTAAAATTATTCCAAGTGTAGCTTACACTGATCCTGAAATTGCATGGGTAGGATCAACAGAAGAGCAATGTAAATTGCAAAATATGCGGTACGAAAAAGCAGTGTTTCCTTGGATGGCAAGCGGTAGAGCATTAGCAACAGGTAAATCTGATGGCTTTACTAAAGTCTTATTTAATCCAATTAATAAGCAGATTATTGGAGCTGGTATTGTAGGACATGGTTCTAGTGAATTAATTGCAGAAGTTGCAATTGCAATTGAAATGGGAGCTACTGCCGAAGATCTTGGATCTATTATTCATCCGCATCCAACATTATCAGAAACTGTGGCTCAGTGCGCGGAGTTGTTTTCCGGTACGATTACGGATTTGCCAAACCAAAAGGTCGGGAAGAAGCATTAGGCATTAGATCTTTTCGCAAGCAGCCACAAATTTAGCTAGATTGTTTATTAATTCGATCTATAAATGTCATTGCTTCGGTTCTTCTCCGACTATTTCTAAAAACAAAGGGTATAACTTTATTAGTAGATAATATTTGGATGAATGGTTGAAAATTTGTGTTTCACCAAAAAGCAGCAGAAATTTTTAGATTATATAGGCAAATGTTTGCGGCTAATTGGGCACTGAACGAGATAAAAAAGTAGTTAGAGAAAAAAATCAAGCTGAAGCAGCGATTTTATTACAAAGAGAGGAAGAACATGCTTGGCACGTAATGAGAGATGCTGAAAAAAAATGGATCTTACAAAAACAGATTTTGATTAGCATGCTAGATTGCGTAAGGATGAAGCTGGGACATTTAACCAAATATATGCAGCATGTTACAAAAGGACTTTAGAAGTAAAAGCGGTAGAAAGAATGCATTTAGAGCGCAAGCATGAAGTAGGGAGCTTAGATGTGGTAATAAATTTGGAAGGTAAAGAAAGGATGTTGCTAGGTAGCAGACAAAGACTGTTAAATCAACGTGAGATTACGTTTACTGGTAAGCAGCAAATGATGGAAATCAAGGAAAAGGAGTTGGGGGATTTTCATAGGGAATGTAGAGAAGGGTAGAGCGTTTAGAGGCAAAGCAGCGTGGGAGCCCCCCCGGCAACAGCAAGCTAAGTTAGGGGCAAAACAGCTAGAATGAGGCGTTAATGTAATAATATTTTTAGATTTAAGATTTTATAATTTAATTGATTAAAAAATTAATAGGTGCTATAACATAATAATATTTATTTGTGTTATGTTATATTAGTTAATCAGAATAATGAAAACATAAAAAACAGACTTTATTATATAGAAGTTATAAGTATTGAGGAAAAAATTTATGAATCACAAAAATCAATTAATGTTTGCTGGATTATTGTCAAGTGCAATTTTATTTGCCCCAGGTGTTTCTTATGCTGGAACTTCAGAATTTAAATTAACTCCTTATGGCGGAGTTGATTTTGGAATGCAAAATGTTGGTTTTAAAGCAGGTTATGGGGATAATGTATTTAAAAAACACTTACCAAAGGGTAATCTTTTTGCTGGTGTTAAGTTTAACGATTATGTTGGGCTTGAGGGTGGTTATGAAACCACATTGCAAGGAAAAAGAGATGTTAGACTTAATCATCCATATAGTTATTTAGGTTTTAATTCAATTGCTGGTGAATGGCTTAAAATTCATAGTAAGACAAAAATGTCTGGATTTCATTTGGGGGTCACTGGTGATTATCCTTTTTTCAGTAATTCTTTATCTTTGATTGGGTATGTTGGCATAAAAAAAACACGCCTTAAATTGATATCGAATATTTACCAAGATGCTAACGTTCCTTCACAAAGTGCTATTGATGAGCTGAATCAAAATAATACAAAAACATTATTTAGGTTATCTGCTGGGCTTCAGTATTTTTTAAATGAACATTTTGGAGTGAGAGTACTAGGATCTTGGGAAAATACCTCCAGATTTCAACCGACTGACAAAGATGTTATGTTTAGGGCTAAGTTAAAAAATTCTGTAAACTATAGTGTGGGGTTTGTTTTCAAATAAAGTAATAGAGATTGTAGAAAGTTTTTAGTCATCGACGCCTCATTCTTGCTACGCCAATTAGGTTTTGTGAAGGTGTTGCTGCTTGAGGTGTTTCTGTTATTTGATGCTGATGTTCGGCTTCGTGGATTAAAATTCTTCTTCGTTCAATGTAACGTATTATTCGCTGTTCCGTCAACCTGTATTGATTATTATTAACACGTATCTCAGGTTGCCCACCAACAATTAATGATTTAAGTGCGTCTACTGCAGTAACGTCAATAGCTTGGCCTCCTGCAAAATCAATTTCACTATCTGCAGTTTCTTCTTGTAAACGGCGTAAAGCTTCTTGTGCCAAACGTTGACGTTCATTATTAATTGCCGTAATTAAATGTTGTTTAAAAGTATTTTGAATATCAGCCATTATTGGTTGATGTGCTGCTCCAAATGCTTGTTGATATCCATTAAATAAAGCACGCAAAGTACCTGCATTAGTTACGATATTATTAAATTGTTGCGATCCACCAGGGATAGTAGCGAGTTGTTGAGCAGGAATAATATTTTGAGAAATTCTATCAAGAATGTCATTAATTGGGGTGTTAGGAGCAATATTTTGAATAGCATTGAAATAACCTTGATTTCTAATTAATACTATAATTGCTGCTTCAATAGTTCCAAACTGATTTCTAGCTGCAGTTTCTTCTTGTAAACGGCGCGCAGCTTCTTGTTGAAGATGTAAAGCATTATTTACTGGCGGTACTACAATCACAGGTGCTGGAGCGGGTAATACGTTAGTAAAACCTTTATAAGCAGTTAATATTTCATTAGCTAACTGCAGAGCAGTTTGCCCTCCTCGAACTATTTTTAAATAGGTGCATATTTCTCTTAATCTTTGAGCTCTTATTGGTGCCATAGGATTATTATAAGCATTCTCTAAATCACTCAAAATTTCCGCATCCGTATATTCAAGGTGTTCACCATTACCGTCTAACATCACTAATGGAACTATAGGAATTTCAAAAGAAAGGTTTGCAAGACGCCGTCTTGGATTTTGTACTGCCAGCTCATTTATGTAGTAAGATAATAATGTTAGCCTATCCCCAGGTAAATACCCTCTTCCTGGTGATTTAAGACAAAATAGTGCCGTTAATGCATTAGCACTAAAACCACGCAACAGTTCGCTATTAGTATATCTAGCAACCACGCCAGCAGCATTAATGTCTGCTTTTAAATTATCAGGGCTGATATAATAAGGAAAAAAACCCACACCGCCACCATTACCAACCCAGAAACGCTCGTTGCTACTAGCATTATTTTTCCAACAGTATTTATCGTTTTTTTTATGTACTTTAGCATCATCAAAACAAAAACCAATTAATTTAGGTCGGTGGTTTCCACCAAATGGCACGAACCGGAATCTCTTATCAAGGAGATCGCATGATCTTTTTTTAGTAAAAATGGTATTTTTATCAGCTCCACGGGTATTATGTACAGGTCGTGGTATTGGATTTCCTGCTACATCGTAATAGGTATTAGGATCAGGATTGGCTGTTATTGGTGCCTGAGCATTTAAAGCAACATCTGGTTCTATTCCTCTATGGATAACCCTATTTCCTCTTGAAAGATCTTTAACAAATGCTCTGTCAGCAATAGAGTTACCAGTACGGAATATTGGTCTAGTATGTTTTGGATCTGCTAATTGCTCAAACTCTAGCTCAACTGCTAGTTTATCATTAAACTTATTGTCAGGACTAGGTAGATTCCTAAGTTTAGAATCGACTTCTACAACTCTTACTAATGCATCTCCTTTTAATACGGTGGCTTCAAAATCAGCAAATGTTTTCCTTGGAGGAACTACTATTGGCATAAAATCTCCTAAATTTTTTTATAATTTTAATTACCTAACCAACAGGCATTGTTAGACCAACAACTTAAATGTACTTGTTTTTTGACACACAAGCAATAATTTTATGCAAAATATTATTGCTTATACACGGTAATAAACAGATAAATATAAACATTTTCTAATTGGAATCTTATTTAATTGGCCTAGATTGATTTAAAGTTCATGGTCTATTTAACTAAACAACTATTTACAATTTTTATGACTATTACTTTTAGTATTAACGTCTCCTCATTCTAGCTACTCCCAGGAGGACAGGGCCTGGCTCTACTGGTTGTGCTTCTTGCTGAAGTCTAAGAGCATCAGCTTGCTGGCGTGCAGCAGCTTCTTGCTGAAGTCTAAGAGCATCAGCTTGCTGGCGTGCAGCAGCTTCTTGCTGAAGTCTAAGAGCATCAGCCTGTTGGCGTGCAGCAGCTTCTTGTGCCAAACGTTGGCGTTCATTATTAATTATTGTAATTAAATTTTGTTTAAAAGTATTTTGAATACCATCCATTATTGGTTGATGTGCTTGGCCAAAAAATGCTTGATATCTATTAAATACACCACGCAAAGTAGCTACATTGGCTACAACATTATCAAATTGTTGTAATCCACCAGGGATATTAGCGAGTTGTTGATCAGGAATAATATTTTGAGAAATTCTATTAAGAACATCGTTAATAGGAGTATTGGGAGCAATATTTTGAACAGCATTGAAACAAGCTTGATTTCTAATTAATACTCTAAATGCTGCTTCGATAGTTCCAAATTGATTTGTAGCTGCAGCTTCTTCTTGTTGACGGCGTAAAGCTTCTAGTTGGAGGTTTAAAGCATTATTTACTGCTTGTTGTGCAGCTACTGGCGGTTGTACAGCTATTGGTGGTGCAGCAGCTTCTTGTGCTAAACGTTGTTGTTCTGGTCTGATTATATTATCAATTAACCTTTGTTTAAGTTCATTTCCAATATCGATCATTGGTTGGTGTGCTATACCAAAATTTTGTCGCATATTATCAAACCAATTTTCAAGTAGTTCTAATTTTTCTAACATATTGTCGAAGTGAGCTGCTTCAGCAGCATTAAATTGAACACCTTGTGGTAACAAAGCCATTGGTGAAATTTTTTCAAGAACATTGGCGATTGGCATTGCAACATTAATATCTTGCATTCCATCAAAATACCCTGGTTTTTTATTATTCACGAACTCCCTAGCATTTGCTACGATGTCATTAATACAACCTTGAGCTATTAGTATTTCTGCTTGATTAGCGACCACCAGCGGGCCAACTGGTATTGGTTGGGCAACATTATGAGGAAGTACTACTGGAGCTACTGGAACAGCTTGCCTTAGAGCAGGTTGATTGCAGCCAAATTGGTTTAATAATTGTAGTTCGTGTGGACTTAATAACCCATTAAGCCTTCCTTCTCTAAAACGAAGCAATTGTTGCTTAGCATCCACCTTGAATGGTTGATCATTTAATTTATTGGCATTTTCCCAAAAATCTTCATTATCGTCTTGAAATATTTCTGTTATGTCGTCTTCTTGATCGAAAGGAGCAATTATTTGATTATTAACAATTACAGCTTCCTCCAATGCAGCATAACAAATTTGTAAGAATAAGCGAGGAGATTTATTTAAAAGCTGGTCCTTTCTATCATACCCATCGTATTCTTGTATAATACCAGTTTTCATAGCGCCACCTACAAACTCTTGCACGGTTATTGGCCTTTTTATGGCAACTGCAAGTTGGCGTTCATTAAGTCCATTTTGTTTTTTTAAGCTCTTTAATAATTTTGGTATCTCTTCATTGGCTCTTACATTAAACAAAAGCCTATATTGTTCGGCAATATCTCTAGTTTGCCGGTATAAGGCATCAATAACGTCTTTTTGTGGCTGCGCAGTATGATCATCTTGGTCGAAAAAAATTTGCTTTATGTCATCTAGAGTCAAATTAGTCATCTCATATGAACGCCATACCATCGTTCTAGCTAAAAAAACTTGTCTAATAAAGTCTTCATTTATATTATTATATTGACGTTTTACTTCTGCAACTACTACATTAACCTCATTTTTTAGCTCTACTAGGTGTTCTTCTGGTTTGTAGCCAATATGATTAAAATTATGGTCTAATCTATTAAGATATAAAGGCATACCGTTACCTATATTCAGGCTAAGCTCTTTTTGAATAAAATAAAAATACCCTGGCTGGTTAATGTCGGTAGGATCATTATATTCGTTTACATACTTATCTTTGTAAATTTTATTAAATGGATCAAGAAGAGCATTCCGTTCTGCCTCTAAAGTATCACGCTCAATAATAAAATCGTTCCTACGTTCATTTTTGTCAAAAAACATCATTTTAATTTTATTATTATCCAGCGCATCTACATAGCTGTATGATCTTATATCGTCATCACCTATACTTGGAATAGCACCAGCAGTTATAAAACTAGCCTCTTTTAAAAAATTTAACATATTGTTTAATTCTACTAAGCTTGCTGGCATGCGCTACATCTCCTTTATTTTTTTATTATTTTTACTTGAATTACTATTAATAATAATAATTTTTTGACTCACAATCAATGATATTTCAAGTAAAATATAAAATCTAGTGCTTATACTCCCATAATGAGCAATAAATTGGGTAGCAAACAATAACTTTAGGATCAAATTAAGCATTTTTTAATTTAGTGACTTTGCAGTTACACTAAAGTTTTAGCCTAACAAACTCAAGATCTTTAAAAACTATTGACAAAGATTTTGGAGGATCTGAACGATTATTTATTATGTAGAGAAACTTATGCTAGGGTAGTCGGTGGTATTAGCATATGAAAAAATGCTACTATTTTACCGTAGAATAATCATTAACTTCTACTTTACCACCACAAGCTACATAACACTCATTGTAAGATCTTTCGCAACCCTTACTGTAAGTACGACATTGTTCTATAGTGCGTACTTCTTTGGTAGTTACAGAAGTATTTTGATTGTTTAAGTCGATCGTGTAATTTAACATGGAACTTGATTCTGCTTCTCTTAAGCATTCTTGATAAGCTTTATTCGCGGAGTGATCGCAGTTTTCTTTAGAATGATGACAAGCTAATAGACAATTGCGTGCTTCTGGATTTTCTGATGGCGGTAAATATACATATTCGTTTTTATAAAAACTATTACAGCCACTAATAGATATTGATGTCAATACCACTAAGCTGACACTATATATTATTTTATTTTTAATTTGTTTAATAATCATAAATGCTTACCTCTATAATCCTATAATAATTATATACGAAAAATACCAAAATTTGTGTCTCCTATTGGAGCATTTGAACATATAGATAATCCTGATGCTATTACCATTCTGGTATTAAGAGGGTCAATAATACCATCATCCCATACCCTTGCAGTAGCATAATAAGCACTGCTTTGTTGTTGGTACTGATTAATAATTTTTTGCTTGAATCGTTCATGTTCGGATCCTGGGATCTTAGATTTTTGCAACTCTAACATAACGTCAGCTGCTTGTTCAGCTCCCATGACAGAAATTTTAGCATTTGGCCAAGTCCATAAAAATCTTGGATCATAAGCCCTGCCGCACATACTGTAATTACCAGCACCAATGCTATTACCAACAATAATAGTTAATTTAGGGATAGATGCATTAGCTACTGCCATAACCATTTTGGCACCATTTTTAGCAATACCAGCTTCTTCGGCACGGCTACCAACCATAAATCCAGTGATGTTTTGTAAAAACAGTAAAGGTATTTTGCGTTTACAGCATATTTCAATAAAATGAATAGCTTTAATTGCTGATTCATTAAATAAAATGCCATTGTTAGCAATTATAGCAATAGGGTATCCCATTATATGAGCAAAACCACATACTATAGTCTTACCGTATAGTGCTTTAAATTCTTGGAAATTAGAACCATCAACAATTCGAGCTATAATTTCTCTACTATCAACTGCTATTCTAGAATCAGTTGGTATTATGCCGTATAAATCAGTTGCAGGATAAAGAGGATCTTGTACTGGTTGCATACTTAGGGTGTTTGTGGATTTTTGTAATTTAGATCTATTTAGGTTGGCAATTATATCTCTGGTAATTAATAAGGCATGCTGTTCGTCGATCGCTAAGTGATCAGCAACTCCTGATAATCTACAGTGAATATCAGCCCCACCTAATTTTTCTAAAGTTACTTGTTCTCCAGTTGCAGCTTTAACAAGCGGTGGACCTGCTAAAAAAATAGTAGCATGGTTTTGTACCATAACACATTCGTCACACATAACAGGAATATAAGCACCACCTGCAGTACAAGATCCCATAACTGTTGCAATTTGAGGAATATTTTTTGCGGACATTTGTGCTTGATTAAAAAAAACTCTTCCAAAATGTTCTTTGTCAGGAAATACTTCGTCTTGTAAAGGTAAATTAACCCCGCCAGAATCTACTAAATACACACATGGTAAATGGTTTTCTAAAGCAATTTGTTGAGCGCGTAAATGTTTTTTAATAGTTATTGGATGATAAGTGCCACCTTTTACTGTAGCGTCATTAGCAATGATCATGCATTCGGTATTGGCAATTATTCCGATCCCAGTTATTATGCCACCACTAGCAATTGTTTCGTCATACATCCCGTAAGCTGCTAATTGCGATAATTCTAAAAATGGAAATGATGAGTTTGGATCTAATAAATTGGCAATTCTATCTCTTGGTAATAATTTATTTTTATTAATGTGGCGTTGTTGAGCTTGAGATCCGCCACCTGCTAAAACTACTTTAGTTTTAGTATTTAATTCGTCAACCAAATTAGCCATATAGGCTTGGCTTTGTTTGAAATTTTGGCTATTAGTATCAATTTTAGTAGTTATAATAGGCATGTATTAATCCTTTGTGGATGTATAGACTTCTTTACCTATGATAATGCGCCTAATTTCGGAAGTGCCTGCTCCTATTTCATATAATTTAGCATCTCTTAGTAATCGACCAGCTGCCCATTCGTTGCAGTAACCATTAGCACCTAAAATTTGTATAGTGTCTAATGCCATTTTGGTAGCGTGTTCAGCAGTAAATAATAAAACACTAGCCGCATCTTTATTAGATAGTATTTGCTTGTCTGCTAGTTTTGCAAGTGAATATAGATAAGCACGCGAAGCGTTTAAATGTGTGTAAAAATCAGCAACTTTGCTTTGGATTAACTGAAATTCACCAATAGATTGACCAAATTGTTTTCGTTCGTGAATGTAAGGTAGCACTATGTCCATACAAGCTTGCATAATACCAATTGGGCCTGCGGCTAAGATTAATCTTTCATAATTTAAGCCACTCATTAATACTTTAATGCCAGCATTTTCTTCACCTAAAATGTTTTTAGCTGGTACTTTGCAATTTTTAAAAATTAATTCGCAAGTGTTAGAACCACGCATACCAAGTTTATCTAGTTTTGGGCTGCGTTCGAATCCAGGTAAATCATCGGTGATAATAAAAGATGTAATGCCTTTAGAACCTGCAGATAAATTAGTTTTTGCGTAAGTAATAATGAGGTTGGCATCTGGTCCATTGGTGATCCACATTTTATGACCATTTAAAATAAAGTGATCTGACATGTTTGTGGCAGTTAATTGCATGCTTAATACGTCAGAACCAGCATTAGTTTCGCTCATTGCTAATGCGCCAATCCATTCGCCGCTAATTAATTTTGGTAAATATTTTTGTTGTTCTGTATTTGCAAATCGATAAAGTTGATTAACGCACAAGTTTGAGTGGGCAGCATAGCTTAATCCGACAGAGGCTGAACCACGACTAATTTCTTCCATGGCTATAACATGTTCTAAATAGCCACAATTACTTCCAGAAAATTTTTCGCTTACGGTAATACCTAATAAGCCCATAGAACCTAATTTTTTCCATAAATCGTTAGGGAAGCCATTAAGCTGATCAATTTGGTGAGCAATAGGAACTATTTCTTTCTGGACAAAATCTTGTATTGAGTGCCTGAACAAAGTTATTGTATCGTCAGTTTGTTCCAGAATATCAAAATTTGGGTATGTTAACATAACTTTTACTGTTTTAATAAATAATGTTATTGTATCGTCAATTTTAGCGAATAACCAATTATTTTTTATCTTATGCATATTAAAAACAAAGCAACCTTAAAAATTAACGCAACTCCAAATTCTGAATTATCAACAGATATTTTAGAATTTGCTAATGACAATGGTTGCAAAGAATTACATACGGTAGTTGATCCAGATAGTGGCTTAAATGGGTTTGTTGCTATTTATTGTACCAACCGAGGTCCAGCATTAGGTGGATGTAGGTTTTTACCATATGCTGCAAGTAATCTTGCTGCAATAGATTCTATGCGTTTAGCTAAAGGTATGGCGTTTAAATCAGCCATTGCCGATTTACCATTGGGTGGAGGTAAGGCGGTATTAATTGAACCAATTCATCCTCAAAACATTGTCAATTTTGATCGAATTAAAGCATTAAAAGCATTTGGAAGATTTTTAAATACTTTAAATGGTCGTTATATAACTGCGGTGGATAGCGGTACTACTGTTAATGATATGGACCATATAGCCAGCGAAACAAAATTTGTAACTAGCACTTCTAAATTTAATTATTCTATTTCTGATCCATCAGTTGCAACTGCTAGAGGAGTGCTTAAAGGTATTTTAGCTGCAGTAAAATTTAAATTTGCGCAAGATAATTTGCAAGATATTAGAGTTGCTGTGCAAGGAGTTGGGAATGTGGGATATTATTTAGTGAAATTATTACATAGCATGGGTGCTAAAATTAGCATTTGTGATCTAAATCCCAAATTAATTAATCGTTGTCAAGCTGAATTTAGTGATATTAATGTTATATCAGATCCAGAAAAAATTTACCAAGTAGATGCAGATGTATTTTCACCGTGTGCATTAGGTGGGATCTTAAACACTAAAAATATTAGTCAATTAAAAGTAAAAATTATAGCAGGAGCTGCTAATAATCAATTAGCAGCAGATGCTCATGCCGAAGATTTACGTCAAAAAGGTATTTTATATGCTCCAGATTTTGTTATTAATGCTGGTGGAGTAATTTATGTAGCTGGTCCGGTACTTCTACAAAGTGAGGCAGAAAATTTACAAAAAGTAGATGGCATTTATAATATATTATTGGATGTTTTTGATCGTCATGTTAAACAAAATATTAATACTCATAATATTGCTTATGCTATGGCACTAGAAAAATTAAATGTATAAAAAAATAAATTTTGAAATTTATTTTTATCAAATGTTAAATGAACATGGTGTGTTATGTTCAGATCTAACTGCAGATCCTTATTTATCAAAATTTATTAAAAATCATCAAGAATTAATTAATATTTATATCTGCATGAAAAAAACTAGATTATTTGATGCTAAAGCCATTAATTTACAAAAAACTGGCAAATTAGGTACGTATCCATCATGTTTATGGCACGAAGCAATAGGTGTTGCTATTGGTAGTAGTATGCAAGACCAAGATATTTTTTGTCCATATTATAGAGATTTAGGTACTATGTTATGGCGCGGAGTATTGATGGAAGAAATTTTAGCATATTGGGGTGGCGATCCAGATGGTAGTAATTTTAAACATGTGCCTCACGATTTTCCGATTTGTGTACCTATTGCTAGTCAAACTTTGCATGCAGTAGGTGCCGCATTTGCTGTTAAACATCAAAAGCTTAAAAGTGTAGTAGTAACGACAGTTGGAGATGGTGGTACCTCGAGAGGGGATTTTTATGAAGCTTTAAATATAGCTAAAGTTTGGAATTTGCCAGTAGTATTTGTAATAATTAATAATAAATTTGCAATTTCAACTACTCAAACCATGCAAACCAAAGCAGAGACTTTAGCACAAAAAGGTATTGCAGCTGGTATTGTTGGCGAGCAAGTAGATGGTAATGATATTTTTGCATTAAAAAGTAGGTTGGCTGTTGCAATAGACAAAGCACGTACTAACAATGGTCCAAGTGTAATAGAAGCTTTAACTTATCGTATGAATAATCATACAACAGCAGATGATGCTAGCCGTTATCGAACTGACGAGGAAAGCCAGCAATATTTAGTAACCGATCCATTAATTAGATTAAAAGTGTTTTTACAACAACAATATCAATTTACTGAAGCAGATGATTTAAAAATTGAAGAGCAATGTAAGGTTGCCATAGAAATTGCAGTTAATAATTATTTAGCAATTCCTGCTAAAAACATCGCTAATAGTATGTTTGATTATTTATATCACAAATTACCTAAAGAATTAAAAATCCAAAAAGATAACTTATTATGATTGTTACATTAATTGATGCTATAAATAAAGCCTTACATTTTGCATTGCAACAAGATGACAAAATTATAGTTTTTGGTGAAGACGTTGGAAAAAATGGTGGAGTATTTAGAGCAACTGTAGACTTACAAGGGAAATTTCCAGATAGAGTCTTAGATACACCATTAGCGGAAAATATGTTGGCAGGAATGGCTGTTGGTATGGCAGCTGGCGGCTTGCGGCCGATTGTAGAAATTCAATTTATGGGATTTTTATATTCAGCATTAGATCAGATTATAAGTCATGCATCTCGTATGCGTAATCGAACAAGAGGTAGATTATCTTGCCCAATAGTGATCCGCGCTCCGTATGGATGCGGTATACATGCACCAGAGCATCATTCCGAAAGTACTGAAGCTATTTTAGCGCATATTCCAGGTATAAGAGTGGTAATTCCTTCTTCTCCTGCCAAAGCATATGGTTTATTATTAGCCTCTATTTTCGATCCAGATCCAGTGGTATTTTTAGAGCCAACTAGGTTGTATAGGTTATTTAAGCAAGATATTAATGACGATGGTAAGGCGTTGCCGTTAGATGTATGTTTTATTTTGCAAGAAGGAACAGACGTCACTTTAATAAGTTGGGGAGCCATGATTCAAGAAACGATGATGGCAGCTAACGAATTAAGTAAAAATAATATTAGTGCCGAAGTTATTGATGTCGCAACGATTAAACCATTAGACATGGAAACTATTTTGCAATCAGTTGCTAAAACTGGTAGATGTGTAATCATTCATGAAGCACCTCAAACTTGTGGAGTTGGTGCGGAAATTGCAGCAAGAATTGCAGATCAAGGATTAACCAGTTTATTAGCACCGATAAAAAGAGTAACTGGCTATGATACTATTATACCAGCATACAGGTTGGAAGGAGCATACATGCCTAGCGTAGATCGAATTTTAACTGCAGTTAAAGAAGTTTTGAAATATTAATCTTATACCTAAAAATTATTGTTTGATATTATAGTTATTTAGTGAAAAGTTAGAGAGAGACGCATGACTATTTTTAATTTTAAATTACCAGATTTAGGAGAAGGCCTGCCAGATGCAGAAATAATTGCTTGGCATGTAAATGTTGGTGATAGTATAAAAACAGATCAACTGTTATTATCCGTAGAGACAGCAAAAGCCGTAATTGATATACCATCTCCATGTGATGGTGTTGTAGAGCAACTATGTTTTAAACCTGGAGATCTACCTCGTATAGGGCAAGTTTTAGTGGTTTTTAGAACCGAAGTAAGCACAGAAGCAGTTGATGCTGGTACTGTAGTTGGTAAGATGCAGGTAACTGATCATATTTTACAAGAAATAAATGTTACACTTGGTAACAAAATTGTTGATAATAATGTTAAAGCAGTACCAGCAGTTCGAGCTTTAGCTAAAAAATTGCAATTGGATATTAATCAGATAACTCCAACAGGTGAAGGTAATACTATAACAATTGATGATGTTCAAAAAGCTTCTTCTATAAGTATTAGCAATAATGTTAACAATACTGTATCAGATGGATGGATAACATTACATCAAACTGCCAGAACAATGGCACTTGCTATGCAAAAATCTCACAATGAAGTTGTGCCAGCTACTATTTTTGAAGATTTAATTTTACCTAATTATAAAAATGATGTTCAACTTGATATTACGGTTAGTTTAATTCAAGCAATAGCATACAGTTGTACGAAAGAGCCAGCTATTAATTCTTGGATTAGGTATGATAATAATAATTTTAAACAAAAAATATTTACGAATGTTAATTTAGGAATTGCCATCGATAGTCCAGAAGGATTATTTGTACCAGTTATAAAAAAGATTGCATCTAAGTCTTCAGACAATTTGCGTACTGAATTAAATTTATTGATTCAACAAATAAAAACAAGAAGCCTTATCCCAGAACAGTTACAAGATGCGACATTTATTTTATCTAATTTTGGAAAATTTGCTGGGCGTTATGCAGTACCTGTAGTTGTGTCACCTATGGTGGGTATTTTAGCTGTTGGTAGTTTGCGGCAAGCTATGGTGGTATTAGATGGTGCAGCTACTATTAGTTATGTGTTACCTCTTTCATTAACTTTTGATCATAGAGCGGTAACTGGTGGCCAAGCAGCTAGATTCTTAAAAGCAATAATAGAATTTTTTAAATAAATATATAAATGATTTTTTAGGTGTTTGTTGATGGTTTTTTGATAAATTCTTTGTTAAAAAATTGTTATGCAACAATTAATATTAATTTTATTATGCATGATATATGCAAACCAAATATATGCAACTGCTGCCAGTTTTGCGTATCGTTGCAAAGCTGCAAATGGTTCGGTTGGTTATTACGCTCATCCTTGCAATTATATGGCTAGTTTAAATACAGGGATTTTGCGTGGTCAACAGATAACAGAAGAGAAAGTGTTTTTATTAAAATCCTATAGCAGCAATCAAAAAAGAATATACGACATTAATTTACCAACACAAAAAAAACAATTGCCGGAAAAATCAGAAAACCTGGTCAAAAAATCAAGAAAAAAATTAACTTCTACACAATTAGCAAATAAACGTTGCAAAAATTCAATAGCAAAAATATCGACAATTCAAGAATTGTTGAAAAATAAACAAGATGATCAATTATCAAGCAAACTAAAAAGAGCTCTTGTTAGGTATAAAGCTATAAATAAGAAATATTGTGTGCAGGATATTTAACACCGATATTCACAAGCCCATTATAATTGATGAAAGTAATATTAGGAACTAAATAATTTATAGCTGCAAGCATTATTATTGCAGAACCTTCAAAAGACCTACTTTATTTTTAATAATTTTTTCATTACATTTATACATAATGTTACCTCTAATTTGGAAATAAAAATGAAAAATGGAAATAATACTTTTATGAATCGTCCTGGTAGGATTTTATTCACTTATGAAACCATAGTACAAAATGGTAATCAACAAGTTATAGATCAGAACATTGATTTGGCAAAATGCCAAAAACCTTCAGTAACAGAGTTTTTATTAAATAGAGATCTAGGTTTTATTGGAGAATGTACATCCCAACCTTTAACTCCACGTGGAGGTCATTTTGAAAATGATCAAGCCCAAGAAGGATACGATACATCTGTAAATAATTATAATGATATTATAGATAATTTGAAAAATTTAGAGATCCAATATACAGCTACCTCAAGCACTTATTGTACAGATGGAAAAGATAATTTCACTGATGGTCCCAAACGAATATTACCTAAAATATAAGAAATAGTGGCATTGTCACGAAAATATATAAAAATTAGCTTTACGAACGAACAGTTAATTTGCTAATTTAGGCCTCACCCAAACACTCTCAACTAATAAGTCATGCTTACTACAGCCCTCTCCAGCTAACGCTGGTAGAGGGCGGAAACATTATTAATATTAATAATGTTTCAATATATCTTAAAAAATGCTATATATTTTCATTAAATTTTTAATTGTTTTTATCATATTATGCAAAAACACAAATTATTAGAATGTGCAAAAATTTTAAAGTTATGAGGTCTTGGAATTTGGAAGTTTTAAATAATTTACTAAAAGTCCTGAAAAATATAGTAAAAAATATCTAATGATAACGATGGCTATGCCCTCTACCAGCGTTAGCTGGAGAGGGCTGTAGTAGGCATGACTTATTAGTTGAGAGTGTTTGGGTGAGGCCTAAATTAGCAAATTAACTGTTCGCTGGACAGCCTTATCTGCCTTGTTGTTTTGGCTTGTTTTTATCGGTATACCATGCTTTAATAATTTCTTAATTTGTAAGGCATGTCAATCTCTCTAAAAATAATATTATTGTTTAAGATTACATTCTTACTACAATATTGCTTTGGTGCAACTGCATATTTATGCAACAACGTGATAGGAAATCATTGAATGATAGATAACGATATAAAATTAATAAAAACCATCACAGAAGCTTTAGATAAATCAGTAGCTAATAGTAGACACATTAATGGCGGAAAAATTGCCAATTATATTCCCGAGTTAACAAATGTAGATACTAATTATTTAGGCGCTGCTATTTTATTATCTAGTGGAGAATTAATTACGTCTGGAGATAATGCAAACTACTTGTTTACTGTGCAAAGTGTTTCTAAATTAGTATTACTTATTGGTTTGATGGAAGAATTTGGTGCTAGTAAAGTTTTTTCTTGGATTAAAGTTGAACCATCAGAACAATCTTTTGCATCTATTAGGCACTTAGATCAATATGGTCCAGTACCATCTAATCCATTGATTAATGCAGGGGCTATATCATTAAGTAGTAGGATTCCAGGTAATCATGCCGAGCAAAAAGAGTGGGTACATAATTGGACCAAGAAATTATTTGGAGAAAAAATCATTTTTAACGATAGCGTTTTTAATTCTGAGTTGAAACATAGTGATCGTAATCGTTCATTAGCATATCTCATGAAAAGCACTGGAGTATTAGTTGGTGAAGTAGAAGAAGTATTAATACCATATATTATGTTATGTTCTTTTCAGTTAAATGTTAAACAAGCAGCATATTTGCCAATGATATTGGCAAATGGTGGATTAGCACCAGATGGTAAGCGGATTATTTCGGAAGATACTAGCAATCAAGTAGTAGCCATTATGGCGACCTGTGGTTTATATAATGAATCTGGTATGCATCTAGTTAAAACTGGGTTGCCAGCTAAAAGTGGTGTGTCTGGGTTAATTGTTGCAGTTGCAACAGGTAAAGCTGGGATCGCAGTGTCTAGTCCATATATCAATTCTAAGGGGACTAGTATTAGGGGACATGCAGTGTTATTGGAATTATCTAGAGTTTTAGATTGGCATTTTGCTGCACCAAATTTCAAATAACATATAAATCATTAATATTTAAATATTTATTTATAAATAAGTGATTTTATAAGTAAATTGTCAAGTAAACCGCTAGGTAAATCATCTAAAATTAACTTATGAATATATTTAAAGTTATAAACATAAGTGATGGTTTATGAGTGGACGTGCACCCAACCAAAAACTTCAAGAAGATGTTAGAAAACATATATTACAGTATTGCGAAGATATAAAGTCGCTGGCCAAATATACAGCGAATAGCAAGACAGAGGTTTTATCAGCAATAAAAAATATTGGAGATCTTCTCGAAGATAAAACGATAGATATACCAGTAACAGAAATAAAAAAACAATTAACAATAATAAGAGGTCCTGTAAATGTATATGATGATAAGGGAAGCTTAATTGGTATAGACGCAGAATTAATGAGATTATCTTCTCCAGCAGCATCTAATGCTCCTCCTACTAAACCTGCCGCAGCACCACTCAAAGTACCAAAAGAAGATACAGCAGCGTTGTTGCGTGCACAAATAACAGCATTAGAGGCACAGATTATAGAGTTAAAAGAAAATCAGCAAACATTATCTACTACTAATGCAGCACAAAAGAAGCAAATACAATCTCAACAGGATCAATTAAATGCACAACAACAAGATCTTCAAAAACTTAAGGCAGACAACAATCAATTAGGTCAATTAACTACTAAACAAGATGGAGAAATAAAAAGTTTAACTACCGATAAGGGAGTATTACAAAAAGAATTACTTGCAGCACAAAGACAAATTAAAGCATTAAAACAAGATGTTGATAGATTAGATTCAGAGAAAGATAAAGTGCTACAAGAAGGAGAAGTATTAAAAAAAGAACACGCAGAGTTACGTTCAGGAAAGCTTACAGCAGAAAAAGAATTAAAAACGCAAGGAGATGAGATTGCAAGATTAAGTGGTTTATTAGCTATAGCACAAGAAAAAATAGTGCTACTAGATAAAAATGCTGCAACAGAGTTAGAAAAGTTAACAGCAGCAAAAGCGCAAGTTGATCAGCTGTCTGGCGCAAATAAAGGTTTAGAGTCAAAAAACGGTGAATTAGAGGAGAAAATACAAGATTTAAATGAGCAGTTAAAAAATGGCGATCAGGCAAATCAGCAAGGGTTGGTAAAACGAGATAAGATGATTGAACAATTACAACAGCGGTTATCTGCTGCTGAAGGGCGAGAAAAATTATTAACAGTAGAGAATGGTGGATTAAAAAGAAAATCGATTGAAGATAAAGAGCAAGTGGAATTTCAGAAACTTGAACTAGAGAAACAACGGCTTGAAAATTTATCTTTGCAAAAACAATTAAAAGACCAACAAGCACAACATGCACAAGAATTAGCTGGGAAAGACGATAAAATTGTAGGGCTAGAAGCTAGTCTTACTGAGTTGCAGAAACAACAGCCAGATATAGCTAAATTACAGAAAGAACTGGAAGCCCTTACAAAAGAAAATGAAGAGTTATCATCATATAAAGTTGGTTCAACAGAAGGAATAAAAAATCTAAACGCACAGATAGGAGTCCTTGAAGAAGAAAAATCTCAATTTGGACAAGTAATTGGAGCATTGGAAGATAAAAATAAAACACAAGAAGAACGAATAAAAGAGTTGGAAAAACAATCTCTAGAACAACAAGCTCAAGTGGAACAACAAAATGCGGCATTAACGGCATCACAATTAGAAAATACAGATCTAAAGGATGGTAAGTCAACATTAGAAGAACAAAATGCAGGCCTTTTAAAGCAACTCAATGACATGAAAATAAAAATGGAGGCTATAGAGGCGGAGTATAAGTCTTACATGCAAATTGGCATGGCAAGGTTACCAGAAATTAAGAAATTAAATACTGAAAACTCTAAATTACAAAGTTTGTTAGATCAAAAAACCTCAGATTACTCTGTGGTGGTTGAAGATTTTAAAGAGCAATTAGCAGGCAAAGATAAATTAATCCAAGAATTACAAGATAAGTTAATGCCGTTAGAAAATAGCAAATCTACCCAAACTGATGAACCACTTGTTTCACCTCCAAACAATGTGCCCACTATGGAATTAACGCAGGGTAAGCCACCAACACCACAAGATGACAAAACCACAACTACCACAGGATTCTTGGATACATTAGGGTATAGTAGTCCTGCATCAAGTGTCGGATCATATGTGCATTATGGTGATGAAGAACAAAATATTAAAGCGCATTATCAAGTTGAGAATATAACTGGAAGCTCTAAAGAAATTAGTAAGCTATATGAGGCTGGTATAATGAAATTTGATGGCGATGATCCATCATCACCAAATAAAGCTCAAATTCATGGTGAAATGTCTCCAGCTGCAAAAAAAGGTGTAGTATTGCTTTTAGAAGGTGTATCAAAATCTAATCAAGATAACGAGCAAAATATTAATGTAACTATATCCCACTTTGAAGATAAGGATTTATTAGATATTTTAGAGCAGTTTCATTCCAACCTTAATGAAAAGCTCAAAGATCCTATAGGTTCAGATTTACAAAAAATACGTTGTGTAGAGATTAATTATAAAGGTGAAGATCCTAAGGTAAAAGAATTAATTGATGAACACAATAAGGTTGCAAAGGATACAATCAATGTTTCAACTATGTCTGCTGAAATTAAGCAAGCAGCACACGCTACACTAATGGAAAAAATACAATCTACAAAAGAAAGTCTAACAGTAGAACAGCCAAACGCACCAAAATCACAACAACATAAGCAAACGCTATAAATGCGCTTAAAAAAAGCGATCTGGTATATGAGAGAACATTAGAACAGTTACTTCTACCTATTAGCATAACCTAGTCACAAAATAAATTTTTATCCAATCATACTATTAAAAATATATATATTAGCCGATGAGATATAAAGACTTAATATCTATTATATAACAGTTGCATATGCAAGCGATAAAACTATGATATCACTTAAAAATTTTATTAATTTAAAAATTAATTTAATAATAAATTTAACAACAACTTTATTTAACAATTTAAAAAACAAATTGTTAAATTTAATAATTTTATTAAAACCAATAAATTTTTCAGATTTGTTGCAAGACAATAAATCAATGAAAATTATTGGTGCTGTATTTGTAATTATTTTTTTATTTACCCATGTTGGAACATATTTATTAAACTTTAAATTTCATTCAACACAAAATTTTGTAGTGGCAGTTGATAAAGTTATTAAAAAACATGTTAAAGTTAAAATCCAAGCATCTGGGAAGATACAACCGCAAACTGCGATTATTGTTAAACCGCAAATAGATGGCGTTATTTTAAATGCAGCCTTCACAGAAGGACAGATAGTTCAAAAAGGACAATTATTGTTTGAAATAGATCCTTCTCAACTACAAGCTTTACATAACCAAGCAACGGCTAACTTAGCTAGAAATCAGGCAGAACTACAAAATAGTCAATTACAATTGCAAAAATACGGAAAACTACGTAGAAATAATTTTGTATCTGAGCAAGAATATCAACAAGTTATAGCAAATTTTAAAATGTCGGAAGCATCAGTTCAAGCCTCTGTTGCAGCAGTAGAATCTGCTAAAGTACAATTAGATTTTACTAAAATTTATTCGCCAATTACTGGAGTTACGGGACAAATTTTAGTAAATCCTGGTAATGCAATTAAGGCAGCTACTGGAGTCGGACTAGTTAATATTAATCAAACTAATCCGGTAAATGTATTATTTACCATACCAGAAGAATATTTGCCAGAATTGATTAGAAATATTAATAATTTAGAGGATTTAACAGTTCATTTGTCTGGATTTTCTAATGTTGGTAAATTGATTTTTATCGACAATCAAGTAGACAACTTAAATGGAACAATTGCTTTAAAAGCAGAATTTTGTAATTGTGATTTAGCGCTTTGGCCAGGACAGTTTGTTAATATATCTTTAGTAATTAAAAATTTAACCAACGCCTTGATAGTCCCTAGCCGAGCAATACAAATATGTCAACAAGGTGCTTATGTGTATGTGGCTGAAAAAATAAAAACCCGCAAAAAAAGCTATGTTGCAAAAGCTAAAAAAACTTTAGTAAAAATAGGGAATGTTATAGATGGTGAAACAGTAGTTATAAGTGGTTTGCAAGATGGACAAATAGTGATTACCGAAGGACAAGCCCATTTAATAGATAACACCATAGTTGAAGTATATGCAAATCAGTAAAATTTTTATTGAACGACCAGTAATGACAACTTTATTAATGTTGGCGTTATTATTGTTTGGAATTTACGGTTATTATTTATTACCTGTAAGTCAATTGCCGGACGTTGATTTTCCAACAATTGTAGTAAATGCAGTATTACCAGGAGCAAGCCCAGAAACCATGGCAAATTCTGTTGCAACTCCTTTAGAAAAACGGTTCTCTACTATTGCTGGTATTGATTCTATAACTTCTAGTAGTTCTTTAGGTAGTACTCAAATAATTTTACAATTTTCTTTGAATAGAAAAATTGATGGAGCAGCACTTGATGTGCAATCAGCAATTGCAGCAAGTGCTGCAGAATTGCCAAGTAATATGCTACATCCACCTGTTTACGTAAAAATCAATCCAGCAGAAGCACCAGTACTTTATTTGGCCATGTATTCAGATACCGAACCGTTATCTGTTGTTGATGATTATGCCGAAAAATTACTTGGACAACGCTTGTCTATGGTTAATGGGGTAGCCCAAGTTGGTATTTATGGCTCTCAAAAATATGCAACTCGGGTACAATTAAATCCAGAAAAATTATCTGGTTATAAAATATCTATCTTAGAAGTAAAAGAAGCATTAATTAGAGGTAATGTGAATTTACCAATTGGATCAATAAGTGAAAAAAACCAAGAATTACCAATTAAAGTTAATGGACAACTTAACAATGCAGTAGAATATAAAAATTTAATAGTAGCTTTCCGAAATGGTTTTCCTATTAGATTACAACAAATAGGTAGGGCAATAGACAGTGTAGAAAACACAAAAGTAGCCAGTTGGTTTAACGAACAACGTAGTATTATTTTGGCAATACAACGTCAACCTGGTACTAATACTTTAGAAGTCGTTAATAATATATATAATCAATTAAAAATTTTAAAAAAGCAACTACCAGCTACTATTAATTTAGTTACTATGTATGATCGTTCTCCTACCATTAAACTGGCGGTCCAGGATGTACAGCGCACTTTAATAATTGCGGCTTTTTTAGTTGTTGGGGTGATTTTTGTGTTTTTGCGTAACACAATTGCAGCTTTAATTATTAGTATCGCTCTTCCTTTATCTATTGTTGCTTCATTTGCGTTCATGGATTTGTTAGGTTTTAGCTTAAACATTATATCTTTGTTGGCGTTAACTTTAGTTGTTGGTTTTGTTGTGGACGATGCAATTGTGGTGTTAGAAAATATTATGCGTAATTTAGAGAAAGGCAAAAAACCACTGGAAGCAGCATTAGATGGGGTGAAGGAAATAGCATTTACTGTTGTATCTATTACTTTGTCGTTGATAGTGGTTTTTATACCTATTTTATTTATGGAAGGGATTATAGGTAGATTGTTCCATGAGTTTGCAGTAACTACCGTTATTACAATTTTGTTATCAGGAATTATTTCTTTAACTTTAACTCCAATGTTAGCTAGTAGATTTTTGCGGATTAATAGCAATTTAAATACAATAGGTATTTTTCAGTTAAGCGAAAAGTTATACAAAGCTACTTTTGATTTTTATCAACGTAGCTTATTGTGGAGTTTGGATCATAAAAAAACCATATTTCATATATTTTTATTGACAATTTTATGTAGCATGGTTTTATTTAAAGTTATTCCGAAAGGATTTATCCCAGATCAAGATGTTGGTAATTTTATAGTGTTTACCGAAGCGGATGCGGATATTGGTTTTGAGTTGATGATTAAAAGACAAAAGCAAGTGGCAGATATTATTAAAAATCATCCTGATGTCGAGAGTCTAGTATATAACGTTGGAGCTGGTGGTATATCTCAAACTTTAAATTCAGGGTTTATTATTGTTAGATTAAAACCATACGATAAACGCCGACATGATGCTAAAAAAATTATTAACCAATTACGTGACAAGGTTAACAAAGTTCCAGGGATGAAAGTTTTTTTACAAAATATTCCGGTAATTCCTGTTGGGGGTAAGATGACAAAAGGAGCATACCAATATATTGTGTTAGATCCTAATGTAAAAGAATTACAGCATGCGGTCGATTTGTTACAACGAAAATTAGAGATTTTGCCAGAATTGCAAGATGTTAATAATGATTTGCAAATGGTTACCCCTCAAGTTGAGTTGAATATAGACAGGGAAAAAGCAGCATTTTTAGGTGTTTCTATGGATAACATAGAAAATACTTTATATGCAGCATTAGGTGCGTTACAAATTTCTACTATTTATTCTGAATCTGATACTTATAAAGTGATTTTAGAAATATTGCCACAATTTAATAATCAAAATCTATTAACTAAATTAGAAGTAAGATCAAATAATGGTAGCTTGGTACCACTTGGTGCTATAGCTACAATTTCGGTTGGTAATGAATTATCAACTATTAATCATCAAGGACAAATTCCAGCAGCTACCATATCTTTCAATTTGAAGTCTGGAGTATCTTTAAGCAATGCATTGACCGCCATTGAAAAGACAACTAAAAAATTGCATTTACCAAACGGATTAACTATGCAATTTTCTGGTATTGCTGAAACTTTCAAGTCATCTTTAAATAGTTTGGCAGTATTATTGTTAATAGTAATTTTAGTAGTTTATATATTGTTAGGTATGTTGTATGAAAGCTTCATTCATCCATTAACAGTATTATCAGGATTGCCTGCTGCGGCTTTTGGGGCATTGTTTACATTGTTTATTTTTAATATTGATTTAGATTTGTATGGATTTATTGGATTAATAATTTTAGTTGGGATCGTTAAGAAAAATGCTATTATGATGATTGATTTTGCGTTGTCTAATCAGCGTAACGACCATTTAAAACCACGAGAAGCTATTTACAATGCATGTTTAACACGGTTTAGACCAATTATGATGACGACAATGTCAGCAATTTTAGGTTCTTTACCAATAGCATTAGGAATTGGTTCGGTATCAATAGAAACTCAGCGTTCTTTGGGGGTGGCAGTAGTTGGTGGGTTAATTTTTTCGCAAGTTTTAACTTTGTATATTACTCCGGTTATTTACTTATATTTATCTAAAAAGTCGTGATTAGTAGAGTCGTTCAGCGAACAGCGGGGGTAACTAACCATCAAAGCCTCACCCCTTTAAGTTCAATTATAATTCACGCTTACCAGGTCCCTCTCCAACAAAAATTGTTGGAGAGGGTGGGCACCTTGATACATATTCTATGCTTTTTGCTATATTTTCCAATAGATTATATAAATCGTTTAAAACTTCCAAATTTCAAAATCTTAGTACCTTAAAATAATGAAAACCAAATTATCTGTAATAGCATTTTTGCTAATATTATTATGCTAATGTGAGCATATGGTGCCCACCCTCTCCAACAATTTTTGTTGGAGAGGGACCTGGTAAGCGTGAATGATAATTGAACTTAAAGGGGTGAGGCTTTGATGGTTATTTACTCCACTGTTCTCTGGATAGAGCCTTTAACACAAGGCCTCAGCAACTAAATGAGCAATTTTTTCGCTAGCTCCGACTTGATTATATAAATAGTTTTTAGCGTTTTGTCCTATTGTTGTTCTTAAATTTTCATCCATTAACCATTGCATAATTATCAATGCTAATTCTTGAGAATTTTTTATAACAACTAATCCATTTGCAAGTCTCATTCTAAATGCTATTTGTTTGCAATTTTCGGTATACGGTCCTGTTGCTATTGGAATAGCAAGCGATGCTGGCTCTAACACATTATGGCAGCCAATAGGCACTAAGCTACCGCCTACAAATGCTGCTTGGCTAATTGTATATAATAAATTTAATTCACCAATAGAGTCTATTAAATATATTTGTTCCTGCATATTTGGATCTAGTAATGTTTGTTGATTACTGCGTAATTTAAAGGTGAAGTTTAAAGAAGTTAAATTTTTTATAATTGCCGAAGATCTTTCTGGGTGTCGCGGAACTAAAATTAATAAAGCATTTGGGATGTTTTTTAAGATAATTCTATGTGCTTCTAAAATTGAATCTTCTTCTCCGTGGTGGGTGCTAGCTGCGATCCAAATTGGTCTTTGTGTTCCTGGATCGATACTGTTCGCACCAACTTTAGTTGAAGCTATAGGGGTGTTTGGGCAGCTGTTTTGCCAAGCAAGATCAAATTTGCTATTACCAGTAACCATGACGTTTTTTGTGGAACTTGGATCTGTCAGTTTTTTAAACTTATAAGCATCAAATTTAGTTTGAGCACAAATAAACATTATTTTTGTTAACCAAGATCTTATCAATGGTTTAATTAATGCATATCTATAAAATGATTTGTTAGATACTTGGGCATTGGCAACTATTATAGGTATATTATTTTTATGGCAATTTAATATTATATTTGGCCATATTTCTTTTTCTATAATTATTAATAATTTTGGATTTATTTTAGTTAAAAAATTCTTTATGGCAAAATTAGCATCCAAAGGAAAATATACATGAAATACTGTATCAGATAATTTTTTTTTAATAATGTCAGATCCGGCTGGAGTTGTGCACGTGAGTATAATAGAGACATTAGGTAATTTTTCTTGAATTTTTTTAATTATGGGGATTGCAGCTATTATTTCTCCAACAGACACGGCATGTACCCAAATATTATTTGTATTTTTGGGTGGTGCAATAAAAATCCCTAATCGTTCCTGCAAACGAAATCTATATGCTTTTGATCGTAGGCTTTTGATTAATAATCTTAAAAATACAAATGGTAATAATAAGATAAAAAATAAGTTATAAATCTTGCTGGTTATATTGATAAACATTTAACTAATATATTTTGTTTATATTTAGTTATCAACAAATGGTTTGTTATTATGTTTGAAAGAGTAGACTTCCTCTAAGGTTGATAGTAAGGAGTTATCTAATAATAACATCTTATGTTCATGTATTAGCTTATTACTATTGTTGAGGATATTATCTGTTTGCGCCGTAAATAATAATTTTTTAGCATTTAATACATTAAGTAAATAGGATTGGTTATAATCAAATAAAATTAAATACGAATTTAGGGATTGATCAGCCGAAAGTATTTGTTCTTCTATAGATTTTTTTTTATCTAAAGTGTTATTTATAGTTAATAAAGTTTCGTGGATATCTTGTTTTATATTCCTAGTAGCAGCTTCTAGTTGATAATCTAGCCCAATTTTCTCGGCAGTTTTTGCTTGTATTTCTAAATAGTCTTGTCCACCTCTAAATAAGTTGAAATTGGCACTTATCCCAACCTTAGTATTACCGCTTTTTCCTCGTAAACCGGTAGTATTTGCTGATTGGCTTTTAGAAACAATCATGTCTAAGGATGGCATTAACGTACTAGAAGCTCCTCTTAACTCATGCTCTAGAGTTTTAATTTTTGCTTGGGCTTCTTTAATAGAAGGATTTTGTTGTAATGCTAATTCTATTGTGGATTGTGGATCAGGATTAATGTACTTAGATATTGAACGTAATGGTGATAAATTTTTTGGAACTAAATTTATAGAATTTCTAAATTTGGATACTGCTGAATCATAATCTTTTTGTGATTGTAATGTTGTGCCTTTAGCGTTTTGTAAATTATTTTTAACTAATAAGAAATCAGCTTTGTCTGTCGCACCGCTTTCAAATAATTTTTCTAAATTATCAAGTGCTTTTTGAAAAAATTTTTCATTGTCTAGCGCAATGGTTAATATTTTTTCTTGTTGTAAAACTGTAATGTAAGAGATAATTACTTCAAGTACTTGGGTGTTAATATTAAAAAGAGCATTTTCTTTTGTTGAAGTATAACGCCACATTGCAGCTCTATTAGCATTAAAATCTTTAAATCCAGAAAATAGATTTTGCTTTAAATTAAAATCATTGGAATGTGCAGTAAGGTAAATTGGTGTTGGATAGCTGCTGGGAGCATTATTAGTTCTTTCATGATTTTCAATTCTTCCGTAGCTTATTTCTGGTAAAAATGTACCAAAGGATTGATGGTAGCGATACTGAAATACATCTACAGATTTTTCGTTAGCCATAATTGTTGGATGAGTTTCTAATACATAATTTACAACTTCTATTAAAGTCATGCTAATAGCTGACTGATGGAACAACAAAGTTGCCAATAATAGAAAAATACTTTTATTGTTTAGTCCAGTACAATTAAACATAATTTATATTTTTTATTGTTATTTGCCTTAATTATAGGCGGAAATAGATAGCATGTAAACTAACAAACATATGATAAAATTAAAAGAAAGTAAAATCAGGCCGTTTATTAAGTGGCCTGGTAGTAAATATAGGTTTCTAAACTTTATATTAGCTAAATTACCTATTGGTAAGGTATTAATCGAGCCATTTGTGGGTTCTGGTGCGATTTTTTTAAATACCAATTACGAAAGTTATATTTTAAGTGATGCAAATTCAGATTTAATTAATTTATATAAGACATTACAGCAATATGGTGATGAGTTTATCAATTTTTGTAACAAATTTTTTATTAGTAAAAATAATACTGCTATTCAATATTATAAAATTCGCGATCAATTTAATAATATGGAGCAAGATCAAGATCTAATAACAAGAGCTGCTTTATTTTTGTATCTAAATAGACATGGATATAATGGTCTATGTAGATTTAACAAAAATAATAAATTTAATGTACCATTTGGCAGCCATAAGCAGCTTAATTTTCCAGCAGAATCTATGAGATTGTTTTGTTTAAAGGCTCAAAGAGCCCAGTTCTTTTTGAGGGATTTTAAAGAATCATTAACTAAAGTCAAAGTGCGTAACTCGGTTGTATATTGTGATCCACCATATGTACCACTTAGCACAACTGCGAATTTTATTAGCTATCAAGCTGGTGGTTTTGACGCAAGTAATCAGCAAATTTTAGCGGATTTAGCAATTAAATTGTCAAAAAAAGGTGTACCGGTGCTAATTTCTAACCATTTTACTGTATTTACCAAGAAAATTTACAGTAAAGCTACAGAATTGACTACCTTTCAGGCTAGAAGAATGATAAGTTGTCATGCTGCAACTAGAAATTATGTGACAGAGCTGTTAGCTTTATATACAGAACGCACTTGAGTTTTTAGTGTTCAAAAAAATAATTCGCGAACTCGCACCGCTGCGCGGTGCTCAAACAGCTCTCATTATTTTTTTGAACACTAAAAACTCATTAGTAACAAATCAAATATATTTATATTTGGGGGATTTTATTTATGTTTGAAAATTTATCAGAAAACTTTAAAAGTGCGTGGAGCAAATTAACTGGTAAAAATAAAATATCAGAGTCTGATTTAAACGAAGTATTACAGCAAGTTAAAAAATCTTTATTGGATGCGGATGTTGCATTAACGGCTATTAACCACTTTATTAGTGCGATCCGTACTAGTGTTTTACATAAATTAATTGATCCGCATTTAACTGCAGAACAATTTTTAATCAAATTAGTACAACAAGAATTAATTAATTTGATGGGCGAGCACTCGGCCATCAATTTAAAAACTAATCGACCTGCTGTAATTTTGGTAGTTGGTTTGCAAGGTAGTGGTAAAACTACAACTTGTGCCAAACTTGCTAAGTATTTACAAGAAAAACATCAAAAAAGTGTTATGTTAGCAAGTTGTGATATATATCGGCCAGCGGCTATTTTGCAATTAGAGCAAGTGACGAATCAAGTTGGTGCTAGTTTTTTTAAATCTAATGCTCAAGATACTGTACAAAAAATTGCAGAATCAGCATTGGATGCAGCTAAACGGCAATTTAAAGATGTATTGATTATAGATACCGCAGGTAGATTACATATAGATCCAGCTATGATGCAGGAAGCAAAACTGTTACACGATACGTTGCAACCAATAGAGACATTGTTTGTAGTGGATGGTATGACTGGTCAAGATGCAGCTAACACTGCTAAGCAATTTAATGACAGCTTGCCACTTACTGGAATTATTTTAACCAAATTAGATGGTGATACTAGAGGTGGAGCCGCATTATCTGTTCGGCATGTTACCGGGAAGCCGATCAAGTTTTATACAACTGGCGAAAAATTAGATGCAATAGACGTGTTTTATGCAGATCGAATAGCCTCACGTATTTTAGGTATGGGAGATGTTTTATCTTTGATTGAAGAAATCGAAGCAAAGATAGATCGAACCGAAGCTGAAAAAATTGCTAAAAAAGTTATAAAAGGACAATTTAATTTTACTATTTTACGTGATCAACTTTTACAAATGAAAAATATGGGCGGTATTGGGAGTTTAATAGATAAAATGCCAGGGTTTGCTGCAATGTCTAGTACCATAAAAGCTAAAGTTAGTGATGAACACATTAAAACTATGATTGCTATTATTGATTCTATGACCAAAAAAGAAAGGATTTATCCGGCATTACTTAATGTTAGTTCTAGAAAAAATAGAATTTGCAAAGGATCTGGGACTCATGTTCAGGATTTAAATAAATTGGTTAAACATTATCAGCAAATGGAAAAAATGACTAAAAAATTATCTAATAAAGGCAATATGTTAAAAATGATGCAATCTATGACCGATAAATTACCGCCTGGATTTATGGGAATGTAGATTAATATATAACGGTAATGTATATAATTTTCACTATAATGGGTAGTGTGGTAACCAAAATCGGTATAAATTGGTTGCCATGGTGCCAATTTTCAATAAAAGATCAAACTCCTCTCAAGCCTGCTCAAGAAAAAAGTAACGTTTTCATGATAGAATTAATCTCAAATCCTGATGCAGCAATAGGCATAGAAGAATCAGATAAAATTATCATAAATATACCCATTGCATTGGTTACTGATGTTTCTTCTGTGATGGCGGTGGGGTATCGTTAGTATAAGGCTGGCTCATTCGTCGTGGGCGATGCTGAAGTTTATATCTATCTAAATATTCTTTGGTTTTAGCTTTTTTTTCAAGATATTCAGTAGTGTCTTTAGGTTTGCCATCCAAAGTTCCAGGTGTACAAGCAACTAAATATAACATCAACAATATTAATAAATATTTGATTTTCATACTATTAACTCCCAGCTATGATTAAATTATCTATTAAAATATATTATATGTTCAAAGATTTCTAATTTTTTTTCATCACTAAAAAACTCATTCTAAATTCTTTAGATAAAAAGCCAGATAGTGATTTGATTGGTAATTTTCTAAATATTTTGCTAAATTTACCAGGAGCATTGTTAATATAAAAAACCATTGGCCAAGAGTAGTTCCCAAAAACTTTTATAGCTAAATTATTATAATATTTAGTATTTTTATAAAGTAGATTTGTTTTACAAAATTGTATGTTTTGCTCAGATACTTGTTTCCATGATTGCCCTTTTTGAAATTGGTTTCGGATTCCTATCATAGCCCACAACATTAACCACCATTTAGGACAATGCGGCCAAAACCAATTTACAAGAGGTACATAAATATGTGGTTCACTTGGTAGGTACCATTTTCCTGGAAACATATGCATAGCATATCCACCTGGTTTTAATATGCGGTGAATTTCGTGAAAACACTCTTGAGTATTTTGAGCATGCTCTAACACAGAAGTAGAAATAACTATGTCAAAATAATTACTGTCAAATTGTAATTGATATGGATTAAGTTGAATTTTTTTAAGGCGATCATTAATTGTTAAATTTTCTTGGTTAATATAAAGATCTGTGCCGTATGCATCATACCCATATTGTTGCAAATCTTCTATTAATTGCCCAGCACCACACCCAAAATCAAGTAATTTTATAGAGGTGTTAAAATTAGCAATTTCCAAAATGGCTTTGTTAAAAAATGTTGCTATGTTTGCAAGATGGTTATGTGTATTTGGCATGTCAACTCCCAGCTACAGTTAAATTATCTATTAAAATAGATCCTGTAATAATATTATTTTGATAATCAAAATCTGAACCAACTGCCAAAATATTTTTAAACATATCATTTAAATTTCCAGCAATAGTAATTTCTTCGACTGGATGCATTATTTTGCCATTTTCTACCCAAAAACCAAAAGCACCTTTGGAGTAATCGCCAGTTACTAAATTAACTCCATGGCCAATTGTTTCTGTAACTATTAATCCAGTATTCATTTGTTTAATTAAGTTAGAGCAACCAGCCCATCTATCAGTTGTTGATTTTACAGCTTGTATAGAATGGTTAGATTTTTGAATAACGCTCTGATCAGTATCAGTGCTTTGTATAAATAAATTATGTATGCCACCCGCATGTCCGGTTGGTGCCATTTGTAGTTTTTTTGCAAAATAATTACTTAACAAATAAGTATTCAATACTCCATTAGTAATTATTGATTGTTTTTTGGTTGCAATGCCATCATCATCAAAAGATGCACTGGCTAAGCCGCGCTTAACAAATGGATCATCTATTATATTAATAAATTCTGGAAATATTTTATTGTTTAGTTTATCTAATAAAAATGATGATTTATTGCAAATGTTACTTCCAGCAATTGCAGCAATTAGATTAGCTAATAATCCAGAAGCAACTTTTGGAGTAAAGAGTACCCGAGTTTTACAGGTTGGAATTGGTTTTGCTCCTAACCGATCTACAGTTTGTAGAGCGGCTTGTCTGCCTAAATCTTCTGGTGAAATTAAATCTTGTAAACATCTAGCAACAGTAAAATCACCATCACGCTGCATATTGCCATATTGTTCCGCAATAGTAGCACAAGATAAGCTATAGCTAGTAGTTGGGTATGCTCCAATAAAATCGTGACTATTACCAATTGCTATAAAACTAGAGTTATAAGTAAACATGGCTCCATCAGAATTTTTTATAGCTGGATGATAATTAAGAGCTACGAGTTCACAATTTTTTGCAAGATTAATTCCATAGTTGGCATCTATGTTTTCTGGATGATTTAAATCTAAATCTATAATGTTTTTAGTGATTAAACTTGGATCCGGAAGCCCAGCATATGGATCAGAGTTAGTAAATTTAGCAATAGAAATTGCTTTGGTTACTGCGTTTTCTAAAGATTGTTCATCTAATTCGGTAGTAGCAACAGTCCCCTTATTTTGAGCTGCATATACAGTAATATAAATTTTTTTATTATTATTAAATTCTACAGTGTCTACATTTTGCATTCTAACATTTACTGATAATCCTATATTAATATTAGCTGCCACTTCACAATTAACGTGGTTTTTTTTAGAGAACAGCAAAATTTTTTTAATAGCTGTAGTTAATTGTTCTAAATATTTATGATTTAACATTTTGTTCCACCAACAGTTAATTCGTTAATTAAAAGTGTTGGCTGGCCAACGCCGACTGGAACGGATTGTCCATCTTTACCACATGTACCAATGCCAGGATCTAATTGTAAATCATTACCAACCATTACAACTTTTTGTAGTACTTCTGGTCCATTACCAATGATAGTTGCACCTTTTATAGGGGTTGTAATTTTGCCATTTTCAATTAAATAAGCTTCGTTAGCTTCAAATACAAATTTACCTGAGGTAACGTCTACTTGACCACCAGCAAAATTAACAGCATAAATTCCTTTAGAGACGCTTTTTATAATATCTTCTGGATGGCTAGTGCCAGGCAACATATAGGTGTTAGTCATACGAGGAATTGGTAGGTAAGCGTATGATTGTCTTCGGCTATTGCCAGTAGATTTTTGGTTCATAAGTTTAGCATTTAATTTATCTTGTAAATAATTTTCCAATATGCCATGGTTTATAAGAACTGTGTTTTGAGTAGGTGTTCCTTCGTCATCGATGTTTAGTGAGCCACGCATAGATCTTAGGCAACCATCATCAACTATGGTGCATAAATTACTAGCTATTTGTTGACCGAGTTTTCCAGCAAAAACAGAAGAGCCTTTTCTAATAGCATCTCCTTCTAAGCCATGTCCAATTGCTTCATGTAATAATATCCCAGGCCAACCTGGTCCTAAAACAACAGGCATATTGCCAGCTGGTGCGGCTGTTGCATCTAAATTAGTTAGAGCTAAGTGTACAGCTCGTTTTACATATTTATGTGCTAACTCCCAATTATTTTTAGTAAATATTTCGTAACTTGTAAATCGTCCACCGCCACCAGCTGTTCCTTGTTCTATACGATTGTTTGTTTTGGCTATAACATTAATATTTAATCTAATTAATGGTCTAAGATCTGCAGTATATATTCCATCGCTAGATGCTATTAAAATAATTTCGTGGCTGGCAGCTAAGGATGCTGTAACTTGAGATATTCTAGGATCTAGTCCTCTTGCAAATTCATTTATTGTTTGTAACAGAGTAACTTTTTCTTGATCCGAAATAGATCCTAAAGGATTTTGTTCTAAATATAGATGGTGTTTAGAGATAGTTGAGTTTTTATGAAAAGGTTTTATCCCTACAACTTTATCTATGTCGCTTGACGTTGCAATGCTTCTGGCAGCCTTGGATGCTTCTTCAATCGAAGACTGGATAATATCTTCGGAGAACGCAAGTCCGCTCTTATCACCACTAACAGCGCGAATACCTACTCCTTTCGTGGTTCCATAGCTACCAGATTTAACTATATTATCTTCTAAGTACCAGCTTTCTGAACTTATAGCTTGAAAATATAAGTCAGCATAATCTATAGATTTAATTAGCAAACTAGATAGTATCTTGGCTAAATGAGTCTTGTCTAATTTAGCTTGGGTTAAGAAAATTTTTTCAGCTAAAGCTATTTGTTTTTGTGACATTGGTAATAGTGTAATGATATTTTGCTGTGTTACAATCGGTCTATGAAAAAATATCTTATTACTAGTGCACTGCCCTATATAAATGGCATTAAACATCTTGGCAATTTGGTTGGCTCGATGTTGCCGGCAGATGTGTATGCACGATATTTAAGGCAACGTCAAGAGCGGGTTTTATTTATCTGTGGTACAGATGATCATGGTGCACCAGCTGAGATTGCGGCACTAGATGCAGGGCAACCAGTTGCTGTTTATTGCCAAAAGATGTATCAAATGCAAAAAGAGATCTATATGAGATTTAACTTATCATTTGATTATTTTGGTCAAACTTCTACTGAGTCGAATAAAACATTAACCCAACAGATGTTTAACGATTTAGAGAGAAATGGTTATATTTTGGAAAAAACGATTGAGCAGTTTTATTCGATTACCGATAAAAGGTTTCTTCCAGATCGATATATAATTGGCACTTGTCCCAAATGTAATTACGAAAAAGCTCGCGGTGATCAATGTGATGGATGTGGTGCATTGCTTGATCCATTAAATTTAAAAAATCCTTCTTCTAGTTTAAGTCCTTCTGATAAGTTGGAGCTACGTTCAACAAAGCATTTATTTCTAGATTTACCAAAATTACAATCTAAAGTTGAAGAGTGGTCCAGGCGGCTAGAAAATCCCTCAAAATTGGTTGCTGGGATAATTCGCAAATGGCTAGAAGAGGGGTTAGAGGCACGATGTATTTCTCGAGATTTAGATTGGGGCATTCCTATACCTAAGCTAGGGTATGAAGGCAAAGTTTTTTATGTTTGGTTTGATGCTCCAAATGGATATATTAGCATTACAATGGATTGGGCAAAACAGAAAAATTCTCCAGATGCTTGGAAAGAATGGTGGGAAGATCAGGAAAATGTTTACTATACGCAATTTATGGCTAAAGATAATGTGCCATTTCATGCAGTAATGTGGCCAGCGATTTTATTAGGAGCAGGTAGGCCATTGACTATGGTAGAGCATATTAAAGGATTCAATTGGTTGAATTATGATGGTGGTAAATTTTCAACAAGCCAAAACCGTGGTGTATTTACTGATCAGGCGTTAGAGTTGTTCCCAGTGGATTATTGGCGTTATTATTTAATGGCTACTGTTCCTGAATCTAATGACTCAAGTTTTAGTTTTGAAAGTTTTGCTAGGGTAATAAATAATGATTTAGCTAATAGCTTAGGTAATTTTATATCCCGTGTTTTAACTCTGATAACCAAATATTTTAATGGAGTTGTTCCTGAGCATACGATTAAAACAGTTAGTGCAGATGTGTTAAAAAAAGCACAAATATTATGTAATAATCTTGATCAAGCTCATGCCGAATTAAAGTATCGTGAAGTTGTTAATAATATGCGTGCACTTTGGTCGCTTGGTAATGAGTATTTAACACATATGCAGCCATGGATAACTATAAAACAAGATAAAGCACAAGCTGGTTATGTTTTGAGTGATTGTTTACATTTAATTCGTATTTTTGCTATAACTTCATGGCCAATAATTCCAGAGACAGCGGATAAGATTTTATCGTTGGTCTTAAAAGATAAACTAATAGACAAAATACCTTTAGCTAATGCTGTGGATTTTATTTGCTTACCAATTGGTGCGCCAGTTGGGGAAAAAATAAATTTGTTCCCAAAAATAGAAGAAGTTACGGTAGATGAATTAGTTAAAAGATTTAGTGGGGTATGATATGGTTGATATGGATACGGTATCAGAAATCAGTATCGAAGATTTTGCAAAAATAGATTTAAGGATTGCAAAAATTATTAATGCGGAAGATGTAACAGAAGCTGAAAAATTATTAAAGTTAACATTAGATGTTGGTGATTTAGGAACTAGGCAAGTTTTTGCTGGTATAAAGTCCGCATATAAACCAGCTGATTTAATTGGAAAATGTACAGTAATAGTTGCGAATTTAAAAGAACGTAAAATGCGTTTTGGAGTATCGCAAGGAATGGTTTTGGCAGCTAGTGGTAATAACAATGATGGTAAATTATGGATTTTAGAGCCACATGATGGTGCTGAGCCTGGAATGCGAGTTAAATAATAAATAGTTTTATTACGGTAGTTTATGTTATCTGCAATCATTAAAGAACAAGCCTGTATTGGATGTGGCATATGCTTAGATGCTTGTCCATTTGATGCAATTATTGGTGCTGTTGGACATATGCATACTGTATTAGTAAACGAATGTATAGGATGTAAATTATGTTTAGATCCTTGTCCTGTTGATTGTATCGATATTGTACCAATAGATTTAGAGCAACCTCAATCTATCATCGATAAAAAACAAATCATCTCTAAAGCACGCGAGAGGCGTATTTCTAAATTAGCACGCATAAAATCCGAAAATGTTGCAAAATTATCTGAACAAAATATGGTGAAAAATGATATTCAAGAAATTTTGTTAACTAAAAATAATGTAAAAATAGTTGATAGATCATAAAATATCTGGAGTTATTGCTGACAGGGCTTATGATAGTAATCGATTATATCTCTACTCTAAAGGCTTGTACCTGTTTTCCTGTTTGGAGTAGGTAAAAATTTGCCCTGTTTTAATATCAAAAAACCATAAATGGATAGTTAGTTTTGTATTGAGAACCCTGTCTTTAATCCAGGGAAAAGTCATACAGTTATGCTGCGATTGCTGTAAAGCTAATTTTGCATAGCTATCCGCAGCGTGCTGGTTAACATGATGTAGCTCATGGTCATGTTTTTTAATTATAGAAACCCAATTATTGATAAAATCATTTTCTTTATTGTTGGTTGGTTTTAATAATGCTTCTATTCCTCCGCATTGACTGTGTCCTAATAAAATTAAATGTTTAATGTTTAAATAGCATATGCCAAATTCTAATGCGGCACTGGTGCCGTGGTAAGAACTATCTTTTTCATATGGAGGTACAATATTGGCCACATTACGAACTACAAATAAATCTCCAGGATCACACTGTAAGATTAATGCTGGATCGACTCTAGAATCGCAACAAGCAATGACCATAACTTCAGGTTTTTGACCATGGTAAGAAAGAGGTTGCATAATGGATTGATCATCAAGCACATATTTTTTTCTAAATAGTTGGTATCCTTTTAAAATTTTTTTAAAAATTTTTTCCATCAATTAGACCTTGTCACTGTAGTTGAACTTGGTTTTGTATGGCATAAAACTAATTCCTCTTACGCACCAACGCGCCTACTTTAGTCCATCAAGCTGTAGTTATTCTTAGTTTTTGTTGGGATTGTTCACGTTTATATGATATTTCTTCTGTTTTCAATGTGGCTGTCATTGCTTCTAATTTAGATATGATCTCTTTAATTCCACTAGAACGGGTTTTATCTCGCAATTCATGCATTAACCCATTAAGTTGGCCAATTAAAAAATTTCTTTCTACAGATGGATTTAATGTGTTTTTATTTTGTCTTTTTTCTGCCAGTACGGCAATATTATTCATTAATTCATTTAATATAAATTCGCCATGATTCATAATAAAAGTTATTGGGGCTCTTAGGACAGGCTCGCTAGCTAAAAAACTGTCAAATTTAACCTTTAACAATATATTTTCCAGTAATAGTAATACTTTAGTTATATTAGAGGTTGCTTCATTTTTTTCTAATATCACGGCAAATGACATAGATTTTAATTGTTCTGGTTCTAGAGTATACGATATTAATTTAGCGAAAATATTTAACCTAGCATCATATGAACTTGGGGCGGCATTGTACTGTAGCCTTATTAAAGTAATTGAATCTATTTCTGTTTTGATTTTTTCTTGTATAATTTTTAATGTTGGTTCTAGGGTGGAAACTGAAGATGCCGAATAATTAGTTTTTATTTCCATGCGTAATAATTCTAAAAATTTTTGTGCAGAAGTAACTTTTTGTTTCTTTAATTCTTCTTTTTGGCCAAACAACCAACATAAACTAGCTGTCCAGCGTGCAGAGATTGACACAGCACATTGTTCGCTTGTATATATTTGGTTTTCTCCTATATAACCCTCAATTAACTTCATGGAATGTGAACAAAGCTCATCTAAAAGCGACATAACTGACTCCCTTCAATACATAAAAATTTAATGAAAAAGTACTATACCATAAAACAAAAGCATGTTCTCACAAACTAATGGTATTTGCGAACGCTTTCATCGCACAATGAAAGATGATTTTTATCACTCTTTTGTCACTATTGCAAACATATCTAAAAATTTAAAATTGGTGGACAAAATAGTAATTATGCAATTTCGCGCCAGCGACTATATAAATGATTTATTTTGGCGGCACAAATAAAATCATTTTCAGATAAGCCATTAATACTATGTGTCCAATATTCTACCATGCATGTGTTATATTCGACTTCTAAACGAGGATGATGATTTTCTTGATTGGCAATCCATGCCACAACATTAACAAAAGATATAGTTTGGTAAAAATTTTTAAACCGAAAGCATTTGTAAATTCTATATGGATCTTGTTTAAATTCCCATCCTGCAACTTCACGCAGCATGTCCCTGGCTTCTTCAATAGTTAACAAATAGATCTTGCTATCACAAGGAATACAATGTTGATCTGTTAATATTAACATGCCTTGCCCTCCTTTAAATTGCTGATATTATCTTTAATTTTGTTGCTTTTTAATTTGAATCTAGTAATTTATCAATAAGAAAAAATAACTTATTATGGAAATATGATTCAAAATATTCTTATGTAATTGGGACAGCCATTACATTAGGCATAGGACTCTATTTATATGATAAGTATAATAACATTTCTAGTAGAAATAAACCTTACTTTTAGGTAAGGGTGCGACTAAAAGTGTGACTTTCTTTCATTTGACACCATCCACCCGGCAGCTAACGCTGCCACCCTCCTTCGAAGCGAAGGAGGGTGAGTTTATCGTACATTTTACATTATTCTCTACTTTTTTAATTAATATTAACCTATATGGTTATTACTTGTTGATGATAATAAAGACTTTAATTTACGTATATTTTACCCTCCTTCGCTTCGAAGGAGG
>Ga0302186_10000016_pt1 | contig 185356 bp, 164 predicted proteins | sample II_Bog_E1_2_FD_198782 | JGI IMG/M metagenome (GOLD analysis project Ga0302186, IMG submission 198782) | Peat permafrost microbial communities from Stordalen Mire near Abisko, Sweden - II_Bog_E1_1 | ecosystem: Environmental > Terrestrial > Soil > Wetlands > Peat | place: Sweden: Abisko...
CGGACTGGGACCAATAAACGTAATGCCAGCTTTTTTTACGGCAGCCGCAAAACCCGCATTCTCAGATAAGAAACCATAACCGGGATGTATGCCATCAACGCCTAATTGCTTAGCTACTTCAATAATCTTATCGCCCAATAAATAACTTTGGTTACTTGGCGGCGGACCAATACAAACGGCTTCATCGGCATATCTTACAAACAGGGCGTTTCTATCTGCTTCACTATAAACAGCCACTGTTTTTATGCCCATTTCTTTAGCACTTCGCATTACACGCAGGGCAATTTCTCCACGATTAGCAACTAAAATTTTTTTCATGATAAATAAAAAACTTAATAAAGATTACTTAACAATAATTTTATGACTATAAATACTACTATCTGATGAAGACAACACGGTATATATCCCCGGTGGTGTTTCTTTACTGGTATCTTCAGCAAAAATTTCATCGCCCTCTTTGGTAATAACTACCTTAGCCGCGAAATCTTTCCCTTCGGCATCTTGCAATAATACTAATACCGCTTCGTTTTTAACGGTAGTAATTTCGGCTGTTTCCATCATTCTTATATCCGCCTGAGAAGGATATGGTTTCGTTTCTTTCTTCCCGTTAAAAATAACACCCGATGTAGGAAAGTATTTAATCTTACCATTAAAATCAGTTTGCTTTATGTGGTAGTAAGAAGTTCCGTCAAAAGGCTGGTAATCTGTTTCGGCATACTCTTTATAGGCTTTGCTATTACCCGCACCAGGTATATCAATTACTTTAGCATACTTCTTACCATCTTTGCTTCTCTCAATGGTAAAATAGGCATTATTGTTTTCTGTATTGGTAGCCCAGCTTATAAGAACATGGTCTTCTCTGGGTAATACATCAAAGTAGGAGAGCTCAATAGTTTTAGTAGTATCTGTTTGAGCAGACACTTTAATTAAAACTACACTAAAAAGAAGAATAATTTTTTTCATCATCAACACACAGTTTACATAACCCGTGAAGATAACAAAAATGATAAATGAAAAACAACTATTTAGACAAATTTAACTGCTTTTATCAAGCGTGTCTTTTACCAGCTTACTCGTAACTTTCGGGTCGGCTTTACCGCCACTTAGTTTCATAACCTCTCCCATAAATAAGCCAACTAAAGTTACTTTGCCGTTTTTATATTCGGTTACTTTTTCAGGGTATTTGGCTATTACCTGATTTACCAAGTCTTGCAGGGCATCGGTATTGCTTTCCTGAATAAGATTTAATTCTTGTGCTATTTGTAAAGAGTGTTTATTGGGGTTCTTTACCAACTCAGGGAACACTTTTTGAGAAGCCGTTGAATGGCTTATTTTTCCTTCATCAATAATAGAAATAAGTTCCGCGATTTGAGTAGGTTTCACAGGAAATCTATCTATATCAATGGCGTTCTCATTCAAATGACTTTTAATATTTACCATCAGCCAGTTGGCAGCCGCTTTATGGTTTTTAGTATGTGTAACCAGTTCGTTAAAATAATGCGCAATGGCTTTGGTATCAGTCAATACAGCGGCATCGTATTCGGATAGTTTAAAATCTTTAACGTAGCGTTTGTAAAGCGCGTTAGGCAGTTCGGGAAGTGTTTGTTTTACCTCATTAATGTATTTCTCAGTAATAAATATGGGTTGCAAATCAGGCTCAGGGAAGTAACGATAATCATTCGCGTTTTCTTTACTACGCAAAGCAAACGTAATGCCTTTAACAGCATCAAAACTGCGGGTTTCTCCGGCAACTTCCTCGCCTTTTTCTATCAAATCAATCTGACGAATAAACTCAAAATCAATGGCGCGTTGCACGTTACGAATAGAGTTCATATTCTTAACCTCCACTTTTTTACCAAATTCTTTAGTGCCTTTTATTCTAACCGAAACGTTGGCATCGCAGCGCATAGAGCCTTCTTCCATATTGCCATCACAAATATCTAAATAACGCACCAGCTTTCTCACTTCGGTTAAGTAGGCATAAGCCTCATCTCCATTGGCAATTTCAGGTTCGGATACCATCTCTAATAAAGGAACTCCGGCACGATTCAAATCAACCAAGGTATCAGTAGCATCCTGATCGTGCATACTTTTACCGGCATCTTCCTCCATGTGAATACGGGTAAGGTTGATGTTCTTCTCACTTCCATCTTTTAGTTTAATGGTGATGTGTCCGCCATTGCAAAACGGAGTTTTATCCTGTGTAATCTGGTATCCTTTAGGTAAATCGGCATAGAAATAGTTCTTTCGCGCAAACTGATTCTCGTAACGAATGTTGCCATTTACAGCTAAACCCAGCTTAACGGCAAACTCAACGGCACGCTTGTTAACCTTTGGCAACGTACCGGGATGCCCCAACGTAATAACGCTAACGTGGGTGTTGGGCAAACCGCCATACTCGGCCGAATCGTTAGAGTACATTTTGCTATGGGTAAGCAACTGTATGTGCACCTCTAACCCAATTACAAATTCATATTTATCGTAAACGCTCATGATACCAAATAAAAGCGCTAAGTTACTTTTTTATTGCTTTGCTGATTAGTTACACAAATTAGTAATCATTTCCTTGGCATGTTTATAGCCCATCTGATCTGCTTTATGCAAATCCACGCAAGCTTCTTCCACCTTTTGCATTTGATACAAACACATTCCTCTGTCATAATAAAACTTAGCATGCTTGGGCTTAATTTCTATCAATTTATTAAAATCCTGCAAAGCCCCTTCGTAGTCATCCGTTTGTAACTTAACCGATGCCCTGTTTTCATACGCGCGAAGGTTGCCAGGCAATAGCTCCAATACTTTGTCGTAATCTTTCAGTGCTTTTTTATAGTTTCTAAGCTGTCCGTATGCTAACCCCCTGTTGTTATATGCCTCAGCGTAGGTAGATTGTAATTCAATAGCCTTAGTAAAGTCTTCTACCGCGGCTTTATCCTTCTCTAATTGAAGTTTAGCAATCCCTCTGTTATTGTATGCACTGGCATTTTTAGCATCCAGTTCAATGGCTTTATCATAGTCTGCAATTGCCTCTTTATACTCTTTAGCGTTTGTCTTTTTGTTTCCTTCAATAAAGAAATCATTAGACGTAGTTTGACTAAAACTGTTTGCAAATATCAGTAAAGCCGCTAAAACTATTAAGTGTTTCATGTTTAGTTGTTGCTTGTGTAATGAAACAAACATAGAAAAAATCTTTAATTGAACATATAAAGGTTTTAATCTTTATTTTATAGTTACCATAATACAGAGGGCTATGAAGAGAGAGGGGTGTTATTATCAGGTAGTGTTTTGTTTCCGTGATAACCGGTAACATGGCGCTTTCTTGTTTCAATACAGTACGGTAACAAGCATAGCAATTATATTTACCTTTGAGTTTTATCTATAAAACCCTATGCGCTTTCTTGAATTTACCCAACATCTAAAGGACAGGCTGCAAAAACACCCTCTACCCGGGCAAAATGCTCAATACATAATGGCAGGCGATAATATTAAACACAATAAGATTAACTTAAACGCGCTTCGTAATTATAAAAAAAGTGCGGTTTGTCTTTTATTTTATCCTAAAAACAATGAGGTAAACTTTGTTTTAATAAAACGTCCGCACACTCATCGATACCATGCCTCGCAAATAGCTTTGCCCGGTGGCAGCTGCGATGGGGAAGAAAGCTACGAGCAAACCGCCCTAAGAGAGTTGCAGGAAGAAACAGGCGTTGTTATTACTCAAGAGAATATTATTGGCAGGTTAACGCCGCTGTATATACCTGTAAGCAATTTCTACATACAACCCATAGTTGCCATTATGGATACTCAACCCCTGTTTAACCCCAACCATGATGAAGTTCAAGAACTGATTGAATACCAACTAAGAAATATACTGGATGAAGCCTTAGTAGCCGAAACCACTGTGAACCTTGCGCAAGGTATAAAAATAAAAGCCCCGTACTTTAACGTACAGGGCAATGTGTTGTGGGGGGCTACGGCTATGCTTCTAAGTGAAGTTAAACAACTGCTGTTGCAAAATAGGTTTATTTTCTCTTCTCTATTTCAGTAACCACGTTATCATAGCAGAGGTAATATTTTCCTTTGTTTAAAGTGGATATGTCCACTATGTTACCAAAACCTTTCTTTAAAACATTTCCGTAGTAATCATACACTTCAAAAGTAGTTTCGTTGCTAAAGCTAACCGCTTTAGAACCATCTTCTAACTTAAAAGAAGGTTTATCCATTAATGAATTATAGGTAACTTCTTTAGAATAACGAGGTATTCCGCCATAACCAACTTGCTTTACACGAAACTTGTTTTCTCCGCTGGTAGGTATTATTTTAAAATTGTACATGTGTTGCGCAGGGCTTCCGTCACCGGTAACTTCGCCTACATACACCCATTTATTCCACTTAAATTGTTCTACGATATATGGCAAGGAACCTAATTCATTCTTCGTCCCCCAAGTAAGAACAGCGTCTTTATTAATATCAATGCTCAACAAATCAAATGTAGGACGAGGCTTAATAGCCTCCGGGTTTAGTACCTTAGGCATACACCCCTCTTTATGCCCAATTTCAATAGTTATTTTATCTCCCGCTTTTAGTTTAAAAGGAGAAAAATCAATTTCAAACGCGCTTGAGTTTACCTCATCAGTAGTTACCTGTCCGTTTACTTTTACTTCATAAGCGCAAAACCCAACTCCATTGCTTGAAAAACCATTTTGTATATATAGGTTTTTTTGTTGATACTTTCCTTCTACAATAAGCACACCAGCATTAGCGTACGCCCATGTAAAGCAAAAAAACATCAAACAAATACAAACTATTTTTTTCATTTTCAATTTTATGATAGGCAAAAGTAAGTCATTTTTATTTAAAATACCAAGATTTAACTTTAATTATTAAAAATAAACCGCTAAATATCAACAAAATAGCCAAAATGAGTAGATAACTTTTAGAAAAATGCAGGCGATTAATCTTTAAATCTTTGCGATAGGCATACAACATGCTAAATATAAAAACAACTAAAAAACTAAGCGTAAAGATAATCCGTCCGGTAGTAAACATTTATTTAGCTAAATAAAGCCGCTACAAAAATATACTTTTGTCATCACAAAAAACAGCCGAGCGAAGCAAATACTTTTCGCATTTAGTGAAACAAAAAGAAAATAAAAACGATTAGCTAATACATGAGCAAAAAAAAGAAACCTATAAAGAATCGAATAAATGTATAAATCTTTAGTTTTTTTATTGTTGTGCGTTTTTTTCTTTAAAAGTCCTGCATCCACTATCGATAAGGCTTATAAGGCACTGCAGGAGTATGATTACTTTAAAGCAAAGAAATTATTTTACACGCGACTAAAGAAAAACAAGGTTGAAGCGGCTTTCGGGTTGGCTACTATTTATTACCGCAATGATAATCCCTTCCACAAATTGGACAGTGCCTATAAATATATCCTAGTTTGCGGAGATAATTACCAAACATTACCTCCGGCTAAAGCGTTAAAACTAAAAATAATTTATCACCTCAACGATAGTTGCATTAAAAGCCTCCGCGATTCTATTTGCACAAAAGCATATTTAGCTTATCGGAAAAACAGCACTGTCGCGTCAGCAGAAAAATATGCGGCAACATATTATCAGTCAAACTATGTAAATGATGTTTTATGCAGGCGAGATAGTTTGGTTTTTAACAACATAAAAATCAACGCGCAATCCGGCATTATTACAAATTACATACAGACATATCCACAAAGCTGTTATCTTCAAAACGCTTTGCAATTGCTTGAATACGCAATCTATCAGGAAATTACTTTCCAAAAAAATGACAGCTCTTTTTTAAACTACGTGAAACAATATCCCAACACAAAATATACGCAGCAAGCAAAAGAAGGGTTGCTTACATATTATATAGAACACAAAAGCGTTGCAGGAATTTATGGCTACATAAAAAACATAAACCCGTCTTACTACGCGTGGAATACATTGTTTAGCTTGGAAGTAAAAGATTATACCGAAAAAAACCTGCATGGCTTCTTGGAGAAATATCCCGATTATCCTGACAAACAACAATTAGAAGAAGAGTTTACATATTGGAAAACACCTTTACTATCTATTAAGCACAAAGGTAAATACGGTTTTTCCGACACTACAGGAAAAATTTCTATTGAACCCGCGTATGATGACGCGGAGGATTTTAGCGAGGGGTTTTCGTTAGTAGAAAAAAACAATTTGTTTGGTTATATAAATAAAGCCGGGCGCGTAAAAATTGATTTTACGTTTAAGAACGCTTCTTCATTTTCTCATCAGGTAGCTATTGTGCAGCAAAATAAAAGCGCTTATTTAATTGATCATGCGGGAAAAAAAATGTCGAACGAATATGATGAAATCGCGGATTTTGTAGATAATGCCGCCATTGTGAAGAAAGATAATTTGTTTGGCGCAATTAATTATAACGGCGAGGAACTTATTAAACCTACATACTCTTACCTCAGCGATTTCTCTGAAAATATGGCGGCTTATGCGCAGAACAACAAATACGGTTTTATTAACAAGCAGGGGTTTTCAGTTATTTCCCCACTTTATAGTTGGGTTTCCGCATTTAAAAATAATCAGTGTCGTGTAAAAGTCGATAACCGATTGGGTGTTATTAATAAGAAAGGAGATTTTATTATCCAACCTCTGTATGACTTGATTGATGAGGCTTACAAAGGCATATACCTGGTGGTAAAAAACAACCTGTATGGTTTTATAGATACCTCAGGTTGTTTTCTATCAGAGATAAAATACGCGTACAATCCCGCGTTAAAAACCAAAGACCTTACCAACGGAGAATTTATGCGTCTGATAAAAAACAATACCAATAAAGAAGAGTTGCAGGACAGGAATGGTGTAAAATATTTCTCGCAGGATAATCTTACTCAAATTCAGTTAGGAGATAATGATTTATTAGCCGCCATCCAATACAATAAATATCATTTCTTAAGTATAAACAAAACGGCTTTACCCAAAACCACCTTCAATAAAATTAGTATGGATAAAGATTGCTGGTATGCGAAAAATGATAAAGGCATTACTGTATATAGTTTAGATTTGAAAGAGAAATTATTTACCCTAAAGGCAGACGACATTAAGCAAATTGCCCCTAACCTTTTTACTTATACAAACGATGATGGCACAGGGCTTATTACTAAAACCGGAACAATACTACTCCCCGCATTTTTTGAGGGGGCTACTTCCACCCTACAACCTCATATATTTTATATAGAGCGCAAAGAAAAAGGCGCTTACTTTAACGTAAACACCCTTAGCTTTATTTGGCAGGAAGAAGGTTTTAACCCGGCTTACATAGCCGATGAAGAATAACGGGAATCTCGTTCTCGTGGATTAATCGTAATTACCGGAATATTTGAAATATCAATTACTTTTTGCGCCATAGTACCTAAAAACATTTCTCTTACCGATAACCCGGGTTTATTCATAATCATGATTAAATCAGCTTCAATCTTATTGGCATATTCAACAACTGTTTCCGCAATGTTTTCGCTTGGCATGGTTTTGTTACTGCATGTAACTCCTTTTGCTTTAATAAATTGTTTTACCTGATGTACATAAGCATGCAACTGGTTCTCATATTTTTCATCCTTTAAAGAATAAATACCCAATACACGAATAGCCGCGCCAAAGTATTTGGCAAATTCAATAGCTACATCAACTTTCTCGCGAGAATCTCTTGATAAATCAATAGGCAATAAAATACTTTCGCAACCATCGCGTTGCTCTCTGCCTCTTATCGTAATAATAGGGCAAGGGCTTTTACGAACCATTTCGGAAGCGCTTTCCGATAAAATATCTATCTTTTTAATGTGAGATTCAACTCCCACAACAATCATCTTCGCGTTAGTTTCTTCGGCAATACGGATGGTTTCTTTATAGATATTGCCTTTAATATTCATGAAATCGCAAGACACTCCCGATTCTTCCTGTGTTTTTTTAGTCAGCTGGGTAATTTCATCAAAACGCTCTTCACCTTGTTTGTCATAAACATGTAAAAGAAGCAGTTTAGAGTTGGTATAGCGAGCCAAATTATAAGATTGGCTGATGGCATAAATGCTTTGCTCTGTAAAATCAATAGGAATTATGATTAAATCTTTTGGTTCGGTGTTCTTATCCATAAATTATTTATAGTTTATTTAGGCGAAAATACTAAAAATTATTAATACCCGGTTTTTAGGTTTTGCCTGCCGTTAATTTACTCCTAAATTAGCTGCCTTATTGTATGAAAGAAAAACTTAAAAAATACTATCCCTACTTTGTAGATGTGTGGCAATACGCGCTTATTGTTGTTATCATGATTATTGCCGCTATCTTTATTTTATAAGATTACTTCTTCATCATCGCATGCACTTTAGCTGCCTTATCAGGCTGATTGGTAAGCAGATATAACTTTTCAAGAATTTTCATACTGGCTCTATCATTCGGATTCAGGTCAATGGCCTTTTCAAATGCAGGAATAGCCTTGTCGTACATCTCTTTAGTTTTCGCTTCACACTCTTTTAGTTTAGTTGCCTGTTTTATTAAATCATCGCAACGCAAAGATTGTTCAACGCTCCAGTTGTTATATACTACACCTAAATTACCCCAAACATCAGCATTTTTAGGATCTAATTCTGTTGCCTTTTTATAACTTTCTTCTGCTTTGCCCATTAACTCATCATAGTTCTTAGGTTTTGCTGTTTTTTTGGGATTAGCCACACTAAAGAATGCGTCTCCTCTTGCTCTATATAAATTAGCATTCTTAGGGTTGTCTGCAATGGCCTGATCAAGACCCGCAATAGCTTCATCATATTTCCCAATGCTTAGTAATCGTTCAGTTTCTCTATCTCTTAATTCTTTGCTATTAGGAAAAGCTATCAATCCTGATTTTAATGTTTGTACAGCTCCTGCTGTATCTTTTAATCCCAACTTTGCATCATACATAGAACTATAATTAAAAGGAGCGGAAATTTTCTCGTCTATAGCTTTTTGGTCATAATACTTTACTTTTTCGTTATCTTTTTCTTTCTGCGCGCAAATAATGGCGTTGGTTAATTGACTGGTATCTTTTTTGCCCATCATTTTAGAAGCTCCGTACGATTCTTCAAAATAGCCCATCGCTTCTTTATATTTGCCCGCGTTGTATTTACCTACAGCCAGATTATTTACATCATTCAGCATTTGCATACCTAGCATAGCCAAATCGGCCTGATAGCTTTTATCTTTATCTAAAGTAAGTGCTTTTGTAGACGCAACATCTGTTTCTTTAAAATTATCGGTAGAAACAGCTCCATATGCCTTGGTAAGCCTTTCGTTTTTATCGGTAACGGTAGCCGGTACTTTTTTCTCTTCCTGCTCTAAGCTGTTTTTAAATAAAGCATAATATATTTTAGAACGGTAAACCCAAGTTTTAGCTTTCTCTTTTGTATCCTCATAATTAGTAGCCAAATCAATAGCCTCTTTTGCTTTTGCCAAAGAAGAAACGTCTTTGCTGGTTTCATAATCTTGCAGGTTGCGCCAGGCGGTTTGCACTTTTGCGCTTTGTGAAAAAGCTACAACAGGTATGCTTAATGCAATAAAGAATTTAACGGATTTGTTCATGTATGTATTTTAATGTTTAGGGTTGTTATAAATTAATTCGCCAAATATAATTACTTATCAATAACTTTTGGAGCCTTAAAGTAATCGCTGTCCTTTTTAGGGGCATTTAGCAGGGCTTCTTTTTGCGTAATGGTTTCCTTTACCACATCTTCACGCAACACGTTTGATTCGTCTGTCATGTATATTAAAGGGTCTACACCTGTTGTATCCAGTTCATTCAGTTTTTCTATAAAAGCAAGCATGTTGTTCATGTCCTTTACCATGGCATCTTTACCTGCCGCGTCAAATTCAAGACGGGCAAGATGCGCCACTTCATCTACTGTTTTATAATCTATTTTAGACATTATATTTTTTTAGTGTACTATCTATTAAGGTAAAAACCTGCGTGCGCAAATCTACAATATTTTCTTCTTTCAGTCCGATGGTTTGTATAGGCTTGTGTATGATTATAGTTGAAACACCGGGGCGACCGTAACTCTTTAAAAAACCTCCGTTTTGCAATAGCTTCCAATTATTTACAAAAGTTATAGGGAGTATAGGCACTTGCTTTTCTACCGCTAATTTAAAGGGCCCGTTTTTAAAGTTCTTTAACTCGCCAAAAGACGAAATAGTTCCTTCCGGGAAGATAAATATACTATGTCCTTTATCAATTTCTTCTCCGGCACGGATAAAGGCTTTATGGCTGTTTGTACGACTCCCTCTGTTAACCGAGATTTGCATATCCTTAAAGAAGATATTAAACAGTGGGGCTTTATTTAATTCAAACTTCGCCATAAATACAAAGTAGTCTTTTATCACAAAGTAGCTCACTATAATATCCAGGTAAGACGCGTGGTTTGACACAATAACACAGGGTTTGGGTATTTCGTTGGGATTAATCTCATACATCTTTTTAATAAAGATGCCCGAGAAAAAACATATCCAGGTTGCCATTATCTTTTGGCAATAAAAGGCATATTTGTAACGCTTTCTATCGGCTAAAAACACTACTAAAAAAGGATATAAAAGCAATAGTATGCTAAGAAACGCGACAAGAAAAAGGCATTTCCAAAGGGCATAAAAAAATCGCTTTATGGCAACCATAGCGACAAAGTTAGTTGTTTTGTATTGATGAGCTGTTAAAGTTAATTTGCCTAAAATATTTGCATTCAAAAGAAAAAAGTGGTTACTTGGCAGGCAATAAATACAAGCCCCATGATTACTACAGCCCCATTGCACATTGACAAGATTACACTAACTAAAAAAAGCAGGTTAGCCGATCAGGATGTAAACAAAGTTCCCTTCGGAAAAGTATTTACCGACCATATTTTTGTTGCTGAGTATGAGAACGGCAAATGGGGTAAAACATCTATAGAGCCATATGGCAACGCGCCTATGAGCTATGCGGTAAGCGCGCTGCACTACGGACAAACTATTTTTGAAGGCATGAAAGCCTTTAGAACTATTAACAACGAAACTGTTTTATTCCGTCCTTATGAAAATTATAACCGCTTAAATAAATCGGCGGTGCGTATGGCTATGCCCGAAGTACCCGAAGAAATATTTATGGGTGGTTTGATGGAGTTGCTAAAGATTGATAAAGACTGGGTACCTACCGATGAGTTTGGTTCGCTTTATATCCGTCCGTTTATTATTGCTACCGATGAGGCCATTGGCGTTCGCCCATCAGAGACCTATAAGTTTGTTATTATTATGGCTCCTGCCGGTAAATATTACTCAGAGCCCCTTAAAGTATTAATAGAAAGCTCTTACTTCCGTTCAGTAGAAGGGGGCGTAGGCTTTGTTAAGAATGGCGGAAACTATGGTCGTTCTCTTTACCCAACTATATTAGCCCAAAAGAAAGGTTACCAGCAGGTAATTTGGACCGACTCTAAAACACACCAATACGTAGAAGAATCGGGCACTATGAACCTGATGTTTGTAATAGGCAACAAGGTTATTACCCCGGGATTAGAAGATACCATACTTGCCGGTATTACCCGCGACACGGTTTTGAAACTTGCCCGCCTGTGGAATTATGATGTGGAAGAGCGCAAAGTAAGTATTAAAGAAGTGCTGGAAGCCCACGACAATGGCACGCTGAAAGAAGCTTTTGGCACAGGTACCGCAGCCACCATTGCGCACATACAAACCATTGGTTATAAAGATAAAGACTACGAACTGCCTCCAATAGAAGAACGCAAATTCTCTCCTAAGGTGGATGAAACCCTGCGCCAAATACGCAAAGGCAAAATAACCGATACCTTTGGCTGGATGCTAAAGGTTTGCTAATTAGCTAAATTAAATCCTTTATTTTAACCTAAAACTTGCCCCTGCTCCGCTAGATTTTCAGTCCTGCGGAGCGGAGAACTGTTGTACCCCCATAAATGTTTGTTACCATCTACAAAGAAACTATTGAATCTTAATAATAAACTGTTGTTACTTGATAAATAGCAATTGTTTGTGCCGGAAATGAGAAGGATGCTTTTTTATTTTATATTTGAAGGAATGAAAAATATCTTAGTTATAATTATATTGCTGCTAAGTATTAGCTTTTATGGGCAAGATAATCTTGATACTTCAAGCTATCCAAGCATTAGAGGAAAAATAATTGACCAAACCTATTTTATTAATCATGGTAGTGATCTTCTTACTGCATACAAAAAACGTTCTGATTTAAAATGCCAGATTCATGATTATATAGGAGCTATAGAAGATTTTAATAAAGTTATTGAAATAAACCCTAAACATGATACTGCCTACCTAAATAGAGGAAGGTGTAAAGATTTATTGGGGAATCATAATGGAGCTATAGAAGATTACACAAAGGTCATTGGATTAAATTCCAAGAATGAGGAAGCTTATTACTATAGAGGACTAACCAAAGAATTATTGAAAGATTATCGAGGAGCTATAGAAGATTATACAAATGCAATTAAATTAAACCCTGATTATGATTACGCATATAATTATAGAGGGTTAACCAAAGAAGAATTAAAAGATTATAAAGGAGCAATAGAAGATTTTACCAAAGCAATTGAAATAAATCCAAAATATTTTGATGCTTATACAAATAGAGGTCGTTGTAAAATAAATTTAGAAGATAATAAAGGGGCTATTGAAGATTATAGTAAAATAATAGAATTAAGCCCTAAAACTGATTGGGTTTATGTTAGCAGGGGTGCAGCTAAAGCTGCATTGGAAGATTATAAAGGAGCAATAGAAGATTATACTAAGGCTATTGAATTAAATGTAAACAATTCATTGGCTTATATAGGGCGGGGAATGTCTAAAAGACTTTTAGCAGATTATAAAGGAGCTATAGAAGATTACAATAATGCCATTAAATTAAATCCTAAAGATACCGCAACTTATTATAGAAGAGGATTTTGTAAAGCTAAACTGAAAGATTATGATGCAGCTATTCAAGATTATGATAAAGCCATTGAACTAAACCCCGAACTTGCAGCAGAAGCGTATTATTATAGAGGGGTAGCTAAAAGTAAATTAGAACTTAAAGAAGGTGCGATAAAAGACTATACCAAAGCTATTGGACTTGATCCAAAATATGAAGAGGCATACAATAGCAGGGGCAATTGTAAAATACAATTAGGGGATTATAAAGGTGCAATAGAAGATTTAAATAAAGCTATTGAGTTAAACCCAAAAGATGCCGATGCTTATTGTCACCTTGGTAGGGCTAAATACATGCTACAAGATTATAAAGGGGCTATAGAAAGTAGTACTAAGACAATTGAGTTAAATCCTGAATATGCTTCGGCTTATAAATGTAGAGCCTATGCTAAAGCTGATTTAGACGATCATAAAGGTGCAATAGAAGATTTTACTAAATCAATAGAATTAAATCCTAAAGAAGATATTGTTTATTACAATAGGGGAAATAGTAAAGCAAAATTAGAGGATTATGAAGGAGCTATAGAAGATTATACAAAAGCAATAGAGTTAAAACCTAAGTATTCTAATGCATATTTTAGAAGAGGGCTTTCTAAAGCTAAATTAAAAAATTATACTGATGCTATAACAGATTACACTAAATCCATTGAGCTAAATCCAAAACAAGCAGATGTTTATTTTGATAGAGGAATAGCTAAATGTAGATTAAACGATCCTGGAGATGGTATTCAAGATTTCAATAAAGCAATTGAAATAAATCCAAGTTTTGCTGATGCTTATTATAACAGAGGAATAGCTAAAAGTAAATTAGAACTTAAAGATGAAGCTTGTAGTGATTTGAAAAAAGCACTTGAATTAGGTAAAGAAAACGCAAAAGATGTAATAAATAAAAATTGCAATTGATTACTTTAGGGATTGTAGTAGAAAAAATAATTAATACCCCAAAGCAGGTCCTAACCACCTTTCTATTTCGTCAAAGGGCATGTTCTTGCGTTTGGCATAATCTGTTACCTGCTCTTTATTTATTTTACCTACGCCAAAGTAATGAGAGTCTCTGTGTGCAAAATACAAACCGCTAACAGCAGCCGTAGGCACCATTGCTAAACTTTCGGTAAGTGTTATGCCGGTGTTCTTTTCTACATCCAACAGTTTCCAAATGGTAAGCTTTTCGGTATGGTCGGGTTGTGCCGGGTATCCGGGCGCAGGACGAATACCGATGTATTCTTCTTTAATTAATTCTTCGTTGTTCAGGGTTTCGTCTTTAGCATAGCCCCATATTTCGGTACGCACCTTTTTATGCATCAACTCGGCAAATGCTTCTGCAAGCCTGTCTGCCAATGCCTTTAGCATAATGGCAGAATAATCATCGTGGTCGGCTTCAAAACGTTTTACGTGTTCATCAATACCTATGCCCGTAGTTAGAGCGAAGGCGCCGATATAATCAAGCCCCTCTTCCTGTATTGACCTCACCCCCAGCCCCTCTCCAAAGGAGAGGGGAGTGAGCAACTCTTCATTAATTTTTTTAATCACCTCATCTATACTATGAATTACCTTGTCATTTGAAAAACGAATCACACGATAGCCTATATCTTCCAGTATGTAGGTTCTTCCTTCATCGTATTCCTTTTTAGAATTATGAATCTCGCCATCCACTTCAATAATTAATTTTTGCTCGATACAAACAAAATCAGCAATAAATTGCCCTATTGGCTGTTGTCTTCTAAATTTATTTTTCAATTTACGATTACGTAAAGCATCCCATAATTTTTCCTCTGCAAGAGTTGGCTCTTTTCGCATATCTTTTGCATAATCCAAGTTACTGCTCCAGTTTTTCCAATCAGCCGTATGGTATCTTGGAACTGTCCCCCTCTCCTTTGGAGAGGGGTTAGGGGTGAGGTCTTTTGGTCTAATAAAATCTGCTAAAGCAATATTATACTGCCCTGCGGGCTTCTTGGTTTGCTGTCTGATTGTATGAAAAACAACAGGCTCTATGGTCTCCTTTCCTTCGGAAAGGGTTGGGGATAGGCTTATATCATCACCTATAGCATTAGCCGGATAAATACCTATAACGGCTGCGGCCCTTAACCATTTTTCGTCAATAATTTTTTTAAGCATGGCTTGTGCATCGGCAAACAGTTTGCTGGCTTCTTCTCCACGGGTAGGGTCTTTTAATATCTTGGGGTAAGAGCCTTTCATCTCCCAGGAGATAAAGAAAGGAGTCCAATCGATAAGTTCAGCAATCTCTGCTAAAGGATAATCGGTAAATACTTTATTGCCTAAAAAAGCAGGCTTAATAATCTCTGTTTTATCCCAATCAATAGGGAATTTGTTCGCACGTGCTTCCTCTAACGAAATAGCTTTGTTCTGCCCTTGTGCGTTTTTATTTTGTTCGCGCACACGGTTATAATCTTTGTTTATATCCACCATAAAGGCATCGCGCAACTCATCAGAAATAAGGCTGCTGGCAACGGGTACCGATTTACTGGCATCGTTTACATGCACCACAGGACCTGAATAATTTTGAGCAATCTTAACAGCAGTATGTACTTTAGATGTAGTTGCACCGCCAATCAGTAAAGGGGTTTTAAAACCTAAGCGTTCCATCTCTTTAGCCACATGCACCATCTCATCTAAAGATGGAGTAATCAATCCGCTTAAACCAATAATATCTACACCATGTTTTTTGGCTTCCTCTAAAATTTTATCGCAGGAAACCATTACACCCAAATCTATAATCTCGTAATTATTGCAAGCTAAAACAACACCTACAATGTTCTTACCAATATCATGCACATCTCCTTTTACGGTTGCCAAAAGTATTTTACCTGCAGCCCCTCCCGACCTCCCCAAAGGGGAGGAGTTTGTGCTTGTTACAATATCGGACTGGCTTTGTTCGGAAAGGGCTGGAGATAGGCTGTTTCTTTTTTCTTCCTCGAGAAATGGTTCTAAGTAAGCAACCGCTTTTTTCATTACGCGCGCGCTCTTTACCACCTGAGGCAAAAACATTTTTCCGCTTCCAAACAAATCGCCTACTACATTCATTCCATCCATTAGCGGACCTTCAATTACATTCAATGGTCTGCCTAATTTTACTCTGGCTTCTTCGGTATCCACATCAATGTATTCAACTAATCCTTTTACCAAAGCATGACTCAAGCGTTCTTCTACCGTGCCTTTGCGCCACTCTTCATCCTTCTCTGTTTTTTCTTTGGTAATTCCCTTTAAAGATTCGGCATGTTCAACCAATCTTTCGGTAGCGTCATCTCTTCGGTTTAATAAAACATCTTCAACTAACTCTAATAATGTTTTATCGATATCATCATACACCTGCAATTGGGCAGGGTTTACAATTCCCATATCCATACCTGCTTTTACGGCATGATATAAGAAGGCACCATGTATAGCCTCCCGCACATGGTCGTTACCACGGAAAGAAAAAGAAACATTACTTACACCACCACTTACTTTAGCATGAGGCAGGTTTTCTTTTATCCATTTGGTAGCATTAAAAAAATCCAGCGCGTTTAAGCGATGCTCTTCCATGCCTGTTGCAACAGGGAAGATGTTAGGGTCAAAAATAATATCCTGAGCAGGGAAATGAACCTTATCAACCAACACATCATACGCACGCTTGCAAATATCTTTTCTGCGTTGCAGGGTATCAGCCTGACCCACTTCATCAAATGCCATTACAATAACAGCAGCACCATATTGTTTAATTTTATTTGCCTGCTCAATAAATTTAGCTTCGCCTTCTTTTAAAGAGATGGAGTTTACAATGGTTTTACCCTGCACACATTTTAAACCCGCTTCAATAACGCTCCACTTAGAAGAATCTATCATAATGGGCACGCGGGCAATATCAGGCTCTGCCGCAATCAGGTTCAGGAACTTAGTCATGGCAGCTTCACTATCTAACATACCCTCATCCATGTTTACATCAATAACCTGCGCGCCGCCATCTACCTGGTCTTTAGCAATAGAAAGGGCTTCTTCATAATTCTCTTCTTTAATTAAACGAAGAAATTTTTTAGAACCGGTAACATTGGTACGCTCGCCCACATTTAAGAAATTACTTTCCGGACGAAGCGTTAAAGGCTCGAGTCCGCTTAAATGCATTAAGGTATCAGGTGCAGGTCTTTTACGCGGCTTGGCTGTTTTAGCCAGTTCGGCAATACGTTGTATGTGCGCAGGCGTTGTACCGCAACAGCCACCCACAATATTTAAAAAACCTGCCTGCAAAAAATCTTCTATCTGATGCCCCATGGTATGCGCATCTTCATCATACTCGCCAAACTGATTGGGCAAGCCTGCATTGGGGTAAGCACTTACATAAAACGGAGCCTTGGTTGAAAGCTCTTCCAGGTAAGGGCGCATATCTTTAGCCCCCAAAGCGCAGTTAAGACCTACGCTTAACAAATCAACATGAGATACGGAATTTAAAAATGCCTCGGTAGTTTGTCCTGATAGCGTTCTTCCGCTGGCATCGGTTATAGTACCCGAAACCATTACAGGCATTTTCCTGTCTATCTGTTTGCAATAATTTTGTATGGCAAATAAAGCAGCTTTGGCATTCAGCGTATCAAAAATGGTTTCTATCAGCAATACATCTGCGCCACCATCTATCAGTCCACGCACCTGCTCGGTATAGGCAGTAACCATTTCATCAAAAGTAACCGCTCTGTAACCCGGGTCGTTTACATTGGGAGATAAAGAAAGTGTACGATTTGTAGGACCAATAGCGCCTGCCACAAAAGCGGTTTCTCTTCCTTTCCCTTCGGGCGAAGCAAGAAATTCTGCAATAGCTTCTTTGGCAACCTTGGCAGATTCATAATTAAGTTCATATACAAACTCCTGCATATCGTAGTCTGCCATGGCAATGGTAGTGCCACTAAAGGTGTTGGTTTCTATAATATCGGCACCGGCTTTTAAGTATTCTTTATGAATGGTTTTAATGATTTGCGGTTGGGTAATAGACAACATATCATTATTACCCTTCACATCCTTATGCCAATCGGCAAAGCGTTTACCACGATAGTCTTTCTCTTCCAGCTTATATTGCTGTATCATGGTACCCATTGCACCATCAATAACCAATATCCGTTTCTCTAACTCTTTTCTAATATCTGTTGCCATATTCTTTAAAACAAAAAATCCCTTCCAAACAACGTCGGAAGAGATTTTATGAATTTCGCGTCATAATCAATCCGACTTATCTTTTCTGCTTTTAGCAAAACGAGTTGGCACCTTCTATTCAGTAATCAATTACCAGTTATCAGTTGCCATAATTGACAATTGTTTACTGCTAACTGAACACTGCTCAGGGTTGCCAAGGCTTCATAGGGCGTATCCCTCAGCCTTTCTTGATAAGTTTGAAAAAGAACTACTGCAAAGATATAAATTTGTTTTTACATACTAAGTGTAGTCTTATCAACTAAGAGCCTTTAAAACATATCATCAAACAAACTCGTTTGGGCATTATACCTGTTTGTAAATGCCTTTGTATTAAAGGCAAAGTGTTCTCGCTCTCCCATAAATTTCTTAACTGATATGTAAAACAAGGTGCGAATACTCTCGGCAATGTTTCCTTCACCTCTCATACGTGTACCATAGCGAGAATCATTTACCTGTCCGCCATGACACTCCTTTATTTGGTTCCAAACCTTTTGTGCTCTGTCGGGATAATTCTTTTCCAACCAGTCTTTAAACACATCGCCAATAGCTCCGTTAAGGCGCACAATGGTATATCCCGCTGTTTTAGCGCCATGCTCTGCGGCCGTTTTAATAACACTAGGAACATCGTGCGAAGTAATTGCCGGTATAATCGGCGCCACCATTACCCCAACGGGTATGCCTGCCTTGCTTAATGTTTCTACCGCTTTAAACCTTTGTTTATAGGTGGTGGTACGGGGCTCTAATTGCAAACGCACCTTTTCATCGGTACTGGTTATGGTAATCATTACATGCACTAAGTTGTATTTGGTAAGTTCCTGCAGTAAATCAATATCGCGGGTAATCAAACTGTTTTTAGTAATCATGCTTACAGGGTGTTTGTATTTAAGTATCGTTTCTAATATACCGCGGGTAAGTTTCAGTTTCTTTTCTGCAGGCTGGTAACAGTCGGTATTACCCGAAAGCATAATGGGCAAAACCTCCCAGCTCTTTTTATTGAATTGCTTTTCCAGAGCTTGGTTAATGTTTTGTTTTACCAATATTTTCTGTTCAAAATCCAAGCCGGCACTATACCCCCAATACTCATGCGAAGGACGCGCATAACAATACAAGCAACCATGCTCGCAACCCTGGTAGGGGTTCATAGAATACGCACTGCCCACATCAGGACTATCTACCTTATTAATAAATGTTTTAGGAAACGTGGGTATGTATTGCGTTTTGCTTTCAAAGCCCGCCTCTTCATCCAAACCTTCTATATGAAAAGCGCCCAGCACCTGTTTTTCAAAACGGTTATGCGTGTTTATCTGCGCTCCCCTGCCCTTCAGGTATTTATTATCCTCAGCTGCCATTATTATTTTTTGCTAAATTACTAAAATATTTAGCAATATAAAACCAAATATATTAGCTTTTTATTTTGTTGGTATTTCATTTGCAGAAAAAAATACATAGGGCTTTGAAATGTATTTATTTTATATTTGAGGGGATGAAATACACTATTATACTTCTATTATTTAGTTGCTGTTTGTATTCGTGCAAGGTTATTAAAACAAAAGAGAATAATGTAACGAACAAAAAATTTGATCTTGTAATGTTTTATAATGGTCCAAAAACCTTATATAAAACAGGTTACGACTCGTCATATTATAAGATTTCAGTATTGCCTATCCTTATTAATTTATCACAGGATACAGTAAATTTCATACGTTATATTTACGGGCGCTATAATAGACCTGAAGACTTTAATGTATATCCAAAATTTGGCATCAACATTTATCAAAATAATAAAAAAATAGATTTTAGTTTTATGCGTGGTTGTGGTAATTGGGGATATCTTGATAGGGAAGATTTTGTTACTGTTTATCCAAATAAATTAATGCTTCCGTTTTATGATTTTAAAACCAACCCAACTTTTGATTTTACTATTGGTGCCGAAATCCCTGTGACAGGTGAAGTTGAAATCGAAGCATATTACAATACACTTGATACTAATCAGCAAAACTATCACCCCTTTACCAATAAAGAAATGAAAATGAAAACGAGCGGCATAGTATTTGAAGATTGGAATAGTTGTAAAGAATTATTTAAAAAGATGCCGCATGTAGATTTGAAAAGCAACAGAATTAAAGTTGTATTAAAATAGCTGCAGTGGGTACTTTGCAAAGAAAAGCCTTGTATCATGTCGTCATGCTGAACTCGTTTCAGCATCTGAGATTCCGAATTGCGTAGCACTCAGCGAAGCCAATAGAAATAATAACAATGAGCTAAACAAGTTCGGAATGACGAAACCGCTGGAACGCCAAAACAAAAAGAAAGTATAAAAACAATGAAAAAAACGAATAAAGAACTTATAAGCAACAAAAACTTTGCTATTGAGAAAACAGACAGGGCAGAATATGAAAACTGCGAGTTTAGCAATTGTGTATTTGTCGATTTGAAAGGAATAGATTTTGAAGATTGTGTGTTTAAGAATTGCAACCTGAGCAATGCCCTTTTAAGGAACTGTAAATTGCAGGATATAACCTTTACCGATTGCAAACTGGTGGGTGCCAACTTCTCTCAATCAAAAGATTTTGGTTTTTGTATTGTGTTTGAAAACTGTTTGCTGGATTACGCCTCTTTTGATAAAAAGCGCATGAATAAAAGCTTATTTAGAAACTGCAAAATGCACAGTGTTAATTTTACGCAGGCAGATTTATCTAAAGCTACCCTCATCAATTGCGATTTATACGAAACCCTGTTTGCCGGAACCAACCTATCGGGTATGGATTTTACTACCTGCAAAAACTTTTTGATAGACCCGGAGATGAACAACATTAAAAAGGCTAAGTTCCTCTCGCAAGACCTGCCCGGACTTTTGTACCGGCACGATATTGTGATTGTGTAAAATATAATTAGCACATTTGGCATCTGCTTATGCCTGCTACTGAAACTGAAAAAGATATTTTGCAATGGGACGTAAACAACTGGAGTACAGCGTTGCATTACTGGAATAAAAATATAAACTGGCAAAAGGTTGAAACCTGTTTGGAAATAGGCGGTAGAGAGGGCGGCTTATCTTTATGGCTTGCACTGAAGGGAAAAAAAGTAATATCCAGCGATTTTGAAAAAAGCAAAATAAATGCCGAACCTTTGCACAAAAAATATAAGTTAGAAGATAAGATACAATATCAGGATATTAATGCTTTAGAGATTCCTTACGAAAATCATTTTGATGTAATTGTATTTAAATCCATAGTGGGTGGCATAGCCCGTAATTATGATGACGGCAAACAAATTCAGCGGCAGGTTTTTAACCAAATATACAAAGCCTTGAAACCGGGAGGTAAATTACTCTTTGCCGAAAACTCGGTAGCGTCTCCATTGCACCGATACTTTAGAAAAAGATTTAATAACTGGGTAAGCTGGCGTTATATAACGATTGATGAGTGTAAAGAGTTTTTAAAAGACTTTTCATCTATAGATTTAAAAACAACTGGCGTATTGGGTGGCTTTGGCAGAAATGAAAGACAAAAAGAATTATTGAGCAAGGCAGATAAAGTTATTCTAAATACCCTAACTCCCAAAAACTGGAAATATATTATTTATGGCATAGCCGAGAAGTAAACTAATAAAATAGTTTCTTATATTTGTTTTACCAACATGACCGAGAAACGTACATGCCCTGATTGCGGAGAACCCATTAAAGGCAGATCTGATAAAAAGTTCTGCTCTGATTTGTGCCGTAATAATTACAACAACAAATTAAACTCCGATACAACCAATTATGTTCGCAACGTAAACAATATTTTACGCCGCAACCGCCGTATTATAGAAGAACTTGCCCCTGATGATAAAGCTAAAACACACAAAAGCAAATTGCTTGAAAAAGGTTTTGACTTTGGGTATTATACCAACATCTATAAAACACAAAAGGGTGTATTGTATTATTTCTGCTATGAGTATGGTTACCTGCCTTTAGAGAATGATTTTTACTTTTTAGTAAAACGGAACGAGAAGAAGTAAATAGTTCGTTATGAAAACAACGAAAAGTGCTTAACTTAGAACAAACCCAAATCAGGTGTTGCGATAAAGCCTTCGTTGCCGTTGGCTAATTGTATGGCGGTATAATCGGGGTTAATGCTTAGCACATTTACTTTAGTACCCTCGTGCAAACTAAATTTAGATTTAGAAGTAGCATTAGGCTCGCTAAACACCTTTACCTCGGGCGAGATGATAATAGCCTGCGTTTTTTTATTTAAATTATGCAGGGCAGCATAGCCCACCGTTAAAGAAAATACAAAGCCAATTACAAATAAACCGCCTGTCCAAAAACCAACACGCTTTAATAACACATTGCCTGTGCTTATAAATAAGACAAACAATAACGCCGCTATTAATAAACAAACGATAGTTGCATAAGCCCATCCGTTGGCACTAAACAAGCCATACAAGCCTGATTTAATTGCATTGGTAAACAGATTTTCTTTGGCATCTATCTTGTCGATAACCTTGGTGTTGGCTATGCGCAGGTTGTTCTTTATATCGCCATCGGTTGGGTTTAGTTTGTTTGCCAGTTCATAATTATAAATAGCCTTACCCAGTTGATTATCTTTATAATAGGCATTACCCAAGTTATAATACAAAGCTGCAGAGGTTTTGCCCTCTTTTAAAATATTCTCATAACAGGTTATAGCCTTTTTATATTCTTTCTTGCTATAGGCTACTGCTGCACTATCTGAATTTTGCGAAAAGCAAAATGAATTAATAAGTAATAAGTTAAAAGTTAAAAGAACAGACAGTGCAGTACTTTTAAATTTTAAATTATCACTTTTAACTTGTTTACTGAGTTCATTTTCAATGGCTGTAATTAAACCGATGGTGTTGTTATAAACCAAATTCAAATCCTTCTCAGCGGCAGCAGGGGCGTAGCGCGCATACTCGCAATCGTTAAGCGTACTTATTAATTTATTAATGGTTTCAGCACTTACATATTTCTTTATCAGGTTTTCTGTAATGGTATCTTTAGATAAATCCGCCACGGGTATGTTCAGTTTAAAACTTACATAACTATTAAGTGCTGTAAGCACTTCATTATAAAAATCATCCTGCTTGTTTTGGTTTTTAAACTTCTCTGCCAGCATTAATTGCTTGCGTGCAATTTTAAGGGCGCGTTTTTGTTTAACCCCCACTATATCGCTTTGCGATTTTAAATAATTATTTCTACCCGCCACAAAGCCAATAAACAAAACAGTTATTAAACCCAATATACCGTAATGCTTCCAGGAAGAGAAGAACTCTTCATCGACAGGGTGTAATCTTAAATCGCCTGTTTTTATATAACGTATATCGTTCTCCTCTGTCTGAATTTCATGCTTAGGGTTATATACCTGTGCACTACCCACCGAGTTAGGGTCGGGTGCATCAACGATAACTTTTATTTCGGCAGAAGGCAGAGTAACATATTGCTTTTTCTCTACATCAAAATAAGAGAAGTTAATATCCTTTAAAGCATATTCACCTTCCTTCCTCGGAATAACCAGATAATCATACGTCTTGGTGCCGCTTACGCCACCAACGGTGTTTATAGTTTCGTTTACTTTAGGGTCATAAAGCTCAAAGCCATCGGGGAAATTAATTTTTGGCGTAGAAGCTAAATTAATATTTCCGGTTCCGCTAATGGTTAGTTTAAGATTGATACTCTCGTTTGCTTTTACTTTATTGTGGTTTATTTTTGCATTAAAGCTAAACTTACCAACTGCTCCTGTGTAGTTTTCGGGTTTACCTTTTTCAGGAAGAGGTAATACATCTACTGTAACAGGTTTACCTTTTATCTTAACAGCCACATCTTGTCCGCCACCACCAAAAAACTGGTCGAAGAGCGATTGCGACCTTGATTGTTGTCTAACTATACAATCAATTTCAATGGGTTCAATAGTTAATTTGCCTGTACGTTGCGGAAACACATACGTTTTACTAAACTCGGCAACATAATAGTTTATGCCGTCTAAATTCTCTTGTGTTAACTGAATTTGTCCTTTACGTTCTTCATCCTTGCTCCAAAAGCCATTGTACTCAGGTGGGTTAAAATTCTGGAAACCACGCAAGGTACCTCTGCAATACACTTTTTGGGTAACTACTAACTGCTCACCTAAGTAACATTGTTTTTTACTTAGATAAGTTCGCACAAACAAATCTTCGCCGCTTACGTTTTTAGGAGCTTGGTTATTATTCCCATAAGGATTTTGACCTTGCTGCATTTTTTGTTGCTGCTCTTGTCTTGTGCTTCCTTTAACCACCTCAATAGCAATAGGAGCAGACTCCGAAGTAGCTCCACCAATGGTTGCCATAGCAGCACCAATAGTAAACTTACCTTCCTTACGGGCAGCTATCATGTAGGAGTAGCTAACAGTCTGACTCATACTACCATTCGTAATTTGCATACTGGTAGATTGATTAGGACCGCTATACACATCAAAATCAGGAAAAGCGGGAGGCTTAAATCCAGACATATTACCATTAACCGTAAATGAAACCTGAAACACTTCACCTACAGCGACTTTATTCTTACTAACCTGCGCTACTAACTTTTGAGCAAAAGAATTGTATGACAGAAGAATAGCTATTCCTGCTAAAACAAAAGAAAGTATTTTATTCGTTCTAATTCTCACTTACTATTTACCAATCTTTATCAATATTTTTCTTTTCAGCATTCTCGTCTTTATTCTTCTTCTTCAATTGCATTTTCTGTTCATTGTTCTTTAAAGCATCTAACATACGTTGCGCCTCTTCTTTACTCATTTGGGGTTGCTGCTGCTCAGGCTTTTTATCTTTATCCCCTTTATTATCCATCTTCTTTTTCTCATCTTTCTTATCTTTATCATCTTTCTTTTGTTGCTTATCTTTATTCTCCTGATTCTTCTTTTGTTGTTCCTGTAATTTCTTCAAGGCATAAGCAAGATTGTAACGGGTATCTTCATCTTTAGGATTCATCTTTAAAGAATTCTTATAAGCCGTAATAGCCTCATTATAACTCTTCGTTTTTAAATATGAATTGCCTAAATTATGGAAAGCCTTCGACATGGTATCTTTATTGTTAGAAGTGCTGTTCTTTATATAGGTATCATACTGTCCGATGGCATCCGTAAATTTACCCTGCTTGTAATAAGCATCTCCCAAGTTATAATTAGATTTATAGTAATTGTTTTTGGCTTTCAATGCTTCAGAATAATAGCCTTCTGCTTCGCTATATTTTCCGCCGAAATAACTGTTGTTACCATTTCTAAGAATACGCTTCTCCTTCTGTGCAAAAGACAGAGTGGCAGTTAAACAAAACAATATGAAGAAAAACCGTTTCATCACTTCTTAAATAAATTTAATTTCCTCCACCAGATATTAATACGTTCGCTAATTAAAAACTCAATCAACAAAAACAATAAGCTCGCTCCTATAAACCATTGAAACTGGTCTTCATAATCGGTATACATTTTGGATTCAAATTGTTTTTTCTCTAATTCATTTACCTTATCAAGCACCGCACCTAGACCCACATCAGCATTACTTGCTTTTACATAAACTCCGTTTGCCGCTCCTGCTATTTCCTGTAAATTTTTTTCGTTTAGTTTGGTAACTACCGTGTTGCCTTCTTTATCTTTTTTGTAACCCGAAGGAATTCCATTAGTATAAATCGGAATAGGAACGCCTGCATCAGAGCCTACACCAATGGTGTTGATAATTATTCCTTCTTTCCCAGCTTCTTCGGCAGCCTTAATAGCATCTTCTTCATGGTCTTCTCCATCGGTAATAATGATAATAGCTTTATTTTTTCCTTCGTCTTTCCCGAATGATTCTTTTGCTTTTTCAATAGCAGTACTTATATCGGTACCCTGTCTTTCAATAATATTAGGTGTAATGGCATTTAAAAACAACTTAGCTGAAGCATAATCAATGGTAATAGGCAGCTGCGTATAAGCCTCTCCCGCAAAAACAACAATACCAATTCTGTCGCCCTGCAGTTTATCAATCATCTGTTCTATGGCTTGCTTGGCGCGTTCCAAACGATTCGGTTTTAAATCTTCTGCCAGCATAGAGTTTGATACATCCAGACAAATCATAATATCTGCTCCTTCACGTTTCACATCCTGCATTTTACTACCTGTTTGCAGATTGCAAATACCCAGTATTAAAAAGATGAGTGCAATAGTATATAGAATAAATTTTACCGTTTGCTTACCTCTGGATACATCCGGTATCATGGCTAATATCAAAGGATAATCTCCCAGTTTCTTCAACATTTTCTTACGCGATGCAATAGCTATAATAAAGACAAGCACCACCAACGGAACCAGTGTTAATGCCCACAAATATTCGCTATGTTGAAACTTAAACATTTAGCTTATCGTTTTTATTTTTATCATCGGCTTCGCTGAATACTAAAGTATTTACGGTAATGAACGGATTACAGTTTTTTTAATTACAAATTCTAACAAAAGAAAAATGGCTGCTGCAATAGCAAAAGGTAAAAAATGCTCCGCTTTATTAGAGAAACTCTTCTCGCTGATAATTGATTTTTCTAACTTATCAATCTCTTTATAAACGGTTCTTAAACTTTCATTGTCTGTTGCCCTGAAATATTTCCCGCCTGTTTCCTCTGCAATTTTAGTCATGGTATTTTCATCCAAATCCACATCTACATATTCATATTCCATTTGTCCGTTAGGGAAAATAGATACCGGTGTTAATGCTTTGCCTTTAGTACCTACCCCAATGGTGTATACACGCACGCCAAATGTTTTAGCTATATCTCCTGCCGTAAGCGGTGCAATCTCTCCCACATTATTCACCCCGTCAGAAAGTAAAATAACTACTTTACTCTTTGCTTTACTTTCTTTTACACGCGAAACGGCATCAGCCAAACCAAGCCCTATAGCAGTACCTTGCCCTACTGAACCTGCGGCTATATCAGTAAATAAATTTTTTATTACGGTGTGGTCGGTTGTAAGCGGACATTGTGTAAAAGCTTCTCCGCCAAAAATAACAAGGCCAATTCGGTCGTTAGGACGAGAATCAATAAACTCTTTAGCGACTTCTTTAGCCGCATCTAAACGGTTAGGTTTAAAATCTTTTGCCAGCATGGAATAAGAAACGTCTATAGCCAAAACAATATCAATACCTTCTGTCTTTATATCTTTCCAACTGCTGCTGGATTGCGGACGAGCCAATACTAATATTAAAAGAGAAACCGTTAGTAACCTGCATACAAAAACAACATGGCGCAGCATGGCTTTGTAAGAGGGTTTTATTGTGCCTAAATTCTGAAACGAAGAAAAATTAAACTCTGCTTCTTGCTTTTTTAGTTTCAATAAATACCAGCCAATCATTAAAGGCAATAGCAGAAACAACCAAAAGAATTGCTTATCGGCAAAAGTTATGTCTTTTATGTATTGAGCTATATCCACTACTGAGTAACTGAATTATTTTCTTCTATAGGATTAATAGGGTCTTCTCTTTTAGTCCCATTCACAAAATCAAACGCACTATTTAATGTCATATCATTTTCAACCTCAATAGGAATTACTTTGGCAAACTTCACATAATCTGCCAATGTTAATACCTGTTTTAATTTTTCCTTGCTTATGCTATCAATAACCTGCGAGTTCATTATTTTAAATATCTCATCTGAGGTTAATTCCATTGCAGCTACTCCATAACGCTCTTCTATATATGCACGTAAAGTATCTGATATAAGGGTATGGTATTCTTTATACTTACCTTCCTGCCATAGCTTTTTGTTTTTAATTTCTTCTAACGCATTAAGTGCTGTAACATGTGCGGGTACTTTTGGTTTAGGTGGTTCAACTACAACAGGTTTCTTTTTCAATACCTTTCTTAATATAAAAATGATTATAGCAATTACAACAACTGCAACAAGTCCACTGTAGATATAAGGCAGATACTCATGCCAGTCAAACGGCTCATCAAATGGTGCTTTAATATCTTTAATGCTTTTTTCAGCAGTATCAACAGGCAAAGTATAAACAGCCAATAACAAAGCATCTGTTTCAACGGGTTTAGTCGTGTCATTATTCACAATAAACGCAAAAGGCGGTATAGCCCAAAAACCTGAATCTACCGAGGTTACCGTAATGGTTTGATGCTGCTGGATTTCATCGGGTTTGTTTTTATCAGGAATGGTTGTATCTATTTTAGATACGTTCACTACCTCAACTTCTTTTCGCAGGGTATCGCCAATAACAGGCCATTGTATGTTTAAATTCTTTTGAGTGGCTTTGTATTTAACATATAAATCAATTTTAGATTGCTCACCAATACGTATTTTATTGGTATCCATCATGGCAATAGCTTCAACCTGAGCAATAGAAAGGAAACTGTTCCCTAACAGGAGTAAGAAGAAAAGATATTTAATTTTTTTAATCATCCAACGTAATAACTAAGCCCGTTTTTTAAATAAGGTCATCAGTGGTTTTATATACCCTTCGTGGGTACTTATTTTGGTGAAATCAACGCCAGCGCGGGAGAAAGTTTCTTTTAATTTAGCATCTGCTTTTACCTGCTGTAACTTTAACTCATGCTGAAAGGCATTGCTGCTCGTATCAACCCAAACATTTTTACCGGTTTCGTTATCTTTTAATTTTATCAAACCGATTCTCGGTATTTGCATTTCGGTTTTATCATAAATACGCAAGGCTACTATATCATGTTTCTTATTGGCAATTTTAATGGCATCATCAAAGTTGTTATCAATAAAATCAGAAATAACAAAAGCAATACTTCTCTTCTTTATCACGTTAGTAAGGTATTTTAAACCTAACGAAACATTAGTGCCTTTATTTTCAGGTTCGAACTTTACCAGCTCACGAATTAATCGTAAGATATGTGATTTACCCTTTTTAGGCGGAATGAATTTCTCAATCTTATCACTAAAAAATATAAGACCTATTTTATCATTATTGGTAGCTGCTGAAAAAGCAACTACCGCACATAGTTCTGTAATTAAATCCTTTTTTGTTTGGGCATGTGTACCAAAATTACCCGATGCACTTACATCAACTACCAACATTACATTAAGTTCGCGCTCTTCTTCAAAAACTTTTACGTAGGTGTTTCTTAAACGCGCGGTAACGTTCCAGTCAATGGTTCTTACATCATCACCTGGCGTATATTCGCGCACTTCGCTGAAAGCCATACCCCTTCCTTTAAAAGCACTATGGTATTCTCCCGAAAATATCTGAGAGGATAATCCGCGTGTTTTAATTTCTATTTTACGAACTTTCTTTAAAAGCTCTGAAGTTTCCATTAGTTATTTACGATTTAATTATTTACGATTTTCATATTCCAATAGCTAAATTGTCAATACTAAAATCGTAAATGTTTAAGGAACCTCAACAGTATTCAGTATCTCATTAACGATATGCTCGCTGGTAATGTTTTCTGCTTCCGCTTCATACGTTAAACCAATACGATGACGTAATACATCCAGACAAACAGCGCGCACATCTTCCGGTATTACATAACCTCTGCGTTTAATAAACGCATAAGCTTTTGCAGCCAATGCTAAATTTATACTTGCCCGAGGAGAGCCACCAAAACTGATAAGCCCTGCAAATTTTTCTAATTTATAATCTTTAGGGAAACGGGTTGCAAAAACAATATCTACAATATAACGCTCAATTTTTTCATCCATGTACACATCGCGGGCAACACCACGGGCTTTAACTATATCTTCCGGTTTCAAAATCACATTAGGCGTTGCCATACCTTCTTTAGAAATGTTGCCGGCTATAATTTTTTTCTCGTCTTCTTTTGTTGGGTATGTAATTACCACTTTCAACATAAAACGGTCTACCTGTGCTTCAGGCAACGGGTAGGTTCCCTCCTGCTCTACCGGGTTTTGTGTAGCTAATACTAAAAATGGATTTGGGAGTTTAAAAGTCTGGTCTCCAATAGTTACCTGCTTTTCCTGCATGGCTTCTAACAAGGCACTTTGTACTTTTGCCGGGGCACGGTTTATCTCATCAGCCAAAACGAAGTTGGCAAACAGAGGTCCTTTACGTACAGAAAACTCTTCTTTCTTTTGGTTGTAAATCATAGTACCCACCAAATCAGCCGGTAATAAATCAGGTGTAAATTGTACGCGGCTAAACTGTGCATCTACACATTTCGCCAACGTATTAATGGCTAATGTTTTTGCTAAGCCCGGCACACCTTCCAACAGAATATGTCCGTTACTTAACAAGCCAATCATCAAACGTTCTACCATGTGTTTTTGCCCTACAATTACCTTGTCCATTTCGGCTGTAAGCAAATCAACAAAAGCACTTTCGCGTTGTATACGCTCGTTTAATTCTCTTATGTCTGTCATTGTTTCCATATTTTGCGTGTTAAAATTACTTCGTTTTCTGTTTTTTAAATTCTTGTTTAAATTTTTTTAACATTTACACCAACTCAAAAAGGTCTCAAAATTTGCAGATTGAAACCTTTTATTCATAAAGTAATACTATCTATTTGGGTTGCGGAGCCGGGTTGGTTGCCGGTTGTTGCTGTTGCTGAGCAGGGGCTTGTTGTGCACCCGGTGCTTGCTGAGGCACATTAGCAGGAGCGGATATCATGCCTTCCGCTTTTTTACGGGTTACAGATTCTGTTCCTGTAGTGGCATCAGTAGCAACTTGCTTTTTAGGAGTTCCTAAAAGACAAAGTACAAATAAGGCAATGGCAAAACCCCAGGTTGTTTTTTCCAATACATCTGCTGTACGTCTTACACCCATTATCTGGTTGTTTGAAGCAAACGAGCTTGATAGCCCACCCCCTTTAGAATTTTGTATTAATACAATTAGTGCAAGTAATATGCACACAATGATAATTAGAACTGAAATAAGACCGCTCATATTTGTTTTTAGTTATGCTGTTTTTAATTTAATTTAGCTTATCGTTTATATTTTTTTAATTGTTTCGCTAAGTGCTCCGCAATTCTTTAATAAGGGTGGCAAAGTAAGCACTTTTTTCGGGAAATTTCAAACTTAAAATTTCATACGACCTAATGGCTTTTCCATGGTTACCTTGCAGTACGTATATTTTTGCCAGTGTTTCGGTTACTAAATTCTCATCTTCCAGCACGCTGCTGCGGGTTTTTTGGCTTGCGGCATAGAAGTTTTTATCTGCCTGAGGCTTAGAAATACGCATTTCCTCTTTCAATAATTTATCTAAAAAGACTTGTTTTTCGCTTTTAGCCCTTAGTTCTTGCTTCTTATCTTTTACCACCTGCACCTTACTACTAACTGTTAACTGCTCACCTCTTGCTGATACCTGCTGCTTAATACCTGGCACCTGTTTCAGCCAATCAGTAAAAGAACGAGGTTCATCTATACATATCTCAGGTTCTTTTTCTGTAAGTTTTAAAATCTCAGTTTCAACATAAGCCTCCATGATGGGCTTTAAAACAATCTCATCCAACGTTTCGGTTTGCAACACAGGTTCAGGTTTTACTTCTTCTGTGGCAGGCGCTATATTTTCTATTACCGGCAACTGTTCAGGGCTATTTATTACCTGTTCAATAGGCTTTTGCTCAACAACGGGATTAACAATGGTATAGGTTATATTAACCGGGGAAACTACTTTTTCAGGCTTTTCAACTTCCTTAATAACAGGTTCTTGTTTTACCTGTTCTACTATTGGGGCTATAGGCGCTGATACCACTTTATCACCGGTAGACTGGTTTACGGGCGAGTTAATTAATCTATACAAAACCGCACGGTTACCTGCAATTACGGCTGTTCTTTTTAGAGCAGAATGATAATTTATATGCTTTACATTGTTAAGTGTTTTGGCATAAAGTAAATGTGCTGTTTGGAAGTAAGGATAGTCGGTTAGTATTCTTTCTATGGCAGGGATATATGTCTCATCCAAAATGCTTGGATTATTCATTAAATCTATAAACTGCTCTACCTTCATTTTTTGGGAAGTCAAAAATAAGAAAAATTTAAAGAAATGCCACAGAAGTAATTTAAGCGGAATGCGAATTGATTTATTCGTCCGCCTAATTCATCTGGGGTAAATGCAATTTCAAATAATTAATTCTTAGTCATACTTCCTTCTAAAGGACAAGGACGAGTATTAAAGAAGATTGTAAGACTGTATACATTAGCTTCCATACTAAATAATTAGCTTAATTTTGAAGCAGCAATTTATATGACCTACAACAAAATTACGCCCGAAATACTTAATCTGTTAAAGCAACTAATTGGCGCGGACTTTGTTTTTACCGATAAAGAAAAATTAGAACATTACGGCAAAGACGAAACGGAAGACCTGCTCTTTATTCCTGAAGTGGTAGTAAAACCAAACACACCACAGCAAATTAGCGATATACTTAAATTAGCCAACAAACATTTAATTCCGGTAACACCCCGTGCGGCAGGCACAGGATTGAGTGGCGGCGCATTACCTGTAATGGGGGGTATTATTTTATCGGTTGAACGTTTTAATAAGATATTAGAAATTGATGAACGTAACCTGCAGGCAACCGTCGAACCCGGAGTTATAAACGAAGTGTTTCAAAACGCGGTGGCGCAAAAGAGTTTGTTTTATCCGCCCGACCCAGCCAGCAAAGGCAGTTGTTTTATGGGGGGTAATGTTGCCGAAAATAGTGGTGGTCCAAAGTGCGTTAAATATGGTGTTACCAAAGATTATATTTTGAACTTAGAAGTGGTGTTACCCACCGGAGAGATTATTTATACAGGCGCTAATACGCTTAAGAACTCTACGGGTTATCACCTCACGCAACTGATGATAGGCAGCGAGGGTACACTGGGCATTGTAACTAAAATCATCGTAAAACTTATTCCCCTGCCCAAACATAACTTACTGATGCTTGTTCCCTTCAAGAATACGGAAGAGGCTTGCATGGCGGTGTCGGAGATATTCAGGGCGGGCTATACCCCCAGTGCTTTAGAGTTTATGGAGCGTGATGCCTTAGATTGGGTTAGCAAACATGTGCAAAGCTCAGTAGTAAAATTAGAAGATGATATACAGGCGCACCTCTTAATTGAAGTTGATGGAAATAACCCGGATGTGTTGATGCAGGATATGGAAGCCATTAGCGAAGTGGTTGCTAAATTTAATATTGCGGAGATTTTATTTGCCGAAAGTCAGGCACAAAAAGATGAACTCTGGAAGTTGAGACGCAAAATTAATGAAGCCGTAAAAGCCACTGCCATCAGTAAAGAACAGGATACGGTAGTGCAACGTGCCGAGTTACCTCAATTAATAAAAGGCATTAAAGAAATTGGCAAACGTTATAATTTCAGGAGCGTTTGTTACGGACATGCCGGCGATGGTAACTTACACACTCGTATTATTAAAGACAATATACCCGATGAAGAATGGAACGGAGAGCATATTAAAAAAGCCATTTCAGAGATTTTCGCGCTGTGTAAAAAACTGGGAGGCACCATTAGCGGAGAGCATGGTATTGGCTTGGTTCAAAAAGAATACATGCACATTATGTTTAGCGAGAAAGAAATAGAACTGCAAAAACAAATTAAAAAAGTGTTTGACCCTAACTTGATTCTTAATCCCGGTAAAATCTTTATTTGATAGATGAAACAACTTGTCTCATGTATCGTATATTGTGTATCAAGTCTGTGTGCAAAACACAGCATACAATATTCAGCTACCTTATTACTTGCTACCTGCTACTTGCTACCCGCTGCATGTAGCGCCCAAACACAAATCACAAGATTAGAATCAAACAGATTCATGTCGCTTGATATAAAGAAAGCCGGCACCGTTAAAAGAATTAAATTTTATGAGCAGGATGATATCATCCTAAAAGTAAAAAGTTATAAAAAGAAATTTAGAGGCGTCATTATTAGCTTGAGTGATACTTCACTTACTCTCGACAGCAACACCGTGGTACTATATAAAGATATAGAAAAAGTGGTAGTTGATAATAACAACTCTTTAACCAAGGTTGCCAAAGTGTTTTTAATGACCGCGGGCGGAGGTTATATTGCCCTTGATGCAATAAATAATTTAATTAATTCGAATGTGCCCGTTATAAACCCCAGAACAGTAATCATAGGAGCCGCATTAATTGTAAGCGGACAATTAGTTAAATGGTTAAGCGTTAAACACTATAAAATAAATAGCAGAAATCGTATTAAATTTATTGATGATACTCCCTGAAATAATTCAAAGCCTGTTTAAAAATAGAATGTTAAGAATTATTAAATAGATGGCATTTTTGACTAACAATTTAAGTTGCGTACTATTGCGCATAGCGGAATAATATTTTATTGTATATTCGCCTCTCGTGAATAAAAATTTAGTCGTAATACCTACCTACAACGAAAAAGAAAACATCGAAAAGATGATTGCTAAAGTCTTTTCGTTAAAGCCCGATTTTGATTTACTGATTATAGATGATGGTTCGCCTGATGGCACCGCGCAAATTGTAAAAGACCTTCAGCAAAAAAATCCAACAAAACTTTTTCTACTTGAAAGACAGGGTAAACAGGGTTTAGGGACTGCCTATATCGTTGGATTTAAATGGGCGTTAGAGAAGAAGTATGATTATATTTTTGAAATGGATTGTGATTTCTCTCATAACCCTGATGATTTGCCAAGATTACTAAATGCTTGCGAAACAGGAGCTGATGTTGCTGTTGGTTCTCGTTATTGCAAAGGTGGTAAAGTAAAAAACTGGCCTTTAGGAAGAGTGCTGATGAGTTATTTCGCGTCCGTTTATGTTCGCATGGTTTTATGGATTAACATAAAGGATACTACCGCTGGATTTAAATGTTATAAACGTAAGGTGCTTGAAACCATTAATCTTGATAAGATTAAATTTATGGGTTATGCTTTTCAAATAGAAATGAAATATGCCGCCTTGCAAAAAGGTTTTAAAATAGTGGAAGTACCCATAACATTTATTGACAGAATAGAAGGTGTTTCTAAAATGAGCAGCAAAATTTTTAAAGAAGCATTTATAGGTGTTATCCAAATGAGGTTTGCGCAGAGGCAATAACTAAGAGCCTGTTTAAACTTCAAAACTTATCTCAACCTAAGTAAAAGGCTGTAAGTCCTAATTTATAGGGCTTTTGAAGGAATTTGATTTTAGCTTGCTTAGTAGATATTAGGTGTATTTCCTCATTAGACCTGAAAAAGAAAGACCAGTTATTGAGACAAAAATCGGATTTGAAACTAAAGAACTCGGATTTTGGCAAGAACAGCAAAAGTTGGGTCGAACCATTGCGCGGATGGGTGGAAACCCTTCATTATGCTGGGAAAACTGGCAATTCAACTGCCGATTTATCCGAATACAAGGTGTTTTCAGAAAAACTTGGGTCGAACCGTCTTTTGCAGGATAAAAAAATAGGATTTGATTGGTTGCCCCCATTTGATTTGCTCGCTAAGCACAAGGGCTTAGCAGCTAAAAAAACAAAAAGCCCCGCCTTGTCGGGGCTTAAAAAAAAGGGGGAAAAAGAGGAACTTCTCTATCAGCGGTGAAGGTGGGATTCGAACCCACGATACAGTTTCCCGTATACAACCTTTCCAGGGTTGCTCCTTAAACCACTCGGACACCTCACCTGAATTTTAAGGGCTGCAAATTTACGCTAAAGCTTTTACCACACCTAATTCTTTGCCAATTTTTGCAAAAGCTGCAAGGGCTTTATCTAACTGTGCTTTGGTATGTGCAGCCGATATTTGTACCCGTATGCGGGCTTGTCCTTTGGGTACTACCGGATAAAAGAAACCAATTACATAAATACCTTCTTCCAGCAGTTTCTCGGCAAAGGTTTGCGCCAGTTTAGCATCGTATAGCATAATAGGTACAATAGCAGAATCTCCGTTCTTAAACTCCAGTCCGGCTTCTTTAATGCCTTTTTTAAAGTAATTGATGTTAGATTCTAACGTATCGCGCAGAGTAGTTGTTTCATTCAACATATCAAATACAGCAATAGAAGCGCCCACAATATGCGGCGCCAAAGAGTTAGAAAACAAATACGGACGGGAACGCTGACGAAGCATTTCTATAACTTCTTTCTTGCCTGCCGTAAAGCCACCCATAGCGCCGCCTAAGGCCTTACCTAAAGTTCCGGTAATAATATCTACACGATTCATTACGTTCTTTAGTTCAACCGTGCCTCTGCCTGTTTTGCCAATAAAGCCCGTAGCATGACTTTCATCTACCATTACCATGGCATTGTATTTTTCAGCTAAATCGCAAATCTTATCTAACGGAGCCACAAAACCATCCATGCTAAATACACCATCGGTTACAATTAATCGAAAACGCTGTGCCTGAGCGGCTTTTAATTGTTCTTCCAAATCGTTCATATCGCAATTCTTATAGCGATAGCGTTGCGCCTTGCATAAACGTACGCCATCTATAATAGATGCGTGGTTCAGCTCATCCGAAATAATAGCATCTTCTTCACCCAGCAGAGGCTCAAACACACCGCCATTAGCATCAAAGCAGGCGGCATATAAAATGGTGTCTTCTTGTTTTAAGAAAGAAGAAATTTTTTGTTCCAACTCTTTATGTATATCCTGTGTGCCGCAAATAAAACGGACGGACGACATGCCATACCCCCTGTAATCAAGGGTTTTATGGGCAGCTTCTATAACCTTGGGATGAGAAGAAAGTCCCAGATAATTATTGGCACAAAAAATAATTACCTCTTTTCCGTTTGCCAGTTTAATGGATGCGCCCTGCTCTGAAGCAATAACGCGTTCTTTTTTAAACAAGCCTGCTTCTTCTATAGCAGTTAATTCCTTTTGTAAGTGTTGTTGAAATGCTCCGTACATCTGTTCTAATTTTATGCGAATATCGTAAAAGATTAGCTCATCGTTTTTATTTTCTTCTTGTTTCGCTGAGCGCTGCGCAATTATCTGCTTTTTTTATTCTTATTTTGCATCTATGAAAACACTTTTTAAACTATGGCTTTTAATCGTAATTCCTTTTACAGCCTTTGCCAATCCTGTAGGTAATGTTTACATGAAATTGAAAGGCAAAATAGGGGAGAAATTTTCTATTACCATGGATATTATCATAAGCAAGGAACCTTCTAAACCTCAAAGCATAAGCGGAAGCTATTATTATGATAATATTGGAACGCCATTGGATATTACGGGTAAACTTGATGATGCAGGCAATTTTGAATTAACGGAAACAGATAGTAAAGGAAATGTTACAGGAACTTTTAAAGGAGCATTTATTGGTAAAACCGAAATGAAAGGAGTTTGGATAAACCCCAAAACAAAAAAAGAAACTCCATTTGATTTAAAGGAAGTACCGCAAAACATAGCTCTATTTGATTTTGAAGAGCAGAATCATGCGTATTGTGATTATGCTGACCGAAATAAAAAATCCACTAAAAAGGATACCCTAAGTTACTATGATACCTTATGTTCTGAAATGAATGTTGCCATGGTTTATGTGAAAAATATTAAACCTGCCGCATGTACTAAAATAAACAACATTCTTTTAAATACTTTGTTGCAAATGGGTATGGGAGAAACAAAATATAAAAGCATTAATGAGTTGCTGCGCAGTATTGATACCATGGAGGATTTTTCTTATTCTGATAGTGAGTATGGCATGAGTGTTATTTCTAATGAAGACGATAGGTTGTGTATTAGTGTTTCTTATTGGGCTAACACAGGTGGTGCGCACCCCAATGGCTACAGTAATTATGTTAACTTTAATACGCAGACGGGAGATACCATCATGTTAAAAGACATACTTATTGCCGGAGCTAATGATAGCTTAACGGCCAAGGCCAAAAGAGAGTTTATTAGAGCTAACGGAAGTCTTGAAGAAAACGACTGGTTTTTTGGAAACGAATTTAAACTAGCGTATAATTTTGTTATAACTAAGGGCGGTTTACTGTTTCAGTACAATTCATACGAAGCGGGGGCTTATGCCATGGGCGCACCGCAATTTTTTATTCCTAAAGGGGAATTGGTTGGAATTATAAAGCAGGAATATTTAAAATAGGTCGTATTAAAAACTACTCATTAAACACCGCACTTATAGCCAGTGGAATAGTAGTTTGGTTGTTACTTATTTTAGTTTTTGCCTCTTGATAGCGTTTAATAAAAGCCGGGTTGCTAAAAAAGTGTTCTCTTATTTTTTCCTGCACTAAGCTTTCAAACCAGAAGAGTGTTTGCTCTTGTCGCTTTTTGGTAAAGTAATTCTTTGCCTTAGTATGTCGTATATATTTTTCAATCATATCATACACTTCTTCAATGCCTTTGTTTTGGGTGCTTGAGCAGGTTTTTACTTCGGGTATCCATCCACTCTCGGTTGGCGGAAATAAATGTAAAGCATTGCTGTATTCCACACGGGCTGCTTTGGCTTTATCGGCATTGGTACCGTCTGCTTTAGTAATGGCAATGCCATCTGCCATTTCCATAATGCCGCGTTTAATACCCTGCAGCTCATCTCCGGCACCGGCAAGCATCAGCAACAAAAAGAAATCGGTAAGGTTGTGCACCTCTGTTTCGCTTTGTCCTACGCCAACCGTTTCAATTAAAATATAATCAAATCCGGCCGCTTCGCACAGTAAAATGCTTTCTCTAGTTTTGCGTGCCACGCCACCTAAACTACCGCTTGATGGAGAAGGACGAATAAACACATCACCTGTAGAAGAAAGTTTTTCCATACGGGTTTTATCGCCCAGTATGCTTCCTTTACTAAGCGTACTGCTGGGGTCAACCGCCAATACAGCCACACGGTGTTTCTTCTCAATTAATGCCTGTCCAAATACTTCGATAAAGGTGCTCTTGCCCACACCCGGCACACCTGTAATACCAATACGTACCGAGTTACCCGTGTGCGGCAGTATCTTTTCAATAACCTGTTTAGAAATTTCCTGATGCTCTGCTTTGTTAGATTCTGCAAGGGTTATAGCCCTCGCCAAAACAGAAATATCTTTATTCAGAATACCCTCTGCATACTCTTTTATAGTGAGAGGGGCTTTCATATTGTGTTAGTTATTTTGTTTTTCAATGGCAATATGGTGTTCGCCTGAAAAGGCTCGGGTCATCATTTACACTAACGCAATATCAAACTGAACAAGGTCTACAAACTCTTGTACGCGTTCTTCCACATCGGCTTTACTCAACCCAATTAAACGTTCAGTACCAAATTTTTCAACCGTAAAGCTTGCCATAGCAGAGCCATAAATAATAGCGCGTTTCATGTTCTCAAACGATATATCCTGCGTTTTAGCCAAGTAACCTATAAAACCACCTGCAAAGCTGTCGCCCGCGCCGGTTGGGTCAAACACATCTTCAAGAGGCAGAGCAGGGGCAAAGAAAACTTCATCCTTATTAAACAACAAAGCACCGTGCTCACCCTTTTTAATGATAAGCGTTTTAGGCCCCATCTTTAAAATCTTTTGTGCTGCTTTTACCAACGAGTATTCTCCTGAAAGTTGGCGCGCTTCGCTATCATTAATAGTAAGCACATCTATCTTAGCAATAACCTGTTTCAAATCATCCATGGCAATATCCATCCAGAAATTCATGGTATCTAACACAATTAATTTCGGACGGGTTTTCAACTGCGCCAATACTTTTAATTGTAACGACGGCATTAAATTACCCAGCATCAAAAACTCGCAACTTTGGTACGATGCAGGCACCACAGGGTCAAAATCAGCTAATACGTTTAGTTGCGTATCAAGCGTGTCTCGGTTATTCAAATCGTTATGATACTTACCTGCCCAAAAAAAAGATTTCTCTCCTTTTTTAATTTGCAAGCCATCTAAATTAACCCCTTGTTTTTTTAAGATGGAAAGAAAGTCCTGCGAGAAATCCTCGCCCACAACCGACACTATATTAATGTGGTTATAAAAATAAGAAGCCGCCAAACTAATGTAAGAAGCCGCACCGCCTACAATCTTATCTGTTTTACCAAAGGGGGTCTCAATGGCATCAAAGGCAACAGTACCAATAACTAATAAACTCATAATCTTTTCTTTTCTGCAAATATAGGTTTAAGTTATAAATTACAAGTGATGAGTTGAATGAAGCACAATTTATAACTCTTAACTTATAATAGGGTGCCGGTGGCAAGTATTTAAAAAGCCTCATCCCTGCCCATTTTAGCTCACACTTTCTGTTTTTTTTATTGCTTCGCCGCATGCTGAAAAAGCATTTCCAAAGGAGAAGGGAGGAGGAGTTAAAAGCCTCGTTTTTAACGGGGCTTTTTTGTTTACAGTTTTTGAGAAAAACATATATAGCCCTTATGCAGGAAAAAGCAACCCTGCTAATATTCCTTTAGCACCATTGCAAACAATTTGTTACTTTTGCACTATGACTAAGATGCAGAAAAAACAGCTTGTTATTAACGAAAGTGTGCGCTATTTAGATAACGCACTTGAAATTCTAAAAACAAAAGCCAAACCTACGTTTATATCTTACGAAGACAAAAAATATGTACGTATGGCAGGGCATACCGCATACTTAGGCATTTTATATGCTATTAATGAAACGGGCTTAGTAAATCTAAAAAAAGGACAACGCCCTGATGTGAAAGATTACATAGCTGTTTTAGCCAAAGAAAACGGAAAAATGAAAGATTATTTTAATGCCTGCTATCAGGTATTTCATATAGATGCGGGCTATGACGGCTTTGCCGATAAAAGAAAATTCCCGGAATACATCAAAGATGCAAAGATTCTTATAGAATGGGCTGCCAACAAAGCTGCTGCATAAAAGCCTCATCCCCAGCCCTTCTCCAAAGGAGAAGGGAGATAGGAATAATTAAATCCTTTGCTGAATGGCAAGGGATTTTTTTGTAGGTTTGAAAAAAACTAAACATGAAGGCAATTCTATTAGCCCTATCGTTATTTTTTACAAGTATTTTTTATTCTCAAGGAGATAAGAAAACAAAATCAACGCATACAAAAGGTACTTATAAGAATGGGCAGGGTAGTTCGCATAAAGGTGGCAGCTACAAAAACAAAAGTACAAACAACCATTATACAAAAAGGAAGTAATGCCTCGAAAACAATTTTATTCCAAAAAAAGTGATGATGGTTTAAAATTATTAATGGGTATTTTTAAATTAATAGGGTACTTATTTGTGGTAATTATATCTTTACTCACAACTCTTTTTAAATATATTAACTCTCAAATTCAAAAACGTAATAAATGAAGAAAGCTATCGTGTTGTTTCTATTTTTTCATCTAAGCGTATTTTGCCAAAATACAGAGAATGAATTACACCGAATTGTAATTTCTAACTATAAGAATTTTATCGGCTCTTCATTAAGTTCTGTTAAATCATTTTGGGCTGAAAAAATATCCTCAATTTATATTAAAGAAAGAGAGGGGGATGAAATAAAACAATGTTACATAATGTATGGAGATGCTGGTACAGCAGATTTTTTTGCAGCTTTTAAAAACAACAAATGCATTGAATTCTCTTTAACTATTTATATAAAAGAAGCCTCAATAATTACAACTAAATTAAAAAATTCAGGATATATTTATAATTCAAAGTATGATGCATGGGAAAATAAAACTATAAAAGTCTTTTGTAGTTTTTCAAAATTAGGGGCTGCAACCTGTCAATTGATGGATGTAACTTTTGGGAAAGACGATGAAAGTAGTGTTATGGCAGAACCAGTTATAAAAGAAAAGAAAGCAGAGTTTAAAGATGCCAATTCCTATTATTATAGAGGGGTTTCGAAGAATGAATCAAAAAATTACAAAGGAGCAATTATTGATTTTACTAAAGCTTTAAATTTAGACCCTAGATATAATTTGGCTTTTAATAGCAGGGGATTTTCTAAATTAGCATTAGGCGATTATAAAGGGGCAATAGAAGATTATACTAAATCTATCGAATTAAACCCAACTGATGAAGTTGTATTTTATGATAGGGGTACATGTAAAGTAAAACTAAAAGATTATAATGGAGCAATAGAAGATTTTACTAAAGTAATAGAATTGAGTCAAAATGATGCAGATACATACTATCAAAGAGGTAATTGTAAATATTATTTAGGTTATAAAAATTCAGCCTGTATGGATTGGATAAAAGCAAAAGAGTTAGGTGCTACTAATGCGGATGACAAAATAAATAATAACTGTAAGTAATTTTGTTGTTCGCGTAAGTACTGTAATGGAAAGCCTTTCCCGCTTCTAAGGGGGCGTCCGCAGGACGGGGGGGATGTTTACTACTCTTTACATCCCCCTGCCCCCTTCAAAGGGGGAATAACTTGCAACGTAAAGCCCGACGGCGGCTTCCCCATAAAAAGCCGCCGAAACGCCCTAAATAAATGAAAAAAAATAGTTGGGGATAAAGATATAATTATTACCTTTGCCGTCCGCTAAAAAGTAAGTTGGCGAATAAACAAAAAAAAATGGCACAAGGCAAGGTTATTAATGGCGCTTTATCGCTGCTTCCAACGTTAGTAACCGAAATCAAAAAGCCGGTAATAAATAAATTGACGATTTAAAGATTGACAATTTAGTTATTGCAATAAATGAGAAAATAGTAAATAAAAAAATCGTAAATAAAAGATAATGGCAAAAGAGTTATCAGCACTGGTAAAACTACAGATAAAAGGAGGGGCAGCTAACCCATCGCCACCAATTGGACCTGCATTGGGTGCAAAAGGTGTGAACATTATGGAGTTTTGCAAGCAGTTTAATGCTCGTACGCAAGAACAAGCCGGAAAATTATTACCTGTAATCATTAATGTTTACATGGATAAAACGTTTGATTTTGTTATCAAACGTACACCGGTAGCGGCACAAATCATGGAACTGGGCAAAATAAAACAAGGTTCGGGCGAAAGCAACCGTAAGAAAGTAGGCAATATTACCTGGGATCAGGTAAAGAAAATTGCTGAGGATAAAATTGTGGATATGAATTGTTTTACAATCGAATCTGCAATGAAAATGGTTGCCGGAACTGCACGCAGTATGGGTGTTAACGTAACAGGCGACGCTCCTTTTAAATAAATTGACGATTTAAAGATTGACAATTTAGTTATTGTAGTAGTAAATGTGGAAATAGTAAATAAACAAATCGTAAATTAAAAAACATGGCAACGTTAACTAAAAAAAGAAAAGCTGTGGTTGGTAAATTTGATACCACCAAGTCTTATACGGTTGCGGAGGCTTCTAAGATTGTGAAAGATATCACAACTACGAAGTTTGACGCATCTGTGGATCTTGCGATCCGTTTAGGAGTTGACCCACGTAAAGCTAACCAAATGGTGCGCGGTGTTGTAACCTTACCTCACGGTACGGGTAAAACAATGCGCGTACTGGCTCTTGTTCCTGCCGATAAAGAAGCGGAAGCAAAAGCAGCAGGTGCAGATTTTGTTGGGTTGGATGACTATATTGAGAAAATTAAAGGCGGTTGGACAGACATTGATGTAATTGTAACAGTTCCTCAGGTAATGGGTAAACTGGGTGCATTAGGTCGTGTGTTAGGTCCCCGTGGTTTAATGCCAAATCCTAAAACAGGTACTGTAACAATGGAAATTGGTAAAGCGGTAACCGAAGCAAAAGGTGGTAAAATTGACTTTAAAGTTGATAAAGCCGGAATTATTCACGCAGCTATTGGCAAGGTATCTTTTGATGCTGCAAAGTTGGCGGAAAACGCTAACGAATTGCTAAATACTATCGTAAAACTGAAGCCTTCATCGGCTAAAGGCGCTTACGTAAAAAGCGTGTTTATGAGCAGCACCATGAGCGCAGGTATAGCTTTAGACACTAAATCCTTTAACTAATTAGTAAATGACCCGAGGCATTTAGCCGAACACCATTGTACAAAATTAAAAGAGATAAAAAAGAACAATGAAAAAAGAAGAAAAAACACAAGTAATAGAACAGCTGTTAGAAGAGCTAAATAAAAACAGCAAAATCTATTTGGCTGACTGTTCTTCTTTAACAGTAGAGAAAGTAAACCAGCTTAGAAAAGAGTGTTTCGATAAAAAGATTTCCATTCAGGTAGTAAAAAACACATTGCTTAAAAAAGCATTGGAAAGAGCAAACGATAGTCGTTTAGCTGAAATGATACCTGCTTTGAAAGGAAATACAGCCCTTATGTTTGCTGAAACATCTAATGGACCTGCAAAGGTTATTAAAGATTTCCGCAAAAAAGGCAACGATAAACCTTTATTAAAAGCTGCTTTTGTAGAAGAAACTGTTTATATCGGAGATAATCAATTGGATGCGTTGGCATCATTGAAATCTAAAAACGAGCTTATTGCAGATGTGGTATCCTTACTACAAGCTCCAATACGCCGCGTAATAGGTGGTTTAGAAAACAAAAAGCAGGAAGCTGCAGCATAACTGTTAAAGAAAAAAATAAATTAAACTTAAGTAAGAACAATTAAACAAAAAATAAAATGGCAGACGTAAAATCAATCGCTGAAACACTTGTAAACCTTACAGTAAAAGAAGTACAAGAATTAGCAACTGTGTTAAAGGACGAATATGGAATTGAACCAGCAGCAGCGGCAGTAGTAATGGGCGGCGGTGGCGGCGGAGAAGCTGCAGCAGCAAAAACATCTTTTGATGTTATATTGCTTGAAGCAGGTGCAGCAAAATTAGGTGTAGTTAAAGTTGTAAAAGACTTAACTGGCCTTGGTTTGAAAGAAGCTAAAGATTTAGTAGATGGTGCTCCTAAAGCAATAAAAGAAGGTATTGCAAAAGAAGAAGCAGAATCTATTAAAAAAGCTCTTGAAGAAGCCGGTGCAAAAGTTGAGGTTAAGTAATTTTTCTCATAAAATTAGGTTAGGGTCTAGCTTGTAAAAAAGCATGACCCTTTCCTTGTTTGTTGCAACAGCAAACACAAGCGTTTTTTGTAACTTATTGTATAACCTAAAAACTAATAAGCTTTGGCCACAGCAAAAAAAACACAGAGAATAAACTTCTCTAAAGTAAAATTCCCGGTAGAGTACCCGGATTTATTGGATATACAAATTCAATCATTTAAAGACTTTTTTCAATTAGAAACCACAGCCGACAACAGAAATGAAGAAGGTTTATTTCGTGTGTTCTCTGAAAACTTTCCGATAACCGATTCAAGGAACCAATTTGTTCTTGAGTTTTTGGATTATTTTATTGATCCACCACGTTACGCTATTGAAGAATGCGTAGAGCGTGGTCTTACATATAGTGTGCCTTTAAAAGCGAAACTTCGCCTTTATTGTACCGACCCTGAACATGAAGATTTTGAAACCATTGTACAAGATGTATATCTTGGGACAATTCCATATATGACCAGCCGTGGCTCTTTCGTTATTAACGGAGCAGAGCGTGTTATTGTATCTCAGTTGCACCGTTCACCTGGTGTGTTCTTCGGACAAAGCCGTCACGCAAACGGAACTAAATTATATTCTGCCCGTGTAATTCCTTTTAAAGGGGCATGGATTGAGTTTGCTACAGACATTAACAATGTGATGTATGCATATATTGACCGTAAGAAAAAATTACCGGTAACAACTTTGTTACGCTCTATCGGTTTTGAAAGTGATAAACAAATATTAGAGATTTTTGGTCTTGCTGATGAAGTGAAAGTTTCTAAAGCAGGCTTGAAACGTGAAGTTGGTCGTAAATTAGCTGCTCGTGTATTAAAAACATGGACTGAAGATTTTGTGGATGAAGATACCGGAGAGGTTGTATCTATCGAGCGTAACGAAGTATTAATTGAGCGCGAAACTATTTTAGAAGATGCTCATATTGATATGATTGTTGATGCCGGTGTTAAGGATATTATCCTGCACAAACAAGATGTAAATACAACTGATTTTGCAATCATCTACAATACACTACAGAAAGATCCTACCAACTCTGAAAAAGAAGCGATTGAGCATATCTATCGTTTGTTACGTAATGCAGAGCCACCGGATGAAGAAACTGCACGTGGTGTAATTGATAAATTGTTCTTCTCTGACAAACGTTATGATTTAGGAGAAGTTGGTCGTTTCCGTATCAACAAAAAATTGGGTATTGAAACACCAATGAACGTTCGCGTTCTTACAAAAGAAGATATCATTTTAATTATAAAATACCTGATTGAGCTTATCAACTCTAAAACTGATGTTGATGATATTGATCACTTGTCAAACCGTCGTGTACGTACTGTGGGTGAACAATTATTCTCCCAGTTCGGAGTAGGTTTAGCCCGTATGGCTCGTACAATCCGTGAGCGTATGAACGTTCGTGATAATGAGGTGTTTACTCCGATAGATTTGATTAATGCTAAAACATTATCATCTGTTATCAATTCATTCTTTGGTACCAACCAGTTGTCTCAGTTTATGGATCAAACCAATCCATTATCAGAGATTACGCACAAACGACGCTTATCGGCACTAGGGCCAGGAGGTTTAAGTCGTGAGCGTGCAGGTTTTGAGGTTCGTGACGTACACTATACACACTATGGCCGTCTTTGTACTATCGAAACTCCTGAGGGTCCAAACATTGGTCTGATTTCTTCTCTTTGCGTTTATGCAAAAGTTAACCGTTTAGGATTTATTGAAACTCCTTATCGTGTTGTTACAGATGGTAAAGTAGAGGTAAATAAACCTATTACTTATTTAACAGCTGAAGAAGAAGACCTAAAAACCATAGCTCAGTCAGGACAAGATTTAGATGATAAAGGGCATTTTGAAGGAGATGTTGTGAAATGTCGTAACGAAAGTGATTTCCCGATTGTTGAACCTGCAAAAGTTCAATTAATGGATGTTGCTCCTAATCAAATTGCTTCTGTAGCGGCTAACTTAATTCCGTTCTTGGAGCATGATGATGCTAACCGTGCGCTGATGGGTTCTAACATGCAACGTCAGGCAGTTCCACTAATGCGTGCGCAGGCACCTATCGTGGGTACTGGTATTGAAGCGCGTGTAGCTAAAGATTCCCGTACACTTATCAATGCAGAAGGAGACGGAGTAGTTGAATATGTTGATTCTAATGAGATTGTAATTAAATATAGCCGTAGTGCTGAAGAAAAGTTAGTAAGCTTTGAAGGTGATGTTAAATCATATAAGTTAACTAAATTCAAAAAGACTAACCAAAGCACTTGTGTAAACTTAAAACCTATTGTTAGAAGAGGTGATAAGGTTCATAAAGGTCAAATACTTACTGAAGGTTATGCTACCGAAGGTGGAGAACTGGCTTTAGGTATTAACCTTAAAGTGGCTTTCATGCCATGGAAAGGGTACAACTTTGAGGATGCTATCGTTATCAGCGAAAAAATTGTTCGTGATGATATCTTTACTTCTTTGCATGTTGATGAATATAGCCTTGATGTGCGTGATACTAAACGTGGTTTAGAAGAATTAACTCCGGATATTCCTAACGTAAGTGAAGATGCTACCAAAGATTTGGATGAGCATGGTATGATTAGAATTGGAGCAGAGGTAAAAGAAGGTGATATCCTGATTGGAAAAATTACTCCAAAAGGAGAATCTGACCCTTCACCGGAAGAAAAACTATTACGCGCTATCTTTGGCGACAAAGCCGGTGATGTAAAAGATGCTTCTTTGCGTGTTCCTCCTTCAACCCGTGGTATTGTAATTGACAAACGCCTTTATTCTCGTGCTGTAAAAGATAAAAAAGCAAAACTTGAAGAAAAAGGTTTGGTTGATAAATTAGATAATGATTATAACAAGAATATTACCGATTTAAAAAATCAATTAGTAGATAAGTTGTTCTCTTTAGTTAATGGAAAAACTTCTCAAGGTGTATTAAATCATCTGAAAGAAGAAATCATTACCAAAGGAACTAAGTTTACTCAAAAATTATTGGAGAAACTTACTTATAGCGAAGTAAATCCTGATAACTGGACTACTGATAAGGACATCAACAACTCAATTAAACGTTTGTTGCACAACTACATGATTCGTTACAACGACTTAATGGGTAAACACAAACGCGAGAAATTCCAAATTACAGTTGGTGATGAACTACCTGCCGGAATTGTTCAGATGGCAAAAGTTTATATCGCATCTAAACGTAAATTACGCGTAGGTGATAAAATGGCTGGTCGTCATGGTAACAAAGGTGTCGTAGCTCGTATCGTTAAGGAAGAAGATATGCCCTTCTTGGCAGACGGAACTCCGGTTGATATTGTTTTAAATCCACTTGGTGTACCATCTCGTATGAACATCGGTCAGATTTACGAAACTGTATTAGCTTGGGCAGGACAAAAATTAGGTGTAAAATTCTCAACTCCAATATTTGACGGAGCTTCTTTAGAAGATTTAGATAAATATTGTGCAGATGCCAAAATCCCTCAGTATGGTAAAACATATTTGTGTGATGGCGGAACAGGCGAACCTTTTGACCAACCGGCAACTGTAGGTATCATTTATATGATTAAACTACACCACATGGTTGATGATAAGATGCACGCACGTTCAATCGGACCATATTCATTGATTACGCAACAACCTTTAGGTGGTAAAGCACAGTTTGGTGGTCAGCGTTTTGGTGAGATGGAGGTTTGGGCACTTGAAGCTTACGGCGCAGCTAATATCTTGCAAGAGTTATTGACTGTTAAGTCTGATGATGTAATGGGTCGTGCAAAAGCTTATGAAGCTATTGTTAAAGGAGAAAATCTTGGTACACCGGGCATTCCTGAATCATTCAACGTATTGTTGCATGAGTTAAGAGGCTTAGGTTTAGAGGTTACCTTAGACTAGTGGTTTTGATTTCTTCTCTATCAAAAGATAGAGAAGAAATTGAATTTTATAATTTGAGCTAAATTTTTTAAAAAGAAAATATAAAACATGGCTTTCAGAAAAGAAACAAAATTAAAATCAAATTTTACAAAGGTTACTATAAGCCTTGCTTCACCTGAAGCGATATTAAATCGCTCAAGCGGAGAGGTTTTAAAACCTGAAACCATAAATTACAGAACTTATAAACCGGAGCGCGACGGATTATTCTGCGAGCGTATTTTTGGTCCTGTAAAAGATTACGAATGTCATTGTGGTAAATACAAACGTATTCGTTACAAAGGTATTATCTGCGACCGTTGCGGTGTTGAAGTAACTGAAAAGAAAGTACGTCGTGAGCGTATGGGACATATCAGTTTGGTAGTTCCTGTAGCGCACATTTGGTATTTCCGTTCTTTACCAAGCAAAATAGGTTACTTGTTAGGCTTGCCTACCAAAAAACTTGAAATGATTGTGTATTACGAGCGTTATGTAGTAATCAATGCAGGTGCGGCATCTCAGGTTAATACCTTAGATTTCTTAACAGAAGAAGAATACTTAAACATATTAGATACGCTTCCAAAAGAAAACCCTTTGTTAGATGATTCAGATCCTAACAAATTTATTGCTAAAATGGGTGGAGAGGCTTTGTATGATTTACTACAACGTACAAACTTAGATACACTATCTTTTGAATTGCGTCATAAAGCAAATACTGAAACTTCTCAACAACGTAAAAACGAAGCATTAAAACGTCTTCAGGTAATTGAAGCATTCAGACATGCGAACGAAAATGTTGTAAATAATCCTGAGTGGATGATTATTAAAACCGTTCCTGTTATTCCACCGGAATTGCGCCCACTCGTTCCATTGGATGGTGGTCGTTTTGCTACTTCAGATTTAAATGATTTATACCGTCGTGTTATTATTCGTAATAACCGTTTAAAACGCCTTATTGAAATTAAAGCTCCGGATGTAATTTTACGTAACGAAAAACGTATGTTACAGGAGTCAGTTGACTCTTTGTTTGACAACTCGCGTAAAGCAAATGCTGTTAAAACAGAAAGTAACCGCGCTTTAAAATCATTATCAGATTCATTAAAAGGAAAACAAGGCCGTTTCCGTCAGAACTTATTAGGTAAACGTGTGGATTACTCGGCTCGTTCGGTAATTGTTGTAGGACCTGAGTTGAAATTACATGAGTGCGGTCTTCCAAAAGAAATGGCTGCCGAGCTTTTCAAACCGTTTGTTATCCGCAAAATGCTTGAGCGTGGTGTGGTAAAAACAGTAAAATCCGCTAAGAAATTAGTAGAGAAAAAAGAAGCGATTGTTTGGGATATTTTAGAGAATGTATTGAAAGGACATCCGGTTATGTTAAACCGTGCCCCAACACTACACAGATTAGGTATCCAGGCTTTCCAGCCAAAATTGGTAGAAGGAAAAGCAATTCAGTTACACCCATTAGTATGTACTGCGTTTAACGCCGATTTTGACGGTGACCAAATGGCTGTTCACGTTCCGTTAGGAAACGCTGCTATCTTGGAAGCACAAATGTTGATGTTGGCTTCTCATAATATTTTGAATCCTTCTAACGGTGCGCCAATTGCGGTTCCTTCTCAGGATATGGTACTTGGTTTATATTATCTAACCAAAGGAAAACGTAATATTAAAGGTGATGCTGTAAAAGGTGAAGGTATGACCTTCTATTCACCAAATGAAGTAATTATCGCATACAACGAAAAACGTGTTGATATGCACGCCATGATTAAAGTGCGTGTTGATAATGCACTTGAAAATGACGAATTAACTACTAAGGTAATTGAAACAACCGTAGGTCGTGTAATGTTCAACTTGGTTGTTCCGCACGAAGCAGGTTATATCAATGAACTTCTTACTAAAAAATCATTACGCGATATTATTGGTACCGTGTTGAAAAAAACAGGTATGGCTAAAACAGCTAAGTTCTTGGATGATATTAAAGAACTTGGATTTAAAACAGCCTTCCGTGGTGGTTTATCGTTTAACTTGGGTGATATACAAACACCGGATGATAAAGTAAAACTAATCGCTGATGCGCACGAACAAGTGGCAGAAGTATTAGCTAACTACAACATGGGTTTCATTACCAACAACGAACGTTACAACCAAATTATTGACGTTTGGACACACACTAACTCCAAGGTTACTAAGAAAGTGCTTGATGCATTAAGTTCAGATAAACAAGGTTTCAACTCTGTTTACATGATGCTTGATTCAGGTGCTCGTGGTAGTAAAGAACAAATTAAACAGCTTAGCGGAATGCGCGGATTGATGGCTAAGCCTCAAAAAGCGGGCTCCGGTGGAGCTGAAATTATCGAGAACCCGGTATTATCTAACTTCCGTGAAGGATTATCCATCTTAGAATACTTTATTTCTACTCACGGTGCTCGTAAAGGTCTTGCCGATACAGCGTTAAAAACAGCGGATGCGGGTTACTTAACCCGTCGTTTGGTTGACGTGGCACAGGATGTAATTATTACCGAAGCTGATTGCGGTACTCTACGTGGTTTAAACGCAGTTGCTTTAAAAAATAACGATGAAATAGTTGAATCTCTTTACGACCGTATTTTAGGTCGTGTTGCTTTAGCTGATGTTTATCATCCTTTAACAGGTGATTTAATAGCTAATGGCGGAGAACTTATTGATGAAAAGGTAGCTGATGCTATTGGAAAATCTCCTATTGAAACAGTTGAAATACGTTCTGTACTAACTTGCGAAAGCCGTCAGGGTGTTTGCGCAAAATGTTACGGACGTAACTTGGGTAACGGTAAATTTGTCCAGTTAGGTGAGGCTGTTGGTGTAATTGCAGCGCAATCTATCGGTGAGCCGGGTACACAGCTTACACTTCGTACTTTCCACGTGGGTGGTACAGCAAGTAATACAGCTGCCGCTTCTAAATTAGAAGCTAAGTATGATGGTATTGCAGAGATTGAAGAATTACGTACCGTAAACCGTGTTAATCCGGATGGTAAAAAAGTAACCGTTGTTATCGGTCGTTCTACTGAGATTCGTATTTCTGATGCGAATACAGGAATTACGTTAACTACAGGTAACATTCCTTATGGTTCTCAATTATACATCAAACCGGGCGATAAAGTTAAAAAAGGTCAGTTGATTTGCGATTGGGATGCTTATAACGCCGTTATCGTATCTGAGTTTGCAGGTGCTGTTCAATACGAGCATATTGAAGAAGGAAGTACTTTCCGTGAAGAAGCCGATGAGCAAACCGGATTTAAAGAGAAAGTAATTACTGAAAGTCGTGATAAGACTAAGAGCCCGATGATTAAGATTGTGGATAAAAAAGGGGAACCTTTTAAATCATACAATATACCGGTTGGTGCGCACGTAGTAGTTGAAGAAGGTGAGAAAATTGAACTTGGTAAAGTGTTGGTAAAAATACCACGTGTTACTGGTAAAGTAGGTGATATCACAGGTGGTCTTCCTCGTGTTACAGAGTTGTTCGAGGCTCGTAACCCAAGTAACCCGGCTGTTGTGGCTGAAATTGATGGTATCGTTTCTTTCGGTAAAATTAAGCGTGGTAACCGCGAGGTTATGATAGAAGCTAAAACAGGCGAAAAACGTACTTACTTGGTATCATTATCTAAACACATTCTTGTTCAGGAAAATGACTTTGTTCGTGCAGGAGATTCCTTGTCAGACGGTTCTATAAGCCCGGGTGATATCCTTTCTATTAAAGGTCCAACTGCGGTACAGGAATATATCGTAAATGAAATTCAGGAGGTATATCGTTTGCAAGGACAAAAACTGAACGATAAACACTTTGAAACCATTGTTCGTCAGATGATGCGTAAAGTTGAAATCGAAGATCCGGGAGATACTATCTTCTTGGAAAAACAAATGGCGAATAAGATTGATTTCATGAAAGAAAACGATGCTATGTATGGCATGAAAGTGGTGGTTGATGCAGGAGATTCTACCGAGGTTAAAGCCGGACAAATCTTATCTGCTCGCAGACTGCGCGATATTAACTCATCGCTTAAACGTAAAGATCATAAACAAGTTGAATCTCGTGATGCAGTGCCTGCTACAGCAAACCCTGTGTTGCAAGGTATCACACGTGCATCTTTACAAACAAGCAGTTGGATTTCTGCCGCATCGTTCCAGGAAACTACAAAAGTGTTGAACGAAGCAGCTATCCACGGAAAAATAGATTACCTAAAAGGCTTGAAAGAAAACGTAATTGTAGGACACTTAATTCCTGCGGGAACAGGTATCCGTCAGTACGACAAGCTGATTGTGGGAAGCAAAGAAGAGTACGAACAATTGATGGCTTCTAAAGAAGAAGTTGAAGAAGAAGCGTAGTTCTTTAAAAGTATAAATGCAAAAAGGGTTTCGGTATAAAAACTGAAACCCTTTTTTTATGTGCTTTTGTTTCAGACCTCTTTCATTCGGTGCCGGTATTTTAAATGATTGATTACCGACTCAATTGAAGCTCTTCGCCTAAATTTTGATTGTACTTTTCGTTAGTATCAGCTTATAAACTATTGAGTAGGGGGGTTGGAATACTTGTTTTACAATTTCCGGTTTTTGTTTTTATAATCCGTGTCATCTGCATTCCATCGTATTTAAAGATGTTTTTATTATTTGTAAATAAGCGCAACGGCATACGCATTAGCGCCATCTTCAGAACCAACATAACCAAGCTTTTCGTTGGTGGTGGCTTTTATAGAAATATCTTCTTCGGCAATCTGCATAATAGGAGCCAACGTCTTTTGCATAGTAGCAATGTATGGGTTTATTTTAGGCTGCTCTAAACAAAGAGTACAATCTACATTACCCACCTTAAAGTTTTTTTGTTGAAGTAAAGTCATGGTCTCCTTTAGAAGCACTTTACTGTCAATATTCTTATAGCTGTTATCTGTATTTGGGAACTGGTTGCCAATATCGCGCAAACCTGCGGCGCCCAAAAGAGCATCACAAATGGCATGTATCAGCACATCGGCATCACTATGCCCCACACAACCTTTGGTATGCGGTATTTTAACGCCACCCAACCACAAATCTTTACCGGCCTGCAAGGGGTGCACATCAAAGCCAAAACCTATTTTTATATTCATAATACTTTCGTTCTACTTTTAACTTCGTCAAAGGCTTCGTCGTAATCGGTTCTTAGGGTTCCAAAAATTCTGTCCCACCACAAAAAATATAAACTATAATTACCTTTAAAATAATGATGATGCTGGTTGTGGTTTACGGATGTATTTATCCATCTGCCAATCCAACTCTTGTTAAACCCTTTGGGGTATACCTCCCAGCCTAAGTGTCCGTATACGTTATACACCATTTGCAATAAAAAGAAAGCAAACAAATGCCACCTGCACAAAGGCATGGTAAAAAGCAATAACGGGAAGATACCTGCCTCTACAATAGCTTCCAGCGGATGAAAAGCAAAAGCGGCATAGGGCGAAGGGTTGGTAGATTTATGATGCAGCAAATGAAATGCCTTAAACAGCTTGGGGTGGTGCATAAGGCGGTGCGTGAAATAAAAATAGGTATCGTGTATGATATACATAAGCGGAAATGCAAGCCAGAAATAAAGTGTGTGTGCATTATACGTGCCGGGGTAGGTATAGAATTGAGTGTATTGCCTTATGGGTGTAAGCAAAATGGAAGTAGGCACTAAAGAGAAAATAAAGATGGTAATAACGGAAGATAAAATCTCTCGCTGATAATCTTTATTAGTAGGGAATTTTAATTGAATCTTACGAAAGGAGATTTTCTTTTTAAAGAATACATACCAAAACAACCAGGCTAAGGTGGCTATAATAAAGTACCGTAACCCTATTAGCAATAAAAAATCTGACCAGGAGTTTGCATGCATGACGCAAAGGTAAGTTATTTCTCAAAACCTTTATTTCCCTGCAAACCACCTGTATGAACTGCAATAATGGTAGAGTTTTCTTTAAAGTACCCTTTCTTAATTAAATCAAAAATGCCGTAGAACATCTTTACGGTATACACATAATCAAGTGGGATATTGGATTGTGTTTCAAAATCCTTTTTAAAGGACATTAACTCAGGCGTTGTTTTTGCATAGCCTCCAAAATGATAATCTCCCACAATTTTGAATTTTGAATTTTGAATATTAAATTCGTTTAAGAGTTTATTTACTTCGTCAGTTAGATAATTTGCTCCTTTTAATACCGAGAACCCTAATGCTTGTTGATTGCTTTTTAATGCGGAAGTAATTCCTGCAATGGTTCCTCCGCTTCCGACAGGGGTGCAGATATAATCAAAATCAATAGGCGCATAATTTACAATCTCCTTACAACCTTTAACTGCCAAAGTATTGGTACCTCCTTCGGGTAAGAGATAAAACTCTCCGAATTTGTTTTTAAGTTCTTCAATAAATGCAGGAGATGTTTTGTTTCTGTATTCCTTGCGCGAAACAAAATGTAATTGCACTCCTTTTTCTTGGCAATAATTTAAGGTGTCAGAATATACTTTGGGTTCTTCCCCCCTTACTATTGCAACAACTGCTAACTGCTTACTGCTAACTGCTGCAATTGCTGCCAAGTGATTGCTCCATGCGCCACCGAAAGTTAAAATTTTTTTATAACCCTGTTTAAGGGCTTCCTCAAGGTTATACTTCAGTTTGAATAATTTGTTTCCTCCGGAGTATAAGTCAATGGCATCCAATCGCAAAACATAAAGGTTAACTTGATGTAATCGTGTTGTTTCATTCTCTAATTTTTGAAGAGGAATACTTTCCGGAAATGGTATCATTTTTTAGGGTCATGCAAACAGCCGAGCGAAGCGAATACATGAGTCCCAAATATAATTATTAAACAAACGAATAAACAAATTTTGCTACTTTTAACCCGAAATAAAACAGCCTATTAATTTGCAGCATGATTAACCGAGTAGTTAAAAACGTAGATGAAGCCATTGCCGATATAAAAGATGGCATGACTTTAATGGTAGGAGGATTTGGTTTATGCGGAATACCGGAAAATTGTATTGCCGCTATAGTTAAAAAGGGTGTTAAGAATCTTACCTGTATAAGCAACAATGCCGGTGTAGATGATTTTGGCTTGGGATTGTTATTGCAAACCAAGCAAATTAAGAAGATGATTTCTTCTTATGTGGGAGAGAATGCCGAGTTTGAACGCCAAATGCTTAGCGGAGAGTTGGAAGTGGAATTAGTTCCGCAGGGTACTTTAGCTACCCGTTGCATGGCCGCGGGTTATGGTATGCCTGTTATTTATACGCCTGCCGGTGTTGGTACCGAAGTTGCTGAAGGAAAAGAAACACGCAGGTTTTCTTTTCACGGGGTTGAAAAAGAATACCTGATGGAAAAGGCTTTTGAAGCTGATTTTGCTATTGTTAAGGCATGGAAAGGTGATACCGCAGGAAACCTAATATATCGTTCAACAGCCCGTAACTTTAATCCATTGATGGCTATGGGAGGAAAGATTACCATTGCCGAAGTAGAACATTTGGTTCCGGCGGGAGAGCTTAACCCCGACCATATTCATACACCCGGAATATACGTACACCGTATTTTTGAAGGAAGTCATTACGAAAAAAGAATAGAACAAAGAACAGTAAGGAAGAAGTAAAGCCTTACCCCCCCCTCTCCAAAGGAGAGGGGGGAATACAAATTAACTAAAAAACAAAAAAATAATTATGGAATTATATTTAGACTCAGCAAACTTAAAAGAAATTGAAGAAGGTTTTAAACTTGGTTTTTTAGACGGATTAACTACCACGCCTACTTTTATGCAGCGTGAAGGTATTACCGATATTGACGGAACTATCGTTAAGCTAAGCAAAATAGTACCCGTGCTTCAAATTGAAGCCTTAGGAGATACTGCCGAAGATATTTTAAAAGAAGCTAAACGTCAGTTAGCATTAGGATTAGATAAAAACAAAACAGTTTTTAAAATACCTGTTTCTTTGGAAGGTGTGCGTGCCTGCAAAATGCTTCGTAATGAAGGCTTATTGGTAAACGTACATTTGGTGTATACCCTGCAACAAGCTTATATGGCTATGCAGGCAGGCGCTACGTATGTTTGTCCATTAGTGGGGCGTTTGCAAGATCAAGGGCACGATGCGTTAACCTTAGTAGAACAATGCGTTGATGCTGTTGAGTATTATGGTTATGACACAAAAATAATGTTCTCTTCCGTTAGAACGGTTGAGCATGTTAGAAATGCCATTACCATTGGTGTTCATACCATTACCGTTCCGTTAAAAATAATGAAACAACTTACCGAAAATAATTTTACCACTGTGGGCACCGAGCAGTTTATTGCTGATACACGTTTAATGACTGTACGCGTGAAAGAAGCTATTAATGGGGTAAATCCTTTAGTGCAGGCAGATACCAATATTACAGACGCCATTGTAAAAATGACTGAATTTGGTTTTGGTGCCATTACGGTTGTAAATAAAGATAGTTCTGTATTAGGTATGTTTACGGATGGCACTTTACGCCGCATTATATCCGAAAAAGGAAGAGATGTTTTGCAAAAGAAACTTAGCGACCTTACTTATAATGCCCCTATAAGTGTAGAAGCAAATGCTTTATTAAACGAAGCAGCCGGTATCTTTAAAAAGACAAATGTTGATACTCTTTTAGTGCTTGATAACGGTAGGCCAATCGGCATACTTGATATTCAGGATATGAAAAGTTAATTACTAATATTTAGTTCAAAACTTATCTCAACCTAAGTAAAAGGGTGTAAGTCCTAATTTATAGGGCTTGTGAAGGGAATTGATTTTAGCTTGCTTAGTAGATATTAGGTGTATTTCCGCACTATCTATTACCCGATTGTTACCCAAGAAAACCCAGAGACTTACACGATAGTTCATGCACCCAAGCGAAATGTTTCTGTTTTCAGAACATGTCGGAACGCCAAACCAAAAAGAAAGTATAAAAACAATTCATTGCTTTCAGTAGTTTTGCTCTTTCAAAATCGCATGAACCCCTTTATCAAAACCATATCAAACCCTAAGTTCATCTTCATCCTGTTTTTGGCTTTGGTTGTTTTTGCTACCCTTCAGGCTATTTTGCTCACTAAAGAACATCCTGCACCAGGCGAGTGGCCCTATACACTTTATAACAATTATGTAATTTTTAAGCAATCCTTTTTCCACCTCATTCATAAACAAGATTTATATTGTTTGTACCCTAATGAGTATTACGACCCCTATAAATACAGTCCGGCATTTGCTTTGGCTTTTGGGGTGTTGAGTTATTTACCCGATACCGCCGGGCTTCTTATCTGGAATCTCTTAAACGCCTTTGTGCTGTTTGCAGCTATTTATAAACTACCGGGCATAGCCGTTAAATACAAAAGCCTGATGCTGCTAACCGCAAGTATTGAGCTAATGACTTGTATGCAGAGTTGTCAGAGTAACGCGCTGATTGTGGGTTTGCTCATTCTTGCTTTTTGTATGTTGGAAAAAGAGAATTACCTGCTGGCAACACTCTTTATATCTCTAACGGTATTTATCAAGCTCTTCGGTATTGTAATTTGTTTGTTGTTTATCTTTTATCCTAAAAAATGGAAAGTTACTTTATACATGCTTGGTTGGTTCGCGCTCTTAGCCATCATACCCATAGTGGCAACGGGCTACGAGCAACTGCTATTTCTTTACAAAAGCTGGCTAACCCCTTTGGGCAACGACCATGCTCTTTCTAACGGATATTCGGTAATGGGTTGGCTGCATACGTGGTTTAACCTGAACGTAAACAAAGTTTTGGCGTTGCTTATTGGTACTGTTTTGTTGCTTTTACCTTTAATTAAAATCAGTAAGTACAAAAACTATTCCTTTCGTTTGGTTATGCTGAGTTTCGTTTTAGTTTGGATGGTTATCTTTAACCACATGGCCGAATCGCCTACGTTTATTGTAGCCGTGGCAGGAGTAGTTATTTGGTTCTATGCTCAAAAGCTTACCACCCAAAACCTTATTTTACTTATGCTGACTATTGTTTTTACCTGCCTCTCTCCTACCGATATATTCCCGCCCTACATTCGCAAAGAAATCTTTCAGCCTTATGTGGTTAAAGTGGTTCCCTGCATTCTTATTTGGGTAAAGATGAACTACGATTTGTTGTTTGATAAATTTACCTTTAAAGCATGATTAAAAAATGCTTTGTACTATCGGGTGGTGGCTGCAGAGGTTTTGCCCATTTAGGGGTGGTTAAGGCTTTGCAGGAACATAACATCTATCCTTCTGCCATCTCCGGAACCAGTGCAGGCGCTATTGCAGGCGCTTTTATAGCCAATGGTTTTACTCCCGATGAAGTGATGGAAATGTTCTACAATAAATTTAAGCTAAACCCATTTGCCTTGCATGGTTTCAGGCTGGGATTAATTTCCATAAAAACCATCCGAGATTTCCTGCAAAAAAACCTGCGCGTTACTAGGTTTGAAGAACTCTCTATGCCCTTTTACGTTACCGCTACCAATTTTATAGACGGTTCGCAAACCGTTTTTACGAAAGGTAATATTGTTGATGCGGTAATTGCCTCTAGTTCCATTCCTGTCGTGTTTCCCGCATTGCTTATAGATGGCGTACCCTATGTTGACGGAGGGGTTTCAAACAACCTGCCCGTTGAGCCCTTTGCCGATAATAAGACTGAGGTTATTGCTGTGTATGTTGACCCTACAAAGCCATTTAACCCCAAAGGAAGTATATCTGAAACTATGGACAGGGCTATACACCTTAGCTTCCGGAAAACAGTAAACAGCTCATCTGCCGGCTGCTACATGCACATTGAACCACCGGAACTAAATAAGTTTGGCTTATTTGACATCCATAAAGCAACCGACATCTTTAATATTGGCTATAGCTATGCAAATGAGTTTATTTCTGTAAAGTGTTGATAATAAATAACTAGCTAACTAAACACAACTTAAATGTTAGTGAGTAAGTGATAGCAAATAGCTAAACAAGAATATTTCATACTTAGCATTTAATTGTGTGCAATCTGTGGCTAAATTGTCAATAATAAAATCGTAACTCATTAAACCGTAAATTGTATATTTGGCATTCTTGATGGAACGCTTTGTAGTATCGGCTCGCAAATACAGACCGCAAACATTTGAAACCGTAGTTGGACAACAACACATTACCACTACGCTTAAAAATGCCATAAAAAACAATCACTTGGCACAAGCCTTTTTGTTTTGTGGTCCGCGTGGCGTGGGCAAAACAACCTGTGCACGTATTTTAGCCAAAACCATTAACTGCTTTAACCTTACTGCCGATACCGAAGCCTGCGATAAATGCGACAGTTGCACATCCTTCAACAGCGGACAATCGCTAAACGTATTTGAGTTAGATGCCGCGTCAAACAACTCGGTAGAAGATATCCGTAACCTGATTGATCAGGTTAGGTTTGCTCCGCAGTTGGGGCAATACAAAGTGTATATCATAGACGAGGTTCATATGCTATCGTCTGCGGCTTTTAATGCCTTTCTTAAAACGTTGGAAGAGCCTCCTAAACACGCCATCTTTATTTTAGCTACAACAGAGAAGCACAAGATTATTCCTACCATCTTATCGCGTTGTCAGATTTTTGATTTTAACCGCATACGTATAGAGGATATTTCTAACCACCTTGCTTACATTGCAAAAACTGAAGGCATTACTGCCGAAGAAGATGCTTTGAGAGTAATTGCACAAAAGGCAGATGGTGGCTTGCGTGATGCCTGCAGTATGTTCGACCAAATGGTAAGTTTTGGCGGAAACAACCTTACCTACAAATCTGTTATAGAAAACCTGAACGTACTTGATTACGATTATTATTTTAAGATAACTGATGCGCTTAACACACAAAATACCTCAACCGTACTCTTAACCTTCAACGAGATTTTGAATAACGGCTTTGATGGACATCATTTTATTGCCGGATTGGGAGAGCATATTCGTAATTTGCTTGTATGCAAAGATGCTGTTACTATTCAGCTTTTAGAGGTAAGTGAAAACGTGAAGCAAAAGTACCTACAACAAGCGCAAGCATGCAGTACACAGTTCCTATTAAAAGCACTGGGCATCATTAACCGCTGTGATATAAGTTATAAAACAGCCAAGAACCAGCGATTGCAGGTGGAGATAGCGTTGCTGCAAATCTCATATTTAAATACTGCATCGGTAGATGCAGAAAAAAAAAAGATGATACCGAATCCGGCATAAGCCAACAAGTAAGCACAAACTCCACTCCTACTCCAGCACTAAAACAAGGAGCTGAAAAAGTTGAAGCAGTACAAACTCCTCAACCTAAAACAACAACCAAACCCATCGCTGCTTTTAAAGATTTAAACTTTAGCGATGGCTTCCGCTTAAAACAAGCGCAGCAAGTTGTTGAAATAACTAAAACCGTTACTGAAGAGAAGATCGCTTTAGCTAATAACCAACCTTTTACCCTGCAACAACTACAACAAACTGTTACCGAATATACCAATAAAATGCAACAACAGGGCAAAAAGCAGGTTGCCAATATGCTTCGTGCAGAGGTTATATCTCTGCAAAACGAAATTGAAATAGTAGTTGATATAGAAAACAAAGCGCAAATAGACAGTTTCGAGCCATATAAACAAGGCTTCTTAGACCATGTGCGCAAAGGTTTGAGTAACCAGAATATTACGATGCGTACACAGGAAAAGAAATTAGACCCTACCAAAAGAGCTTACTCGCCTTCCGAGAAATTTGAAACCATGTTAAAGAAGAATCCAACATTGCTTACATTAAAGAACAGGTTGGATATGGAACTGGATTACTAAAGAGATTATATGCCATCAAAAGATTTCTTTGAGAATAAAAGATTGCAACTTATCGTAATCAGTGTGTTTATTTTTTTGATGTATGCACGCACTATTAGTTACGAGTATATTGGTTTGGATGATACCACGCTGATAGAAACCAATTACAAGTTTATTAAAAACCTGAACAATCTGCCCGAAGCCTTTAAGCATCATGTGATGTATGTGAACAAGAACTTTGATAAGGAGAAAGATTACTACCGTCCTATGCTTACGCTTTCTTTTATGCTGGACGCAAACATTGCCGGAAGCACCAAACCAAAGTGGTATCATTTTGCGAACCTGCTTTATCATTTAACGGCTTGTCTGCTTTTATTTGCCTTATTAAACAAACTGAAGATAAATTCCATCGCTGCTTTTTTACTTACCCTATTGTTTGCTGTTCATCCTGTAGTTGACCAAGCTGTTGCTTGGATACCCGGCAGGAATGATATGCTGCTTGCCATCTTTGTATTGAGCAGTTTTATTTATCTTCTCAACTATCTTGAAACTAAAAACACCAAAGATTTAGTATGGCATAGCGTGTTTTTTGGTTTTGCTTTATTTACTAAGGAGAATGGAATTGTCCTGCCTATCCTTTTTCTTTTCTACTTAAAGTTTATTTCAAAAGAAAATTTTAAAGCCTTGTGGTATAAGCTTGGTATTGGTTATGCGGCATTTACTCTCCCCTGGTTCTTCTTGCGGAAGGTGGCTTTGGCAGACTCCATAACCGATAACAGCATGCACGCTGCTTTATCTAACCTTTTAAATAATATACCCTTTATGTTGCAATACATCGGCAAAGTTATTCTGCCTTTCAATCTATCGGTAATGTGTATGATGGAAGACACTAATTATTTGCAGGTTATTGTGGCTGTTGCACTTATTGTATTAGCCATATTCTTTTCGAAGAACAAAAGATGGAGCATTGTTTTATTTGGAATCACTTGGTTTGCTATTTTCCTTGCACCTTCTTTTTCTGCCAGATTAGTAGAAGGGTTAGAGCATCGTTTGTATGTGCCTCTTATAGGCTTTATTATTCTTGCCGCTGAAACCGATTGGATGAAGAAACTTTCTTTGAATAATAAGAAGTTATGGATTGCTCCATCTGCTTATATAGTGGTTCTTTTTTTTATTACGAATAACAGGTTGGATATATTTAAGAACCGTTTTAACTTTAATTTAAGTGCCGTTAAAACATCCGAGTATAGCGTAGTGCCTTGCGTTAATTTGGGAGGAGATTATGAAATTGCCAATAAAAAAGATTTGGCTATTGAAATGTATAAAATAGCCTTAAAACGAGATTCTGTTTATAAGGTTTTGCACCCCAACAGCAAAGTAACTTACTACGCCATTTTGCACGATGATTTGGGAGTGATTTACTACAGCAGACAACAATATGGAAAAGCTGAACGAGAATTTATACTGGGTGCTGAAGCAGATGATTTATACGCTATGTATCACTTGGCAAATGTTTATTTTAAAACAAATAGGGTAGAGAAGGCCATAGCCCTATGGAAAGGAGTGCTTAACGCTCAACCCGACCAACCTGATTTTAAAGATGCTTACCTGCGTTTAGCTAATGATGCCAAAGCTAATGGAGATGTGGCTGCATTTAATAAGTATGTAGAGCAGTTTAAGAAACTGGGGTATTAGCAGAACCCACGCCTTTTTTGGGTACATAAAACAGCAGATACATTATTATCATAATAACACCGAAATCGATGATGCCCATTGCAAACATAATCATTATGTGAAAGAGTATACCCAATGCTAACATAACAGGTTTTGTTTTTTTAAACCAAATAAGTACGGGAAAGAGCAACTGAAACCCTAAGGCAAACCAACTTACCAAATGAATAGCAAAACTGTTACTGATTAATAAATCTCTCAACCAGGGATGACTGTACGTGTCAGTAAACAGTACATAATAAAAAGCGGTACCGTCTCTCCAGCTTTCCCCATACAATTTAAACCAAGAGGCTACTATATACAACATGATTACCTGAAACCTTGCAGCCCACACCGCAAAGTTGCTTACCGTAATGTTTAAGATTCGCAGATAAGGGTTCCTTGTATCATTCGCTTTTTCATCCATAAAGATGAGCATAAACAAAACCATTACTAAAAGATTAAAACCCGCATTTTGTATTGGAATAGTTTTGAAGTATAATGTAATTGTAAAAAAATAAACCAATAGCGTAGAGACTCTCTTATAAGGCAGAAAAAAACAAGCTATAATAGAAAGTAGCTGTCCGCCTACAAACCATTGCCAATATGCCGCAAAGCGAGGCTTCTCTAATAAACTCAACGCGCGAAGAATAAAATTATGACTTGCATCAAAGGAGATAAAATAACTGTGCGGACCATACAATATTTTGGAATACGACAACAGAAACAACGTATTACAAAACAGGAAAACCATCAACACTTTGCGAAAAAGCGCGATATGAGAACCGTAAGGCATTACGGCAGTAATAGTATGTATATACTCGCTTATCTTTTTACCCATTTGATAGAAGGAGTAAATTTCATTTCAGGAAAATAAAACACAACGGTATCTGTTTTTATTTCAGACACAGGTTTCGCGCTGTACTTTTCGGGATACACAAACTGTATCTTGTATTGCAGTTTATCGAATAATGGATGATGATTTTCCCTATCTTCCATATCAGAGAAATAACGCCGCGCCATAATGCAACGTTTATCTGTTATTAAGTAATTATTTGCGGCGGCGGTATCTGTTTTAAAATAACTTGTAGATATTGTGTGCGCTTCATACAGCTGCCCTAATACATACTCATGCACTTTATTTTGTACACTCGCTATACTGAAACGATTTATGTAGGTTATATCCAACAAGGTCTTTCCCGGGTTTATCCATTCCGTCCAGCCTTTTTGAAAACCGTGATAACGAACCAACAAGTGTTGTTGATATAAAGGCGGGTTTGGCGCAAACACTTTATTATTCTGGCTAAACACAGGAAGCATATACCGGCGCACGGCACGCTGTATGATTGTATTATCTGTACTCTTATCAAAATTAAAAATAAGCGTGCAACTTATATGCACCAGTAAAACTATGCCGCATATAGTGAATATGATATAGTGCGCTTTTTTCAATTTGGTTAAAACATTAAAAAAAGCAAAGATAGCTGATACAAATATTAGTTTTTCATCTAAATAAATGTACATTTGGTCAACATTTTTATTATGTTAAGCGAAGAAATAAACATATCGAACGAATTAGAAACACTTTCTAAGAAATGTTACGGACAAGGTAATGAAATAGATCAGGTAATGCTTGACATGGCCAAACATGTGTTAGCTACTTTAAATATAGAACGCGTAAATATTTGGTTATTTAACAAAGACCAATCGGCTATAGTATCTATTGCCGAATATGACGGAAGAACAAAGCAGTTTACAAAAGATACAACCTTATATCAGCACGATTTTCCTACCTATTTTAAAGCCCTGTACGAAAACAAAATTATTCTTGCGGAGGATATCTACATACATCCTTTTACCAGAGAGTTTAACGAGTTGTATTCTAAGCCTAACGATATATACTCTTTATTAGATGTTCCGTTAAGGATAGGCGGGCAGTTGGCCGGTGTTATTTGCTACGAGAAAACAGGCAAGTTTAAAAAATACTCTACCGGTGAAATAAGCTTCTGTCAAAGTTTTTCTTTTCTCATTGCCTCTCATTTAGAAAGTAATCATAGGAAAACAATACAAGAGAAATTAGAGAAAGCCTTACACGAAAAAGACATACTAATTAATGAGATTAACCATCGTGTAAAAAACAATTTATCTATCTTAATCGGTTTGATGCGTATGAGTAAAGACCGTACCCAATCAAAAGATACCAAGTTGCTTTTGGATGAATATGAGCAGCGTATTTTCTCGATGCTGAAGATTCATGATATGCTGGATAAAAAGAACGGATACGCTGAAATAAATTTATCAGATTATCTGTTGGAGCTAATTATAGAATACAAACATACCTATCCGCAAATAAGTAAAAATTTTAAGTCGGATATAGTTACCACCCAACATTTGATATCTACAAAAAAGGCTATACATGTTGGTTTAATTGTATCTGAAGTGATACTTAATTCCATTAAATACGCGTCTACACAAACAAACAAATATGAGGTAAGTATTAGTCTGAAACCTAAAAACAGGAACACACTTACCTTGCAAATTGGCGATAACGGAAAGGGTTTTGATTTTGAAAAAGAGAGCAAAGACGCTAATTTGGGTTTGCCGCTTATAAAAGATTTGATAGACCAACTTGAATTTAAAGCCACCTACCCCGCCAAAAAAAATTGCTATTATAGTATGGAATTTGATACCGATTTACGTTAGCAAATTAAGTTTCATCAAAATATCGGTTTGTTTATCTTCTCCCAAAACAAAAATGTGTTTATCAAATTCTACCAACTCGTTCTTCTTATAAAAAGCAAGCGCACGGGCGTTATTCTCCCAAACACCTAACCATAAGTAGGTTGCCTTCCTATCTTTAGCCAGTTGAAGCGCTTTGTTGTATAGTGCTTGTCCAACCTGTTTGCCCAAAAATTCTTTCAATACATATATGCGTTCAATCTCAAAAGCCTTTTCATCTTTTAATTCTGTTTGCGCCTGCAGGTAGTTTACTTTTAAATAACCTGCTACTTCTTTATTTATATATGCTAAGTAAAATTCAGAATGCGGATTAGTTAATTCGTTACTTAATTTGACTGTATCAAAAGTCTCGTTTAAATATTTTTGCATATCCTCCGGTGTATTGGTATCGGCAAAAGTTTCAAAAAAGGTTTGTTTGCCAATGCTTTGCAGCGTTAGTAAATCAACGTGTGTGGCTTTTAGAATAAAGAGGGTGTGCATGTGTGTATATCTTTCAAAAACTAAAAGACGGATAAATGTAAGATAATTTTGAATATTAAATTTAAGGATAAGCTTTTAGAGCCTGTTTAAATTTTATTCGGATTTTTTACAATACTTTTTTCTGCCGCAAAAAAGTATTCAAAAAGCCACCACGAATGCCAACTTTCGCTGCGACTGACGCACAGACTACCCTGCTTGGTCCATCTGCGCTCAAGTTCGCTCCGTTCGTGGAAGCCAGCCCCGGATTTACGCGTCCATCGTAATCTGAAAACTGAGCGGGAGTTTTACATGGATTTTATACAGCTTTAAAAGCTGCTTTTTTTTAATGAAATTTTAAATAGCAGCTATAAAATCTACTAACAACCTAAATACCTCTTTATATTTAGTAAGCGGTAATGTTTGCGGCTTATCATATACATCATGATAGGCTTTAATGCCACCCATAGTATAGATAAAAAAAGAAGGGACGCCTTTTTCTGTAAACCAATAGTGATCGCTGTTTTGCGCTTTACCTCTGGGTTTTACTAATGGAAGATACTTTTTATCGGTATTTAATTGTTTAAGTGCGTCAAAGCGTGTTTTAAATTCGGTGGCGTTAACTACGGTAATACCTTCATAGCCCGTACCTAATAAATCAAGGTTGATAAGAAACTTTATCTTGCTCAACTCAAACACCGGATGCTCCGTAAAGTATTTAGAACCAACCAAACCTGCTTCCTCACCTGCAAAAAATACAAATACCGTTTTATATTTAGGAGGGTGTCGGGTATAATATTTAACTAAGTTAAGCAGCATACTAACCCCACTGGCATTATCATTTGCACCAGGAAAATAAGTTTTGCTTCCCATCATACCAAGGTGGTCGTAGTGAGCGGTTAGCATAATTACGGTATCGTTATTTAAAGCCGTTCCGTTTATATAAGCACAAATATTTTTACAGATGTATTTATTCAGCAGCTTATTTTCTATGTTTACTTCAGCTGTTTTTATATCGGTGTATTGATTGTTATTCAGCAACTCAACAGCGCAATAATCAGCCCTCTCTTGTGAAACACTAAAGGTTAGTTTTCTTTTTAAACTTAAAATAAGACGGATTTCCGAATCCCCTACGTAGGTAACACTATCTTTTTTTTCTAAATTAAATATAAGTTTTCCCTTTATAAAACCAGCTTTAGTATCTCTAAAATATATCTCTTTTAAACCCGTACTTTCTTCACTCACAATAAAATCAATACCGGGCTTCAGGGCTTTGCCATTTATCTTCACACTCATCTTACCCGGAAAAGTATTTACATTCATATCAAACCATTGGTAATAACCCGTACTAAAAAGTGGTTGAGCTTTAAAGTGTTTCAACTCGCCGGTAATGTATTTAGCGGCAACATCCAATCCGTTGTTTACATAACCTCGACCGGCAAATTGTTTAGAGCAAAGTGTGTTTATAACCTTGCGGGCATACAGACTATCCTGTGCATATAAATTAAGAGTTAAGAATGTAGAATTAAGAATTATAAATAAACAATTATAATGCCTCCTCCTTAATTCTGCATTCATAATTCTGAATTCTTAATTGGGAACTATATCAAAATACCAAAAGCCTTTGGTAGTGGTTTTAGCAGGAAGTGAACAAGTAGTATCAGCTTTTACTTCCAACGGCTTATAAACTTTCTCTCCGCTTTCAAAATTAATTTTGGTTTTAAATAAGGGTCCATCGTAACAATAGGTATGAAACTCACCATTCTCTCCACAAGGGTCTACGTTGGGGGGCAATTGTTCAATAAACAAACTATCTATTTCTTTGCCTACCCAATCTTTTCCTAAATATCCATCATTAACGCAACAAGTAATGGTTTTAAAACCCTTATGCAAAAAATCCAGTATCAGATAAGTGGTATCCATCTTCCACAAAGGAAAAACAGCCTTCATACCAACCTTCGCCAAATTATTTTCGCGGTACGTTCTTAAGTCTTCCAAAAAAATATCGCCGAAAATAACATACTCAATCCCCTCTGCTTTTGCTTTAAGAAGCGTGGCTTCCATTTTTTTTTCGTACTCATCATACGTGCCCTCACTCGTCCAAACCTTTAAACTTGGAATACCAATAGATGCCACCTGTGCATCCAGCATAGCCTCTCTAACTCCATGCATAGAAACTCGCTTAAAGGTTTCGTTAAGCGTGGTAAGCAAATACTTTACATCAAACTGTTTCTCTGACAAAACTTTATGCAGGCAATAAGCAGAGTCTTTGCCTCCACTCCAACAAAATATAGCTTTAGGTTTTTCCCGGTTCATTTATTTAGTAATTAAAACCTTCTGGCGGTTTCTCTTTCAATATCCTTCTTCTTAATATCCTCACGTTTATCATAGGCTTTCTTTCCTTTAGCAATGCCAATCTCTAATTTGGCATACCCGTTCTTACTGATAAACATCCTTAGCGGGATGATGGATACTCCTTGGTCTTTCAGCTTGCGTTCAATTTTATTTATCTCAATTTTATTTAGTAAAAGCTTACGCTCACGCATAGGCGCATGGTTATAAAAAGAACCTTTCTCGTATTCGGTAATATGCAGGTTTCGTATAAATATTTCTCCGTTTTTTAAATAACAATAACTATCCGCCAAAGAAACTTTAGCCTCTCGTATAGATTTGATTTCAGTTCCGGTAAGCACCATTCCTGCCACAAACTTATCTGAAAAAGAATAATCAAAAGTGGCTCTTCGGTTTTGTATATTAATATTGGAGGCATCTACGCTCATGCGTCAAAATTACATATTAAACCGTACATTTGTTAGCTGTATGCTTGTGCTTAAACCCGCTTCCGAAAAAGACTTTTCTACAATTGAAAAACTCGCTAAAGTTATTTGGAACGAGCATTATATACCCATTATTGGCGAGACACAGGTAAACTATATGTTAGATAAAATGTACTCGCGTGAAGCTATGCAAAAGCAATGCCAAGAAGGGCAGCGATTTTATTTGATTAAAAATAACGAACGTGAAACCGGGTTTATTTCCATTAGCACACCCGACACTAAAAACCTGATGCTGCATAAATTTTATATCCTTCAGGAAAAGCAAAACACCGGCTTAGGTACACAGGTATTTAAGAAAATAATTGAGGAACTTTATCAGCCTCAAACAATAAGGCTAACCGTAAACCGGCAAAACTATAAATCCATAAACTTCTACTTTAAGTTAGGGTTTAAGATTGAAAAGGTTGCCGACTTTGATATTGGCAACAATTATTTCATGAATGATTTTGTAATGCTTTGGCAGAATAAAAGGCAGATACAGTTTAAATGAATACCACAATAGCTCCCATAGTGTCTGTAATTGTACCCTGCTATAACCATGGTATTTATTTGGGCGAGTGCTTTGATAGTATATTAAATCAAACATACAAAAACTGGGAATGCATAGTTATTGATAATGGCTCTACCGACAACACAAAACAGGTTACTGAAAGCTATGTTCAGAAGGATAAGCGCTTTAAGTATATATACACCCAACAAAAGGGAGTTTCCTTTGCAAGAAACCTGGGTATTAAAAACAGTACCGGAAAATATATATTACCCGTTGATGCCGATGACAAAATAGCTCCTCTGTATATTGAAAAAGCGGTTGAAGTTCTTGAAAGGAAAGAAAACGTAAAATTAGTTTACTGCAACGCCAGGTTATTTGGCGCGGCTAATAAAGATTGGATTTTGCCTGAGTTTTCTATAAAGAATATATTGATTGAAAACATTATTTTCTGTTCGGCTTTATTCAGAAGAAAAGATTACGACCAAACAACCGGTTACAACGAGCAAATGGTTGAGGGTTTTGAAGACTGGGACTTTTGGTTAGACTTGCTTAAGAATGGCGGGGATGTAGTTAAACTACCTGAGATATATTTTTTCTATCGGATAAAAAAAGATTCCCGCAATCATAATTTAGATGTCGAGAAGCAAAAAAGACTACGGGAAAGGATATATCAAAACCACAAAGAGCTTTATAGTGAAATACTGGAGAATGCGGGATTTGTATTTGAGTTTTACGACTTACAAAACAAATATAATGTACTAAATAATTCCAGAGATTTGGAGGTAGGAAAGAAAGTACTCTCCCCTGTTCGTTTTATTAAAAGCCTGTTTAGCAGATAAGCTTATATGAAATCCATTTGTTTTTATAGCAGCTATTTTACACTGGATTACATTCCTTATTACGTTAAGTTTTATTTAGAGGAATTAGAGAAACACTTTACAGAGATTGTATTTCTTACCAACGAGAAACAATTGAAAGAAACGGAACTTGCCTATTTAAAAAATAAAAACATCACGCTAAAATATGTATCCAATGAGGGCTTTGATTTTGGCATGTGGTACAAAGCCTTTAAAGAATATCCTTCTTTAGATTATGATAGAGTGGGTCTGATAAATGATTCATGCGTGCTATTTAAACCCCTTGATACTGTTTTTAAGTGGGTAGACAGCAATAGTTTCGATTACTGCGGATTAGTTTCTTCCAAAAGTGTCGCTTTGCATGTGCAGTCTTATTTTATCGTCATTAATAAAAATGCTATTAAGCCCGTCTATGATTATTTTATGCAAAACGGACTTATAAACGATTATCAAAAAGTAATTTACACCTACGAAATAGGTTTAAGCGCGCATTTAAGGAAACAAGGGCTAAAGGTAGGCGCTATGTTTACCAGTAAAAAAGACATTGCCGCGCAGAATCCATCCTTTTTGGTTATTGAAGAATTTATTCACGGGGGGATACCTATGATTAAAAAGAAAATTATTTTTCGTTCTTATCGCAAAGGAGAATACCTTTCTATGCTGCGCATGAACTTTAAATTAAATCCGAACGTATATATAAAATTAATAAAGGAAGTAAATCCAAATACACCGCTTATTGATTTTAGTTTGACTATTAAAGATTTTAAACGTTCGAATAATTTTGATATATACTTATATAACTTTATTCTGTTCTTTTATCGCTTGGCAAAAAGAAGTAAAATGCTAACCAGTATTTTTCATCAGTTTATTCTGATAAGAAGGAAATTACGAGGTGATACACGCACAAATATTTTAGCAGGAACATCAGACACCTAAGCATTGCCAAATAAGCCAATCATATTATTCCTGTTGGTAAACTACTATAACGAAGAAGAAGTATGTTCTTTCATCAACAAACAACTAAAGCCTGCTGAAAACAATTTTATTGACATCGTAATTGCGGATAATGGCGGCACGACTTCTTTATTAAATGAAATCGAAAATAAATATTCAAATGTTGCTTTGGTTAAATCAGGAAGCAATTTGGGTTATTTTGGAGCTGCCAACTTAGGTTTAACACACTACTTAGAGAACAACAAAGAATATCCTAAGACTGTAATCATATGTAATACGGATATAAAACTTGCAGATGATTTCTTCAGCGTATTACAATATAAACTATCCGATACTACTTTTGATATACTTGGTCCTTCTATATATTCTACTCTGTTTAAACATGACCAAAATCCATATATTATTCATAGAATAAAAGAAAGTAAACTCAGGTTCTTTAAATTTGTTTCTTCTGCTCATTTCTTATACAGCTTGTTTACAGTTTATCATTTACTCAAAAACAAGTTATCGCGCAGAGCCAATAAGCAGTGTGAAGCAATGAAACCCTATGCCATACATGGCTCTTTTATGATATTTAATAAGACCTTCTTTCAAAAGGGAGGAACTATTAATTACCCGTGTGTGTTGTTTGGCGAGGAACTCTTTATTGCAGAACAGGCATTAAAACTAAATTTGAATATGCTGTATGAACCTTCCTTAGAAGTAAGACATAACGAGCATGCTACCACCGGAACTTTTAAATCAAGGGAATCAGTTTCTTATTTAAACCAATCATATACTTTTTTGCTGAACACTTATTTTAAATAAGTTTAGTATAAAACTAAGCTACAACAAAGCAGGGCGCTCGGTAATTTCGTGGTATTTAATAACGTCTTTGGCAAAGTAATGCACCACCATACTTTTGCGGGTGCTGTTGGGGTTGGTAATTTTTTCTCCGCCATGTATCAGGTTAGCATGCCAAACAAGCACATCTCCCTTTTTTGCGGTAAATATCTTCTTCGTAAAGTTGGTTGTCCTCACTACTTCTCCAATCTTCTCTTCGTACTTTAAATAGTTGCTGTCTGCACCAACGGTTAAAGCATTACCGCCTCTTTCATAATCATGATTAAGAATGTAAGGCAATTTATGGCTGCCGGGGTAATAAGAAAGTGGCCCGTTAGTTTCATCAATATCTTCCAGTGCAACCCAAATAGCAATTAAATAACCAAGCGGGTAAGTAGTCATGTGTATAGAATCGCTATGTGCGTGTTGCTGACTACCCGTAATAAAATTAATAGTTTGAAAAGGCACCACCTCTCTTCCTAAAATAAAGCTAAGTATATCGGTAATGCTTTTTTGCGTGGCAATGCCTTGTATAAGTTTAGATTGTTTATTGGCAAACATTACTTTGTTGCCCAACGTAAACTCTACTTTCTTATCGGCTAACAAATCTTCTATTTCTTTATTGATAGAATTGGCAACCTGAGGCGCGAAAAAATTCTTTAGTACTAAGTACCCGTTTTCTTTCCAGGCAAGGATTTGCTCTTTCACATCATCTGTAAAGTTGGTGCTTCTTAGCTTTTGTTTCACCTCTTCAAAAGAAACATCTTTATCCATCCAGGGAATATCGCCCACAGGCAAACCCTTAAAATCTTTAGAAGAAATAGATTGAAACAAAGCCTTGCGCAAGCCCGCATTTTTATAAGGAGCTTTGTTGTGTGCTAATTGAGAAGAATGCAGTAAATTATAAGCAGAGTAAGTAACCTTCAACGAACGTAAAAAATCTACCAGCTTATTGTCTGCCATCGCCTATTTACTGATAGACTCTATAATATCGTGTTTGGTAATGATGTGAACCTCACCCAGTCTGTCTTTCATAAGCACGGCATTACTTTCTTTGGTAATCATTTTAGATACATCTTCAATGCTGGCGTTCATGTTTACAAATGGAAAAGGTTTTTGCATTACCTTATCTACAGTTTCCAATTTCAAGTTATCGTCTTTTATCAGTTGTGCAAAAACATGGCTATCGTTAAGTGCTCCTACAAATTCGTTTCCTTTTTTTACGGGTATTTGAGAGATGTTGTATTTGGTCATTAAAGCGACTGCATTCGCTATCTTCTCATCAACCGGAATGGTTAATAGTTTCTGGTCCTTATGCGAGGCGATTAAATCAATAGCTTTGGGTTTAGTATCTTCCAGGAAGCCACGGTCGCGCATCCAGTCATCATTAAACATTTTGCCTAAGTAACGTGTGCCATGGTCGTGGAAAATAACCACCACCACATCATCTTTCTTAAACATGTCTTTCATTTGCATAAGGCCTGCCATAGCACTTCCTGCCGAGTTACCGGCAAGTATGGCTTCCTCTCTTGCAATACGGCGGGTCATAATAGCCGCATCTTTATCGGTAACTTTTTCAAAATGATCAATGATACTGAAGTCAACATTCTTAGGAAGAAAATCTTCGCCTATACCTTCGGTGATGTATGGATAGATTTCATTCTTATCGAAGATGCCCGTTTCTTTATATTTTTTAAACACAGAACCATAGGTATCAATACCCAATATCTTAATATTCGGGTTCTTTTCTTTCAGGTATTTGCCTGTACCGCAAATAGTACCGCCTGTGCCAACACCAACTACCAGATGCGTAATCTTACCCTCGGTCTGTTCCCATATTTCAGGACCTGTACTTTCGTAATGCGCCTGCGAGTTTGAAAGGTTATCATATTGGTTAGGCTTCCATGCATTCGGAATTTCACTTACCAAACGAGAGGAAACCGAGTAATAAGAACGCTCATCTTCGGGCTCCACGTTGGTAGGACACACAACCACCTCTGCACCAAAGGCACGCAGGGCATCAAACTTTTCTTTACTTTGTTTGTCGGTAGATGTAAACACACATTTATATCCTTTAATAACCGCCGCAATAGCCAGGCCCATACCCGTGTTACCCGACGTACCCTCTATAATGGTTCCGCCTGGTTGTAAACGCCCGTCTTTCTCCGCATCCTCGATCATTTTCAACGCCATGCGGTCTTTAATAGAATTGCCGGGGTTAAAGGTTTCCACCTTTGCCAGCACCAAAGCAGGTATGTCCTTCGTAATACGGTTAATCTTTACCATAGGTGTATTACCAATGGTTTCTAATATGGTTTTGCAGTAGTTCATCTTATAGATATGAGATTTTTAGACCTTAGATTTGAGAGTGCGAATTTACAAAAGTTATTTGGTTTGGGCGTTCCGGCATGCGCTGTGTTATTTCCCGCAGATTGCACTGATTTACGCTGATTATTATATCTGCGTTATCTGCGAGAGACTTTACCACAGAAGGATTTTTAGCACAGAACCTAACGCAAAACAAAAAGTCCTTATGGATGGTATTCTAATTTCTGCTGTAATTTTAAGTGTACTTCATCATAGTTGTTACCACTACAATTATTGACAAATTCTGTTATTAATTCAATAATTTTTTTCTTATCAAATTCCTTTAAAATAACAGCTTTTGAAAGAAAACAAGAATTAGCATTAGTTCTTTTCTCAAATTCAGATTCAAATATTTTGTCTATTTCTATTTTGAGACCTTTTTTATCACAAATTTTTATACTGTAATCATCTATACCTTGCATATTAGTATACTCAATTTCTAATTCTAAGATAAAGTAGAAGCTTGAATCTATTACTTCTTTCATCTCACCTAAATGACCATGTTCTTGAATTACCCATGTTTTAATAGATGGTTTTATCATAATCTTATTTACTTTTTAATGGCAACATATACATTGATCGTACTCACCAAATATAAACCAAAAAATTCCTCTCTTTGCAGAGAAGGACTTTTAATTTGTTCGTTGTCATGGTGAGCCTGTCGAAACATTGGGGCTGCCTGCCCCCCCTTCGACAGGCTCAAAGCTCAGTATGACAAATAATTTTGTATCAACAAAAAATAAACATTGCGCAATAGCAGGCTAAAAATGATGAAGTTTGCACAATTTAAATTTCAGCCTGTATGCAACTAAAATACCAGCACAAAACAAAAGCCATTTTATTGTTAGAAGACGGCAAACATTTTGAAGGCTTTGCCGCCGGAGCGATTGGCACCACTACAGGCGAGATTTGTTTTAATACGGGTATGACGGGCTATCAGGAGATATTTACCGACCCCTCTTACTACGGACAAATTGTGGTGATGAACAATGTGCACATTGGCAATTACGGCGTGAATGACGCGGAGGTGGAGAGTGACAGCATTAAAATTGCCGGAATGGTTTGTAAGAAGTTTAACAATGGTTACTCGCGTCCGGCAGCACAAAAGTCTTTACACGATTATTTTACCGAAACGGGGATTGTCAGCATCAGTGATGTGGATACACGTGCTATTGTGCGTTATATAAGAGATAAGGGCGCGATGAACTGCGTGATTTCTTCTGCAATTTATGATATTGAAGAACTGAAAAAGATACTCGCCAAAGTACCCAGCATGGCAGGATTGGAGTTGTCATCTAAAGTAAGTACACAAAAAGCTTATGAGGTTGGTAACCCCGATGCGGCAAATCGTGTGGCTTTGGTTGACTTTGGTGTGAAGAAAAACATTGTGCGTAGCTTGGTTGAGCGTGGTTGTTATGTGAAGGTATTTCCGATGAAGAGTACGTTGAAAGACATGCTTGATTTTAAACCCAAAGGATTTATGTTGAGTAATGGTCCTGGCGACCCATCGGTTATGAAAGAAGAAACTAATCTAGTAAAACAAATTATTGATACGAAAACTCCCACCTTTGGTATTTGCTTAGGACATCAGTTATTGGCGCAATCGCAGGGTATTTCTACCTATAAAATGCACAACGGACACAGGGGTATTAACCACCCCGTAAAGAATCTACTTACAAACAAGTGTGAGATTACCTCTCAAAATCACGGCTTTAGTGTGAAGGCGGAAGATGTTGCCAGTAATAAAGAAATAGAAATTACACACGTTAACTTAAATGATAATACCATTGAAGGCATACGTTTAAAGAACAAACCTGCTTTCTCGGTACAATACCACCCCGAGGCTTGCCCCGGTCCGCATGACAGCCGTTATCTGTTTGATGAATTTGTAGAGAAGTTGTAAAGAAATTTCTTACTCTTTAGCAAAAGCTTTCAGTAAATCGTCGGTAATACCGGTATAGGAATAGCCCCCGTCATGAAACAGGTTTTGCATGGTTACCATTTTGGTATAATCGCTGAATAACGAAACGCAATAATCAGCGCAAGCTTCCGCGCTGGCGTTTCCTAAAGGAGAGTTAAGCTGGGCAAAATCATAGAAATCGCCAAAGCCTTTAATACCTCCACCCGCTGTTGTTTTGGTCGGCGATTGAGATACGCTGTTTACCCTTACTTTACGGAACTTACCATAATGATAGCCATAGCTACGTACAATAGACTCTAACATGGCTTTTGCTTCTGCCATATCGGTATAAAAGGAATAGGTGCGTTGTGCAGCAATATAAGATAAGGCAACTACACTACCCCACTCGTTCATAGCATCCAATTTATATGCCACACTCAACATCTTATGTAATGAAAGCGCAGATACATCTAATGTTTTCTGATAAAAATCGTAATTCAATTCGGTATACCCTATATTTTTACGGATGTTGGTACTCATACCAATAGCATGCAATACAAAATCTATTTTACCTCCCATTACCTCCTGCGATTTGGTAAAGAGATTAGTCAACTCATCCATATTGGTAGCATCAGCGGGAATGATTTCGCTTTTGGTTTGCTCGGCTAACTTTTTTATTTCGCCCATACGCATAGCAATTGGCGCGTTGGTTAAAACTATTTGCGCGCCTTGTTCATGCGCTTTTAAAGCTGTTTTCCATGCTAACGAGTTCTCGTCTAAAGCCCCTGTAATAATCCCTCTTTTGCCTTTTAATAAGTTATTCGACATAGTTTTATGTATTCGTTTTGTTTAATTGTTTTTAATTTGGCGCTCATATATTAGCTCCGATTGGCTGTTTAAAAAGTGACGCAAAAATACATATTTTATATGAGTGTGTTTCTCTTAAAAAAATGACAATGCTAAACTCTTTCTTATTATATTTGCGAGATATGAAGGGTAGAAGTCTTTTAATAATTGCTGTTTTAAGTACAACGCTTTTTGGTTGCTCATCAGGTAAAAATGATGATGATAACTTTGGTGAAACTAATGAAACGACTCAAGTTGTTGAACAACAACAAATAAACGCGCAGAATGTTTTTACTTCTATACCGGGTCCTACTGAATTGGCAGACCTTATTCAGCAAAGTAATTTAGATTACGACGCTACTTTATTGAATGACCCCGAAAATTTGAATAAATACACTTCCGATAACTTTAAAGCAATCAATTTAGGGCTATATGGCGCGGATATGGTTTATGCGAATGTGTATCAGCAATCTCAGGAAAGTATGTTGTATTTAAAATGTGTTAATTCTTTTTGTCGTAGTTTGGGTATTGCCGGCGCATTTGATGAAAAAACAGCCGATAGATTAACCGCTAATAAGGATAATAAGGATTCACTTTTATCTATTGTTTCCCAGTCATTTAAAACTGCCGATAAGTTTTTAAGAGATAACCAACGTGCAGGTACATCATCTTTAATGGTTGCCGGCGGATGGATGGAGGGGTTGTATCTTTCGGGTAAAATTGCCGAGAAAGCAAAAACAAAAAAGCTGATTCAAAGAATGAGCGAGCAAAAACAATCTTTAACTGATTTAATTTCATTGGTTGAAAATGCCAAGGTAACCGGAGACGCCTCCTTTGTTTTGGAGGGATTAAAGGATTTAAAAACTACTTACGATAAAATACCTGATAAAACTATCATGACGGACGAAGTGCTTACTGAAATTAACAAGAAAGTATTTGCCCTACGCGCCAAGCTTATCATGGCATAGAGAGTCAGTTAATGCTGTTCAAAAAACAAAGGATTCCCATCAGGGTCAACTAAAAGAAAATGTTTCACTCCTTTAGCGTCTTCTTTTGCTTCTAACACAAAAGGAACTCCTTTTTGTTTAAGATGTTGCTGTAATTCAAGAATATTAGTAGGGGTAAAAGTAAGTGTATTACGAGGAATAATGCCTTCATACAAGCCTATAACTAAAGTGCCGTTTTTTATGATGAGCCATTTTTGTTGAGGATTGCTATAACGCTCATCAACAATAAAACCTAATTTAAGATAAAATTCTTTTGAAGCCTGAAGGTTTTTTACGTTTAATGCTATGTGATGCTGCCCCAGTTCCATTGGGGTAAATATATATTAATTTTTATACAGTAAAAACTAATTTATTCGTGTACAAATCTGCTTTTTATGGTGCTCATGTATTCACACTTAGCTTGGTTTATGCTTCCTGCAAGACAGAAGTTTTTGCTCGTTCTTTAAGCAAAGCTATATCAAGTACCTGTTGCATGTGGGTTACATAATGTATCTGTAATCCTTTTAGATATTCCGCATTTATATCTTCCACATCTTTGCGGTTTTCTTCACACAAAATAATTTCTTTTATACCGGCACGTTTGGCGGCTAATAGTTTTTCTTTTAATCCGCCAATGGCTAAGACTCTGCCACGTAAGGTTATTTCCCCTGTCATAGCGAGGTTTTTACGAACTTTACGCTTGGTAAATATCGAAGCTAAACTGGTAAGCATGGCTATACCTGCTGAGGGCCCGTCTTTAGGTGTTCCTCCTTCAGGAACGTGTATATGAATGTTTTTGTTTTTAAAAGTATCGGCAGTAGCGTCAATAATTTCAGGATGCGCTTTTAAAAACTCCAGAGCAATAACGGCGCTTTCTTTCATTACATCGCCCAAGTTACCTGTTAGCGTTAGTTTCTGTTCTTTCCCTTCAGATAAACTTGATTCTATAAACAAAATATCACCTCCTGTTTGAGTCCATGCCAAACCGGTTACTACACCAGGCACATCATTGCCCTGGTATTTATCTTTGCTATGTGCCGGACCTAATATTTTTACGAGTGAATCTTCGTTTACCTTGGTAAGTGTTTTTTTATTGCCCGCGATTTCTTTCGCCGCAAAGCGTGCAATTTTAGAGATACGTTTTTCAAGCCCGCGCACACCACTTTCTCGAGTATAATCTTCAATTATTTTATCTAAAACTTTATCCGATATTTTTAATTGCGATTTCTTTAGACCTGTATCTTCGGTTACTTTGGGTATAATATGTTTTTGCGCGATTTGTATTTTTTCTTCGGTAGTGTATCCATTCATCTCAATAATTTCCATCCTATCACGTAAGGCGGGTTGTATGGTATTTAAAGAATTTGCGGTGGCAATAAAAAGCACTTTACTTAAATCAAAATCATGTTCTAAGTAGTTGTCATAGAAAGTAGAATTTTGCTCGGGGTCAAGAACCTCAAGTAAAGCAGAAGAAGGATCTCCATGATAATCGTTACCCATTTTATCTATTTCGTCCAATACAAAAACCGGATTGGATGATTGCACTTTTTTTATGTTCTGTAAAACACGTCCGGGCATAGCGCCAATATAGGTTTTACGGTGCCCGCGTATTTCGCTTTCATCTTTTAATCCACCCAAACTCATGCGCACATATTTTCGCCCTAATGCTTTTGCAATACTCTTTCCAAGAGAAGTTTTACCCACTCCCGGAGGACCATATAAACAAAGGATTGGTGATTTTAAATTTCCTTTTAGTTTAATTACAGCCAAATGCTCCAAGATGCGTTCTTTAACCTTATCAAGTCCGTGATGGTCTTCATTTAAAGTGCGTTCCGCGTTTTTAAGATTAAAGTTATCTGTAGTATATTCATTCCAGGGCAACTCAAGCATTAACTCCAAGTAATTTGTTTGAATAGCATATTCAGCGGCGTTAGGGTTCATACGTTGAAGCTTTGAAATTTGTTTTTCAAATACTTCCTGTACTTCTTTACTCCACTTTTTGTTTTTCGCTTTTTCTTTAAACTCTACAATCTCTTGTTCGTGTTGGTTTCCACCCAACTCTTCCTGAATAGTTTTTATTTGCTGGTTTAAAAAGTATTCGCGCTGTTGTTTATCTATATCTGTTTTTACTTTGTTTTGAATCTCATTTTTCAACTGCAGCATTTGCAATTCTTGTGTCAAATTCTTTAGTACAAGCGTTGCCCTTTCTGTTAAATCAGGTTGTTCCAACATTTTTTGTTTTTCTACCGAAGGAACGTTGGCGTGCGATGAAATAAAATTAATCAGGAAAGAAGCGCTCTCAATATTATTGATAGCAAAGGCCGCTTCACTTGGCATTTGGGGAGATTGCTTGATGATTTGCGTAGCTAAGTCTTTTAAAGAAGATACTAATGCTGAAAACTCTTTGTCGTTCTTTTTTGCTTTTGTTTCTTCAAAGGGAATTACTTTAGCTTTAAAGTAGGGTTCTGTTTGTGTAAACTCACCTGTTTTAAAACGTTTTTTACCTTGCAGGATAACCGTAGTGCTGCCATCAGGCATACGGAGTTGTTTAATGATGTGAGCAATGGTTCCTACTTCATTCAAATCTTCGGGTTTGGGTTCTTCAACAGCGTCATTCTTTTGAGAAACTACACCAATGGTTTTGTCGCCTTTATAGGCATCTCGTATCAGTTGAATAGACCTGTCTCTGCCAACGGTGATAGGAATTACAACACCCGGAAATAAAACCGTATTACGTAAAGGAAGTATAAAAACAGATTCAGGAAGTTTTTCGTTGTTCATCTGGTCTTCGTCTTCTTGCGATAACAAAGGGATAAACTCCGCGTCTTCGTTGCTTAAATTATTAAATTGAATATCGTTATATAAGGTATCGTTCATTTTTTTAAATTGATTTTCTGTATTGTAAAAAACTGTGCCATTCGCAATTAATTGCCAAAATGGCGCTATTGTGATGTTATTTGCGAATAAATAGTTGTATTAGCTGCATCGATGGCACCAAGTATGTTTAATACTTTAGTCTTCTCTTCAGTAGTCGCGCTCTTAAATATGCTTACGATTTCCCTGTTTTTTGCTTCAAAAAAAACTTGCATATTAAATGACCCCGGGCGATTACTCTGTAATTGATTAAGATTATCTAAAGACTGCATAATGGCTACACGCGCATCCTCCGGTTTATCATACATCATATCCATGCCTTTACGGTGATAGGTATAAAAAGTTTCTCTTAAAGGTTGGAACATAGGGTTCATAATGTTATCAATGTACACATAACGGTTTTTAAATCCATTATCAGAAGCCTGCCAGCCTGGCTCGGTAGCTGTTTGGGCGTTTTGCACAACAAGTTGCGCTTTTTTCCAATACTCAGTTCCACCCAGTAAAGAAAAACTATCGTAATCCAATGCCAATATTACATAAGCGTAATAACCCAAAACAGAAGTAAGGTTTGTGCTAAAGCCTTGTAAGTTAAAATCCATAGGTTGCCCCTGAACATACGTAAATGTAAAAAGCTTATCATCAAAGTCTAATATAGGCGTTCTAATACCTGCCTGAAAAATAGGGCGACCGGCATCTACTTCAAGTACCCCCTGATATTGCCCACTACCTAAATCGGAGTTAACCACAATATTAATCTGGCAATCTATTTTTTCATTTTGTTCAAACTTATCATTGGTAAACCTGTAGTTATTCATAAAATCGTTTACCCGGCTTTTCAAATCGGCAAAGATTACCTGATTACTGGCACCTGATAGCTGACTTGCATCTACGGTTACTTGGCAATTTAATTCTTGTCCGTAGAAAAACGAAGTGAAAAAGATTAAGAAGAATAAAAAAAACTGTTTCATCCTTATTGTTTTAAATAGCTCAGGGTAAAAGTAAGAATATCTTTTGCAACATCTTCTTTGCTTTTCAATCCATAATCAAACACCTTGCCCCGGTTATCAATAATACTTATTTTATTGGTATCGGTGGCAAATCCGGCACCGGAATCCTGCAAGGAATTAGCCACAATAAAATCTAAATTCTTGGCTTTTATCTTTTGCTTGGCATACTCCAGTATATTCTCTGTTTCAAGGGCAAAACCAATCAAACATTGTTTCTTTTTTTGCTTGCCAAGTTCAGCCAAAATATCAATGGTTTTAGTAAGGTTTATTTGAAATTCAGTTTCTTTCTTTTTTATCTTTTGATGAGAATATTCAACCGCCTTATAATCGGCTACTGCCGCTGACATTATGGCAATATCTGTGGTTTTAAATAAGCTTATGCAATGCTGATACATTTCGTTGGATGATTCTACCCGAATGCAGGTAACGGCACTGTTAGGAGAAAGATGCGTAGGTCCTAATACTAAAGTAACATCAGCTCCCTCATGCGCAAAGGCATTTGCCAGCGCAATGCCCATCTTACCGGTAGAGCGGTTTCCTATAAAGCGAACCGGGTCTATTTCTTCGTAGGTTGGTCCGGCGGTTATTAATACTTTCTTTCCTGTAAAAGAACCATGGTTTTCAAATTCTTTTTCTAAGAATAAAACAATATTCTCAGGTTCTGCCATTCTACCCTCGCCATGTAAACCACTTGCCAACTCACCTGTTTCAGGCGGAATGATAATATTACCAAAAGAAGCGATTTTTTGAAGATTGTTTTGAGTTGTAGGATGATGATACATATCCACATCCATAGCAGGTGCTGCATATACCTTGCATTTTGCTGACAGATAGGTAGCCAGCAGTAAATTATCGCACAGCCCCGTTGCCATTTTAGCCAACGTATTTGCCGTGCAGGGCGCTATTACAAAAGCATCTGCCCAAAGGGCTAAATGCACATGGTTATTCCACTCTTTTTCTTCGGTAAAAAAATCTATCTCTACTTTGTTTTTAGATAATACGGAAAGGGTGTACGGACTTACAAAAGTCTGCGCATCGGGTGTCATAATAATCTTAACGTCTGCGCCTTTTTTTATAAACAAACGCACCAAATTGGCCGCTTTATAGGCAGCTATTCCGGCGGTTACACCTAAGAGTATTTTTTTTCCTTTCAGCATTAAAAAACAAAAGGCAGCGTGCTATGTGCCAACTGCCTTTACTAACGTAAAATTTAAATTTTATTGTGCTTTTTCGTCGGTTGTTTTGCGATAATGTATCTTTTCATCTAAAAACTCCTGAACAGCAATAAGTGTGGGTTTAGGCAATTTCTCGTAGAATTTAGAAACCTCAATTTGCTCGCGGTTTTCAAAAATCTCTTCCAAATTATCGGAATGAGAGCTAAAATCATCTAATTTTTCATGCAGTTCTTCACGCATCTGTATAGCTATCTGGTTAGCTCTGCGACTCATGATAGTAACGGCTTCGTAGATGTTACCTGTTTTTTCGTCAAACTGACGGATGTCGCGGGTAACGGTAGTTAAGTCTGCTTTTACGGTTTTAAAATCCATGTTTTATTTTGGTTTAGTACGTTCGTTTTTTAATCGTTCACAATCCTTATAGATAATTTCAGCTTCCGCTAAATATTGACTACTGGGGTGCAAATCTACAAATTTTAAGTAATTTACCATAGCTTTTTCTAATCTATCTGCTTTTTTGGCTTCTACGCTGTTTTTTGCCAGTAAATAATACGATTTAATAATCATAAAGCGCATTTCTTCGGTATGTGGCGATTCAGCAAAATCTTTCATAAAATTCTCGCAGGCAGGAGTAGCAGCTTTCCAATCGTTTCTTAAAAAATAACTTTTGGAGATTTCGTACGCTTTCCTCTCCAGCTTAGCCCTAAGTTTATCTACCAAAATGTTACAACTATCCACACGGTTACTTTCAGGGTATTCATTCAAAAAATTTTGCATTTCATTGATGGCATTCTTGGTATCTGTTTGGTCTAAGCTATATTTGGGCGAACTTAAATAATAGCAATACGCGTTCATAAAAGCGCATTCTTCGGCATGTTTACTGCTATGGTAGGTTCTTACAAAAGTACGGAAGTGAAAGCCTGCCAGGGCATAATCGGTTAAATAATAGCTGCAATAAGCGTAATAATAGTATATCTCTTCGGCACGGTCGGTACCTTTATATACCGGAATTAACTCCTCTAACAAAGTTTGAGCCGATGTGTAATTTGTTTTATCGTAATATTCCATGGCTTTTGTATATTTAAGCTCATAATCAGAGCTTTTTAATATTTTATTAAACTCGCCACAAGAAAAAAGAACAAAAACAATCAGTACGAATGAAAAATATATGTGAAATTTGTTCTTCATTTATAAGTTTGCAAAGGTATTAAAATGGAAGATATAACCATACACCTCTTAAAAGGCTTTTGCGGCTTGTATTTTGGCGACAACCCCACGCGGGCTGTTAAGCTATTTGGCGAGCCTGACGAGAAAGAGGAGTTGGCAGATGAACTCTTAAACGAAAAAAGTACCGTATATCATTATTGGAAAACAGGCTTCTCGCTTTTTTTTAAAGATGATGAAAACAAGGGGCTACATTGTGTAGAGGTTGATAACAAAGAAGCCATTGTATTAGGCGAAAAAATATTCTTACTAAAAGAAGAAGCAATTAAAGCCTTGTTTAAAAAGAATGCTTTTCCCTTAACCGAAACCGAACAACATGCCTGGGGCGAAAAACGCTTGAGCTTTGACGAAGCCTTTGCCGATTTGTATTTTGAAAACGGCAAACTAATATCCATCAACTTTTGTACGCCCGACTACTTTGCCGATATTGATAAGTTGAATATGAATTAGCGGTAGCTATGTTATTGCTGTAGTTGCTATTTCCCCCTTCGCAGTATTTACAAATACCGCGAAGCCGGAGGATTAGATGATAGATTTAAACCCTGTCAATTATTCTTTTGCCGTTATAATATTAAAGAGGGTATGTTTCATATTAAAAACCAAATGTAGTGAAAACGCGTGGTTACTTGTTGTTTTGCGTTAGATACTGTATCGCAAATCCTTTTGTTGTAATCGGTAAAATATTGAAGTGGAAAGCCCGCCCTTTGTAATCAAAGGGAACGCCCATGCTTTTATATCCGATCTATCAATTGTTGAGTTTTACCGGTATTATCAAATGCTTGCAGGGCTTGCTTTCTAAGGCTTATTAAATGGGGTGTAAATTCTTTTTGAAAGGTATTGTTTATCGCCTCAATCATTTCATTGGCTGTATTATTTACTATACAGGTTGCCTGTAAGTTAGTGCCTATAAGCATAGCTGCATTACAAATGCAGAACCTGCCGCTATACAATACATTAAGCAGTTTTAATTTTAAGCCTGTTGCCTGATGCGTGTATAAGCCATGTATATGGGCGTTTTCAATAAGCGCTTGCATTTCAGTCTCGCTTGGGTTTGCTTTAATTTGTATATGCGCATAAGGCTTTGCCCAATTATATATCTCTGCATTGGGTTTTAATCCGGCAATAATTACGGGATGTTTTATTTTAGAGAATACATTTTTAATGAGATACTCAACCGCTTTTATGTTCTCGGCCACCTGAAGATTACCATTGTATAAAACATAATCTCCTTTGCCTTCTTTTATCTTTACTTCATCAAAAGCATGAAAGCTGGGCAGGTACTCTACCCTCTTTGTCGGGAACTGACTATGCAGATAATCTCTATCGGCAGTAGAAACCACCAGCATTAAATCAGCATCAACCAATTGCTTTTGGAAGTTGTGCAACTTCTTTGCTTCTATATTAAAGTATAATTTCTTTATTGGATTGTTTTCTGATTTTGCCAGATGCGCATAATACTCATGCTCTATATTACTCTCCCTATATATTTTAAAACGATTGACTAAACGCTTATCATTCAGGAAATAACAAGTATGCAGCCCTTCAAATAAAATGGGGTATTCGTCTTTTAGTAAGTTAGTTATAAGCTGCTCAGATTTTCTTGATTTAATAATAAACGGAATAGAAGAAAGCTGGTTTATAAAGGAAGTTTTGCGTTTGTAATAATAGACTTTACTGCAATAGTTATCTAATTCCTTTTGCTCTCCTCTGCCATATTCAAAACAATGAAGGATAATTTTAACCCCGGCTTTATGCAGGTTTTTTAGTTTATAGAACACATCTATCACTCCGCCATAATTGGCAGGGTAAGGCACATCAAAGGAAATTATATGAAGGTGTTTATCCAATTACCTGCTCTTTATTTGTTTAATTAAATCAATCCAAACCTGTTTTTCTTTTTCCCAACTGTTTTCTTGTGCGGCTATTTTGGTGTTGGCTTTCCATTCAGTATAATCAGGAGAAGCAAGCACTAAGTTTATTTTGTCTGCAATGTGTTTTGCGTTATGTTCTTGAATGCAAACACCAACTTTGTACGTGTCGATAAAAGATTTAATCTCCTTTAGCGGACTTGCCAATACCGGAACTCCCGCATACACATAATCAAAGAGTTTATTGGGCAGGCTATACTGGTAATTAATGTTGGTTGCTTTATCAAGCGATAAACCAATATCAGCGTTACAGGTGTACTGATAAAGTTCTTCGGGTTTCATCTTTGGAAGCATCATTACCTTATCTTCTAATTTTGAATTATTAATTATTAATTTTAAATTATCAATCACATCTCCTCCACCAATAATTAACAGAATAGCATTATCTATATAACGCATAGCATCTACGGCTTCCTCTGCGCCGCGCTGCACATTAATACCTGCGCCTTGCAAAAGAATTATTTTTTTGTCTGTTGGAAGGTTTAGCTCCGCCTTTGTTTTAATTCTATCGACAGAAATTTTATCAGGAATATTTCTTACTACTTTAAATTCTATTTTATATTTTTCTGTAAACCAGTTGGCAATGCTTTGGTTAACCGTTATGCAATAGCTTAGTTTGGGTACTATGGCTTTTTCTAAGCTCTCCCATATTTTCTTTTTAAGTGGAGTATGTTGCAATTCGGGTACTTCACAAAATATTTCGTGACTGTCATATATCAACGCGCATTTCCTCTGTTTACTGAAATGATAGTTAGGCAATAACGTATCCAAATCATTTGCCACGAGTAAGTTTGCTTTATTATTTAAAAGGAAGAAGAATAAACGGATAGTAAACTCGGCATAAAAAGGAACTCCTTTCTCAAACCATAGTTTCATGCGATGCGTTTTGTAAGCCCGTTGGTCTAATGGCAAAGAGTTCTTTAAAACCCTGCCAACCAACGTTACTTCAAAGCCCTGTTCGGCAAGTAACATGCAGGTTTTATGCACACGCCTGTCGGTTACCAAATCATTTATAACAGAAACAATGGCTTTGGGCATAAATTGATATGACAAGACAACGCAGATTTAGGTATCAATATTACAAAAACTATGGTATTTGTGCGGAGTTTTACCAATAGACCTCTTTCATAATTGATAATTGTAAATTCCAACTATTAAATTTTATCTGTAATACATTAAAAGCATAAGTAATTTATCCTCGATACTTAATTTGGCTTTTGGACCACGCTTTAAACCTTTTATTTTATGGGTTGATTTTGTCGCCAGCCTATTAGCTTCCGTAATCATTACCATAAACGTATCCTTTGAAACACCTGTAAGTCGCTTAAATACTGATGTCTTGTAATCTTTTATACATCCCATTGTACCCAAAAAAAAAGCTTCCTTATTTCTAAGAAAGCCTTTTTTGTAAACTATTTATTTTCTCATCTAACCAATGTAACAGTACCATTTTGTTTGTAGGTTTTACCATTTAAACCTTGTGCTTGCAGTATATACATATACGTTCCATCAGGAGCATTATCTCCGTTTGGTGTTTTGCCATCCCATCCTTGGTTAGGAGCGGTTATGGTATATAACAGCTGCCCCCAACGGTTAAAGATAGTACAGTTTAAACTACTCATACCTGTATTGATAATAAAGAACACGTCATTTATATTATCTCCATTAGGCGAGAATATGTTAGGAATGATAATCATGGTTGATTGCTCTGTAATAATAGTTTTTGTAGCAGTATCTATGCAACTGCCATTACTTGCAATTAGCATTACCGTATAATTACCAACTGAAGTATAGGTATGAGTGGGGCTTGTCAAATTAGAACCCAGTCCGTCTCCGTATGTCCAAGTATAGGTTAAGTTTCCTGATACAGTTGTAGTTTGATTGGTAAATGTAGCAGCATATGGAATATGATTCACAGCCGAATCCGGATTAATTGTAAACAATATAACCGGCGATGCTACGGAAGGAACTGTAAACGTAGTACCTGTTCCGGGGGCCGCAATGGCATGACAGCCTAAAGAATCTGTTACCTGTAAGCTATAGGTAGTTCCTGTTACGCTGGTAGTGCCGGTTGTTAAAACTAATGTTGTATCGTGTGGTATGGCAGTACCGTTAGCATACCATTGGTAATGCAGAGGTGGGGTTCCTAAACCGGTTATAGCACTTGGGCTAACCGTAAGTGTTCCAACTTTTCCGCAATTAGCGCTATCCAAGTTTGTTTGATTGGTAACGTTAATTGTTGGTGCAGGATGAACAGTAACAGTTATCGTTAAAGCATTTCCGCGAATAAGTGAACTTTTACACCACGTTGCAGGTAATGTTGTGGCAGAATCTATTACACTATAAATAATAGAAGGAGGCGAGGCAACAGCATTAGGCGGTGTAAAGCTACTTCCTATAGCTACAACAGCTCCGGTATTTGTATTATACCAAACAGGAGTTGAACCAACTGCAGGAATAACCGTTAATGTAGTGGCTGTTCCTAATTGGCACTCAGACAATGTAGTATCAGCAGCGGTAGTTAAGGTTGGCGTGGTTGGGGTTGGGTTAATCGTTACAGATAAAGGTATTGTCCCACCTATAGGTGCACTTGTACAACCATTTGTTGTAGAGGAATCTACCAAATAGTACATGATATTATTACCTGCAACATTATCTGATGGTGCGTAGGTATTTGTATTTATCGCTACTGCTGTTCCATTGGCATTATACCAAACAGCAACCGAACCGGGTGCGGGTTGCGCCGTAAACGATTGCGCAGGTGTCAGATATTGACATTCTGTTATCGTTTGACTTCCGGTTACTGTGGGCGTTGCCGGTGCCGGTTTAATATATAAACTAACCGTTGTGGTATTAAGTGATGGAGCGGCATTTACACAACCACCACCCGGTATAGAATCTATAATACTATAGGTATATGTTACGCCGGGTAATAAACCACTTATAGCAGGTGTATAATTTGAACCTGAGTACAACCATACATTTCCTGTATACCAAGAAGCTACAGGGGTTGGCACGGTTGTTCCGGTATTTACACTTAATGTTATGGGAACTCCCTGACAGACTGAATCATTTGCCGTAGTTGGTAGAGACAATGTAGGAGTTGGTGGAATAGGATTAACCGTTACCATAAGTGTGGTAGTATTTAAAGATTGAGGGGCATTTGTACAGCCTCCTATGGCAGGTATAGAATCTATTACACTATATGTATATTGTCCTGCCGTTAAGTTAGCAGGTGGAGTATAGCTCGTACCAATATTAACAACCGCATTATTACTATACCATACCGCTACAGGCGTAGGAGTCGCCGTTCCTGTAGATACAGTTAGTGGGGTTGGAGAGCCTTGACAATATATATTATTTGTACCTGTTGGTGCCGTTAACACGGGCGCTATTGGCGATGGTTTTACGGTTAAACTAAGTGTGGTAGTATTTGCAGATGGAGGGGCATTAATACAACCGTTTACCGCCGGAATCGAATCTATTATGCTATACGTATACGTTCCGGGAGCTAAACTTGCCAAAGGAGTATAACTTGAGCCTGTTTGTAAAAATGTATTATTACTATACCACACTGCGGTAGCTGTACCCGAATTTACCGTTAATGTTGGAGGGGAGCCCTGACAAGATGTATCGTTAGCTGTTGTTGGGAAAGTAAATATAGGCGGAGATGGGAGTGGATTTATAGTAACTGTTACACTTAATGAAACACCTCCGGAAGCAGCACCACAACCCGTAGCGGCAGCAGAATCTATTACCGTATAAACGGTAGTGCCTACCGTACTGTTAGGTGGTATATAAGTATTTCCTGTTGTTAAAAAAGTAGTTCCATGATACCAAACCGGTATTGCACCACCTGCCGGTGCTACAGTTAAAGTAACGGCAGGAGAAACATTTTGACATTCCTGCATTGGATTTGTTACACCACCAATTAAAACAGGTGGTCCAGGCGGAGAGTTGATTGTGATGGTATAAGTAAGATCTGTATTGGCGGTAGAAGTACAGCCGGAACTACTGGTTGCATTTGCTGTTATGATACCTATAGTTTGAACCGTTACTGTAGGAGCCGTATAACCCGCAATAGTATTTCCTGTTATAGGTCCCGCACCTAAACCTATTGCTGTATTATTGTTTGTCCAAATAACTGTTCCTGCCGGTGTTACATTAAAGTTTATAGGAGAAACCGCATTGCCCGAGCATACTACCTGAGAACTTGAACCACCACCAGCCACTGTCACTGTTGGAGTGGGATTAACGGTTATGCTAACATTAGCCGTATTAGTACAACCGTTACCATCTGTACCAGTTACGTTATAAACGGTTGGCGCTGTTGTATTAGTTGGAGAAGCCGTTACAACACTACCCGTTAAAGGATTTAATGTTGGGTCGGCAGATGTCCATGTATAAGTAACCCCATTATTTGAAGTAAAGGTAACAGAAGATGCTCCTGAACACGTAGCTGTAGAAGATGGTGTTATAGTTATATTTGGATGTGGATTTATAGTTATAGGGAATGTAGCAGCAACACTATTTCCACAACTATTTACAGCAGCACAATTAACAGTCCAAGAACCGGCTGTAGTCCAGTTAATGGTAGCAGCCGTAGTTCCCTGCCCACCGGTAACAGTACCTCCACCTGTAACAGACCATGAATAAGAAGTTGCCCCGGCAACTGCTCCAACCGAATAATTATCGCTACCCAGACAAACAGGTGTAGTCCCCGTTATACTTGTAGGAGAAGAAGGTGTTGATGTTATGGTAATAGGCGTACATGCAGCAGCACTAGTTCCACAAGCACCTGTTGAAGTTACACATATATTACCCGCTGTCGATCCTATGGTAACATTAATGGAAGTGGTACCTTGACCCGAATTAATTGTGGTACCTGCCGGAACTGTCCAGTTATAACCGCCCGAACCGATAGTAGTATATACCTGCGTGCTACCACTACAAACACCAGATGCGCCTGAAGGGTTACTTGGTGTCGGTTGTACTCCGTTTACATTAACTAAAATACTGGTACAAGCCGTAGTATTACAAGTACCCACTATATCTACATAATATGTGGTTGCTGATGAAGGAGATACCGTAATTGAGCTACCTGTACCTATTACCCCGCTGTTGCAACTGCCTGCATACCATGTATAATTACCTCCACCAAGTGTTCCACCACCTATGCTTAAAGTTGTTGAATTACCCGGACAAATAGGATTTGTGCTGGCAGTAGGTGTATTTTGTTGTGTAGCAGGTGGAATAATTGAAACGTTTGTACAAACAGGAGCACTTGGGCCACATAAATTGTATGCATAAACACAAATTTGTCCTGCAGCTGTAAACGAAGCAGTCACATTTTGCGTACCCTGTCCTGAATTTATTGTTCCTGCAGTTGAAGGATTAATGCTCCAAGTATAACCCGTTGCATTTGCCACCGTAGGGCAACTATAAGCATTACTAACACCAGAACAAACCGATGTAGGTCCACTAGGATTTGCAGAAGGAACAGATGCCGTTACCGCCTGATTTGCAGGGGCATAAGTAAAAACAAGCTGAATCTCACTAATACATACTTGACCTGTAAAACATACTTGAAAAGTTTCTGTTGCGCCGGCAGCATTGTTATAGCCTGGCGCACCACAAGGATAAATAGTTGGAGGGGGTCCACCTGTAGGTGTCCAGGGCGAACCACAGCCAAAGCCTGTGGTAGTAGTTTGGTTATAAGAATTAAGTGCGGTGCCATTTAAGGTGCTAGTTGCGCCATTTCCTGAATTAGAACCAGCAGTGTAATAAACGGCTTGTACGTTAGTAACTATATTACCTGCAGGTACCGGATTTGTAAATGTTTGCGTATTACAGGCAACATTTCCACCACACGCAGACGATGCCGCATCATTAAAACAATAATAAGCAGTATGGTTAGAAGAGCAACACTGAGTAGTAAAGGGACCATAAAAAATATTTTGAGTAACCGTTTGAGCCACCATTTGATTCTTAGAAAGAAGAATCGAAAATGAGAACAAAAAAAGAAATTGTAATAATTTTTTCATTTTACTACGTTTTAGTTTAAAATAAATCCACCGTACCAATAAAATAGCCTAATTATTCCGTGCAAGTAATTATTTTATCAGAGAAACTATAATATGTGAGCGCATAAAATCTTTGTTCTTTTGCTTTTCCGCATCACTTAACCCAATAGGAATATTAAGAATCAATTTTCCCAAATTCCCATTTGTAACCATACAAGAACCTTCTATAGTAGCAGCAGCACCAACCATTACATTAACAATAGAACTATCAGGATTCAGTTGATAAGAAACTTTAACCGGGTAATTATTTGTGTTTACTAATTTAAGTAGGGTTACTTTGTTTGGAGCGCATTCAGCCTTTTTAGAGTAAAACTCTATACCTTCCTTTACATAAGTTCCTTTGTCATCTAATTTAGCCTGCTGCCAACCTGTTTTTTTCTCACCGGAAGGCTCCTCAGATTGTCTAAATGACATACTTTGTGCTTTAAAAACAAAGGGTTGAATCAAAGCTGCCAAAATAATTAAAAACACTAATTTTTGCTTTGTTTTCATATCGTATAAAATAAATTTTGTATAAAAAATAATTCCTTTAATGCAAATATATATATAAATTTAATAATTTGATAACATTAGTTAATTTATTTTTTCAGTAAACTGTCAACCAAAAAAAAACTCTCATTGCCGTAGGTTTATACCTTTTATGATAATACTTTATGGTTTCATGGCGTTATCTATATTTTTCATGGCAAAACCTACAGTTTTCACACTGAGACTTAATAAGTTTCAGAACTTACTAAGTTTCTCCGTCTTTTTTGTGTCTCCACTCGCTTTATAAAAAGCTACAACTTTAGCGCGTAATTCATTATTATCAGGATCAATTTCTAAAACTTTTTCAAACTGCAACATTCCATTCAAGGTATCCTTGTTCAGTAAAAGAGCATTGCCTAAATTAGCATAAAGTTGAGCATTATTAGAGTATTGCCTGATACCCATTTTATCACAGATTATAGCTTTTTCAAAAAAGCCCTTATTTAAGTATAGTCCATGCAGCTGAGTATAAACTTGGATATAGTTTGTATTATCTGTAATCATTTTTTCGTAATACATTATAGCCGAATCTGACAGATTTCTTTTTTCATAACAAAAAGCGAAATTATACTCTGTGATAGGGTCTTTAGGATTAAGCGCAAAAGCTTTTTTAAAAAATGGCCATGCCGCATTACCGTCATTAAATATATTTATATAAATAGCTCCTAGATTGTTTAAATTGGTGAAATCTTCAGGATATTTTTCCGCCCCTTCAAGCATTAATTGCGCAGCCGACTTAAAATGGCGGACGGTTTCGTTAATTGTAGAATCTCTTTTAGCTCCATTTGGTGTGCTAAAAATTTTGGGATACAATCTGTTTCCTATCATGTAATGGAGATTGCAAGAATTTTTGAAATTACTTGCGTCATTTCTAAATAGGGTAAGTTCATCTTTCCAATTCGCGTTTCTGGCTATGATTAAGGATGAATAAACAAGTAAAACAAATATCGCAACTGCCTTAAAAGATATAGTAGAATCTTTAACCTTAATATCTACTTTACATAGTTTAAATATTAAATAAGCTGCTGCCGTACAAAACCCCAAAGAAGCAAAATAAACAAAACGCTCGCCTACTATACCTACTACCGGTTGAACCAGGTTAGAAAAAGGAAAAACACCCAACAGGTATATTAAAATGCCATAAGAAAGTATGCTCTTTTTGGGAAGTTTAATAAGGGCATAAATGCCAATTACCAAATAAAAAACAAGCGAGAGAATAAATAAGGGAGAACTCCATCTCGGCATAGGAATTATATTGTAGCCATAATAACAAGAAAGCGGATAAGGAAAAACAAGAAGCTTTATGTAGTAACCCAAAGTATAAAGCGCAAAAGGAATGCGTTTAAAAAAACCATGTTCATAGTAAAGTGGATTTTCAAAAAAAACAAACTCTCTTACCTGAGGTATACCATGCATAAAAATTAATTTAATGATAGCATAGCTTAAAGGCGCCAGCAAAATGAAAACACTTATTATAACTATTTTTTTACTCTTAATTGGAGTAAAAAAATAAATGGTTAATGGAATGAGAATTATAAATAATCTGGCTGTTTGTTTGCATAATAAAGCCATAAGCAACAAGAGTATTCCTAAAAAAACATACTTTGCTTTTTTAACTTCTGTGTTCTTTATAAAGAAGTATAATGAAGCTATCCCGAAAAGAAAAGAAAGCAGTTCATCTCTGCATTTGATATTATCAACCACTTCGGTATGTATGGGATGAATAGTAAACAGGAAAACAATAAACAAGGGAAAAATTAAATTATAGTTCTTTAAGAACCTACTAAGAAGAGTAAACAGCAACATGCAGGTAATGGCATACAACAGTACACTAATAAAATGACTTATATGCGGGTTGCTTCCAAAAAACTGATACTCTATAGCAAACGTAACCAGCACCAAAGGTCTGTATTCAAAACTCTGCGAAGCAGATTCTACATAATGTGTGGTAAATAGTTTAGGAATACCTCTTATTCCTTTTTCAATTCTTGGATTATTAGGCTTCTCAGGAGTTGTAATAGTAACCAAATTGTCATCTAAGCCGTAACTGTTTTTTATGCAATTACCATATAACACAAAAACTATAGCAAAAATCAGCAGGTAAACTTTCCTGTTAAAATGATTGTCTTTCTCTAAAATTTTTTGTGCCATTAATTACCCTTCAACCTAACAATAATAGAAAACAAATATAGATTAAATTAAAACTCTGTCATTCCGTCATTCAAATTAACTTTGGCAAAAAAATTGACAAGGCAAGAGTCTAAAAAATAATATTATGCAAACAGGTAAGATAAACGTACAAACCGAAAACATTTTCCCCATCATTAAGAAGTTTCTTTACTCAGACCACGAGATATTTTTGCGTGAGTTGGTAAGTAACGCGGTAGATGCCACTAAAAAGCTGAAAGCCCTCTCGTCTATGGGCGAGTTTAAAGGCGAGGTAGGCGATACCAAAATAGAAGTCATTTTAGATAAAAAGAAAAAAACACTTACTATCCGCGACCGTGGTATTGGTATGACAGGTGACGATATTGTTAAGTACATCACTCAAATTGCTTTTTCAGGTGCAGAGGAATTTGTAAATAAATATAAAGATAAACTGGATGCTAATGCCATGATAGGGCATTTTGGTTTAGGTTTTTATTCGGCGTTTATGGTGGCTAAAGAGGTAGAGATTATTTCTCTTTCGCACAAAGAAGGTTCGGTAGCTGCCCGCTGGATTTGCGATGGAAGCCCTGAATATAAATTGGAAGACACTAAGAAGGATTTTCGCGGAACGGATATTATCCTTCACATTGCTGATGACAGCACCGAGTTTTTGGAAGATGCCAGAATTGATACGTTGCTTAAGAAGTATTGCAAATTCCTGCCTGTTGAAATAAAATTTGGTACTAAAAAAGACTGGGTAAAAGACGGAGATAAAAAAGATAAGGATGGCAAGGATGTAGAAAAAGAAATTGAGGTAGATAATATCATCAATAACCCAAGTCCGCTTTGGACACGCAAACCTGCGGATTTAAAAGACGAAGATTACAAGGCTTTTTACCGCGAGTTGTATCCGATGAATTTTGATGAACCTCTTTTCTGGATTCATTTAAATGTTGATTATCCCTTTAACCTGACAGGCGTATTATACTTCCCAAAACTTAAAAACAACTTCGAAGCTCCTAAAGACAAGATACAATTATACAGCAACCAGGTGTTTGTAACCGATAATGCAGAGCATGTAGTACCTGACTTCCTGATGTTATTACGCGGGGTGATAGATAGTCCGGATATTCCGTTGAACGTATCGCGCAGTTATTTGCAGGCAGACGGAAACGTAAAGAAAATATCGGCACACATCACCAAAAAAGTAGCCGATAAACTGGAAGATTTATTTAAAAAAGACCGTCCTGATTTTGAAAGCAAATGGAACGACATTAAAATATTTGTAGAGTATGGCATGCTTAGCGATGATAAATTCAACGAAAAAGCACAAAAGTTTGCCTTGCTTACCAATACCGAGGGAGCTAAATTTACTTTAGAAGAATACGAGAATAGAATAAAACCCAGCCAAACTGATAAAGACAAAAAACTGGTTTATTTATATACTACCAACATTACCGAACAACACAGCTACATACAAGCCGCTAAAGACAGAGGCTATGATGTAATTGTGTTTGATACCCCTTTAGACCCTCACTTTATTGGTAAACTCGAAAGCACTTTGAAAGAAGTTGCCTTTGTGCGCGTGGATGCCGATACGGTTGAAAAACTGATTAAGAAGGATGACGGACAAGTATCTAAACTTAGCGAAGACCAAAAGAAAGAACTGCAACCTATTGTAGAAGAAGTAATTTCTAAAGAGAAGTTTACCGTAATATTTGAAAGTCTGAGCGAAAAAGACGCGCCCATGATGATTACCCGCCCCGAATTTATGCGCCGTATGAAAGACATGGGTTCTATGGGTGGCGGCATGAGTTTTTATGGCGATATGCCCGATATGTATAACCTGGTGGTAAATACCAACCACCCGCTTATTGGCAAAATATTAGCGGAAACTAATGCCGATAAACGCAAGGCCATCAGCAAACAAGCGGCAGATTTAGCTATGCTGTCTCAGGGTTTATTAAAAGGCGAAGAGCTTACCAAGTTTATCAAACGCTCGGTAGAGTTGATTGATTAATTAAAATAGTATCTGAAACATCTTTTGGGCGTTTTGGTGCGCGCTGTGTCATTTTAAGCGAAGCGAGAAATCTGTAATTAGATGTATCGCCCTCTTGCTTAATAGTATTACCAGGCTGGTGTTATTTTTAATAATGAGCCCCCATTCGTTCATAAAAAGAGAGTGAAGTTTGTTTTTAGCGCTATAATTACCGCTAATTTTACTAAATGAAGCGGTTTAACGTAAGGGTGTATGGTATTTTGGTACAGGAGGGTAAACTTTTGGTAAGTGATGAGTACATTAAGGGCTATGAAATTACCAAACTGCCCGGTGGCGGCTTGGAATTTGGCGAGGGTACGGCAGATTGCCTGATTAGGGAGTTTAAAGAGGAGGCGGATATTACGGTTAAAGTTAAACGGCATTTTTATACCACCGATTTCTTTGTAACATCGGCTTTTAGTACCAATTCACAGGTATTAAGTATTTACTATATGGTTAGTCATGTAGGTGAAATAAAGCTGGAAGTATCGGAAAAGAAGTTCGATTTTAAGAAGCGTATAAACGGCGCGCAATCTTTCCGTTGGATAGATGTAGATACTATTTCGGAAAATGATTTTACTTTTGTGATTGACAGAAAGGTGGCAGCATTAATTGCCGAACAAAAAAGTTCATTTTTATAACCTATGATTCAGAGAATACAAAGCATTTTTTTATTGGTGGTTGTGTTGTGTGGGGTTGGATTTGCTGTTTTTGTGCCTTTTATGAGAGATGTCATCGTAGTTAGTATTTGGGGTATAAATTTTAGTTCAGTTTTATTATCTCTGATTTCTATTTTCATGTTTAAAAAGCGAACTCTTCAAATGCGCTTTTGCTTTTGGCTCATTTTAATAAATATACTGTTAATTGCCCTTTTGTTTTTTGTCTACATTCTTGCACGTGATAGTGGCTATTATACCTTTATTGATTTTGTCAAGTTTTCATCATTCTCATTAATTGCAACCATCTCAGCATTTCTTGCAAGAAGATATATTAAAAAAGATGAAGATCTTGTACGCTCTGCGGATAGAATTAGATAATAATTAATAATGTGAAATTAAAAAGAACACCCTTTTAAATTTAAATTTTGACTTATAACTTTTAAATTATGATAACACGCCCGTTTAATTTTAAAAAGTGGATTGATGAAAACAGAAGTTTACTGAAACCACCCGTAAACAATAAAGTTGTATACAAAGATGCCGAGTTTACTATTATGGTGGTTGGCGGACCAAACTCGCGCAAGGATTATCATTACAATGAGAGTGAAGAATTTTTTTATCAGTTAGAAGGCGATGTGGAAGTGCAAATTCAGGAAGATGGTAAGGCAGTTAATGTTCCTATAAAAGAAGGGGATATATTTTTGTTGCCTCCTAAAGTGCCTCATAACCCTAAGCGTCCAGCCAATACGATTGGGTTGGTTATAGAGCGCCGTCGCAGAGATACCGAGAAAGATGGCTTGCTTTGGTTTTGCGAGAAGTGTAATCATAAATTATACGAAGAGTATTTTACTCTAACTGATATAACTACTCAGTTTCAGGGCGTATTTGAGAAGTTTTATACCAGTGTGGATTTGCGTACCTGCAAGCAATGCGGTACGGTAATGCAGCCTCCTGCGGTAATAAAATAAAGTTTATTTATGGAGGAGATACTGGCTTACCTGCGCAACAAACATGGCTTGTGGTTTAAGCTGACAGTACTTTTATGCGGCACGTTGTTTATTGTATGGTTGTTGCCAAGTACCAATACGGTTAACCTTTCTTATGAGTTAAGCAAACCCTGGGATAAAGAGGATTTAATTGCTCCTTTTGATTTTGCCGTTTATAAAAGCGATGCGGAAGTAAGCGAAGAGAAGAAGCAAATAAAGCAACATGCTGAATTGTATTATGTTTTTAATGATTCTTTATTTAAAAAGAATGAGGATTTATTTTTCCTGAATAATAAACTTAGCAAGCAGGAAGAAGCGGTTTGCAAGGAAATATTTGATGCGTTATCTGCAAAGAAAATAATTGAGTTACCCGATACGATATTATCAAAAGACAACCGGCAAATATTGATAGAGAAAAACAAAACGGTTGAAGCAGCCGGTTTAAATGATTTTTTTACGCTAACTCAGGCTGATAGTTTTTTAACTCAGGACTTAAAGAGTAAAAATTCTTTGCGTTTAGTTGAAGCGATGGAGAATAGTTTGGCGCATACATTAACTTTTAATAAAAGAATTACCTCACAAAACGTACAACAACAGTTAAGTAATGTAGTATCTATAAAAGATAAAAATGTAAAGGGTCAATCCATTATAAAGCGGGGAGATGTAGTGAATACAGATAATGCAGCTGTATTACAATCATTACAAAAAGAAATAAATAAACAGAATTATAAGAGCCAAAACTCTTTTATTTCTTTTCTCGGGAAGTTAGTTTATGTGGGTTTATGTTTATTGATGGTATTCTTATTTCTGGGACTATTCCGCACCGGAATATTTTCACGTAACACACACATTAGTTTTATCTTTTTACTGATATGTTTATTTGTTTTAACCTGCGCTTTAGTGGCAAGAAACCCGCTCATTAGCATTTATGCCATTCCGTTTGCTATAGCTCCTGTTATTATCCGCACCTTTTTTGATACTAGAACGGCTTTATTTGTACACCTAAATATCATCCTGCTTTGCGCTTTGTTTGCCGCAGAGCAAAAGTTTAATTTTTTGTTTATCGAATTGCTTGCGGGCATAGGTACTATCTTTAGTTTGGCTAATTTAGTAAGACGCTCGCAGCTTTTGATAACGGCTGTAGTTACGTATGTAATCAGTATGCTTAGTTTTTTTGCTTTGAATATTTCCAATTATGAGAGTCTGCCTTTCTCAGCTACATACCCTTTTTTAGTTTCATCTTCGGCATTGCTTTTGGCTTATCCTTTAATTTATGTATTTGAAAAACTGTTTGGCTTTGTATCTGATTTTACTTTGTTGGAGTTGAACGATATAGGGAGTAATACCTTGTTAAAACAATTAGCGACTGATGCCCCCGGAACATTTCAGCATAGTTTACAGGTAGCCAATATGGCAGAAGAAGCTATCAGGCTGGTAGGAGGGAAACCGCTATTGGTACGTACGGGTGCTATGTATCATGATATCGGAAAGTTAAAGAATCCTTTTTATTTTATAGAGAATCAATCCTCTAAAATTAATCCACATGAAGAGTTATCGTATCAGGAAAGCGCGAAAATCATTATCAGTCATGTTATTGATGGTATAGAAATGGCAAGTAAAGAAAGATTACCTGAACAGATAATAGAGTTTATCCGCACGCATCACGGAACAACTTTAGCCAGTTATTTCTATTACAAGTTTGCAGAGGAAAACCCAAACGCAAAACCTGATGAACATACGTTTCGTTACCCGGGTCCGATACCGTTTAGCCGAGAGACGGCTGTGCTCATGCTGGCAGATAGTGTAGAGGCTTCATCCAGAAGTTTAAAGACGTATGATGCTGTAACCATAGATGATTTAGTGGAGCGAATTTTTAAACATAAAATGGATGAGAACCAACTCATCAATGCTGATTTAACGCTACGAGATTTAACTTTGTTAAAGAAAATATTCAAAAAACGATTAATGAATATGTATCATGTGCGCATTGAATACCCTAAGCAATAACTACCTGCATTTTTGATTGATTGCCTGAAGGGCAGGAGCATAGCCTTTTTGATAGGCATTTGCCAAATCGTTACAACCATTTTGTCCAAGATTTAGTTTTGCGATACCGCTTAAATACCAGGCAAAAGCATTGCCGGAGTTTTTAGATAATACAAAGTCAACATCTTTTAATGCACTATTAAAATCATTTGTTTTACCATAACAGATAGCTCTGTTTACATAAAGCTGTTCATCAGCGTAATGATAGGTAATAGCGTTGGTATAATCTTTTATAGCGGCTGAGAAATCATTTGTATTTTCATTGCATAAGGCTCTTAAAAAATAAGCTTTGCCAATATCATTTTTAATCCCAATTGCTTTATTAAGTACATCCAAAGCTGTTTTATACTCTTTATTATTTATCAGTAAAGTTGCTTTTTGTATGTAGGCAGGGTAATAAGTCGGCATTGCGGCAATTGTTTTATTGTAATAAATAAAGGCATCTTCGGGTTTCTTTTGAATAGACAAAGAGGTCGCTTTGTTGTATAACACCTGATAGTTTATTGAATCTATAGTTAATGCGGCATCAAATAAAGAATCAGCTTTTTTAAAATTATGCTCAGCTAAATACTCGGAACCTAAAACATTCATAAGTAAATCAGAGCTTGGGTTGTTACTTATGGACTCTGCAAATAAAGCTTTATTGTCTTTCCATACTTGTATCTTTTGTAGAGCTATAAACAAAATAAATAGGAGATAGATTAAAAGAATAAATCTTGTCCAAGCATACTTAAAGCAAACATAAGTCATAGAGAAATAAATTATCATAGAAGGAATATAACAATACCTGTCTGCCATATAAGCCTCGCCCACAGGTATAAACTGAAGAATGAAAATGATGTTAGTTATAAATAGAAATATGGATGATACAATTAACTTGTGTCGTTTTTTTAATGAGTAGAAAAACAAAATAATAATTACAATTACGAGTAAAGCCGAAATAATCTCAAATAATAAATTAGATGTGGGATAACCATAAAACACGGAAAGCCTAATGGGCAAAAGAATATGAATGATGTATTGCACAAAAGCATAACAGGCTGTTAGCGCAGATGCAGCTTGGTTATGCACATACCCATGACTTTGTTCGGCACTAATGGCAATCACTCCAAACAAAAGAGATAAAATAAAGAAAGGTATAAGTGTTTTTAGTTTCTGCTTTAGTTCTTTACTGTCAAAATAAAAATACATAACTACTAATAAAGTAAAAGGCAACGTAACGGCTTGTCCTTTTGACAGAAGAGATAAAACAAAACAGGTTAATGAAAGGATGTAATTACCCCGTGTTTTTCTTTCTGTGTGTTTTATAAAAAATAAAACGGATAACAGATAAAAGAAAACATACAGCACATTCTTTCGTTCTGAAATCCAGATAACAGATTCAAACTGTACAGGGCTAATCAAAAACAATAAAGCGGTTAGTCCGCAAACAATTTTATTGATTTTAGATTTACTTAATAATAAGAAGAACAGTAAAGCATTTGTCGTATGCAATAAAATATTTGTTAGATGAAAATAAAACACATTTCCATTGCCTATCTTATAATCTAAAGCAAAACTTAACATGGTAAGCGGATGATAATTCCCTAAATAAAACTTGGAGAAGAACAATTTTATGTTTATAAAAGAAAGTGGTTTTATATCGGGGTTATCTCTTACATAAGCAAAATCATCCCAGGGAAAATACCCATAAAACAAAGCGGGATAATACAATACGAATGCAACAAGCGGAATGAATAAAACCCAAAATAACTTTTTAGTAAAGACTGATTTTATGTACGTATTCAAATGCCAATAAAGCGCCTAATTTCACAATTAATTTTGTAACAACCGCCATTATTGGTAAGCCTAAATTAATTACCTTCGCACACATAAGTATGAATTTTTTATATCATATAGGCAGGTATTTTGTGTTGATGTGGCGTGTGTTCTCTAAGCCTGAAAAACTTAAAGTATATGTAAAGCAATTCTTTTTTGAAGTAAATAATATCGGGCTTAGTTCTCTTGGACTAATAACCATTATCAGTTTCTTTATTGGTGGGGTAATAACCATACAGGCTGCATATAGTTTCACCAGTCCGCTTGTACCACTTTACGCGGTTGGTTTTACTGCCCGAGAATCTATGATATTAGAGTTCTCACCAACCATTGTAAGCTTAATATTAGCCGGTAAAGTGGGGAGTAACATCGCTTCAGAAATTGGCTCTATGCGTATTAGTGAACAAATAGATGCGCTTGAAATTATGGGCGTAAACTCCGCCTCTTTTTTAATTATGCCTAAGGTATTGGCCGGTGTGTTCATCAATCCGTTTTTAATCGCTATCAGTATGTTCCTTGGTATTTTGGGCGGATATGTAATGGGTGTTGCAACAGGCGCCTGCACATCTTACCAATATATTTTTGGTATTCAATCATTCTTTATGCCATGGAAACTGACATACGCGTTTTTTAAGACGGCTGTATTTGCGGCTATCCTAACATCCATAGCTGCCTACCAGGGTTATTATACCGAAGGAGGAGCTTTAGAGGTGGGCAGGTCAAGTACTAAAGCTGTGGTTTATGCCAGCATACTTATATTATTGGCTAACTTTTTAATTACTCAAATTTTCTTCACTTGATTGAGATTAAAAATATATCTAAATCATTTAGCGGGCGTAAAGTAATTGACGACGTGTCTTTTGTTTTACAAGCCGGAAGAACCAACCTGATTATCGGCGAAAGTGGTTCAGGTAAGACAACAATTTTAAAGATGATGGTAGGTTTGTTTTCCATTGATAGTGGGCAAATCATTTATGATAAAACCGTTTTTAATGAATTGAACGAAAAGCAAAGGCAAAATTTCAGGAAAGATATTGGAATGCTTTTTCAGGGAGGGGCTTTGTTTGATAGCATGTCGGTGGAAGAAAACATCGCTTTTCCATTACGTATGTTTACGAACTTTACCGAACATGAAATTATAGATCGTGTAAACTTTTGTTTGGAAAAGGTACGATTACAAAATGTTAACAACCTTTATCCTGCCGAGCTTAGTGGAGGAATGAAGAAACGTGCCGCTTTGGCAAGAGCCATTGCAAGTAATCCTAAATATTTATTTTGCGATGAGCCGAATTCAGGCTTAGACCCTAAAACATCTATCGTTATTGATGAGTTGATTCATGAGCTTACGGTTGATTTTAACATGACTACCGTTGTCATTACCCATGATATGAACTCGGTTATACAAATAGGCGAAAACGTGATGTTTCTTTATAAGGGCAAAAAATGGTGGGAAGGCGATAAGACTACCATCTTAACAGCAAACAATCAGGAGTTGTTGGATTTTGTTTATGCCGCTGACTTTTTTAAGAAAAAGAATCCGAATAGCAATCTTTAACTGAATCATTAAAATAAAGCCACAGATTACACAGATAGATAATCAGCGAAATCTGTGGTAAATAAATTCGAAACAGAGCTTCGAGGAATTAACCCAAAGAGATTAATCCAACTTTTTCAATAAACTCTTCATACTTACTTTCTCGGCAATAAGGTTTGGTATGGCATCAATGGCTACACGGTCTTGTTTCATGGTATCTCTATCACGAATGGTAACCGTGTTGTCTTCTAAACTTTGCTGGTCTACCGTAATGCAATAAGGAGTTCCTATAGCATCCTGACGACGGTAACGTTTGCCTATATTATCTTTTTCTTCGTACAAACAGTTGTAATCAAACTTCAGCATGTTCATTATCTCCATAGCTTTTTCGGGCATACCGTCTTTACCCATTAATGGGAAAACAGCTACCTTAATTGGAGCTAAAGCCGCGGGTATAGATAAAACCACACGCTCTGAACCGTCTTCTAATTTTTCTTCTTTTAAAGCAGAAGCCATCATAGCCAAGAACATACGATCTAAACCAATAGAAGTTTCAATAACATAAGGCGTATAACTTTGGTTTAATTCAGGGTCAAAGTATTGTTGCTTCTTGCCTGAGTATTGTTCGTGATTGCGCAAATCGAAATCAGTACGACTATGAATACCCTCTAACTCTTTAAACCCAAAAGGAAATTCAAACTCTATATCACAGGCAGCATCTGCATAGTGCGCTAATTTAATATGGTCGTGAAAACGTTTTTTATTTGCGTCAATACCCAACGCATTATGCCATTTTAAGCGGGTCTGTTTCCAATGTTCATACCATTCTTTTTGTGTGCCGGGGCGAATAAAGAACTGCATCTCCATTTGTTCAAACTCACGCATGCGGAAAATAAACTGACGGGCAACAATTTCATTACGGAAGGCTTTACCTGTTTGAGCAATACCAAATGGAATTTTCATTCGTCCGGTTTTTTGCACGTTTAAGAAGTTCACAAAGATACCCTGCGCCGTTTCAGGACGAAGGTAAATGGTATCGCTATCGCCTGCCACAGAGCCAAGCTGGGTAGAGAACATCAAATTAAACTGGCGCACATCCGTCCAGTTTTTGCTTCCGCTTACGGCACAAACAATCTCACAATCAATAATGATTTGTCTTACTTCGGCTAAATCATTTTCGTTAAGCGCCTTTTTAAAACGCTCGTTTATCTCGTCAATCTTATTCTGGTATTCCAACACACGGGCGTTGGTACTGCGAAACATCTTCTCGTCAAAGCCTTCAAAACGTTTGGCTGCTTTCTCAACCTCTTTATCAATCTTAGCCTCAATTTTAGCAACGTGTTCTTCAATAAGCACATCGGCACGGTAACGCTTTTTACTGTCTTTATTATCAATCAATGGGTCGCTAAAGGCATCTACGTGTCCGCTTGCTTTCCAGGTAGTAGGGTGCATAAAAATGGCGGCATCAATACCCACAATATTCTCGTTTAGCTGAACCATGCTTTGCCACCAGTAATTACGGATGTTGTTCTTTAACAACACACCGTTTTGTCCATAGTCGTATACAGCACTTAGTCCGTCGTAAATTTCACTGCTTTGAAAAATAAACCCATACTCTTTAGAGTGGGATATAAGGTTTTTAAATAAATCTTCCTGGTTGCTCATGCTGCAAAACTAATTTAAAATTTAAAATTCAGAATTTAAAATTAATTTTGCACCACTAAAAAAACATTAATCATGAAAGTATCAATTATAGGAGCCGGAAACGTAGGAGCCACTTGTGCCGATGCTATTGCTTTTAGAAGCATAGCCAGCGAAGTAGTATTATTAGACATCAGAGAAAACTTTGCCGAAGGTAAAGCGCTTGATATGATGCAGACTGCCACCCTGAATGGGTTCGAAACCCGTGTAACGGGCAGTACCAATGATTACAGCAAAACTGCCAACAGTCATGTAGTAGTAATTACCAGCGGTGTACCCCGCAAACCGGGTATGACCCGCGAAGAACTTATAGGGATTAACGCCGGTATTGTGAAGGGTGTTACTGAAAACGTATTAAAACATTCTCCTAACGCGGTGGTTGTTATTGTGGCTAACCCTATGGATACCATGACTTACCTCGCTTTAAAAGAAAGCAAATTACCTAAACAGCGTATTATTGGTATGGGTGGTATATTAGACAGCGCCCGTTTTAAATGCTATTTATCTTTGGCGTTAAATGCGTCTGCAAATGATATTGAAGGTATGGTTATAGGAGGACATGGAGATACTACCATGATTCCGTTAACCCGTTTGGCTTCTTATAAAGGGGTTCCGGTTTCTCAGTTCATAGCTGCTGATGCTTTGCATAAAGTAGCTGCCGATACGATGGTGGGTGGGGCAACTTTAACCGCTATGTTGGGTACTTCCGCGTGGTATGCACCGGGTGCCGCTGTGGCATCTTTAGTTGACAGTATTTTAAACGACCAGAAAAAGCTATTCCCTTGCTGTGTGGCTTTGGATGGCGAATACGGACAAAAAGATATTTGCCTTGGCGTGCCTGTTACCATAGGCAAAAACGGTTGGGAAAAAATTGTTGATGTGAAACTTAACGACGATGAAAAAGCAGCCTTTGCAAAAAGCGCTGATGCCGTTAGAAATATGAATAATGTGTTGAGCGCTACTGTTTAAATAATAATTGCTTTAATAAGGAAAGGCTGCTTTTGCAGCCTTTTTTTATTGCTCATTGTTATCCAAAAGTTTTCTCGCTTTTCTTTTATGAGTTGGAACTATTCTATCTGAAACAAGTTGATTTATCTACTCAAAACTCTTATAAACAACTTTTTTAAATGTCGAGTCTAATGATTTGAACCCATGACAAACATGGATATTTGGGTTTCATGGGTTTATTTTACCTTACTATAACCAACCTCTTATTTACAACACCCTCACTACTTTGCAGGCTTATATTATAAACACCTTCATTTAAGCTGCCGGCATCTATATTTGTTTTGCCGTTTATGATTTGACTTAATACAAGCTTTCCATTAACATCATAAACCTGCATAATTTGTTTTGTTGCGCTGCTTGCCTCTATAGCAAAACTACCATTGTTGGGGTTGGGATAAATGCTTAGCTCATTATTGTTTGCTATTTGCTCTATACCCATTGTGCCGCTTTTTACATTTATATGCACCATACTACTGCTTGAAGTACGGTAAACAGAATCGTTTTGACAAAAAACTGCAGAATCCCCACAAGAAGAATAACCAGTAACACATATATTATACCTGCCTACCACAGAATAGGTATGACTTGGATAAAGTCCCATGGTAGAAGTAGTATCACCCCAATACCACTTTGCACTGTCTACATTAGCTGAATAAAACGGATAAACATCCCATGTGTGGGGGATTGTATCTTGAATTAAAGTGAAATTTACTCCAGGAATACATCCAATAGCTATAGGGCAACCATTAGTGTTACCTGCTGCACATAATGGGGTTGCTAAGGCAGCAGAATCCATAGCAGAAATATAATTAGGTAAGCAGCTAAAGGGGTTATTAGAAATATTAATCGAAGGTAAAGAATTTGGAAAAGGTTGAAAACAAGAGATTTGATTATAACTACAATCTAAATCTGAAAGTGAGTTGGACCATGCGGGTAAATCAGTTATCTGGTTATTAGAACAATCAAGCACTATAAGTTTATTGGGTAAACTGGGAATACTTGTTAACGAATTGCTGCCACAACTTAAATAAGTTAATGAATCGGGTAAAGTTGGCAAGCTATTTAACTGATTATTCCCACACATCAATTGCCCAAGACTATTAGATAAAGCAGGAAGATTTTCTAACTGATTATATTGGCATTCTAACTCTCCAAGTGAATTTGGTATAGCTGGTAAGTTTGTTAGCTGATTATTATTACAACTAAAATAGAAAATTGCGTTAGGCAAAGCCGGTAGAGTTGTTAAAGAATTATAACCACAATCTAACAAATCAAGAGCATGAGGTAAAGTAGGCATAGTTGTTAGTAAATTATATCTACAATCTATATATGTAAGAAAATTAGGTAAAGCAGGCAATGTGGTTAATTGATTATTATGACAATATAAGTATTGCAGTGAGGTAGGTAAAGCAGGTAATGTGCTTAATTGATTATATGTGCAATATAAATAGGTTATTGAATTAGGTAATATTGGTAAACTTGTTAGTTGGTTATTACAGCATATTAAAGAAGTAAGCGAGCTTGGTAATCTAGGTAAACTTGTTAAATAGTTTGGAGGGAAGGAGGTTGGACCTTCGTATCCATTACCACAATCCAATTTTTCAAGAGCATCAAAATATTGTATGCCTGTTAAATCTCCAATGGAATCATTCTCAACGGTTATTTCAGTCATCGTTATAACAGAAATATTGGTGGTATCCATTTGGTTACCATTCATGGCAGAAGGCACTACGGAATTTAGCCAACTAACAAAACGAGCGTCGGGTATCGTTACATATTGCGCCCTCCCATTCAAACAAAACGCTAAGGCTAAAAGGGTAAAAAGTTTTTTCATAAGGTAATATTTGTTTCCAAAAATAGCACAATAAACTTAAATACCAATATTAAGTTTGGGTTAATAAAGAAACTGCTTAATGTTTTTACAATAACCCTTTCTATTTTTAAAAGCAAGCAAATTGTTTTCTTCACTTAAAGTAATGAATTTGTAACAACTCTCACTAATTGTTACGTAACTCTCTTACTAAGTAAGGTAACTCTTTCTCGATTCAAGGCGATGCTCTCTCGATATTAGATAACTCTCTCTCAATGTAAGGCAACTCTCTCTCGATGTGAAATCACTCCTTTCGATTGCAGGTAACTCTCTTTCAATTTGTAGTAAATCTCTCTTGCTTTGAGGTGATGCTCTCTCGATATAAGGCAACTCTCTTAGGATGTTGGGTACCTCTCTTACGATGCAAAGCAACTCACTCTCCCTCTCAAATTATGCTCTCATCACAATGAATTAAGCTCTCTCGATGCCTCATAACTCCTAATTGCTGTTAAATTAATAATTGTGGCACGCGGTTTGTATATAATATAACAGCGTTACTAACCCATAAAACTAAAAGCGCATGATGATACTTTCAAGCCGCAACTCGTGCAGGGCTTTTTTTGTTTAATAAATTGTTAAAAATAAAAAATTTAACAAAATAGTATGCGTGCATAATACTTTTTTTATACATTTGTATTACCGAATGGTAAAAAAGCATACCGAAACAATTGATTCTAAATTAAAAACAGCCTGGCAGGTTGTTAGCCGTATGTATAATGCAGAAGCCACGCTGCACGATGCAACCATTGCCATTGCACACTTTTTATTGAACGTGGATAGCCACGAAGGTTCTTTTGCCTCGGATATTGCACCTACTTTGGGTATGGAAAGCACATCCTTGTCGCGCATAATAGTTTCGATGGAAGAAAAGAAACTCATTACCCGAAAAAGTGATAAGACCGATAAACGCAAAATACTGATTACCCTTACCAAAAAAGGTAAAGAACAAAAAGAATTAGCTAAAAATATTGTAAGAAACTTTAATCATTTGGTAGAAGTAAAACTGGGCAAGCAACGGGTGGAAGAGTTTTATAAAACCATTGATGAGATAAGCGAGTTGGCAGAAGAAAGAAACAAATTATTAAAGAATTAAAATATAATAAACATGAAACGTATCATTCAAAAAGTTGCCGTATTAGGTTCGGGTGTTATGGGAAGCCGTATTGCCTGTCACTTTGCCAACATTGGTTGCGAAGTATTGCTTTTGGATATTGTGCCTAAAGAACCTAACGATGCCGAGAAAGCAAAAAAACTAACACTCGAAAGCAAAACCGTTCGTAACCGCATTGCAAACGATGCATTGACTTTTGCTTTAAAATCAAACCCCTCCCCTATTTACCTGAAGAAATTTGCATCACGCATCAGCATAGGCAACTTTGATGATGATATGAAAAAAATTGCCAACTGCGATTGGGTGATTGAGGTGGTAATCGAAAACCTGGAAATTAAAAAGAAGGTTTTTGAAAACGTAGAGAAGTTCCGCAAGCCCGGCACGCTTATTACATCCAACACATCGGGTATACCTATTCATTTAATGACGGAAGGCAGAAGCGATGATTTTAAAGCGCATTTCTGTGGTACGCATTTCTTCAACCCTCCGCGTTACCTAAAATTATTAGAGATTATTCCTACCCCACATACCGATAAAGAAGTGGTTGATTTCTTAACACACTATGGCGAAAAGTATTTAGGCAAAACAACCGTCTTGTGTAAAGACACCCCTGCCTTTATTGCTAACCGAGTGGGAGTGTATGGTATTATGGCACTGCTTCATATCGTTGAGAAAATGGGCTTAACCGTTGAAGAAGTTGATAAATTAACCGGACCTGTATTAGGTCGTCCTAAGTCGGCTACCTTTCGTACAGGCGATGTGGTTGGTTTAGATACCTTGGTGTTGGTAGCTAACGGCTTAAAACAAAATTGCCCTAATGATGAAGCCAACAGTTTGTTTGTATTGCCAGAGTATTTAAAGAAAATGGTAGAGAACAAATGGCTGGGCGATAAAACCGGACAGGGTTTTTACAAAAAAGTAAAAAACAAAGAAGGCAAATCAGAGATACAGGCGCTTGATTTAAAAACACTGGAATACAAACCATCTCAAAAAGTAAAATTTGCAACACTTGAGTTAACCAAACCCATTGATAACTTAAAAGAGCGTGTTAAAGTTTTAGTTGCCGGAAAAGATAAAGCAGGTGAGTTTTACCGCGCCACCTTTGCAGGTTTATTTCAATACGTATCAAACCGCATTCCTGAAATTGCCGATGAGTTATACCGTATAGATGATGCCTTAAAAGCAGGTTTCGGTTGGGATTTAGGTCCGTTTGAATATTGGGATGCCATTGGTGTAAAAGAAGGTGTAACTTTAATGGAGCAAGCAGGTAATAAACCTGCGGCGTGGGTTACAGAGATGCTGAAATCTAATACCTCTTTCTATAAAATAGAAGACGGCGTAAAAAAGTATTATGATATTCCTTCTAAAACATACAAAGTAATTCCGGGTACAGAAGAATTTATTTCATTAGAGAATATCCGCTCAACCAAAACCATTTGGAAAAACAGTGGTGTTACCATTACCGATTTAGGTGATGGAATTATCAATGCCGAGTTTCATACAAAAATGAACACCATCGGTGGCGATGTGTTGCAAGGCTTAAACAAAGCCGTTGAACTTGCCGAAAAAGATTATCGTGGTTTGGTTATCAGTAATGAAGGTGCAAACTTCTCAGCCGGTGCTAACGTGGGTATGATATACATGATGGCTGCCGACCAGAATTGGGATGAATTAAACATGGCAGTTAAAGTGTTTCAAAATGCTACTATGCGTTTGCGTTACTCTTCTATCCCTGTGGTGGCTGCCCCTCACAACTTAACCCTTGGTGGTGGTTGCGAAATTTGTTTACATGTAGATAAAGTAGTTGCTCACGCAGAAACCTATATTGGTTTGGTTGAATTTGGTGTTGGTTTAATCCCGGGTGGTGGTGGTACAAAAGAGTTTGCTTTGCGTTTGAGTGATGCCTTGCATGAAGGAGATGTGGAGTTAAATGCTTTCCGTGATAAATTCTTAACCATTGGTCAGGCTAAAGTAGCTACATCAGCATACGAAGCTTTTGATTTAGGAATTCTTGTTCTGGGTCGTGATAAAGTAGTGGTATCTCGTAGTCGTCAGTTATTGGAAGCAAAAGAAGAGTGTTTGAAAATGGCTGAAGCAGGTTACACCAAACCGGCTCCAAGAAATGATATTCGTGTGCTTGGTAATACAGCACTTGGTTTAGTATACGTGGGTGCAGATTCTATGAAAAGCGGAAATTACATCAGCGAACATGATCAAAAGATATCAGAGAAGTTAGGATATGTTTTAGCAGGCGGTAATCTTTCTCAACCAACAATAGTATCTGAACAATATTTGTTGGACTTAGAAAGAGAAACTTTTGTTCAGTTATGTACAGAAAGAAAAACACTTGAACGTATCCATAGCATTATTAATGGCGGTAAAATTTTAAGGAATTAAAGCCCCTCCTAACCTCCCCGAAGGGGAGGAAAACAAAAAATGAAAACAAAAATTAAATAATAATAAATGCTTCAGCTCACCTCCCCTTTGGGGAGGAAGGGTGGGGCTACTAAACTAACAAATATGAACGCATATATAGTAGCAGGTTTTAGAAGTGCAGTAGGCAAAGCCAACAGAGGTGGGTTTCGCTTTACACGCCCTGATGATTTAGCAGCTGATGTTATTAAACATTTGGTTGCTTCTGTTCCGAACTTGGATAAAGAACGCATTGATGATGTAATGGTTGGTAATGCTATGCCTGAGGCAGAGCAAGGCTTGAACGTTGCCCGTCTGATTTCCTTAATGGCTTTGGATACCGATAAAGTATCGGGTATGACGGTTAACCGTTATTGCGCATCGGGTATGGAAACCATAGCCATTGCCTCCGCAAAAATTCATTCCGGACTTGCCGATTGCATTATTGCAGGCGGCACAGAAAGCATGAGTTTAATTCCTATGGGTGGATGGCGCATTGTTCCGAATCCAAAAATTGCCAAAGAACATGCCGATTGGTATTGGGGTATGGGCTTAACAGCTGAAGCGGTTGCTAAAGAATTTAACGTGTCACGTGAAGACCAGGATACGTTCAGTTATCATTCCCATCAAAAAGCTATCGCTGCTATAAAAGCAGGTAAGTTTAAAGATGAGATTGTTCCTGTAAAAGTTTCTGAAACCTATTTAGATGAAAATCAAAAACGTAAAACACGCGATGTGATTGTGGATACCGATGAAGGTCCACGTGCCGATACTTCAGTTGAAGCATTAGCAAAACTAAAACCTGTATTTGCAGATGGCGGAAGTGTAACTGCAGGTAACTCATCGCAAACAAGTGATGGTGCAGCTTTTGTATTGGTAATGAGTGAGCGTATGGTGAAAGAATTAAATCTTAAACCAATTGCTCGTATGGTATCTCACGCAGTGGCAGGTGTACCTCCACGCATTATGGGTATTGGTCCTATTGCAGCTATTCCTAAAGCAGTTGAAAAAGCAGGTTTAAAATTGAATGATATTGATTTATTTGAATTGAATGAAGCCTTTGCTTCTCAATCATTAGCGGTTGTAAGAAAATTAGAAATCAATCCGGATAAAGTAAACGTAAACGGAGGTGCTATTGCATTAGGGCATCCATTAGGTTGCAGCGGTGCAAAATTATCGGTGCAAATGTTTAATGAATTGCGCCGTCAAAAGAAAAAATATGGTGTAGTAACTATGTGTATAGGTACTGGTCATGGTGCTGCCGGTGTGTTTGAACTTTTAAATTAATAACATAACATTTTATAACATGGAAACAAAATCAACAACTATGAAAACAAAAGGCGGAGAATTTATTATTAAAGAAACAAACGCACAGGATATTTTTATTCCGGAGCAATGGACGGAAGAACAACTAATGATGAAAAAAACCTGTGAGGATTTTGTCGCGCAGGAAGTATTACCTCATTTAGACAGAATCGATAATCAGGAACCCGGTCTTGTGCCTTCTATTTTAGAGAAAGCCGGAGAACTTGGTATTCTTGGTATTTCTGTACCTGAAAACTTAGGTGGTTTAGGTTTTGATTTTGTTACCTCTATGTTGACTACCGAAGTAATAGGTGGCGCACATTCGGTGGCTGTTGCACTTTCTGCACATACGGGTATTGGCACCTTACCCATTTTGTATTATGGTAACGAAGCGCAAAAAGCTAAATACATTCCTAAACTGGCAACAGGTGAGTGGAAAGCTTGCTATTGTTTAACTGAACCCGGTTCTGGTTCTGACGCTAACAGTGGAAAAACTTCAGCTAAACTTTCTGCTGATGGTAAACACTACATCCTAAACGGACAAAAAATGTGGATTACCAATGGTGGCTTTGCCGATATATTTACTGTGTTTGCAAAAATTGATGATGATAAAAATCTGTCTGCATTTATAGTTGAGAAAGCGTTTGGTGGAATTTCATTAAACCCTGAAGAACATAAAATGGGTATCAAAGGAAGCTCTACCCGTCAGGTTTTCTTTAACGATTGCAAAGTTCCTGTTGAAAATCTTTTATCTGAAAGAGAGAACGGATTTAAAATTGCTGTGAATATTTTAAATATTGGTCGCGCAAAATTGGCTGGTGCTGCAATTGGCGCATCTAAACAGGTAAACACTAAATCGGTTGAATATGCTAATGAGCGTAATCAGTTTGGTCGTCCTATCTCTAAATATGGTGCTATTCGTTATAAATTAGCTGAACAAGCAGTAAGAATATATGCTTCTGAAAGTGCTACGTATCGTGCAGCACAAAATATTGAAGATGCTATCCACGCTTTAATTGCAGGTGGTATGGATGAAGCAAAAGCAAAACTAAAAGGCATTGAGCAATTTGCTGTTGAGTGTGCTATTTTAAAAGTGCATGGTTCTGAAGTGTTGGATTATGTGGTTGATGAAGGTGTGCAAATTTATGGCGGAATGGGTTATAGTGCTGAAGCACCAATGGATAGAGCTTATCGCGATGCACGCATCAACCGTATTTTCGAAGGCACCAATGAAATCAATCGTATGTTGATTGTGGACATGCTTTTAAAACGTGCCATGAAAGGTGAACTTGATTTAATGGGGCCTGCACAAAAAGTAGCTGCTGAGTTAGTTGGTATTCCTGAAATGAGTGAACCGGATGAGACTTTGTTTGCTTACGAGAAAAAATTAATTGCGAATTACAAAAAAGCAATCTTAATGGTGGCAGGTGCAGCCGTTCAAAAACTAATGACTACCCTAAGCAAAGAACAGGAAGTTATTATGAACATTGCAGATATGGCTATTGAAACATATGTAGCTGAATCTGTTTTATTACGTACCGAAAAATTAGTTGGCATGCGTGGAGAAGAAGCATGCAAAGAGCAATTAGCCATGATGCGTATTTATGTAAACGATGCTTGCGATAAAATTGCAATCTATGGCAAAGAAGCTTTAAACAGTTTTGGGGAAGGAGATGAATTGCGCATGATGTTAATGGGCTTGAAGCGTTTCACTAAACAAGACCCGTTCAATCCAAAAGCAGCTCGTCAGATTGTAGCAGAAAAACTAATTGCAGCCAATAAATACTGCTTCTAAACAAAAATGGAAAACATTTTTTACGAAGGTAAAGTTATCTGGAGTATGGTAGATGCCAACATGCATCTACGCCACTCGGCTTATGCTGATTTTGCCGCACAGGCACGTTTAGAGATATTACATTCAACAGGCTTCAATGCTGATTTATTGGAGAAATTACACGTGGGTCCTATCTTATTTCGTGAAGAATTAATTTACATGCGCGAGGTTCGTCCGAATGATACCATTAGAATAACCTGTGCATTAACCAAAGCAAGAAAGGATGGGTCTCGTTGGTCATTCACCCAGGCTATGTTTAGAAGTGATGGAATACAAGCGGCCCAGATTAATGTAGACGGAGCGTGGATAGATACTATTAAACGAAAATTAGTTGGCTTACCCGAAGAATGGGCGTCTAAGTTTTTAGATATTCCTAAAAGCGATGATTTTGTTTTAGAACCCATTCCTGTAAAAAAGACAGAAACAATTGTAACCAATAAAACGATGACACCATTAGAAGAAAAATTTGAAGCGTCTAAAAAGCGCGTGATGGAATTAACGGAAAAACCATCTAACGAAAAAATGCTGGAATTATACGCGCTTAATAAACAAGCTACTATTGGCGACATTAATGCAGAGAAACCTGCTATGTTTGATTTTGTAGCGGCGGCTAAATATAATGCATGGAATGCGAAAAAAGGTATGAGTAAAGAAGATGCACAACAAAAGTATATTGACTTTGTAGAAGGTTTATTTCAAAAAGCATAATGGATAAGTTAAACGCGTTAGTACAAAAAGCACAGCACTCCAAATTCTATTTGTGGATGCTTAACTTTGTATTATTGCGTACAGTTCCTTTTAACAATCCACATAAAATAAAAATACAAACTATAGCAGATGATGGTATTACTATGTTTGCAGCTAATACTAAAAACAATCGTAATCATATAAAAGGTATTCATGCTTGTTTATTGGCAACACTTTGTGAGTATGTTACAGGTTTAAGTTTGTTAACACATCTTTCTCCAAAGGAGTACCGCATTATTTTAAAGAACATTAATATGACTTATCATTATCAGGCGAAAACCGATGTTTTTGTGAAATTTAAAATTTCTTCAGAAGAAAAACAGAATATTATTCGTTCTTTACAAAGTCAAGAAGCGTTATTCAAAGAGTTTTCAGTTGATGTGTATGATTCCGCTAAAAACCACATTTGCACCGGACTTATTAATTGGCAAATAAAGGCTTGGAAAAACGTAAAAACACAATTAAATTAAGAATGAAAAAACTACTTACTATTTCTATCGCTTTTATCTTAAGTATAAACACGTTTGCTCAAAAGATAAATGAGGATATTATTATTGGTACCTGGCTTACCGGAAGCGGGAAAGGTAAAGTACAGATATATAAAACAGGTGTTGAATATAATGGAAAAATAGTTTGGCTTAAAGAGCCCACTTATCCGGATGGAAAACCAAAAGTAGACAAACATAATTCGGATGTAGCTAAACAAACAAATCCTATATTAGGTTTAAATATGTTAAAGGGATTTGTTTTTCATGATGATAAATGGATTGATGGCACCATTTATGACCCCGAAAACGGAAAGACTTATAGCTGTAAAATCACATGGAGAGATGGAAAACTTGATGTACGTGGTTATATGGGCATCTCATTAATTGGAAGAACAGATACTTGGTTTAAAGTGCCTGATGTTAAATAAACAAAACACATAATGCGAATGAATAAAATGAAAAAATTACTTTCTCTGTTAATATTACTTTCTCCAACAATATACAGAGCTCAGGGCTTTCAGGTAAATCTGCAAGGACAAGCACAACAAGCTATGGGGGGAGCGGGAACTGCTTTAATACAGGATGGAGCCGCTGTGTTCTTTAATCCGGGTGGTATGTCTTTCCTAAAAGAAAACAGTGTAAATATGGGGGTAACACCTGTTATATCACATGGAGCATTTTTAGAATCGAATACCAATGCAACTGGTACGACCCAATCTCCGGTTGCTTTTCCATTTGCCGGATATGCTGTTTGGGGAGCAGATAGCAGTCATAAAGTTTTTAGTCGTTTTAAATTTGGCTTAGGTGCTTATACTCCTTTTGGAAGCACTATCAAATGGCAAGACCCATGGCCGGGAAGATTTAACTTAACCGAAATACAATTGTTTGCTGTATTTGTCCAGCCAACTATCAGTTATAAAATTAATGATAAGTGGGGAATTGGTGGTGGCTTTGTTTATGCAAGCGGTAAAGTTAATTTACAACAAGATTTGCCTATAACCTATCAAAATGGGAATTATGGAAATGCTACAATACAAGGAAACGCAGCCGGTTATGGTTTTAACGGAGGCATCTATTATAAACCTTGTAGCAAATTTTCTTTAGGGCTTACTTACCGTTCTCAGGTAAATATGAATGTGAAAAATGGTACTGCTACATTTAATGTTCCCTCTTCTTTGTCCGCTGATTTCCCTAATGGAAGTTTTACCAGTTCTCTTCCTTTACCGCAAGTAGCAACTTTAGGACTTGCATACAGAGTTAACGAGAAACTTGCCTTAGCTTTTGATGCCAGTTTTGTAGGTTGGTATACTTATAAATCAATTACATTTAAATACGCGGATACTACCGCTCAATTGCAAAATACGGTGTTGGTTCGTAATTATCAAAATGGGTATTCATTCAGATTAGGCGGACAATATAAAATATTAAATAACCTTTATGGAAGATTAGGTTTAAGCTATTTGATTTCGCCTGTAAAAAATGGATATGTTACTCCTGATGTACCCGATGGAAATCGTTTAAATGTTATGGCAGGTATAGGTTATAATGTAGGTAAACATTTCGCTGCTAATGCCTCTTTCACATTTGAAGATATTACCCGAAAAGGGGATAATTTTTCATCAATTATCCCTGCAACACCAGGGCAACTTATTACTCCTTTAAGCGGAACCTACAAAGTATTTATTTACGCGCCGGGTCTATCAGTAACTTATAAATTTTAATGAATAGTAAAATGAAACACGTCATCTTTAAATCAATTGCTTTCGCATTAGTACTAACTTTATGTTTTTCGTGCAAACCAAAAATAACCGCGCCTGCGCCAAGCAAAGGTAGCCTTGACCTTACAAGTTATGTAGCTATTGGCAACTCCATCACATCAGGTTTTGCCGATGGCGCTTTGTCTTATAATGGGCAGATGGTATCTTACCCAAACCTTATAGCCGGGCAATTAAAATTAATTAATGGCGTAAACCTTACCTTTAATCAACCGTTAATGCCTCAAGGTTCTATTGGTGCCAATATTGTTGACAGTGCTAATGTTAAATATACATACCCCGCTCCCTTTCAGTTAGGCTACTCAACCGATTGTTTAGGTGTAAACTCTTTGGGACCTATACCTGTCGCTGCAGTTGGTGATGAAAACGCTGTTTCAACAAACATATCAGCTCAAGGTCCATTTAATAATATGGGCGTGCCGGGTGCCAGAGCAATTGATGTAGCAACTGTGGGATACGGAAACCCTGCAAATGGTATAGGAAATTATAATCCTTTCTTTACCCGTATGGCCAAAAACCAAGCTACATCAAGTATGTTATCTGATGCCATGCTTTTAAACCCTACATTCTTTTCTTTATTTATTGGTAATAATGATGTGCTGCTTTATGCTGCTAATGGAGGCGCTCCTCCAGCTACGATTACTTCTCAAGCTGCTTTTAATACAAGCATAAATACAATTATATCAACGCTAACATCAAATGGGGCGAAAGGCGTTGTAGGTAATATTCCTGATATTACCGCACTTCCTTTTTTTACTACTATACCTTGGAACGCTTTAACTTTAAGTCAAGGGCTAGCAGATTCACTTAACCATATTTATTGGGCTAATGGTACACCCGGTGGACTTTATAATTTTAAAGCCGGCAATAACGGGTTTCTTATTAAAGACCCTTCTGCACCATTAGGTCAACGATTAATGAAAGAAGGTGAACTGATATTATTAGATGTTCCTTTAAATTCTATAAAGTGCGATAAATTAGGATCCTTAAAACCTATTCCCAATCAATATATTTTAACCGCAACAGAAATTTCAAACATACAAACCGCCGTAAGTGCATTTAACTCAATCATACAATCTACAGCACAGGCAAAGAGCTTAGCTTTTGTAGATGTAAACGCTTTCTTAAAACAAACACAAACAGGTATTTCTTACGATGGTATTAGTTTAAATGCGCAGTTTGTAACCGGTGGCGCATTCTCTTTAGATGGTATACATCTTAACCCAATTGGCAATGCGCTTTTGGCTAATCAATTTATTCAGGCAATAAATAATACATATAATTCAACCATTCCGCAAGTAGATGCTACTAAGTATAGGGGCATTCTATTCCCATAAAAAAAAATGAAGTATAAAATAAATAGTAAATAATATAAACCAATCAAAAACAAAAAAATCATGCCCCCGAGCCATTTGGCGAACAGCATGGTACATTAATTTAAACCCTAAAAACAAAAAATCATGAAAAAAACCTATCTATCTTTGGCTTCAGTTTTAGCCATAAGTACAGTTGCATCAGCACAATGCAGCGGTCGTTATGCCGCAAATGTGTACACAAGCTATTCCGTTACAACGGGCGTATCCTATGGCTCTAACGTAACGTATTCAGGCGCTACATATGCCCTAACTTTAGATTTTTACCAACCATCTGCCGATACCGCTCAGGCAAGACCCTTAATTATATGGGCGCATGGCGGCAGTTATGTTAGCGGAACCAGCGCCGATGCAGACGTTACTACTTTATCAGAACAATTTGCACTAAAAGGATATGCCTGTGCCTCTATTAATTATCGCTTAGGAACCGCTTCTTTTGATTCTATAGGGATGATTCCTGCAGTAATACGTTCTGTTCAGGATATGAAAGCCGCTATCCGTTTCTTTTACAAAGACAGAGCAACTAGTAACACCTATAAAATTGACACCAATAATATCTTTATCGGTGGTGCTTCTGCGGGTTCTCTAACAGCTTTACATACAGCTTACTTAAAAAGAACCTGTCAAATACTTCCTTATATTAATCAGGATTCATTAAATAAATTAGGTGGTCTTGATGGCTACAGCGGGAACCAATGTTACTCTCAAAAGGTAAAAGGTGTAATTGATCTTTGCGGTGCTTTGGGTGTATATGGTTGGTTAGAAGCAGGGGATGTTCCACTTTGCTCTATGCATGGTACTGCCGATGCGGTTGTACCTTATAGTCGCGGACCGGTAAACCCAGGTATTTATATCATGACTGCTGATGGTAGCCGCATGTTATATCAACAAGCTCAAGCAGTAGGTGTATCGGATAATTTTTATACCTGGTTAGGTGCTCCTCACGTACCATTTGATGGTACCACAGCTGCAGAAATAGCTTATATGGATACTACTATCAATTTTGTGCGTGATTACTTATTGCAGCGTTTAAATATAACTTGCCCTGCTTTACAAGCGCCAAACACACCTTATGGAACAGCTACATTATATTCTTATACAAATTGTACTACTAATTCCACATTATCTTGTGCTACATCCGGGATTAAAAATGTCAGTGTAAATAATTTGCTACAAGAAGTATATCCTAACCCTTCAACCAGCGATGTAACTGTAGTTTTCACTAATAACAGCGATACTCATTTTATAGAGCTTACTGATATTTCGGGTAGAGTTTTAAAATCAGCTACTACTACACAAGGCGTTTATACCTTAGAAAAAGCGAATCTTAACGCGGGTGTTTATTTCTTAAAAGTTTCTAATACTCAGGGAGAAGCTTCTATCCAAAAAATTATTTTCTATTAGAGGGTAACCTCCATCAAACTAAAGGCTGTCTGAAAAGGCAGCCTTTTTTATTCCCATAAACTTTGTAGTTTTGCTTACATGACTAAACTCGATAAAATAAAAAATTTCAATCCTAATGATATAGGAAATAAAAATGCAGGCATGTATGGCTTGCCTTTCACACAAGACGAATGCGAAATACAAATCATACCTGTTCCCTGGGAAGTTACCGTTAGCTATGCCACGGGAACCGCGGAAGGTCCTCATGCAATCTTGGACGCTTCTTATCAGGTAGATTTGTATGACCCTTTTGTACCCGAAGCATGGAAAATGGGAATCTTCTTAGATGATTTTGAAGAGTCCGTTAACTTTAAAAGTTATTCTCTGCGTAAAAAAGCGGAACACTATCTTAAATTCTTAGCCGAAGGAGAAACTCCCGAAGAGCATTTCAATTTTGATGCCGGCACCATTTTAACCGAAATAAATGAAGAGTGCAGAGTTATGAATGCTTGGGTTAAACAACGCAGCCTTCATTTTCTCAATCAAAATAAAACAGTTGGTCTTTTGGGTGGCGACCATTCTACGCCACTTGGTATGATGCAAGCCCTCGCCGAAAAGTTTGGCAACTTCGGAGTATTACAAATTGACGCCCATGCGGATTTGCGCGATGCTTATGAAGGTTTTGAATTTTCACACGCCTCTATCATGTTTAACGCGCTTAAAATAAAGGAACTTACCAAATTGGTGCAGGTTGGCATCCGCGATTATTGCGAAGAAGAACTTAATCTCATCAATAATTCTAACGGACGCATTACCACCTTTTTTGACAGAGATATCAAACAAAGCCAATATAATGGCGAATCTTGGAGTGCTATTTGCGACAAAATAATTTCAACACTTCCTGATAAAGTATACTTAAGTTTTGATATTGACGGCTTAGATCCCAAGCTTTGTCCGCACACAGGCACGCCTGTTGCCGGCGGTTTTGAAGTAGAACAAATTTTATTCCTTTTGGAAAAGATTGTAAAAAGCGGAAAACAAATACTTGCTTTCGATTTGAACGAAGTAGCACCCGGACCTGACGACAGCGATGACTGGGATGCCAATGTCGCCGCTCGTTTATTGTATCGCATTGCAAACTTAGTAGCCCGTTCCAATGGAAAGAAAGGGTAGTTATTGGTTTCCACCTCGATAACGGAAATGGAAAGTTGCAATTTTCCAAAGCCCTAAAATGTATATATTTGCGCCTTTAATTTTCAAAACATGGACAGAAATTCCCTTTTAGGGTTGGTGCTTATAGGTGGTATTTTAATTGGTTGGTTAATTTTAAACGGACCTTCTAACGAAGAGATAAAAAAGCAGAAACAAAAACACGATTCTTTAGCGCAGGTTGATGCTATGGAAAGAGCTAAAGCCGAAGCGCAATCAACCGCCTCTGCTATTGTGGCTGTTGATACGGCAGAAGCACACATTAATAAAGATTCTTTAGCAGATGCTAACCTTAAAAACACCTACAAAGATTTTGTGGTTGCCGTTAAAGGAGAAAACAAACAGATTGTTTTAGAGAACAGCAAAATAAAAGTAGTGCTGCAATCTAAGGGTGGAAATGTGGCTTCGGTTGAGTTGAAAGAATATACCCGTCCGGATAAAAAAACAAAGGTGGAACTGTTTAACGCAGATTCTTCTTCACAGTCTTTAGTGTTTTTAGCTTATAACAATACTTTGCAGGTGCATACCGATAGCCTGTATTTTATTCCCAGTGATGTAAAGAAAACAGCCGATGAGCAAATAATCAGTTTACGTTTACCAACGGCTAATCCTGCCAGTTATATAGAATACATCTATACCTTAAAGAATGACGGCTATATGCTTAACTACCAAATAAAAATGGTGGGTATGCAAAGCATCATCTCTCAAAATACCGACCAGCTTACATTTAACTGGAATGTATTAACGCCATCTCAGGAAGAACATATCGAGAAAGAAAAACAAAACTCTACCGTTTATTGGAAATTTACCGGAGAAGATGCTGATTATATAAACCCGGGTAAAGATGATGAAAAGAGTATTTCAGAATCTCCTATCAGTTGGGTAGCTTTTAAACAACAGTTTTTTACCACCGCTGTTATTTGCGATAAAGGCTTTATGAAAGATGGCAGCATGATAAAATCGGCTTCAGATAAATATTCTCTGTCTTATGTAAAGCGCATGAAGACGGAGTTAGGAGTTCCTTATAATCACGGTGTAAACGAGACTTTTGAGATGCGTTATTTCTTTGGTCCTAATAATTACAATGTATTATCAAGTTATGATTTGGGCTTGGAGAAAATGATAAGCATTGGTTGGCCTGTGTTTAACCTGATAAACAGGTTGCTGGTAATACCTGTGTTTAATGCCTTTAGTAACACTACGGTAAACTACGGTATCATTATTTTAATGCTTACCATTATTCTTAAAACCTTATTGTTTCCTATTGCGTATAAAACATACATCTCATCTACTAAAATGCGTTTACTAAAACCCGAGATGGATGCCATAAACAAAAAGTTTTCTGACCCCGCCGACGCCATGAAAAAGAATCAGGAAAACATGGCGTTATACAGGCGTGCAGGTGCCAGTCCGTTTAGCGGCTGTATTCCGGCACTGATACAATTCCCTATATTAATTGCTTTACTTAACTTTTTTCCTGCATCTATTGAGTTGAGACAAAAAGCCTTCCTTTGGGCAGCCGATTTATCTACGTATGATTCTATCTGGACTTTCGGTAACATTCCTATTATAAACTCTATCTACGGAGACCATGTAAGTTTATTCGCTCTCTTGATGTTTGCTTCTACTATTGCTTATACATGGATGAACGCTAAGTACCTGACTCCTGCTTCTCAGCAACAAATGCCTGGTATGCAGGTAATGATGTATTTAATGCCACTTATTTTCTTAAGTTTCATGAACTCCTATTCATCCGGTTTAAGCTGGTATTACTTCTTAGCCAACGTAATTACTTTTGCTCAAACCATGGTTATGCGTAAGCTTATTGATGATGGCAAACTGCGTGCGCAAATTGATGCCCACATGAAGAAACCCGTTAAAAAATCCGGTTTCCAGCAGCGTTTAGAAGAAATGACTAAACAAAAACAAATCCAACCTAAGGTAAAAAAGTAAACTCACATCATTATCCGTATGAAAAAAGCGACTAGCCTGTTTGTAGCTTCCTTGTTAGCTATAACAACTCTTACCACACTTAAAGCACAAGATCAAGCTACAAAAACTGACGCGGCAAGTCTGCAAGATCAAAAAGCTGATTTAAAAGCCGCCGCCGCCGATACATCTAAAAAACATTGGAAAAAGGGAGGCATTATTTCTCTTAGCGGGCAACAGGTATCTCTTACCAACTGGGCCGCGGGTGGACAAAGCGCTATATCGGCAGGTAGTTTGGTAAATATGTTTTTTAATTACCACAAAGGAAAAATTATTTGGGAAAGCAACATTAATTTGGCTTATGGTGTTATTAAACAAAGCTCTAATAAGAACTGGTTAAAGAATGACGACCGCATACAGCTTACTACCCGAGTAGGGCGCGAAGCGTTTAAAAATGCTTATTACACAATGCTTGGCGATTTTAAATCTCAGTTTGCACCCGGCTATAACTACCCGAATGATTCTACCAAAATATCCGATTTTTTAGCGCCCGCTTACTTTTTGTTGGCTGCAGGTATGGATTTTCAAATAGATACTAATCTTTCATTTTTTGTTTCTCCGGCTACTGCGCGTATTACCTTAGTACACAATGACACGCTTGCCAAACAAGGCGCTTATGGTGTGCAGGGAGATGTGGTTACAAATGGAGTTATTACGACACATTATAAAGAAGTACGTGAGCAAATAGGGGGCTATGTTAAAATGCAATATCGCCGTAACGTGATGCACAATGTTAGTTTAGGTACTATGGTAGAATTGTTTAGTGATTATATACATAATCCGCAGAACCTGTATGTAAACTGGACGGTTCTTATAGCCATGAAAGTAAATAAGTATATCAGCGCAACGCTGAATACGCAGTTAATTTATGACCCTGCTGTAAAAATTAAACAGGCAGACGGAACCGAGGTTGGACCCCGCGTACAGTTTAAACAAGTGCTTGGTGTAGGGCTTGCTTATAAGTTTTAAATGATAAATATGGAATCAAATAATCATATATGGAATTTTTCTTCTGTAGGAGGAGTAAAACGTGTTAATCTTGAGTCAGGCGCTGATTTATTAAATCTTGCTAATTTAGATCCTAAATTATGGACGGCATTAAGTTGCCCCGTAACAGGACTAGAGATTGATAAAAAAACCCTTGAAATAATAGACTTAGACAAAGACGGGCAGATAAGAGTACCCGAAGTAATCGAAGCTGTTAATTGGATTACTTCCGTATTGAAAACCCCCGATGATATATTAAAACAGGAAGCTGTATTCAATCTGTCTGCTATTAATGATAATACAGAACTTGGTAAAATACTTTTAAGCTCGGCTAAAACAATATTAAAGAATTTAGATAAAGAAGGAACTTCTGTAATTACTGTTGAAGAAACTTCAGATACCGAAAAAATATTTGCCGCCTCTCGTTTTAATGGAGATGGCATTATTACCGAAGATACTACCGCCAATGAGGAACTAACAAAATTTATTAATGAAATTATATTATGTGCAGGTTCTGAAACAGACAGGGGAGGTAAACAAGGTATTAGCCTGGCTTTATTGCAAACCTTTATAGAAAACTGCGAAAAGTACGCGGCATGGTTTATTAAAAAAGATGTTGACCTAACTACCATTTTACCTTTCGGAGAAAACACGGAAGTCGCTTACCAAAATTATACGGCTATAAAATCAAAAGTAGATGATTTTTTTATACGTTGTAAACTGGCCGCTTTTGATGCGCAATCTACCGAAATGCTTAACCTGCAAGTCGCGCATGTGGAAGCGATTACTTCCAAAGATCTATCAAGCTGTATAAATGAAATTGCCGCTTATCCGTTAGCAAAAATTGAAGCTAATAAATCTTTACCACTTTCTTTAGGTATAAACCCTGCTTGGGAAAAAGCGATAACTGATTTTAAAAATCATATAGGAAATGTACTTTTTCCTAATAAAGAAAGTGTTACGGAGGCAGAATGGAATAAAATATCGGATGTTTTTTCCGCTTATATCAAATGGAAATCAGAAAAAGAAGGAGATGCGGTTGAGTCCCTTGGCATTGAAAGGATTAAAGAAATTTTATCCGGTAATGAAAAGGAACAGTTAATTGCTTTAATAGAACAAGATAAAGCCTTAGAGAGCGAAGCCAATAATATTATTTTAGTAGATAAGTTGGTGCGTTATCATCGTGATATTTTTACCCTGCTTAAAAACTTTGTTACCTTTTTTGATTTTTATACCCCCGGTTCTAAGGCTATTTTTCAGGCAGGAACTTTATATATAGACCAACGCAGTTGCGACCTTTGCATCAAAGTAAGCAACATGGCTAAACATGCTACCATGGTTTCGTATAGTGGGATGTATTTAATTTATTGCGATTGTATTTCACGTAGTACCAATGAAAAAATGACCATTGTAGCCGCGCTTACAAATGGTGATATTGATAATTTAGTAGTTGGTAAAAACGCCTTGTTTTACGACAGGAATGGGTTGGATTGGGATGCTACCGTAGTTAAAATAGTAGATAACCCAATCAGTATTCGTCAGGCTTTCTTTTCTCCGTATCGCAAGGTTTCCAGATTTATTGAAACACAGATTAATAAATTCGCTACAGCTCAAGATGATAAAGTTACGGGCGACTTAACAAAAGGAATAGAAACCGCGCCTGCAAAGGTTGAAGAAACGAAAACCAAAAAAGATCCGCCACCGCCTTTTGATGTGGGTAAATTTGTGGGGATTTTTGCCGCCATAGGTTTAGCGTTTGGCGCTATTGGTACTGTAATCGCTTCTATTGTTGGTGGTTTTATGGGATTGGTTTGGTGGAAAATGCCGCTTGCTCTGATAGGAATTATTTTAGCGATATCCGGACCTTCCATGATAATTGCATATCTAAAACTACGTAAACGAAATCTGGCTCCTTTATTAGACGCCAATGGTTGGGCTATCAATGCCAGGGCTATTGTTAACATTCAGTTTGGTAACACGCTTACACATTTAGCCGAACTGCCTAAAGGAGCTAAGCTTAACCTTAACGACCCTTTTACTAAAAAGAAGAAACCATTGTTACCCGCTATTTTAATTATTTCTTTTATAGCCGGGGTGGTACTTTATTTCTTATGGAAATACGAGTTTATCCATATCAGATTTTAATCAGTAATAAATCTGAGGTTTCTATTATAGTTCTTATATAGCTCTATAAACAAGCTGTTCTTCCGCCATCAACGGGTAAATTAATACCGTTAATATAAGCCGCTGCGGGACTTGCTAAAAAGACTACCGCATTGGCAATTTCCGCGGCTTCAGCAAAACGTTTCATAGGTATTTCCTTTAACATAGTTTGTTTAACTTCGTCTAAAGGCTTTTCATTCTTAGTAGCATTATTTTCCATAATGCCTTGCAAACGTTGGGTATGAGTAGCTCCGGGTAACACATTGTTTACGGTAATACCAAAATGACCAACCTCGTTAGCCCAGGTTTTGGCCCAGTTAGCAACTGCAGCACGTATGGTATTAGAAACACCTAAATTAGGTAAAGGCTGTTTTACCGACGTAGAAATAATATTTATAATACGACCGTAACCAGAATGTTTCATCCCCTCTAAACAAGCTTGCGCTAAAATTTGATTACAAATAAGATGATTGGTAAACGCAGCTGTAAACTCTTCGGTTTGTGCTAAATTAATTGGTCCTGATGGTGGTCCTCCTGTATTATTCACTAAAATATTTACGGTACCCTGTCTTTGTATATAATGCGTTACGTTTTTCTTAACTTCTTCCGGGTTACTGAAATCAGCTACTATATATGAGTGTTGTTGCCCTTTGTCGATATTTAATTCTGCTTTGGCTTTTTTCAAAGCTTCTTCATTGCGGGCAATAAGCGTAACATTAGCGCCTAATAAAGCTAACTCAATAGCGACTGCTTTGCCTATGCCCTGTGTGCTTCCGCCAACTAAGGCGCGTTTATTTTTTAAATCTAAGTTCATTACCGCATCATTTTTAATTTTTATTACTGGCTTCGTTGAATGCTGAAAAGCATTTGTAAAATTTTTTGTCAAAGATAGAAAAGATGGCAAGCAATCAAAATTAACAAGCAAGTGTTTATATATAGCGTTCCCCTTCCGTTATGATAGGATATTCAAGTCCTATTTTTGATATAACTAATTTAAACATACAACCTATGGGTTATGTAAAAAAATTAAACAAGTTTAGAGGTTTAATTACTTTCATGCTCGCTTCGTTTGCAGCCGCATTGCTCTATGTAATTATCCAAATGAAACTATAAAGTATAGTTTACTTTTTAAATATTCCTGTAATACGCTCTTTTATCTTTTCAATATTCTCGCTGGCAGGTGCTGTCGCAATATCACTAAACTCATTGCTTAAGGTAGCTTCTACTATTTCGGGATACAAGACTACAAAGCTTTGGAACTCTCTGTTTTTTATCAGGTAATTCTGCAAATTATCTACATTAAAATTGTGTGATACAGTCTGTTTACGGGCACTTATAATTAAAACTAAATCATCTGACTTGATTTCGTTGGTAATAATATCATCAATATGTTCAAAATTTTCAAGCGTATTGTAGGTATAGAAAGAACTATTTTTATCATTAATTGTAGTTTTAAACTGGGTTGTAGTTTTATAATCGGCAAAAATTACCGAGTTATTACCTATTTGTTTTAAGATGCCAATTACCTTTATAATACTGCGTTTAAACCCGGGTTCTAAAGTAGCATTAGGCGTAAACACCACCAATACTCTCGTAAAGGAGTTAAGCGGTTGTACAATTTTGGAAAGAAAAATAGTTTGTTGAGTTTTTACCAATAAGTTGTTGTAGAATGTTCCGAACAAGAAATTAGATGAGCTTTGTGTAGTACGACTGCTTATAATAAGATGGCTTGCGCCATAAGCTTTTGCCGTGCGAACAATACCATCCACAATATTCAAATCAACTTTTTTTAGGATTTCGATTTTGGTGTCTGATGAAATGATTTGTTCGGTAATCGTATCAATAGCTTTTTTGATGGAGTTGATTTTTTCATTAGCATCATCGGCATCTTCTACCACTGTAAGCGGATAAATAGGTTCACTTGATTTCTCATCTTTAATTAATAAAGCAAACTCCATCAATCGTTGTAAGTTTTCGGGGTTTGCAATTGGAATTAAAATACGTTCTACTTTCTTTTTAAGTTTCACATCGGTGTCTTTGTCGGTAATGGCAATTTGTCTCGCGGCACGCTCGGTTACAAAAGAACTAACCAAACAGGTAATTAAAATTAAGATGATAGTTCCGTTAACCGCGTGTTGGTCAAGCAAACCAATATCATAACCCACTTTAATAACCGCTAATGTCGCGGCAGCATGCGAGGCACTTAGTCCATAAATAATTCTCCGCTCATACTTGGTGTATTTATATATGAAGCCTGTAATTTGCGCGGCAAAGTATTTAGTGAGTAATGCTACCCCACTTAAAACTCCTGCGAATATGAGCTCGTTGGTTCCTGCAAAAAACAAACGCAAATCAACCAGCATACCGGCGCTTAATAAAAAGAAAGGAATGAACAACGTATTTCCAATAAAAATAAGACGGTTCATTAAAACAGAATTATGCGGGATGATTCGGTTAAAAGCCAAACCCGCTAAGAATGCCCCTACAATGGCTTTTACACCTGTTAAGTCAGCTAAGAAAGCCGCCAGGAACATCATGGCTAAAACAAACAGATACTGAGAACTGCCTTGCCCTTCAAGGTGTCTGAAGAACCACTTGCTTAGTTTAGGTAATAAATAAAGGGTACTGATAACCAAAACAGCTATCATTATAATAAGTTTTATCCAATACTCATTTGAAAAATTGCCTTGAGAAAGATTGGTAATAACACCCAATAAAATAAGAACTGCAGAGTCCGTAATAATAGTTCCGCCAAAAGTAATTTGCACGGCACGGTTTTTTATAATACCCATATTGCTTACTATAGGATAAGACAAAAGTGTATGCGTAGAAAACATACTTGCCAACAATAATGCCGCCCAAAAAGAATATTGCAAAACATAAGTACATACAAAAAAACCAATGATGATTGGAATGAAAAAAGTAAGACCGCCAAACGCTATGCTTTTGCTTCGGTTTTGTTTAAACTCGTGTATATCCATTTCAAGCCCGGCAAGAAACATGATATATAGCAAGCCCGTATTGCTAAACAAATCAAAGCTGGTAGATTTATCTATCAGATGCAAGGTATTTGGACCAATAATGACACCTGCCAGTATTAAACCAATAATACCCGGAATACGAAAGCGACGGAAGATTAGCGGAGCAAACAGAATTATTAAGAGTACTAAAGAGAGAATTAAAACAGGATTGGTAAACGGAATGTAATTTCCGAAAAATAGTTTAAACTCATCTATAAATCGGTTGAAAAAATCCATACAGGTTAGTTAATGCCAAAGGTAGTGAAATGTAAAACATTCATTGATTCGAAAATAAAAAATCAGAAACAAAAAAGATAATTATGAAACACGCATTGGTTCAATAAAAAACAGAAGCAAGTTATAATTAAAAATCAAATAAGCCTTTTATGGAAATTTTTAAGGCTTTAGCAACTTCAGGAAGAACAAACATTTACTGCTTTTTTACTCTTCAAAAAGAATTTTTATTAGATTTATGCGAAGCAAATGACAGCAAAATACGATAAAATATTCTTTGACTTAGATGGGACACTTAGTGATTCATACAAAGGTATGGAAAACGGAATTCGTTTTGCTTTAGAAAAAGAAGGTATAAGAGATGTATTAGATAAGGATATAAAAAAACTTATTGGAATTCCACTTCATGTGTCTCTAGATAAATATTATTTTAATGATATTCAAAAAACATGGAAAGCAGTAGAATGTTTTAGAGATTATTATGTTAAGCAGGGAATAAAGGAAAGCGAATTATATCCCGGAGTAGTAAATCTTCTTCAAGAATTTTCAAAAATTTCAAAACTATATGTCATAACGGCTAAGCCTACTGTGTTTGCAAACAAGCTATTATCATATCATAAAGTAGCTTATTTGTTTACAGATATATTTGGTTGTAAGATGGAAGGTGGAAATTTCAGTAAAGCATCTTTAATCAGACAAGTGCCGGAATATAAAACTTCTATTATAGTTGGTGATAAGCAACAAGATATTATTGCTGGTAAAGAAAACGGAATAAAAACAGTTGGGGTGCTTTACGGTTATGGAACAGAAGAGGAAATAAAAGATTCTAATCCTGATTTTACTGTTCATTCAGTTTCAGAATTAAAAGCAATTCTGAGTTAATAACATGGCTTTTTTATATGATTGTGTTCTGTTTATTTATTACACGTTAATCCAATTTTCAAGTTTATTTAATAGTAAGGCAAACAAGTGGGTAAAGGGTAGAAAAAACTGGGTTGATTTACTTTCTTCAACAAGGAAAGAAAAAGAGAAGTGGATTTGGTTTCATTGTTCTTCGCTTGGAGAGTACGAAGATTGCTGTGAGGTTTTTTATCAAATAAGGAGGGACAATCCTTCAAAGAAAACCCTCTTAACTTTCCATTCACCATCAGGATTTGAAGCAAAAGAAAAATCAAATGAATTTAATTTAGTAATGTACATACCTCAGGATACGAAAAGAAATTCCCAACAATTTATAGAGATTCTTAAACCGGATGTAATTTTTTTTAGTCGTTCAGAGCTTTGGTTCAATTTTATTATGGAGATTAAAAAAAGTAACATACCTATATTTCTACTTTCTTTAAAGCTTAATAAAAAGAGTAATTTTTTAAAGCAGCCTGCAAAAATAATATACGCAAAATGCTTTAATGCATTTACTTATATTTATTGTCAAAATGAGATTACTCAAAGGCTTTTATCAGACCATTTTAATATTTCTAACACTTCTATTACAGGCAATACCCGTTTTGATAGAATTTATAGAGAGTCTTTGTCTCTAAAAGAAATCCCTTACATAAAACAATTCTCTGAAAATAATTTTATAATTGTTTCGGGAAGTTGTTTGTTAAAGGATGAGAAGAATATTATAGCTGCTTTTAATCACTTAAAGTCATCTAAAATAAAATGCGTAATTGTTCCTCATGAAATTGATAGTGAAAGAATTGATAAAATAGTAAAAAAAAATACAGATAAAATAATACGGTATTCCAATATTGAATTTCTAAAAGAATCGCACACTATTCTATATATTGATTCTATCGGAATTCTTAAGTATTTATACAGATATGCTAATCTTGCTATTATTGGAGGTGGATTTAATAAGATTGGAATTCATAATATAATTGAAGCCTCTATATATGGTGTAAAAACAACATTTGGACCTAATCATAAAAACTATCAGGAAGCATTAGATTTGATAAATATGGATGGGGCAATAGTACATAACAATATAGAAGAGTTAATTAAAATTATCGGCAAAGAATTAACTAACCCATCTGATAATATTCTTAAAGAAAAGATTATTAGCTATGCCCAAAATAATACAGGCGGAAGTTTAAAAATAATTGAATCTATAAGGGCAAAAGGATTAATCTAATTCATGAAATAGCTCTTTGTTTTTATTAATTAATTCCGCAAGTAAAAAATCCTCAGAATAATCTATGTCAATCCCTTCTATAAAACTCATAGGAAATAATTGTGGTTTATTACCTACTCTGCTATTAAAGGAATTATAAAATGAAGTCCTGCTAAACAAAAAGAGATTAGAGTTCTCTATAAATATTTCAGGAAGGTTTTGTGTTTGTTCTAATTTCAAATTATCATGATTAATAGGTGTTCCATTAAAATTATAACCTCTTTTTTTTATAACCTGAGTGCTAATTAAAGAATCGTAATCATTTAGGTTCTCAAAGTATTTATTAATTGCCCCAATAATAGTTGTTTTGGAAAGCAAAGGGTTTGTACAATGAGTTTGCAGAAAATGTTCTCCTGTTACTTTAGTTAAATCATATCCAATTATCGTATTCATAGTAATGTCATTTCCCCTTATATTAAGAGGTCTATCTATGATTATAGATTTTGAATACCTATTTGAACAATCATTTGCTATAATTTTCGAATCAGTATTTATTACAATTGATTTGATAAAATCAATTTCTTGTAATTTATCTAAAACTATTTGATAAAGTGGTTGACCACAAAAAGCAAGAAAATTTTTGTCCTTAAGACGTTCTGAGTCTGACTTAATTGGAACCAAAGCTATAACTTCCACGAATAAATTCTTTTGGTAATGAACGCAAGTTAAAAAATTACTTTAAAAACACGTAGGTACTTTGGCAAGGCAACATATAGCGGTAAAGTCCGTCGAATAGAATGTTTAAACACTACCCTTTTAACTCCCCTTGCTGATATTGCTCAGTCTTTTTAAGCTCTCCCTGCTCGTTATAGGTTTTCCACTCGCCTTCTTTCAGGTAATCGTTTTTATCTTTATAAAATTTAAGCGTTCCTTCTTCTTTTAGTTTGCTGTTTTCATAAAACTCTTTGTGCATGTATGTTTTTTTCTTCTTATCAATCAGTTCAAAAATGGTTTCAGCATATCCGTTCTCAAAAAAAGAATTTCTTTTTATCAGGTAATCATTATCGCCATAACTTTCTTCTATCATATCAACATTCCCATTATGGAAATAATCAATTTCTTTTTGTACAGTTTTATTGTAATAGTGTATTTGCGATTTTAATTTTCCATCCGGAAAATAAACAATTACCTCACTGTGTTTAAAATCTACCACTCTAAAAGCGCGTTCTATCTGGTCGTTTTCATAATAGTTTTTAAAGGCACGTAATTCTCCATCTACATAAAAGCCTTTGTGCAGCAACTTACCGCTCACATAATAATCTTCCATCCAGCCTTGCGCGCTATATCCTTTCTTATCATAACGAACAGAATCTCCACCCAAAGAAGGAGCCATTTTATCAAAACGGGTTATGCCATAAGTTGAATCAACTACCTCAGATGATTTATATCTTCTTAACTGCGGAACCTGGTCAGAATAGGTTTGGGCAAACAAACTTGTTCCTAATAAAAACAAAGAAAAAGCAAAAAGTAGCCTTAGAATCATTTTATAAATGTAAACATTTTAATGAATTCCAACTTCGGCTAAATAACGTTCGGCATCTAAGGCACCCATACAACCACTACCCGCTGCCGTTACCGCCTGACGGTATACTTTATCCTGCGCATCGCCCACGGCAAACACACCTTTAATTTTTGTTTTGCTGGTACCTGGTATAGTTTTTATGTAACCACTTTCGTCCATATCTAACCAGTCTTTAAATATGGCAGTGTTTGGTTGGTGACCAATAGCCACAAAAAATCCGGTTACATCCAGTTTACGTTCCTGTTTGGTTTTGCTATTATAAATTAATGCAGCCTCAACCGCTTTTTCACCTAAAATTTCTTTGGTTTCGCTGTCAAACAATACTTCTATATTTGGTGTATTAAGCACACGCTGTTGCATAGCTTTAGAGGCACGCATTTCTCCTCTGCGTACAATCATATATACTTTTTTGCACAATTTGGCTAAGTAAGTGGCCTCTTCGGCCGCCGTATCTCCGGCACCAACAATAGCCACATCCTGTCCTTTAAAAAAGAACCCGTCGCACACCGCACAAGCCGATACACCAAACCCATTCAGTCTTTCTTCGCTATGTAACCCCAGCCATTTGGCCGATGCACCTGTGGCAATAATTACTGTATTGGCATGTACTTCGGTGGTTTCATCAATCCAAACTTTGTGCACAGGTCCGGTAAAATCAACCTTGCTGGCATAGCCAAAACGTATATCGGTTCCAAAACGTTCAGCCTGCGCTTTAAAATCTTCCATCATTTCGGGTCCCTGAATACCTTTTGGGTAACCCGGGTAATTCTCCACTTCGGTAGTAATGGTAAGCTGTCCGCCCGGTTGCATACCGGTATACATAACCGGTTTTAGTGCTGCACGTGCCGCATAGATAGCGGCGGTATAACCCGCAGGACCTGAACCTATAATTAAACAATCTACTTTTTCTATTGCGTTGCTCATATACTAATCTTCTCTTTAAAATTTTTGGAGTACAAATTTACTTAAAAAGGCGCGTATTTGAGTAATGTAGATTAATTTTGAGGAGAATACTTATCTTGGAAATATCCCCGCAAATAGATACCATTTTAAAGACCCTGCCCGAAAAGCCGGGGGTATACCAGTATTATGATGTGGAAGAAAATATCCTGTATGTAGGTAAGGCAAAGAACCTGAAAAAGCGGGTTTCATCTTATTTCCATAAAGAGCACGATAATAGCCGCCTGCGTTTGCTGGTAAAGAAAATACACCACATAAAAACCATTGTGGTTAATACCGAGTATGATGCCTTGTTGCTGGAGAATAACCTCATCAAGCAATACCAGCCGCGGTATAACATTGCTTTAAAAGATGATAAGACGTATCCCTGGCTTTGTTTAAAGAAAGAACCATATCCCCGCCTGTTTTCTACGCGCACGAAAATTAATGATGGTTCAGAGTATTTTGGTCCGTATGGGTCGGTATATGCCATGAAAGCTATACTGGCTTTTTTGCGCGAAACCTTTCCATTGCGCACTTGTAGTTTAGAGTTGACAGAAAAAAACATTGCTCAAAAGAAATTCCGCGCTTGTTTAGATTATCACATTGGTACTTGCAAGGGACCCTGCATTGGCGAACAAACTGAGGCAGAGTATGACAACAACATTAAACAGATAAAAAGTATCATCAGGGGAAACATCTCTTCTGTTATACGCGACTTTAAACAACAAATGAACGCCCATGCCGAGAAGTTTGAATTTGAAAAAGCACATGAGTTAAAGTTAAAGATAGAAGCCTTTGAAAAGTTTCAGGCAAAAAGCATGGTGGTAAGCAATACCATTGATAATATAGATGTGGCTGCTTTTGTAAAAGAAAACGATGTGTATTATGTAAATTATTTTCATGTGGTAAACGGCGCCATCATAGCTTCTAAAATGCTGGAGATAAAAAAGAAGTTAGATGAAACCGATGACGAGATTTTACTCTATGCCATTTACGAGATACGCACCGCCTTGCAAAGCACCGCCAAAGAAATTGTAGTGCCCTTCTACCCCGAAAGTGAGTTGCCCGATGCTAAATTTTTTGTGCCCAAAGCTGCTGATAAAAAAATATTGTTGGATTTATGTCAGCGTAATGCCGAACAATACCGAAGCGATAAAAACAAACAGCTTGCTCTTACAAATCCCGAAGAACATACCGAGCGCATTATGCAGCAAATGAAAAAAGATTTGCGCATGAAGGAGGAACCCCGCCGCATAGAGTGTTTTGATAACTCGAACATACAGGGGCATTTTGCGGTAAGTGCCATGACGGTTTTTATTGATGCCAAACCCGCTAAAAAAGAATACCGCCACTTTAACGTAAAAACAGTTGAAGGTCCCGATGACTTTGCCACCATGGAAGAAGTTATTTACCGCCGATACAAACGCGTGCTAGAAGATAACTTAGATATGCCTCAACTGATTGTGATAGATGGCGGCAAAGGACAGCTGGGCGCTGCCATAAACAGCTTAGAGAAATTAAACCTGATGGGCAAGGTAGCCATTATTGGCATTGCCAAACGTTTGGAAGAGATTTATTACCCCGGAGATTCTATACCTATGTATCTGGATAAGAAATCGGAAACGCTGCGCATTATACAACACATACGCGATGAGGCGCACCGTTTTGGCATTACCCACCACCGCAAAAAACGCAGCAAGGGCACCATTGTTACCGAGCTAAGCAACATAAAAGGCATTAGCGATAAAACCGCCCAGAAGCTTTTGGCAGAACTAAAATCGGTAAAGCAAATAAAAGAAAGCAGCCTCGAAACCCTTGAAAGCAGCATAGGCAAAGCCAAAGCCAAATTGGTGTTTGATTATTTTAAGGAAGGTAATTAAAAATTCTTTAATTAGATTTAGTTTGTTTTTATGATTTTTACTATTTCTATCAGCTCATAGGTTAGATTAAACAAGGTAAGAAAAAATAAGTGCCATTTATTTGATTAGATTAACGAAAAAAACTATGCACTTGCTTATAAAAACACAAAGGTTTATGGCGGTTTAACCGCTGTTTGTAGCGGAAATTATAAGGTGCCTTGCCAACGCTAAGAGATTTTGTTACATTTGTTTGGCTATTGCGCGGTATAGGTACTTATAATTGAGTACAAACGACAAAAACTACACATAACTATTAGTTAGGCATAACACGCCAACGACAGACAAATCAACCTCATCCAATGAATAATTGATTCGTAAAAAGTGTGTGTGGTGCGGACACCAAGTTAATATCAAACTTTAGCGACGGCTCAATTCTCGAACTTGCATTGTGAATACGAAAAGAAATTTGCCAACCTTCATTCAATGTGACTAACAAAGTTGTATCTGAGTTTTCGTGATAGACAACTTCAATTAATCTATTTGGTAATTTTAATCGTTGAACTTTAGCTTTCGGTTTTATATTTTCAAAAGGTAAATTAAGTGTACCATGCAAATTGTACGCCTGTATTTCAACTTTATTACTTCCTTTAATTACTTTATAAAAATCTTGGTTACCAATCAAATATTCAATTAAACGGTTGGCAACTATACCAGGGTTTTCCTTATCAATGCGAAGTAACTCCTTTTTGAAGGCATCCAAAATCGGCACGTAAACTGAAGTACGATAATCTCCTAATGTATCCCATTTTTGGGTTGCTTTACTCGCCGTTCTTAACTTCGCCAGTCTATCAAATATTGGTTTTATTTCTTTAAAATAATTTTCAGAACAATTAACGTCAAGCCATTTCTTACCAAAATCAATATCATTAGATAATCGCGAATGTTTAACGGCTCGGTGATTATTTTTAGCAGAAATTCCTATCTCCCATTTTTGTAATGACCTAATTGCCAAAACATCTCTTACATCTCCACTTTGCCCTTCTTTATCAGATACAATTTCAAGTTGTAAAATATCTTTATCATTTATCCCATTGGATAAACGTGGCTCAATATCAAGTAAAAAATTTACAGCAAAACTTGCTACTAATTTATAATGACCTTGTTCTTTCTCGTTAAAACTTTCAAAACATTTTAGCGCTGTTTTGTAAGGGTCACTTTTTATTACAGTAACATTTGTTACTTTTTTTAATCTCTCTTGAAACTGATTTAACAGTGCATATTCAAATGCTTTTCCGTTTATTGTTTGACTTGCAACCTTTGTCATTACGCATTTATACTGTTTACTATTTCGTTCATTCTTTCACGCACAATACTTCCATTAACCTCCGTTGCGTGTTTTTTATTCTTAGTGTTTTTGGCAACTTTTAAACTATTCAAATCTGCAAACATTTTTTTTCCTAATACTTCTGCCATTTGTACAGGCACTGCATTTCCAATCATTTTATATCCTGCAACAACACTTTCGTAATGAAAAATAAAATCATCAGGGAACGTTTGTATTCTTGCACACTCTCTTACACTTAATCTTCGGTATAGTTTTTCCTTGCCTTTAACAAACTCTCTAATGTTTTGCTCAATAAATTTCATTTTAGGCGCTTGAGGATGTAATGGTGCATGGCGTCCACCTGCTTGTATTGTAAATGAAACTTCGTCCCAAGAACGCACTCTATTGCGAGACATAAATATTGAAGAATAGCCGCCAACCATATATTCATGATTTGCTACTCTGCATTTATTACCGTTGGTATAATTACCTGTTTTTGCAGGTATAACATTATCTTTTAAATCTAAAATTACGTCTTCAAGTTTTATTTTATTAACGGGCGTAATAGGTTTTGGAAATTCAAACTTCATTCCTAAATCCTTTCTGTAACCAATAAAAAAAACTCTTTTTCTATCTTGCGGCACACCGTAATCTGACACGTTTAATAACTCAAATGACAATTCATAACCTATGTCCTTAAACATTTGCTTTATGTTTGCCAAAGCATCTTTATGTGCTGGCAATAACATACCAGATACATTTTCTGCAAGAAAAAATTTAGGCTTTTTGTCGGCAAGTATTCTCATAAACTCATAAAAAAGTTGACCTCTTTTATCAGCTATACCTCTCTTAGAACCTGCCTCAGACCAACTTTGACATGGTGGTCCTCCAATTATACCATCACAGTCAGGGACTTCACTTGAAGGCACATCGACAATACTTCGCCTGTCTAAAATGGTTTTCTTATGGTTTCTCTCAAACGTTTCCCAAATTTCTTTATCGTATTCATTTGCCCAAACAACATCAAAGCCTGCATTTTCAAAACCTAAATCTAAACCTCCAGCACCAGCGAAAAATGACACTACTTTCATAATAGTAAATTATAGTTATATGTTCAAATTTACCGTATTTTGACAAACGAAAGTGGGCTTTTGTAAGGAAAATATTAACAAAACCAATCATTTGCTCGGCAGACACGTGTTTGTTTAATGTGTATATAGGCACAAGGCGTGCAGGGTATAACAGCAAGCAATACCCAATGGCGGCGAAGCGGTAAACCGAAAAATTTTTTTCTTATATTTACATTACGCAAGCGGACACATTTCGGTTTCAAACCGCCCACTAGGATTGCTTGCCAAACATTGGGCGCAAGCAGTTTCTGACGTCAAATTTTACAATTACGTATTAATTTAATATCTTTGTACGTACAAGAAAACACCTACAACAATGGACACTAAATTGACAGTAAAACTTGACGGCTACATAATTGAGCGCGCTAAGACATATGCAAAGAAAAAGAACACAAGTCTTTCTAAATTAATCGAAACTTATTTAGGTTTTCTTATTGAACCTTCTGATGAAAATGAAGTTACTCCTTTAGTAAAAAGTTTATCAGGTGTAGTTACTCTCCCTAAAGATTTTGACTCTAAGAAAAGTTACAAAAGTCACATACTAAAAAAGTATTCTAAATAGTATGGCTAAAATATTTGTAGATACCGACATATGTATCGACTTGTTATCAGGACGCAAACCGTTTAATTCTGTGGCCGAAAAATTATTTTCGTTAGCGGATACCGGTAAAATTAAAGTTTGTGTTTCTTCACTTTCCTTTGCTAATATTGACTATGTTTTACATTCTCAGTATTCGTCAAGCTATCACTCGCGACAACTAATTGCGAAATTTAAGACCCTGGTAACAGTTTTATCCGTAGACAGTAAAACAATAGACCTGGCAATTGCTTCGGACTTTAATGATTTTGAAGATGCTATTCAATATTTCTCAGCTATTGAAAACGGTTTAAATATTCTCGTGACACGAAATATAAAAGACTTTAAAAAAGCGACCATAAAAATTATGACACCTGAAACCTATCTAACTAAAATTAGGTAAGTAAACTGCCAGCACCCAACAGCAAGCTAAAAGCTTACCACCCCAATATCCAGGCAAACATAAGCGGAGCTACAATGGTAGCATCGCTTTCTACAATAAACTTAGGGGTATTAATATCAAGCTTGCCCCAGGTAATTTTTTCGTTGGGTACAGCGCCTGAGTAAGAACCATAAGAGGTAGTAGAATCTGAAATCTGACAGAAGTAAGACCAAAAAGGAACATCGTGCCACTCCAAATCCTGATACATCATAGGTACAACGCAAATAGGGAAATCGCCGGCAATACCACCGCCAATCTGGAAGAAACCAACGCCTTTGCCACCGCTGTTCTTGCGATACCAATCGGCCAGCCACACCATATATTCTATACCGCTTTTTACGGTACTTGCTTTCAATTCGTTTTTAATCACGTAGCTGGCAAATATGTTTCCGGTGGTGCTGTCTTCCCAACCCGGACAAACAATAGGAATGTTCTTCTCTGCAGCGGCAATAATCCAGCTGTCTTTAGGATCTATTTCATAGTATTGTTTCAAATCTCCGCTTAATACAGTTTTGTATAAAAACTCATGCGGAAAATAACGCTCGCCTTTTGCTTCGGCATCTTTCCATTGTTTTACCAAGTGCTTCTGTAGGCGACGGAAGGCTTCTTCCTCGGGGATGCAAGTATCGGTAACACGGTTATAATGGTTTTCTAATAACTCCCACTCATCTTTTGGGGTAAGGTCGCGGTAATGAGGCACACGCTTATAATGAGAGTGCGCGACCAAATTCATTACATCTTCTTCTAAGTTAGCGCCCGTGCAGGAAATGATGGCAATTTTATCTTTACGAATCATTTCGGCAAGGGATATGCCTAACTCTGCTGTACTCATGGCACCGGCAAGGGTAACCATCATTTTACCGCCTTCGGCAAGATGGGTTTCGTAACCTTTGGCAGCATCCATAAGGGCAGCGGCGTTAAAGTGACGGTAATGATGTTCTATAAACTTTGAAACGGGACCTTTCATTTATTTACTATTTAGTTATTTATGATTTAGTTATTGTAATCTTTAAATTGTCAACAAGCAAATTGTACATTTATTTTAAGCGGCAAATATAAGGTTAAGTTAGAATTTAGAAGTGTAAAAGCTCTTCTTTTAAAATTTAATTTATCAATTAGCTCATTATGTTTGTTTTCCTTTTTTATTTCGCTGAGTGCTATACGATTCCAAATTAATATATCTTTGTTAGCCTTGTCAAAACAAAAAAAAATAGTAGTCTTTACCGGCGCGGGCATGAGTGCCGAAAGCGGCTTAAAAACCTTTAGAGATACCAATGGTTTGTGGGAAGAATATCGTATAGAAGATGTAGCCACCCCTGAAGCTTGGCAAAGAAACAAACCCCTTGTTCTTAAGTTCTATAACGAACGTTTAAAGCAAGTTATTAATACAAAACCTAATAAAGGACATTTAATTTTAGTCGATTTACAAAAGCATTTTGATGTACAAATCATAACTCAAAATGTAGATGATTTGCACGAGCGAGCAGGCTCTAAAAAGGTATTGCATTTGCATGGAGAGATAAGAAAAATGCGCTCCTCGGTAGATGAAGCACTTGTTTACCCAATTAAAAAACACGAAATAAAATTAGGAGAACTCTGCGAAAAAGGCTCTCAACTAAGACCCCACATTGTGTGGTTTGGCGAGATGGTACCCGAAATGGATAACGCAATTAACCTAATAGTTCAGGCGGATATTGTAATTACGGTAGGTACATCTCTATTGGTTTATCCGGCAGCAGGCTTGATAAATTATGCCACTCCTCATGCAGTTAAGTATTTAGTTGACCCCGGTAGTTTTGACAATGCCGTTCTGCAAAACGTAAAACACATTAAAAAGGTGGCCTCTTTGGGTTTAGAAGAACTTCAAAAGCAATTGTTAAGCGTTGCTTAAATAACCCATCGCTTATAAATTACTTTTTATATTTGCGTGATTATATCTATGAAAAAAATATTGTTTTTGATTTACATTCCTGCTTGCATTTGGGCGCAGCAAACGGATACGGTTGCCGTAAGATTTTCTAAATACGTTACTGCCGATGGAATGAAAAAGAACCTTACTGTTTTGGCTTCTGATGAATACGAGGGCAGAGAAACCGGACAAAAAGGTCAGAAAATGGCAGCCGAATACATTACCAAATACTATAAAGATTTAGGTATTCCGCCTTTGAAAGATTTAAAAGAAGGCTATCAGCAAACCTATCCCTTAGCCGTTTTTAATCCACCCGAATTGAAACTTAACATTAATAAAAAGACATATACGCAGGCTAAAGATTACTTCTCCTGGGCAAACATTACAGGGGATACCGATATAATTATTAGCGATATTGAATTTTTCGGTTATGGCATAAACACACAGGTTTATAATGATTATGATAAAGCAGATGTAAAGAATAAAGCCGTAATGATACTTAGCGGAGAGCCTTATGGAAAAGATGGAAAATCCATCATATCACAAACAGTTGAAACAAGCCCCTGGGCAACTAACCACCGTGCCAAAATAGCCGAAGCTAAAAAGCAAGGCATTAAGTATTTGTTGGTTGTTGATACAAATATTGCCCTAAGCTATGCCCAGCAGGAACGTCGCCTTAAACACAATCGTATGGCACTTGATGATGGTTCTTCTACCGATTATCCACTTGTTATTTATATATCCAGGCAAATGGCAGACGAGATACTTTCTTCAAGTACCAAGTATCAGATAGCGGGTATCATGTCTCAAGTATCAGGTACTGCAAAGCCTGTGCGTTTTTCAACTAAAACAAATATTGAACTAAACCTTAAACAAGGCAAGCAAAAGGTAAGTGCAGAAAATGTAATGGCTTATTTGGAAGGAACAGATTTAAAGAATGAATTAATTGTTATATCCGGTCATTACGACCATTTGGGAATTCAGGATGATAGAGTTTATAACGGCGCCGATGATGATGGCAGCGGAACGGTTGCTGTTATGCAATTAGCAAAAGCTTTTATGGAAGCAAAAAAGCAAGGTAAAGGACCTCGCAGAAGTATTTTATTCTTAGATGTTTCAGGTGAGGAAAAAGGCTTACTTGGCAGCGAGTATTATACAGAGCATCCGGTATTTGAATTAAGCAAAACGATTTGCGACCTAAATATAGATATGATTGGAAGGATAGATGACGCCCATAACGGAAATCCTAATTATATATACCTGATTGGTAGTGATAAATTAAGCTCGTCTTTACATCAAATATCAGAGCAGGCAAATAAAACATATACTAATTTAAAGCTTGATTATACGTATAACGATGAAAAAGACCCTAATCGCTTTTATTACAGAAGCGACCATTATAACTTTGCTAAGAACAATGTGCCTGTAATATTTTACTTTAACGGAGTTCATGCGGATTACCATGAGCCAACCGATGATGTGGAGAAAATTGATTTTAATAAGATGGAAAAGATTAGTCGGTTAGTTTTCTTTACCGCTTGGAAACTGGTTAATCAGACGGAGAGAATAAAGGTTGATTCATCCAAGAAATAACACAATCCTTTCATGAAAAAAGAAGTATTTGGATTTAGTAGAAAGGAGTTATTTGTTTTTGCTCTCATCATTACCGGTACCTTATTATTAATTATTTATTCATCAATAAAACTTATACATAATTCTCATAAAAGAGAAAAGCTAATGTATTTGCAAATTCAAAATTATTCAAAAGATATAGCTTATTTGAATGATTTATCTGTTTTTGCGGTAAATGTTCAGCGTAACTCGTTGAATATTCTTCTATATAGCACTAACCCACAAGAGGTACTGGAATTAAAAGATAGAATTAAAAAAAACAGAGATAGCCTTTCGTTAAAGCTTAACAAAATAAAGGATGAAAATGTTTTAGAGGTACAGGAAAGGACTAAAATTTTTAAATCGGGTTTAAACTATTTAAACATAAATACATCATTTTTGCAAATGATTAATGATAGTATCAATAATGATAAATTAACCGCTTATAATTTAAAAGAAATGCGCCCCTGTATCAGGGATTTTTCAGATTTAAACAGGAAAAACATGCAAGTGCTTACTGAAAAAATTAAACATATTACAAATAAACCAATTTCCGCTTTTGCTCAACTTGAATTTTGGCTCTTGTTAGTAGGACTTACACCCTATCTCTATTTTTTAATTAGAATAATCGCTATAATAGCCCGTATGATTTTTTGGGAATTATTTCCGTAACAAAATAAGACTTGTTTTATTTCCTTCTAAGGCTAACTTAAAATAATTTCTTTTAAAAAAAACACCGGAGTAGTAGTTTGGGTATCATCTTTTATATACTCAATTTGTATAGGCTCACAACTGATATGCCATTTATCCCCCACGCCTTCAATAAAATCTTTAGAAGTTTTGGAAGAGCAGTTTATGCTTATATGATTACAAAAATGTTCAATGCCATTAATAATAACTCTCCATTCCTTACTGCCATCTCCTTCCTTATAGCTAGTATTAAATCTTATTTTAACAAAATTTTTGTCTTTCATTGGTTAATTAAAGTCCAATGTTATGAAAATAAATTCTACATTGTTGCTTAAAATTTCTTAAAAATGATCATCCAGTTTTGTGGCATGTCAGGAGCAGGAAAAACAACTCTTGCTCGGCATATAAAAAATAAACTAAATCATTTAAATATACCTGTTGAAATAATTGATGCTGATGAGTACCGTAAACATCTTATCAAAGATTTGGGTTTTAGTAAAGCGGATCGTTGCGAGAATATAAGACGACTTGCATTTATTGCCGATAAATTTTCTCAACACAACATCATAACTATTATTTGCGCTATAAACCCTTATGAAGAAATAAGAAAAGAGTTGAAAAATAATTATAAGAACGTAAAAACAGTTTTTATAAACTGTGAGATACCCGAATTAATAAAAAGAGATACCAAAGGATTATATAAAAAAGCGTTTTTACCAGATAATCATATAGATAAAATACATAATCTTACCGGCATTAATGATCCTTTTGAAGTTCCGGAAAATGTTGATTTAATCGTTAATACGGATAAAGAAACTATTGAAAGCGCTACAGAAAGAATCGTGGAGTTTATAAAAACTAATTATAAGAGATAAATTGAGTATGCAACAAAATAACAAACAACCTAATATTGCCTTTCTTATTGGAATGGGTAGATCCGGAACTACCTTATTAACTAACATGTTAAACTCACATGTTAATTTAGTTGCAACACCTGAAAATAAATTTTTAATATTCACTTATCATACTTTTTATAAAAAAAATTTTAATAATATATCTACCATAAACTCGTTTTTAAAAGTTTTTAATTACAATTTAAATAAAGTAATTAGTATTTGGAAACCTTTGCCAAAGGTAAAGGAAGACTTAGTTGGTCTAAGAGATAAAAATTTTGCAAACGTATGCAAATCCGTTTATTTAAATTATCCTTTTATTGGCACTAAAAGTGAAATAAATTATATTATTGATAAAAACCCTGATTATTCTTTACATATTGATACGTTAAATAAAATATATCCCACAGCTAAATATATCTTACTCGTTAGAGATTACCGGGATAATATCCTATCTCGCAAGATACATGCTAATAAAGTAACATCTATTTATGATTTGGCTGCTGCATGGAATTATTACTATAATAGAATTTTTAAATCAATAAAGAAACATGACTTATCTTATCATCTTATTCGGTATGAAGATTTAGTGACTAATCCAAAAGAAATTTTAACAAATCTTTGTAATTATATAGGAGTTAATTACTCTGAGGAAATGTTAAGTTTCCAAGGTTTATCGAAAGAAATAATAAATCATGTAAAAATAAATGAAAACAATAAAGTTTATGAAAAAATAAAACGAATGCACTCTAATTTAGAGAACCAAGTCAACGACAAACGAATTAAATCCTACGAAAAAGAGTTAAGTTCAAAAGATATTTCCATATTAAATTACATCTGTTTTAGAAACGGTAAAAAGTTTAATTATATAAAGAAAAAAGAAAAACATATTAGCTTAGTATGGATATTAAAAAGCAAATTGGCATTTCTTAAAATTATAGTTTATTATACTTGGCGCTCCTTCTATTATACATTACCTATTTCTTTAAGGTACTATTTTCTAAAAAAGGTATAATTGATGTGAACATTTGAAGAGTTGTAAATCTTCAGCATAAAATTGAAGAGTCTAATTTTTTGCCGTATAGAAAATCAGATATTTCAAATAGGCTAAGAAAGAAAGTCGAGAGACCTTATTAGATTATTATGAGAATGAATGTAAAGAAAATCGTAAAAATGCTAACGGAGTCGCCATAAATTCTTTACTGCTTACACTACGTATTCTTAGTTATTAAGTTTTAAAACTTCGAAATTTTAATCTTGGATATTAGTTAAAAAAGACTTTCATCATAATTAACTTGGTACGATACTTCTCCGTAAATTTCTTCAAATACTTCCTTACAAGTAGCGTTTTCAGAAATACTTGTTGAGTAATTTATTAAACTTTGAAATTTTGCTAACATTTTCTTGTCATACATAGTATCAATAAAATCGCTATATTTTTTATGGTTTTTAAAAAAATCACCTGAAAGCAGATAATGAAATATAGTATAAATAGCTTCCGTTTCTTTATATTGTAGTAGTTTTTCAGGATGCCCTATTTTAGAAAAATTAATAATTTCAGGATTATAAAACAGTTGTATGAATTTTTCAATTAAACCGAGTGCTCCATTAATTATCTGGTAAGTATCGCTTAAAGCTTGGTCATCATGTAGAGTTAATTTTTTGTGTAAAGCATCAGAAACAAGCTCGGCACTATACATGCCAACAAAAATACCACTCGAAAATATAGGGTCCAAAAAAGCCCCTGCATCGCCTACCATTGCATAATTTGATCCCAATTTATTTTCGCAATAATAAGAATAATCCCCGCTTAACTGAACTTTGTGATCCATCTTGGCATTTATCAATAACTTTTTTAAAGCAGAGGAATTTTCTATTTCATCCATATAAAATTCATGTTTCCAATCTTCGATACTGTTTTTTTGAATTCTCTCCTTTACACTTTTTAAATAGCTATTATTAACAACAACTCCAATACTTAAATGTTCTTTACTAATGGGAATTACCCAAACCCAACCTTTTTTATTCTCGCCACCTAAATAAATGATTTTTATTGCTCCTTGTTGTAAAGGGATATCGTATTTTACATTTGACCAATGAGACCAAACCGCTACTCTATCTAAATCTTTAACAGGTTTTTTTACACCAAATTTACTCCCTAAAAAAGTATTTAAGCCGCTTGCGTCAATAAGAAATTTAGCGGTAAAGAGTTGTTGAATTCCGTTCTTGTCGGTTGAATATACATCAACATTTTTGTCAGGTTTATTTAGTACTACATTTTTTACAGTTACTTCTTCTCGTACTTCTGCTCCTTTTTTTCTGCTGTTATTTAATAGTAATTCGTCAAAAACTGAACGTTTAACATGAAAAGATAAATAGCTTTCATTTTTAACGGAGTTTTTAAAACACCATAGAGATTGACTATTATCATCGCCACTAACAAAATGAACCCCTGGTTTACGAGGGGATATTTTTTTTAATTCTTCTAATACACCAAGCCTTTTAAGTATATAATAAGATGCAGGAATTAAAGATTCTCCAATATGTTCTCTCGGAAACTTTTCCTTCTCAAGTAAAAGTATTTTATGACCTTTTTCTGCTAATAATGAAGCGACTGTTGAGCCTGTAGGCCCCCCCCCAATTATTATAACATCGTATACAACCATTTTAATATTTTATTGACCAATAAAAATAGATAAAATTATAACCCCAATTTACTAGCAATAATGTTTTTTTGAATATCATTAGTCCCAGAGTATGTTTTAGCTGCAATGGAGTCTCTTGTATATCTTTCTATTTCATTATTAGTAAGATATCCATTTGCCCCAAATATAGTTTGTGCTAATTGGCAAACATTATTAAGTGCCTCACTTACGAATAATTTTGTAGAGGCCGCAAAAGCGGTAATTTGCTTCGATTTTCGATCTAGCTCGATAGCAGCTTTATATACCATTAATTTGGAAGCTTCTAACTGAAGCTGCATATCAACAATTCTATGAGCAATAATTTGTTTTTTACTTATAGCCTGATTATTTATTTTACGGTTTGTAGCATAACTAATACATAAATCAATAATACGCTGAATGGTTCCTATATGAATGGCGCTTAATAAAATACGTTCCCAATTCATAGATTCCATAAAAATAATAGAGCCAGCGCCTTCCTTTCCTAACATAGCTGAACTTTTTACAGTTACGTTGTTTAATTCAATTTGTCCCATCATGCAGGTTCGCAACCCCATTTTATCAATATGTTCAGAACGTGTAACGCCCTCTAAATTACTTTCGATAATAAAAACAGATATGCCTCCATAAAAGCCTTTATCGGAATTAGTAGAAGTATAAAGAACCATAATATCTGCAACTGGCGCATTTGATATAAATTTTTTTGTTCCATTAAGAGTATAATTCTTGTTTTTTTTTATAGCGCTTAGCTTTAAAGAAAAAACATCAGACCCACATTCAGCTTCCGTTATAGCGTTTGCAGCAACGAAACTACCATTACACAATTTGGGTAAATAATATTTTTTTTGCTCCTCACTACCATATAAATATATAGGAATGACACATGCCAATAGATGAGCTCCAATGGAAAAGTTTAATCCCCCGTCTTTACATCCGTATCCCAATGCTTCAAGAGCTACAGCAGATGAAACTGCATTTAAACCTAAACCACCATATTGTTTAGAAATACAAAGCCCTTGTAGTTTTATTAAGCCGCACTTTTTCCATTCCTTTGATGGAAATAGTTGATCTTTGTCTCTTCCTATAACATCTTGATTAAGTTCTTTTTTAGCAAAACTAACTATAGAATTATATAATTTGTTCTGCTTATCTGAAAATGTAAAATCAATCATTTAAATAAAAATTAATTGGTTATAGTCAATTTTATGTGTAGACGTTTTAGGCAAATACTCGTAAAATTTAAAATTATCAGGGATCATGTATGTAGGTAAAACTGTATGACAATAATTTAGTAAATCTAAGGTTGAAAGTTTTTTATTTTCCACCCAAACAATGTGCGCTGTAATAACAGTATCTGTTTGATTATTTAAATTGTTGGCAGTTACAGCTACTTCCATCACATTTTTATTAGAAATTAAATTATATTCTATCTCATTTAATTCTATCCGATAGCCATTTCGTTTTACCATCCTATCTTTTCTACGCAAATAAACCAAATTATTATCATCAGTAAGGGTAACAATATCACCTGTATGATACCATAATTTTCCTTCCTTATCTATTTCAATGGCTAAATTTGTTTTATCAATATCATTCCAATAGCCACTCATTAGAGAGTCCCCTGTGATAAGCAATTCCCCACTATTCTGATTATTTCCGTTATCCTTTATAATTTTATACTGCGCATAATTACAAACTTTTCCTATTGGATAAGGTTCATTTTTATTATCAGGTATTACATCAGGAATTTTATACCAAGTACAAACATTTGTTTCCGTTGGTCCATATAAATTAAAAAAAGTTGTTTCTGGCAATTTAGACTTTAAGTTTCTTAATTGATTTATAGGAAATACTTCACCTGCAAAAAGAATAAGTTTTAGGTTTTTATATGTATTCCTTTCCATTTTTCCGTAGGTAGCCATATATGATAGGGCAGATGGCGTAGAATATAAAATATTAATATTTTTTTGCGATAAATACTGGGCAAATAATAAAGGGCTTGTTAATATTTTATCATCAATAAGAACAAGTGTAGCCCCAACATATATTGAAGTAAATATATCAAATATAGAAAGATCAAAATGAAATGGCGCATACCCCAAAAATCTATCTGATTCACTTGGAGAAAATGTAGCAACAGTCCAATGTATAAATGAATATGCGCTACAATGGGTATGTTTTACTCCTTTAGGGGTACCCGTTGAACCGGACGTATAAATAATATAAGCTAAAGATTCCTTGTGCTTTTCATTTTTCTGATTAAAAACTAAAAGCGAATATTCCTCATTAATATTTACCTCTGTCCACGAAGGCCAAAGTGTTATATCGCAGGCTAAATCGGTTAATATACTTTTTTTAATAAAAAGCGCGTGTAATGAACAATCATTTATAATAAAGCTAATTCTATTAATGGGTGAATTATTATCTAAAGGAACGTAAGCTGCGCCGCTCTTTAAGATGGCAAAAATAAACTTTACTGCATGAATACATTTTGGGGTAAGTATACCAATACGGTTACCCATACCTAAATTATATTTGGTTAATACGTTTTTAGTTTCTTCGGAAACAATATTTAGTTCCTTATACGTAGCTCTATTTTCTGATGAATCTTCTATTGCAACTTTAGTTGGATATACAGCGGAGCTTTTTTCTAATAAATAAACGAGGTTAAATTCAGATAACACTTTATAATTTTCTATTTACAAATTCCGCAATAATAGATATGTTTTCGAAATTATCTTTATCTACTTCGTGCGCCTCAAATTCAATATTAAATTTTTTTTCTAAAAAATCAATTAGGTGAATAGTAGAAATGGAGTCTAATAGCCTATTACTCATTAGAGGAGTTTTATCTGTAATAGTTTCAATCTGCTTACTTTGTAAAAAGTGCTGCATTATATACTCCTTTATAATTGATTTAATCTCTGAAATATCATGTTTCATTTTGACGAATTATGATTATAAAAATAATGTTTATTTGTTAATATCAAAAATTTGTTTTTTATTTTTAATTAGTTCTTCATAAAACTTTTTGGCTATTAGCTGATGTCCTTTAGCATTTGGGTGAGTATTTGTTTTTGAAACTTGAATATCTTCAACTTTTAAATTATCATAAACTCCTCTTAAATCTAAAGTTATAAACCCACATAAGGAGGCAAAATGTTGTAATTTTTTATACTCTTCCGGATTTATTACATCATCTGTTGTTGGTAAATAAACCCAAATAGCTTTCACATGATGTTTATAACAAGTGTTTTTTATTTGCATATAACTCCACATAATTAAACTAAAGGCGAAGGGTTTTAAACGCTCTTTTATTTCAGATTCACTCATAGATTGTTTTACTCCAGAGACTTTTCGTATATTTTCTACAAACGGATATTTTAAATTAGTTCCATTTTGTATTAGGCTAGAAAACACCATTAAAAACCACTTCTCTTCATCACTATGCGCTACATAAACAACGGCGTTTGGGTTAAAATTAAATACTTTAGTATTACATAGTTCTACATGCTGTATAAGATGATATCTATTCATTCCAAAATTAATAATTTCAAATTTTTTACATGTAGTATCAATATTGTGTTCATTTAATTCTTTTTCTGTTAAATTTTCAAATACTTGATAATTACTAATACCTGTACCCATTACATAAGACCCCCCTAATAAAGCTATTCGATAAGTGTTTGGTGGAGGTTTAAGTGAGTATTCCTTATCTCTCAAACCAAACGAATTAGTTTCAATAGAATAATCACTCATTTGAACTTTTGTATTGGGTTTTAAGACTCTCGAAATTATCCCGTTTCTTCTTAAAAAGATATTATCCAAGTTTGTGTGCTTTTTAAAGTGCTTTAAATTTATTTCCCATAAATAAGTAGAAGCATCGTCTTCACCATCCATTACTTTTTTATAATATCCCACGTCAACATTTCTCTTATCAGTTTCATTAAACTTATCACTGGATAATACATTAATTATTGATTGAACCTTTATTGGGAAAATTTTAATATCCATTTTAAAAGAATAAAAAACTAATAATGAAAGGCAAGGTATAGTAAGAAAGATTGTGTGATAGGGCTTTATATTTATAATTTTTTTTATGTTTTGCTTAATAAGTATCGTTTGTATTACAACTCCTAGTAATAAAACCCCAATAAAAATGGAAGTAATATATCCCATCTGTATTAGCGTAACTTTTGTGCCCTTTGACATTAAAAACATCCATTCAGATAACGAAACGCTTGTCCAAAGAGACCACATAATAGACATAAATAAAAACATACTTACTATTTTAAGCATAGTATAGACATAATTTAAATACTTATTTTCATTTGTTTTTTTAGTTGACATTTGTTTTTCATCAACTAACACATTAAGAGTAACACAAATACCAAACACACTCCAAAAAATAATGTCAGTATAAGCTAATTGAAAATAACCTCTAATCCAAAATAATTGATAATTATGAAAAAACCAAGTAATACCAAATGCCAAAAAAGTGGCGAGCAAGATCGCATACTTTGGAATTATCTTTTTTACTTTAAAAATAAAAGGATAAAGAAAGATTTTTAATATAAAATCACGCCAGTAAGTATTGATTCTTTTCCATAAGTCGGTAAAACTTGTGGCTAAGAAATAATTATCAAAAGTTGGAGGGAGATTGAATCCAAACAAGCAAAGTAAACCGGCAATAAAATGAAAGAGTCCTGATAACCTTAAGATAAGTGCGTAGTTGGCAACAATAAATTGAAGCAACGAAGGTAAGTCAATTATTTTATCTGATGGAATACATATATAATAGTAAATAATTCTGTACCCTATAATATGTATTACACCTCTTAACATCCACCGAACTCCTTTTTGCCATAAATCTCTATCGGGGATGTTATAATATGTTTTAAGAAAAGTTTTATAATCTATTATAGGAAAAAATAAAAAACAGATATTAGGGAAAATAAAAAAATAAGAAAAACTTTGCCATATTGTTGTTCGGGTGGAATTATATTTAAGCTCAAATAAATAAAGTATAACTCTAAACATAAACATAGAAGCCAAAAAAGGAACTACCAGGGCAAATCGAGGCATATAAACGAAATCCACTCTAAGTATCGCCATTCCAGTAAACACACACAAAATAATAAGTGATCTGAAGATTAATTTTATTGGTAAGTGGCATATAGCTATTAAAGTTAAAGCTCCTCCTGTAAGTATAGTGCCGCTAAAAAAGCCAAATGCAAAATAAATTATACTGATAGCAGTTATAAAAAAAACAAAGGGTCTAAAACGTAGGGGAACAAAAGTTGTAACACTAAAAGATAAAATAATTAATAAGTTTATTTCGGAAATACCAGAGTTCTTTTCAATATTTAACTTCTTTACTATATACAATAAAGCTATTAACTGGGTTATAGTTAATAAGAAATAAATTATTCGTTTTAATGAAAATAGATATTTGTTATCTGAATATGTTGAAGGAATTTCCGGAAATATTTTCTTTAATAGCAGCAATTTTTTTAATATGTTTTTAATTTATTTACAAAATAAATAGAAAGTTGTGCAAATGGTCTAAGTATTTTTGCCGTTATTTTTACAATAATAGGCATTTTAAAAAGTGTAATATTAAACCTTTCCGCTCTTTTTTGTAAAAACAATGATGTTAAAACAGTGGCGCAAACAAGTTTCTTTTTAGGTAAAAACTCGTCCCTCATAACATCCATTAAAAAAATGTAGCGCTCCTTCCCGGTGTTATTCCATGCTTCATGATTATAGGCATCCATAAAAATAAGCCATTTGCCATTTTCCCACGCTCTTAACTCGTCCTTTACTTTAAAGCCGCAATCGGGCAATCCGCTTGGTATTTCTATTCCTAAATGACATCTGTAAATAGCGTTGGTGTCTCCGCAGTGAGGAAGTATTTTACTGTTAGGCTCTAATAAGTTGAAAGACGCGGATACTATTTGAGGGTGTTTTTTTATCAGAGATGTAGTTAGCGGAAAATATCTTTGATTTTTAAATAGTTCTACTCCCCATGTCATCAAGGATATGGTTCTCCAACTATTTTTTTTAGATACCATTGAGCTATTAAAGTAACTTTTTAAATGATGGGAAACTAAGTATTGATTTAATTCGTTTTTTATTTCATTAAAATGGTTGCCTATACTTAGGGGCCAATCAAAATTTTCCGCATCAATAAAAGACGATTCATTACCTTTATAATCAAAACTAAAATCATATAAACTAAACCATATTCCTTCCATAATTTTTAACTTTACATTTGAATAAAAATATTTAGTCATGAATGAATTCAAATTTACGGATAAAAACCCTCGTTTTTTTTATGACACAAATCATTTTTTATTTTTAAAGCCATTGCTAGAAAACTTCAACGCTATTAAGGCCGAGCTACTTAATCTATTAGAATTAGACAAAGAAAAACAATGGATGCTTACCTATCCTGATTATGTGCAATCTGATACGCGTAAGGCTTGGAAAATTTTTTCATTTATGTTTTTCTGCATGAAATTCCCCAACCACGCCAAGTTATGCCCTAAAACAGCTGAATTGGTGTATTCCATTCCGGAAATAATGTCTTGCGATTACTCCTTTATGAAACCTAAAACGCATATACTTCCTCATAAAGGATTTACTCGCATGGCTTTGCGTTGCCATTTGCCTTTGGTAGTACCAGACCCGGATTTATGCGCCATACGGGTAGGCAATGAAACTGTGCATTGGAAAGAAGGCGAGCTTATTATTTTTGATGACTCCTTTGACCATGAGGCTTGGAATAAAAGTAATAAAGACCGAATTGTTCTCATGTTCGATATACCTAACCCTTTGTGGGGTTACTCGGCTTATGAAATATCTAAATATAAAATTGAACATATAGATGACCCTTTTATGCTGGGCTTGGCAAACAAAGAAAGCTGGCAGAAGGCTTTTGCTGAAAAAATATTTCCTTTAGAGACTTTCGCTGAGTAATAATTGATTTATTTTTTCGTCATTTTCTTCGCAAATGGTTCCTGAATACGTTAATGCCGAATCATCATTATTTAAAATAGCGGCAGCTTTATTTAATTTAGCGCCGCATGTAAGATAATCGTCTAAGGTTAGTTCATATAATTGATTGTATACATTTTCCTGATTAGGTAATAGTTTATACCCGATTAATCTATTATAATGAATAGCTTTTTTATTTGTTATTAATATTCTTGCTCGTGATTTTTCACAGAGTTTTAATGTAATAAACATGAAATTTAATAAGCATAAAGTGGCAAATACCGCGGCAAAAGAATTAATATAGTTCTTATCTCCAATAAAAATCCCCCCCTCTCCAAACCCTTGTTCAGATAAATAATTTTTAGCGTTTATTACACCAACTTTCTTTCCTTCAAACTCAATAATAAAATAGTAGTTGTACTTATTATTTACTGTTTTAAACCATTCTTTTTGGGCTTCCGGAGTAATATAATTTCTGTACTCCATATAATTGGCTATCTCACTCTGGTTTCGCCAACGTCTCACGCGCTCAATATCTTTTTGGCTAAGCCTCTTTAATTTTACACCGTATTGCTCTATAACTAACATATTATTTCGCTTTCATAATAAGCGGGCGCATTATTAACAGCTTTTAATGTCTGAGCTAAATACTGCGCCAAAACTCCAATACAAAAAATAATTAATCCTGTTGAGAATAAAATGCTTACAATTATAGAGGTATAACCGGCAACCTCAATTTTAAAATAAAATTTCTTTATCAAAAAGTGAATTCCTATAAGAAAATTAATAGAAGATAAAATTAAACCTATTTGGGTTACCAGTTTTAACGGGAACATAGAAGAAAACATAATTACATTTCCTGTTAAGGAAAAAAGGTTTCCCATTTTATAACGTGTAGGTCTTAAAATACTTTTATTTGTTTCTACATTAACAAAAGACAAGTTTTGTGTATACCATAAACATAGTTCATCTATAAATACAAATTGCTTATGGTTGTCAGCTATCTTTTTAGCTAATGAAGATTTTAGCAACCTGTAACTGCTTCCTTTCCCTTTTTGTTTACCTTCTACTTTTGAAATGAATTTATAAAACTTTGTAAAAAATGTTCTAATAAAAGGTTGATTCAACTTCGTATATTCAGCATACACTAAATCACTATTATCTTTTTTTTGTTGAACAATAAGTTTTTCTGTTTCAGATGGTAGAATCTCCATATCATCATCCATAGTTATGATATAGTTTCCTTTGGCATGTTTAAATCCACAAATGGTAGCGGCATGTTGCCCAAAATTTTTATTAAATTTTATAATCGTGATAGCGGAGGTATTTGTTTGTTTTATTCTTTTTAAAACCTCCCAGCTATTATCGGCACTAAAATCATCTATATAAATAATTTCATAGGAATATTTGTTTTCAAAAAACCGAGAAATACTTTTATGAAGGTCTTCTATGTTTTTTTCAGCGCAAAAAACGGGAACTACAATGCTATATTCTGTTTGAACCATATTATTTAATACCACTTAACATTAATCCACCATCCATTTTCAATTCACTTCCTGTTATCCATTTTGCTTCATCACTTAATAGAAAACAAACGGCATTTGCAATATCCGTTACCTCACCAAATCCAAGCGGGTAACTATTTTCATAGTTCTTAAAATTTTCATCTCCAAAAGCTTGTTTGGTTTCTTCCATCATTTGTGTTTTAACCATGCCCGGCATTAGCACGTTTGAACGCATTTTTTTGGGAGCTATCTCTAACGCTAATGTTCTGCTAAAGGCTTCTAAAGCCGCTTTTGAGCTCGCATAAGATGTTGCGCCATAGTATGGATGCCGAGATGATATGGAGGATATAAAAACAAAGGATGCGCCGGCTTCTATTTTTTTTGCCTGTAGCAATTCCGCCGTAAGTAATACCGGAGCAAAATAATTAATATTAAAAACTTCATCCAAATTCTTTCGTTTTAAGAAACTTACCGGACGCGGGCTTATAATACCGGCACAATTAACAACACCATGCAGATTTTGTGTTTTTTGAACTAATACTTTTATTTCGTTTTGGTTAGTTAAATCTGTAGGATAAATCTCTGTATCTCCTTTACAAAGTTTAGCGGTATTTTTAAGTTCCTTTTCATTTCTGGCAACCAAAATACAATGCGCGCCTAAAGAGGACGCCTCTATGGCACAAGCTCTGCCTATGCCGGATGATGCCCCTGTTATTAAAATACAATGATTATTTAATGAGAATTTTTTCAATCTATCTCTAAAATTTCGGTACAAGTTAATTTATTTGTTTTTAAAATGCAATTTCCCCAAGAATATCCTACACCAAAACCACTTAATAATAAGGTAAGTTGCTCTTGTTCTAATTTATTCTTTAGTACATAAAGCATAGTAAGTGGAATGGAAGCCGAACTGGTATTACCAAATTTATTAATAGAATAAGGAACTTTTTCAGGTTCTATCTTACATTTCTTACGTACGCTTTCATTGATTAATTTATTTGCCTGATGGAAAATGAAATAATCAATTTCTTCTTTGCTTAATTTACTGCTTTCAAAAAGGCTTTGTATGCTTGGCGTAACTTCTTTTAAGGCAAAATTAAATACTTCAATTCCATCTAAAGTTAGATTTTTTGGTGCACGCTCAATCCCTTCATCTATTTTTTTAGAGAGAAATGATTGGTCGTTCATTGGGTTTCTGCAACCTCCATCTTCTATCATAATAGATTTATAACCTGCCCCATCGGTAAATAAATTAAAGAAAGAAGAGGACGCATTTTCATCATATTCTAAAGCTGTTGAGGTACCTGCATCTCCAAACAAAGGATAAACGCTTTTATCTTTATAACTGGATGAAAGTGTTGATTTATCCCCTGTTAATAGCAATCCACGTTTACATACTCCCGAAGACAATAAATTAGAAAGCAGAAATAAACCATATATATACCCACTGCAACCAAGCGTTATATCAAAGGCAATAGTTGATTTGCTTAACCCTAATTTATGTTGCAGTATAGCCGAAGTGGCGGGTAAAATATAGTCGGGAGATTGGGAAACAAATATCAATACATCTATACTTTCTTTCTCCCAGTTTAATTTGTGCAGTAATTCAAGGGTTGATTTCTCACACAAATCTGCTGTAGTGGTATGCGCACCGGCTACTCGTCTTTCTTCGATGCCTATGTTTTTAATAAAGGCTTTTTGTTCATCTTCACTAATCCATTTGTAATCTGTGGTTCTTGCAATTTCTTTAGGCACACAGGCAGCGAGTCCTTTTAACGAAATATTTTTTATAACATTATACACCCTTTTGTTTTTTATGTGTAAGGTTATATAAATCGTTTACTGTTTGTGTGTTTTTTATATCCTGAGCATTTAGCGTAACATCAAAATTTAAGTCTATAAAAGAAATCACAATCAGCGCATGCATAGAACTCCAGTTTTTTAAACTCCTATAAACCGTATCGGGTTTAAGGCTACCGGGGTCAATACCTTCCAGTTCAATTTCCAGTTTTTGTGTAAATTCATTTATATCCATCATTTCTTTATCAAATTATAATGTAATAGTAGTTGCTGCCCACGACAAACCTACGCCAAAACCAACTACTACAATAGTATCTCCTTTTTTTGCTTTATTACATTTTATTGCTTCATTTAACGCAATAGGAATGGTTGAAGACACCGTGTTTCCAACAGTTCCCATAAAGTTAAACACTTTGTGTTCGGGTATTTTTAGTTTGGCAGTTATGGTGTTTATTAAAAACAAATTAGCTTGATGAAAAACAAACAAGTCAATATCTTCTATTGTTTTATTTTCTTTTTCTAACAGCTCATTTACCGCTTTTGGCACCGACTTTACGCCAAACAAAAAAACGCCTGTGCCATTCATATAAAAACTGGCGTTGTTGGTAATATTGCCATACTCATCGGCAAAATCAATAAACGATTCTTCTTTAAGAGGGTTTCTGCCACCTCCGTCTTTCACCATAATTTTATCGGCGCCATTGCCATCTGTGCCGAATATAAAGTTTCCTATTCCTTTATTTGGTTCTCTGGCCGATATTAGTGTGGTGGCAGCTCCATCGCCAAAAACAAACCGGGAGCTTTTATCTTTTGGATGAATTTTTTTAGTTAAAGAAGAAGATGTGATGAGCAACACATTTTTTAAGCCTGTACTTTCTATCAACCCTTTTGCCACACTTAAGCCATATACATAGCCGCTGCAACCATGATTAAAATCCAACACGCCGCAATTCTCACGCAGGTTTAGTTGCTTATGAATAACACAGGATGTAGCGGGAGTGTAGTAATCGAGTTCTAAAGAACAGAAAAGCAAAAAATCTATTTCATCGGGTAATACATTATATTCGGTAAAAAACTTAGTGGCAGATTGTACAGCCAAATCAGAAGCAGTTTGGTTGGTATCTATGATATGCCTGTTTTGAACCCCAATTTTAAGTAGATTATCCTTATTGACTAATGCCTCGGGAAACTGATTGAAAAAATCATCGTTACTGAAAGTTTTTTCAGGAAGATAATAGTCAATAGCTTTTATGTATGCATTCACGTATAGAAATAGATAGTTTACTACAAATCTAATAAAATACTTGTAAGGATAACTAGCTTTAAATAATATTGTGGAATAGAAACTTTTAGTAGCCTTTTAAACATTATTTTTTATTTACTTTGGCGAGATTTATCGATTACTTTAGTTAGTTTTTACATGTTTAAAATTCTATCTTCCAAAAAAAATACTTTCTTTTTCTTTCTTGTTTTATCATTTTTGTTTTATGGCAATTCTATTAAGAATGGCTTTAGCCTTGATGACTCGTATGTAACCCCAACCAATTATCCGGTTAAGGGTAAAAACTACACGCCCAATCAGTCGTTAGTAGCCGGTGGTGTTAAAAATATTCCCAAAATATGGAGAAGTCATTATGGGCATGGCAGCGGCACTTCTTATGATTATCGCCCAATCGTAATAACTATGTTTGCTATTGAATATGCTGTTTTTGGACAAGCCCCGCATGTAAACCACATTATCAATATTATACTATACGGCATTTTAGTTTTCTGTCTGTTCCTTTTGCTAAAAAAGTGTTTATACGAATATCCTTTTAATGATTTTTTTGCATTCGTCTGCTCTGTTTTATTTTTAGCTCATCCTATACATACTGAGGTGGTTAATAATATTAAATGCAGGGATGAGTTATTAGCTTTACTCTTTATGCTATTAGCTACTTTGAACACATTGAAATTTTATGAATTTAAACAGATTAAATATCTTCTGTTTTCCGCTGTATTTGTTTTTTTAGGCTTATACACTAAGTTAACATCAGCAATTCTTGTAGTATTAGTACCATTGGTAATATTGTTTTTTTCTAAAGCCGGAAAAAAGGAAACTATATTCTTAATTATTGGATTAATAGTTTGTTTTTTTCTCTACGTGTTATCAAAGCGAACTTTAGTTACTGAAAAAACGATTCGATATTTTTACCATTTTGAAAACCCGTTATATACTGAACATATTTCATTTTATTCGAAAGTTTTATTTTCTCTAAAAGTATTTGGCACTTATGTAAAACTGATTCTTTTTCCTTATCCATTAAGATTTTATTATGGTTCTGCCATATTTTCAACACAAGTTGGATTGTTTGATTTTGAAATTATTTTGGGATGTATATTTCTTATGGCCGCATCTTATTATTGTTATAAATCAAAGAATAAAATAGCTCTATTTGGATTGCTTTTTTTTCTGATTTCTATTGCCCCCTTAACTAATTTGGTTCAACCTGTTGCGGGTGTACTTGGAGAAAGGCTTTGTTTGACATCATCCATTGGGTTTATGGTTCTTGTAACATCTGTAGTGTTTTCATTTTATAAAAATGTACCCAACAAGGTTAGTATTCAGTTATTTGTGCAAAAGCCTATGAGTTATTTAAGTATGGTTTTACTGATTTTCTTATTCTATACTTGGAACCGAAACAATGCGTGGGAATCGGAGTTTTCATTATATGAGCATGATGCGCAGTATTCCGAAAAATCTTCGGGCATAAACAACTTGTTGGGTAATAAATATTTCGAAATGCTTACTACGGGCAATACTAAGAAATACTCACAACAGGATTTAATTAATAACACGCTAAAACATTATACCTTAGCTATTCAGGATGATTCTATCATGTATTCGGCATATAACAACACGGGGGTTCTTTATTTTTCTTACTTAAACCAACCCGATTTAGCTCTTAAATACTTTCTCACAGCCATTCGGTTTAAACCCGATTATGCGCAAGCCTATGAAAACATTGGTAATTGCTATGAAAAGAAGGGAAACTTTATTCAGGCATTTAAACATTATAGAATAGCAACCCTGCAGAACCCTAAGCAGTATAAATCATACACGGCATTAATTACCCTGTTGATTAACAGAAATATAATGCGCTCGGCATTTCCTATTGTTAAGGAAGCTGATAAGAATTTCCCAAAGGATTATTTCATGACGTCTCAATATGCCAATTGTCTGCTAATGACCGGAGATACCTCCGCCGGTATGCAAAAATTGGAAGAAGCCTTTCGTATATATCCCAATAAAAAATTAGCCAAATATCTTTTTGATAAATGCTATGAGTTTAAAAACATGGAGAAAGCCGAATATTACAGAAACCAGAATGCCATATTGCCTCAGTAAAAAGGGTGTCCTGTTTTTCAAAATCAAAGGAATTGTGTATGTTTGGAAACTTTAAAGACTACCTATGGATGCAGAATTACAAACAGAAACAAAATATAGAGGCAAAGCCGAATTAGACCAAAAAGCATCCCATCCAAAAGGACTTTGGGTATTATTTGGAACGGAGATGTGGGAGCGTTTCAACTTTTATGGAATGCGGGCCATACTTACTTTATTCTTGGTTAACTCTTTATTAATGAAAGAAGAAGATGCCTCTTTAATATATGGAGGGTTTCTTGGACTTTGTTACTTAACACCTATGTTGGGTGGCTTTATTTCTGACAGGTTTTTTGGGAACAGAAATTGTATTCTACTAGGTGGTTCCCTTATGGCTATTGGGCAACTGTTTTTGTTTTTTAGTGCCAGCATCTTCGGAACAAACATTGCGCTTGCTACCACTTTAATGTGGGTTGCTTTGGGTATTATCATTTTTGGGAATGGTTTCTTTAAACCAAATATCTCCAGCATGGTGGGTAGTCTTTATCCTAAACAGGAGAAGAGTAAATTAGATTCTGCTTTTACTATCTTTTATATGGGTATTAACCTTGGTGCTTTCTTAGGTCAGCTTATTTGTCCAATAATAGGCGATGTGAAAGACTCTGCCGGAGTTAGAGATATTCACGCTTTTAAATGGGGTTTCTTGGCAGCAAGCATGGCTATGATACTGGGAACGGTTATATTTTATTTCTTAAAGAATAAGTATGTAGTAACTCCTGAAGGTAAGCCCCTTGGCGATTTACCCTCTAAAAATGATGCGTCTCATTACGAAGAAGGGGAAGCACAAAAAGCAGTATTTTCTAATAAGTCGTTGGTTGTGGCAGTAATAGCCTTTATTGGTTTGTTTTTTGGTATTCGTTTTTTATTAGATGGGCATAATTTTATTAAAACAATTATCTACCCTATCATCTACGCAAGTGGTTTAACGTTGGCAGGCCTTATTATATCAGATACCTCGTTGACTAAAGTAGAACGTCAGCGCATTATTGTAATCTACATCGTTTCTTTCTTCGTAATCTTCTTTTGGGCGGCGTTTGAACAGGCAGGCTCATCTTTAACTTTTATCGCGGATAATCAAACCGACAGAAATTTTTTCGGATGGCAAATGCCGGCATCTATGGTGCAGATATTTAACGGATTGTTTGTAGTTGCTTTCGCTATCCCTTTTAGTATGCTTTGGGATAAATTAAGAACTAAAGGCAGAGAGCCTATATCTCCTATGAAACAGGCTTTCGGTTTGGCTTTAATCGCTATCAGCTATTTTATCATTGCGTATAATGTAAAAGATTTAGGCAACAATGGTCTATTAGCTATTAAATGGTTAATCCTTCTTTATCTGATTCAAACGGCAGGAGAGCTTTGCTTATCTCCTATAGGTTTATCATTAGTAGGTAAACTGGCTCCTAAACGTTTTGCTTCGTTATTATATGGTGTATTCTTTTTATCTAATGCATCGGGTTATGCTTTAGCAGGAACATTAGGCTCTATCTTACCGGCAACCGGAGATAAATTTACCAAAGCGAAAGAGCTAGGTATTGACTTGCAGGCAGTTCTCGATAAAACTATTACACCTACAACCGAGCAATTAGCTTTATTAGAAAAAAGTCAAATAAGCGCTGCTAACCCTGTTTTTGCAGGCTTTGAAATACATAACCTGTTCCAGTTCTTCATGGTGTTTGTAGTGCTTTGCGGAGTAGCCTCTGTAATTCTTTTACTACTTACCCCTATCTTAAAAAGAATGATGCACGGAGTGAAATAGTTTAGTTAATAGGAAATAATTATTAGTTAATATAAAAAAATAAAAATAAATAAATCATGAGCAAAATTAAAGTAGCAAACCCCGTAGTTGAGTTAGACGGCGATGAAATGACCCGTATTATCTGGAAGTTTATTAAAGACAAATTAATCCTTCCATACTTAGATGTAGATATTAAGTATTACGATTTAGGTATTGAACACCGTGATGCCACTAACGATCAGGTAACGGTAGATTCGGCTGAAGCCATTAAGAAGTACAACGTTGGTATTAAATGCGCTACCATTACGCCAGATGAAGCCCGCGTAAAAGAGTTCAACTTAAAACAAATGTGGAAATCACCCAACGGAACCATTCGTAATATATTAGATGGAACCGTTTTCCGTGAGCCTATTGTTTGTAAGAATGTGCCTCGTTTAGTGCCCAACTGGACTGCCCCTATTTGTATTGGTCGTCATGCATTTGGAGACCAGTACCGCGCTACTGATTTTGTTACCAAAGGAAAAGGCAAATTAACTATCACCTATACTCCCGAAGATGGCTCCGCTCCTACCTCATACGAAGTATTTAACTTTAAAGGAGATGGTGTGGCGTTGGCTATGTATAATACCGACGAGTCCATACGTGGCTTTGCGCATTCTTGTTTTAATACGGCTTTGCAAAAGAAATGGCCTTTATATCTTTCTACCAAAAACACTATTCTTAAGAAATATGATGGTCGCTTTAAAGATATTTTTGAAGAAATATTTAATGCGGAATTCAAAACCAAGTACGAAGCAGCAGGCATTACATACGAGCATCGTTTAATTGATGATATGGTGGCTTCTGCCCTTAAATGGAATGGTAACTTTGTTTGGGCTTGTAAAAATTATGATGGCGATGTGCAGTCTGATACCGTGGCACAGGGCTTTGGTTCGTTAGGCTTAATGACTTCCGTATTGGTTACTCCCGATGGAAAAACCATGGAAGCCGAAGCAGCGCATGGTACCGTAACCCGTCACTATCGCGATTACCAAGCCGGTAAAGCCACTTCTACCAACCCAATTGCCAGTATTTTTGCATGGACCCGTGGTTTGGAGTTCCGTGGTAAATTAGATAACAACCAGGAGCTTATACGTTTCTCTCATGCTTTAGAGCAGGTTTGTGTAGAAACGGTTGAAAGCGGTAAAATGACTAAAGATTTAGCCGTTTGTGTGCATGGCAACAACGTTAAATTAGGAGAACACTACTTGAATACCGAAGACTTTTTAAGTGCTTTAGATACCAATCTTAAAAAGAAACTGGCAGCTAAAGTAGTTGCTTAAAATTTTACTGTCATTCCGAACTTGTTTCGGAATCTCAGATGCTGAACCAAGTTCAGCATGACGACATAAAAAGCCTCTTAAGAAATTAAGGGGCTTTTTTTGATCACTCCGGGTGGGGAACGACTGAAGCAATCTTTTTGCCCTCATGTTTTCTTGTCGGGCATTCGATAAGCGGCCAGTTTTTATAAAAAAAAACGGACATTTATTTTTATGGCTTTATACGATGAATAAAAAAATGAGTATCATTGTTTACCTAATTTTTATGAAAACAAGTAAATTATATAAAGCATTATCAGCCATAGCTCTTCTGTTTATTACCTTTTCATTTTCTGCCGATGATGGTTTTAAACCCCTGTTTACGATAAAAGTCAAAGCTGATTCTTTTACTACCGATAACCTGGGAAACTCCTATCTGATAAAAGGAGATGAGATAAAAAAGTATAGTCAAACGGGCGATTTGCTTAAAATATTCAGCAATAATACCACGGGCAAAATAGCATCCTTAGATGCTACCAACCCATTACGCATACTGTTGTTCTATAAAGATTTTGCTACCATTATTATATTGGATGATTTGCTCAGTCAGAATGGCGACCCCATGAATTTATTGGACTATGGTTTGGAGCAAAGCGATTTGATTTGCAACTCGTTTAATAATGGTATTTGGTTCTTTAACCGTCAGAATATGGAACTTATCCGTTTGGATGAAACCTTTAAGCCCGTTGTAAATACAGGTAATTTAAACCGACTGCTGCGTACCGATTTAAAACCTAATTTTATGATAGAGCACAATGGCTTTATTTATTTAAACAACCCCGATGAAGGTATTTTGGCTTTTGATATTTATGGCACTTATTTTAAAACCATTCCTGTAAAGGGCTTGCAGCACTTTCAGGTAAAGGATAATGTGCTGTTTTATTATAACGATGGCATACTGAAATCGTATAACATGAAGGATTTAAGTCAAAAAGAACTTGCCTTTAAAGGTGTGGCGGATGTTCGTATAGAAAAAGAAAACTACTTCCTGTTATATCCCGATTCGGTAGTGGTTAAAACAGTCAACAATTAGTTTATCACAATAACCTTACCGGTAGCTATCTGTGTTCCGTCTTTGGTGGTTATCTTATAGTAATAACAACCTTTAGACAAGTTCTGCATATTTACTTTGGTAATAATACCGGTGGTATTATAAGTTGCCGCCTGCACTCCGTTAACATCATACAGGCTTATGGTTGATACATCGGTGCTGTTTGCATAAATATACAAATCGCCTGAAGTAGGATTAGGGTATACATTTACTTTATTGCTAATGTCTGTAATCTGCCTGATTCCTGCAAAGTATTTATACTTATCACGAAACTTGGCGCCGGTAGGAACAAAATTTCCGCTTGTATAAGTGCCGTCAACTTCCAGCATAGGGATGTTTTCGGTAAGCGACAACCATTTATAACTGCGTTGCACATCGGGCGTAGCAAAACCAAAGGTGCTATAGTGTATGCTATCTTTGCCATAAGTAGTAGAAACCACACGAATACAAGGTACACTATCATAAGGTGTTTTAATAATACCCCACCCATCTACATCGGTAATGCGATAACCAAATTGAGAGTAGGAAACCGTACTTGTTAAAGCAACGGTAACTTTATATTGGGTGCTATCATGATTTAAATAGGTTAAAGGGAAAACGTAAATCTGATCGGGAGTGGTGTAGTTATCTCCTAAAGGAAAGCCGCTATAGGTAAATGCTAAGCCTTTTGTTTCGAAAGAAGCGGCGGTATTTTTATAAAAATCGTAAACATTATGAAACTCATAGGTTGAAAATCCAATAGAATCGGCAATTTCTATCCCATAATCTCCCGGAAAATAAAAAGAATAAGCGGTTGATGATGCGGGGGTGTAATCATACACCCCTTGTCCGTTAGCAACCAATGTATCAAAGTTCCAAAAAAAGTTAGTACCCGTTACGCTATAATTTACAGATGTAGCGCTACAAGTTGAGTATCTAATGGTATCTCCCGAAGAGGGCATGTTGGTATAGGTAATTGTTATTTGTGCATTTACCTTACCCGCAAATAAAAACAAAGCAAATAAGATAGATAATTGTAGTGATTTTTTCATGTATTTGTTTTTTTAGTTATTACTTAATCGCCTCACGCATTAGCTCTTCGTTTTAGCTGTTTTTTAATGCCTTCACTAAGTGCTTCGCGATTCGCAGCGCTCGACTGTTTAATTTTAGAAAGTAAAGGTATAACTATTTTCTAAACGTCAAAACACATTCTTAATATATCTCTTTTTACTACCTTTGCCTCCATGCTTGTAAAACCTTATTGCAACAGCCTTACAGCTTATAGTCGGTTTATTACCCGAGAGGTAAAAGCAGGGTGTTTAGGTATTGGCGGCGCTAACCCAATTCGCTTGCAATCTATGACGACTACCGACACGATGGATACCGAAGCGACAGTTTTGCAAAGTATTCGTATGATAGAAGCCGGTTGCGAACTGGTACGTATTACAGCCCCAAGCATAAACGAAGCCAAGAATTTAGAAGAAATAAAAAAGCAATTGGTTGCAAAAGGCTATCATACCCCCATTTGCGCCGATATACATTTTACACCCAATGCCGCTGAGTTTGCAGCGCGAGTTATTGAAAAGGTTCGCGTAAACCCCGGTAATTATGCCGACAAAAAAAAGTTTGAAGAGATTGATTATACCGATAGTGCTTACGAAGCAGAACTGGAGCGCATTCGCAAACGATTTACACCTCTGGTTAAAATTTGTAAAGAGTATGGCACTGCTATGCGCATTGGTACTAATCATGGCTCCTTAAGTGACAGGATATTATCACGCTACGGAGATACGCCGCTTGGCATGGTTGAAAGCGCTTTAGAGTTTCTGCGTATATGCGAAGAGAATAATTATCATGATATTATTTTGAGCATGAAAGCCAGTAACACGCAGGTAATGGTGCAGGCATACAGATTACTGGTTCAAAAAATGATTGAGACTAACCGCAACTACCCTTTGCATTTAGGTGTTACCGAAGCCGGAGATGGAGAAGACGGACGTATTAAATCTGCGGTGGGTATTGGTACTTTGCTGGAAGATGGTTTGGGAGATACCATTCGCGTATCCTTAACCGAAGAACCTGAGTTTGAAATTCCGGTGGCAAGGTCTTTAGCAGATAGGTACAATCAAATTCAAAATTCAAAATTCAAAATTCAAAATTGGGAACTGCCTTATAATCCTTATGAATACGAACGCCGACATACGCAGGAAGTATTAAATATTGGGGCTAAAAATGTTCCCCGCGTTATCGCGGATTTCAGCGCAAAGGAAAAAATTACCGCGGCAAGTTTATTTGCTTGTGGTTATAATTACTCTGTTCCACTTGATAAATGGAACCTGACCGAACAAGCCGCTGATTTTATTTATGCCGGAAATAATGTAGTAGATTTTGAATTGCCAGGCACATTGGGTGTTATATATAATGCAGAAGTGTGGGCAAATCATTCTAATCAGAAGCAATGTTATCCTTTATTTAGTGCAGTAGAATTCCTTAAAGCCGAAAAGAAATCGGATACTTTAAACTTTGTTGTTGCCCATAGTTTAACTCAACAAGTAATACAACGTATCGATAAAACAGTAGTACTGGTTTTTGATTGTGAGAACGAGCTTGCCATGAGTGAGCTACGCGGTCTGTTTATTTCTTTAGAGGAAAACAAATGCCATACTCCGGTTATCATTAAACGGAACTATAAAAACATAAACGAACAGGATTTTCAGCTTTTTTCCTCTACCGATATAGGTACTTTATTAATTGATGGCTTTGGCGATGGTGTTTGGATTAAACAACAAAACTGTGCGTCTCCGCAGGTTTGTAACTCAACCGCCTTTGGTATTTTACAGGCAGCCCGTACACGTATTTCTAAAACAGAGTATATTTCTTGTCCAAGTTGCGGGCGTACTCTATTTGACTTACAGGAAACAACCGCCAAAATCCGAACCGTTACCGACCATCTTAAAGGAGTAAAAATTGGCATTATGGGCTGTATTGTTAATGGTCCGGGCGAGATGGCAGATGCCGATTATGGCTATGTGGGAACAGGTGTAGGTAAAATATCTTTATATAAAGGCAAAGAGGTTATCAAGAAAAATGTACCTTCAGAAAACGCTGTACAGGAATTAATTAGCCTCATTAAAGAAGGGGGAGATTGGGTAGAACGAACATAGAAACGCTTCTATTCGTTTTTAATAAACCTCTAAATTTGGTTAATCAGCTCATTTTAAGCTATTTAAAATTTTCAAATAATTTTTGATACGTTGATTTTTTTTATTGCTTTGCAGCAAAATTAGAGTGTTTGTATTTGCTTTAATTTAAGTAAGAATTTAAAATTAGTTTAAAAAGATAATATATGTATTGGACACTGGAATTAGCCTCATGGCTTGAAGATGCGCCTTGGCCCGCCACGAAAGATGAACTGATTGATTTTGCGATGCGTTCGGGTGCGCCTATGGAGGTAATTGAAAACTTACAAGAGATAGAAGACGAAGGCGAGTCCTATGAAACCATCGAAGAAATTTGGCCTGATTACCCCTCTAAGGATGATTTCTTCTTTAATGAAGACGAGTTTTAGAAAAATTAAAAACACTTTACATTTAAATTAAATAAGGAAGCAAATAAAATGCTTCCTTTTTATTTTTTCAGACTATAGTTACATTAGGCCCCTTTCATAATTCACAAGATTGTACAAATAAAGTTTTCTTAAGTTCAACAAAACCTCGTGATAAAATGTTGATTATTGTATATGAAATGAGATGGAATAAAAGATTATAGTTTGAGGGCCTCAGGGGCAAAGATGCACGGCATCTTTGAGCCGGTATGTGCGGCAGGTATTCAAGACAAAACAATCTGCCACGCAGAATTAAAAGACGAACTATTACAGTATCTTTATTACTATAATCAAGGACGTTCACATCAAGGTATTCATGGAATAAAATCTATAGAAGTGATTAAAACGTTACCAAATTAATTAACCTTTACAAGAATGACAAACTATAATCCAAAAAACGCTAACAGATAAAGTAAACTATTAAGACTACTTCGCTTGATGCGGCAAGTATAGGTTAAAAGGTAAAAGGCGGGTAAGATGAATTAATTATCTTGCAACTACTAAGCGGCTTGTTTTAATAGCCTTTCCGCCAACAACCACTGAATAAACGTAGATACCTTCTTCTAAAGAGTTTATATCTATTTTAGTGTTGTTTGTATAGGTTTCTAATGGAACTGTTTTTACAAGTGCGCCAAGCATATTATATATTTTAACTGAAGCGGGTAAATTAACGTTGTTTAAATCATACGTTACCGATACAAATGAACTTGCCGGATTGGGCGCGATGTTTGAAATAGAATAATTATTTGCGAATTGTTTAATGCCGGTAGTAGCAGTTACATTATAGTTTATGGTTGTAGAAATAGAATCGCTGGGTGTAGCGCTATTAAATACAGTATACACAACCGAAGCCGTATTAGGAACATTAGTCGCTGTAAAATCAGTAAGAAAACCACCGCTTAAGAAAGAATTTGCGGAAATTGGAACAGCGGGGCTAAGCGTAGTAGTCGAAGCATAACAATTAGAGCCTAAGCAAAACGTAATAACATCACTACCGGAATTAGAAATGACACGTTTTTTAACTTTGATACTTATAGAAGATGAAGTGGTATTTTTAAGATTAAATTGAAAATCTCCGGAAGCGGAGGTATCTACCGTGAAATTGTAGGTATGCTGTGCAACCGAACCCGTTCCGCCTGATGCGCCTGTAGTATCAAGTACTTGGAAACTTTGCGCATTACTTTTTAAAAGACCTGTTAATGCTATTGACGCGATAAGTAAATGTTTTTTCATGAGTTTAATTTTTATGTTGAACTACAAATGTAGACTATTTATTTTATAAATTTAATACGCTGATTAAAAATTAACAACACGATTTATTTTAAGAACGCTATTCAAATCAAAGACAGTTTACAATTACTTAACCTCCATATTGGTAACTTTTACCGATTATTATACCCAATACTTATAGAAAAATTTGGATACATAACAAGTTGCTTTACATTTGCAAAATAACTAAAAATAAAAAAATCATGACAAAAACTATTCTATCATTAGCCTTCGGTGTATGCATTGGCATGGCCGGAGTTGCCCAGGTACCCTTCTCGCAAAACTTTTCGGGTACAACAACGGGTGCAATCACATCAACTCCGCCTTCGGGTTGGACGTCAACTACTACAGCCTCAGTTAGTCCTGTAATAAAATGGACATTTGGCGATTCGGCTACTGAAAGCAGCACTTATTTTGCGCCTCCGGCTCACGGCATATTCGCCATGTTAAATAGCGATTCAGCAGGTGATGCAGCCGGAGTACCTACTCAGGTGCTTTGCGATGCGTGGCTAAAAACTCCTGTTATTACAGGTATTCCTGCAGGAACCTATTTAAGCTTTGATTATTACTTTTTGCATTCCTCATGTACAACTTATGGTGGTAATTCATCTCCATCTTTACCGTATGAAATTTTCGTGGTACATGTTTCAACCGATGGTGGTTCTACATGGGCTGTGTTAGATTCGGTACCAGGTATAACTACCAATGCCTGGGCTACCACTCATGTTAGTCTTGCCGCTTATTCAGGTATGAATATTATGCTTGGCTTTGAATATAATAATGGCAGCACTTGGATGAATGGCGCTGGCTTTACTAATCTTAATGTTTATGTTCCTCCAACAAATTCTATAGAATATTATTCTATCACTCCTGCATTAGGTACTCCCGCATCTTATACAGTTGCGGGTGATAATATATCTGTCTCCGGACAGGTTATTAATTTAGGAAGCAGCCCTATAACTACCTTCACGGCGGTATATACTGATGGAACCAATACATATACTACTGTGCCAACCGGTTTAAATGTTGCCGCTTACGATACAGCGTCTTTTACTTTTACTAACGCGTACAATGTTGCTTTAGGTAGCCACCCTATCAAATCATGGGTTTCATTAGCCGGTGCTACTCCTGCTTCTAACGATACATTAAACACAACTCTTGTAGGAGCGGCATTTTTACCTACACACCAACTTACTATTGAAGAAGCAGGTGGTTGCTGGTGTGGGTATTGCCCACGCGGTATATATTATATGGATACTATGCGTGTTGTTCACCCAACAGGTGTTTCTTTAATATCGGTACACGACAATACAAATGGAACAGATCCAATGGCGGTTTCAGTTTATGATAATGGTATGGTTGGTCTGCCTGGTTTTACAGGATTCCCTACTATTGCCGTTGAAAGAAAAGAACTTTTAGACCCTCAGCAAATATTCCAAGGTTATAGTGACCATGCGTCAGATTTTGGTTATGCTGATTTAACACTTACCACCTCATCTACGGGTACTACTTCAATAAGCGCGACCGCTACTGTAAAACCTGCTGTCGATTTAAACGGCACGTATCAATTAGCATTAGTGTTAACCGAAGATAACGTACAAAATGCAGCTAGCACATACGAACAGCATGATTATTATTCAGGAGGTTCTTTAGGATATTTAACTGATCAAACTATTGGTGTAAACTTCGCGGCGGTTTATACAAATAGTTTTGTGCCAGCGGCTTCTATGAAATATAATCACGTAGCTCGTTCTATTTCTACTAGCTTTACCGGAGACCCAGGAAGTTTACCTGCCTCTATGACTGCAGGTACTACCTATACTTATAACTTTGCAAGTACATCTATGACTGCATGGAATTCAACTAATTTACGCGCTGTGTTATTATTGATTGATGCTTCAACCTCTGGCGGTGTTATATTAAACTCTGTATCAACTAATATGGGTTTAACAAGCATAGCTAAAAATAACGGTAATATTACAGCCGTTAATTTGTTCCCTAATCCTGCAAACAGTTCATTTAATATGGACGTTAACCTTACTAAAGGCGAAAAAACAGAGATTACTTTATTCAACGTAATGGGGCAAGCGGTTTCTACTAATAGCTACAGCTTTAGTCCGGGAGAGAATATTGTAAATATTCCAACCGACCAATTATCTAATGGTGTATACATGGTATTGGTTTCTTCGCCAAGCGGCGTTTTCCAAACCAAGGTAAACGTTATTAAATAATAGGGCATAAAACATAATAATCCCTCCGCCAAAAACGGGGGGATTTTTTTAAACCAATTTTAATTTAGCACGATGAAAAAAACATATATCGCGGTAGCTATTACAGCTATTTGCTTAATGGCTTTTAAATTTGATGGGGGGAAAATTCCGGTTGTAACTATTAAAAATATAGATGGCTCTAAAGTAAGTACGGCAACCTTTACCAATAATGGTAAACCAATTATCATTAGTTTTTGGGCGACCTGGTGCAAACCCTGTAAAAAAGAATTAGATAACATACTGGATGATTATGCCGACTGGCAAAAAGAAACCGGTGTAAAAATTATCGCCATCTCTATTGATGACGCGCGTACTTCATCAAAAGTAATTACCGATGTAAAAACCAAGAGCTGGCCTTATGAGGTATACTTAGACGATAACCAGGATTTTAAACGCGCTATGAATGTAAATGTAGTACCTCATACATTTATTATAGATGGAAAAGGAGAAATTGTTTGGCAGCATAATTCTTATGCTGAAGGCGATGAGATTCAGTTATATGAAAACGTGAAACACCTTATTAAAGGCGAAAAATTAGAACATTAGAACGCTGCTTTGTGAAAAGAATATTTTATTTAGGACTATTATTTTGTAGCGGCTCCGCTTTCGCTCAGGTTAAAGATTCGGTTATATCAAAAGCTAAAGATATAGTAGAGTCTATACACGGTAACTTTCAGGTAGACGCCCAGTATTATAATAAAGATACTACCATTGGCGCGCCCATTGTTCCGCAAAAAGTATTATCAAACGGATTTGGAAATATAAACTACATCCGTGGAAATTTTTCGGCAGGTATGCGCTATGAAAGTTACAATCCTGTCATGCAGGGTTTCGACCCACGCTATCAGGGTACTGGTATACCCTACCGTTATGCCAGATATAAAATAGCTAACTTAGACATTACCGCCGGAAATTTTTATGACCAGTTTGGCAGCGGCATGATTTTCCGTGTGTACGAAGACCGTGGACTTTTATACGATAATACCATGGATGGCTTCCGGGCTATTTACAATCCTATAAGGGGTATAACCATAAAAGCTATGATAGGACATCAGCGTACTTTTTTTACAGAAAGCCCCGGCATAGTACGTGCAAGTGATATGGATGTGAACCTGAATGAATTGTTTAACCCGTCGGGTACCGTAAAAACCAAAGTAACCCTTGGCGGAAGTTTTGTAAGCAAATATCAGGCAAGTACAAGTCAAACTTTAAACGAACCTGCCAATGTTGGCTGTGGGGGTGGAAGATTAACCGTTATTAACGGAGGATTTAATTTTTATAGCGAATATGCTAACAAGATTAATGACCCATCTTATGCAAATAACTACAGCTTTAAAAACGGGCAAGGACTTTTAGTTACTACATCCTATGCGGGAAATGGCTTTTCGTTTATGTGGGCGGGAAAATATACCGACAATATGAGTTTCCGTAGCGATAGAGACCAAACGCTTAATGCAGCCATGATAAATTACATGCCTACATTAACCAAATACCAAACCTATTTATTGGCAACATACTATCCCTATGCTACACAGCCTAATGGGGAAATTGCCACGCAGGGAGAAATACAATACAAGGCTAAACGTGGTTCGGTGTTGGGAGGCAAATACGGAATGGAAATAGCACTAAATGGCTCTATGGCTTTTGGTACTGATACTGTTCGTCTTGCTCCGCAAAATGATGCGAGGCAATACCACTATACCATAGACCCCTATAAATTAGGACAAGAATATTTTCATGATTTTAATATAGAGATATTTAAAAAATTCTCTAAAAAAGTAAAGACTACATTCTTATACTGCAATCAATTCTACAACAAGAATATTATTATAGAGAATTCCTCTGCCAATGAATTTGCCAATATAAAAACAAATGTGTTTGTTACCGACTGGACTTTTAAATATAAACCTGTTTCCTCTATCCGTATGGAAGCACAATGGATGCAAACCAAACAAGATAAAGGTTCTTGGGCAGAGGCTATGATAGAGTGGTGGCCAAAGTCTAATTTTTATATGGCGGTGGTAGACCAGTATAACTATGGTAACCCCAATAAAAATTTACAAATTCATTATTATTTGGTTAATATAGGTATTATACGTGATGGCACCCGCATTACCATGTCTTATGGCAAGCAAAGAGCTGGTGTATTTTGCGTAGGTGGTGTTTGCCGAAATGTGCCTGCATCAGACGGTTTATCAATGACAATTATGCAAAGTTTTTAAATGAAAAAAGAGGAAGCCCGCGGATTTCACAGATAGAATCTGCAAGTATCAGCGTAATTTGCGGGAAATAACAAATTGAAAATATTTTATATCTTTACTACAATGAAAAAACACTTCAGTTATCAGTTAACAATTATCAGTAAACAGGTATTAGTATTCACTGCTTACTGTTTACTATTTAGTGCTTGCGACTATATAATAAACCCACTATTACCCACATCGGGTGGGGCATTAAATAAATCAACTACGGTAACAGCTACTGACAGTACCGGCAATTTAAAAAACATATTAGTTGAAGATTATACAGGCGAGGACTGCGAAAATTGTCCGGCTGCTGCCGACGAATTAGATACGCTGATAAAAACCTATGGAAGCCGTATTACCCCAATGTCAGTAAACACGGGAGGCTACGCAGCTCCTTCAACACCTCTTCCGGCTCCGTATAAATATTATAATTACACCAGTGCAACAGGAGACGTATATGGTGGACTTGCCGGATTTAACGTGCAGGCTTTCCCAAATGGGTTTATCAATCGTCAGGGCGCATTAGCCCAAAATCCAAGCCCTTATTCTATATGGGGCAGCATGGTAGCTGCTTCTATTGCCAGCGATACCTGCTTTATTAAACTTAAACTCAGCACACAGTTTGATACAGTATCTCGGAACCTTAGTGTAACAGCCAGTACTACTTTTTTAAAAGCCCTAAGCGGCTCTTATAATTTGGTACTATTACTTACCGAAGATAGTATGATATCGCCCCAACTTAGAATTTCTGTGGGCGAAATTCCAAATTATGCACATCGTTATGTTTTGCACGATGCTATAAACAGCACCTGGGGAGATAGTTTGACTAATCATTCAACTATAAATCAAACGCTAACACAAACCTTTTCATACGCTATAGCCACATCTTATCCTAACAGTACCAGTCAGCCAAACCCTACTTTAAGTACGGCTGCTATAGCCTGCAATTATAAAAAATGCAGGGTAGTTGCTTATATTTATAAGGCAAATGCAAGCACTACGCAATACCCTGCACAGTATATAGTATTGCAATCATTGCAATTAAAAATATACCAGAAATAATACCTGTTTTTTACCCCTTTTAAAAACTTATCGTAAATTTAATATACGTAGCAATTTCTTAACACTTCAATAATACCAGGCCTTTCGAAATAATAAGTTGCAGTCACAAAAAAGCACTTATGCTTACGTCAGGTAATGCAGGTACAGCAAAAGAAGATTTATCCTTAAAGATATGCACTTGTTTTTAAGTGCTGTGAATAAAAAGTCGGTTATAGTACATTAGCTATTTCTCTCCTATATCTTATAAAATCACTACTTTTGCCTGTTTTTAAAGCTAATTGATGATGGATAAATTCTCGTATGTAGGCACCGGTGATGTAAACGCGATAGAGGCATTGTTTCAGCAATATGTAAAAGACCCCAATGCCGTAGATGCCTCTTGGAGAGATTTTTTTAAAGGCTTTGAGTTTGCTCAAACATCATATTCTCTCTCCCCTGCGGGGAGAGCCGGAGAGGGGTCTGTTATACCCGAAAACGTAAGTAAAGAGTTTAAGGTAATTAACCTTATAAACGGTTATCGCCAGCGAGGCCATTTGTTTACTAAAACAAACCCCGTTAGAGATCGCAGAAATTATACCCCCACATTAGATATTGAAAACTTTGGCTTAGCTAAAACAGATTTAGAAACGGTGTTTCATTCGGGTAATGAAATTGGTATTGGTTCCGCTAAATTAAAAGATATTATCGCGCATTTAGAGCAAACCTATTGCGAGAGCATTGGGGTTGAGTATTTGTTTGTGCGCGAACCACAGGTAGTAAAGTGGTTGCAAGACCGCATGGAGAAAAGCAAAAACACGCCCTCTTTCAGCACTGCCGAAAAGAAAACGATATTAAATAAACTTACTCAGGCGGTTGTTTTCGAAAATTATTTAGCTACTAAGTTTGTAGGACAAAAACGTTTCTCTTTAGAAGGTGGCGAAGCTTTAATTCCTGCCATGAATACGTTGATGGAACATGGTGCCGAATTGGGTATTCAGGATTATGTAATTGGTATGCCGCATCGCGGAAGGCTGAATGTGCTTACCAACATCATGAACAAAACCTATAAGGATGTTTTTACTGAATTTGAAGGCAGACCCAGCGAAGACAGCTTGTTCGACGGGGATGTAAAATACCACATGGGTTATTCATCTGACCAGATAAGTGATACAGGCAAAAAAATACATGTTAGTTTAACACCTAACCCTTCTCACTTAGAAACCGTTAATCCGGTTGTAGAAGGAATTGCCCGTGCTAAAATTGACAACTTATATAAAGGAGATAACAGTAAGGTTTGTCCTATTTTAATGCATGGCGATGCCGCTATTGCCGGACAAGGCATTGTGTATGAGGTTATACAAATGAGTCAGTTGGAGGGTTATAAAACCGGAGGTACCGTTCATTTTGTGGTAAATAACCAAATTGGCTTTACTACCAATTATATGGATGGACGCTCTTCTACCTATTGTACTGATGTGGCTAAGGTTGTTCTCTCTCCCGTGTTTCACGTAAATGGAGATGATATTGAAGCCGTTTGTTTTGTAGCAAAACTGGCAATGGATTTCCGCCAAACTTTCCACCGCGATGTATTTGTAGATATTTTATGTTATCGTAAGTATGGGCACAACGAAGGCGATGAACCTCGCTTTACACAACCATTGCTATATAAGATAATTGCTTCGCATCCTAACCCAAAAGATATTTATGTAAAGAAATTAACGGATGAGAATTCTCCTTTAGTTGCCGAAGCAAAAGCTATTGAAAGTGCATTTAAAGCAGAACTTGATACAAATTTAGATGAAGCCAAGAAAACAGAAAAGGCTAAAGTAACTTCTTTTTTAGAAGGAAACTGGCAGGGAATAAAAATGGCTACTGATACTGATTTTGACCAATCTCCGGTAACAGCCATTAACGAAAAATTGTTTGTAGATTTAGCTAAACGCACTACCGAATTACCAAAAGATAAAAAATTCTTTAATAAAATTCAGAAAGTATTTGATGATAGGAAAGCCATGATTGCCGGCGATAATTACGATTGGGCGATGGGCGAGTTGTTGGCTTACGCATCCATAATGAGTGAAGGAAACCATGTACGTTTTAGCGGGCAGGATGTGGAGCGCGGAACCTTCTCGCATCGTCATGCGGTTGTAAAAGTAGAAGACAGTGAAGAAGAATATATACCATTAAATAACCTTGGTACCAAAGGCGAATTACGCATTTACAATTCCTTATTAAGTGAATATGGTGTGCTTGGTTTTGAATATGGTTATGCTTTTGCTTCGCCTAATATTCTTACTATTTGGGAAGCTCAGTTTGGAGATTTCTTTAATGGCGCGCAAATTATCATCGACCAATACCTTGTGGCTGCTGAATATAAATGGCGTCGTATGAATGGCTTGGTACTGTTGTTGCCTCATGGTTATGAAGGACAAGGGCCTGAACACTCATCCGCACGCATGGAGCGTTTCTTGCAGTTATGTGCAGAAAACAACTTGCAGATAATTAATGCCACAACACCCGCACAACAGTTTCATGCATTGCGTCGCCAGTTAAAAAGAGATTTCCGTAAACCTTTGATTTGCTTCACTCCTAAAAAATTATTGCGTTACCCAACTTGTGTAAGTAAGCTGAAAGACTTTACCGAAGGTCGTTTTCAGGAAGTGATTGATGATAGCGCTGCTGACGCTAAAAATGTAAAACGTGTTGCCTTCTGCACCGGTAAAGTATATTACGATTTAATTGAGCGCAGAGAAAAAGAAGGTGCAAACGATATTGCATTTGTGCGTATAGAACAGCTGTATCCTTTCCCGCACAAACAAGTAGATGCTATCTTAAAGAAATACAACAAAGCAAAAAATTATTTGTGGATACAGGAAGAGTCTGAAAACGCGGGTGCATGGAGACATATAGAACACACGATGAAAGGCACGAACTTAACCTACATAGGCAGAGATGAAATGGCGGCTCCTGCAACAGGTTTCTCTAAACGACATGCAGCCGAGTTGGAAGACATATTGAGTAAGACATTTATTAAAGTATTAGTTAAATAAAGATGTTAAGTGAACAGCAAAAAAATATCATTATTGAAACACTAAAACCATTTAATCCGGTTTACATTGGTTTGTTTGGCTCATACGCCCGTAATGAAGAAAGGGAGAATAGTGATATTGATATTTTATACGAGCTTAAAGCAACCTACACCTTATTTGATTTGATGGATTTGCAAAATACATTACAGACTAAATTAAATAAAAAAGTAGATTTAGTTTCAAAAAAATATATCAATAAGCATCTAAAACCGTATGTAGAGCATGATATAAAAATTCTGTTTAATGCCTGAAAGAAATCTTAAATATTTAAAACACATCTTCGATTGTATTAATGATATAGAAACATTTGTTGAAGGTTATAATGAGAATACTTTTATAAATGATAAAAAAACATTTAATGCTTCTATCAGAATGTTTGAGGTAATTGGAGAGGCAACTAAAAGAATAAGTGCTGATTTTAAAACCCAACATAATCATATTGACTGGAAAAGGATTGCCGGATTGAGAGATGTGTTAATTTATGATTATGAAGGCGTTGATTTAGATGCGGTTTGGCAAATTATTAAAATAAATCTCCCTCAGTTAAAAAAAGAAATAGAAAACTTATTAAACTAAATTAATATGGCAATAGTAGAATTAAAAGTACCCAGCCCCGGAGAATCTATTACAGAAGTAAGCATTGCTCGTTGGTTAAAAAAGACGGGTGATGTAGTTGAGAAAGACGAACCGCTTGCAGAAATAGATTCTGATAAAGCAACGCTTACGCTAAATGCAGAAGATAGTGGTAAGATTGAAATACTTGCCGCAGACGGAGATACTGTTAAGGTGGGACAAGTAGTTGTGAAAATTGATAACTCGTTTAAACCCGAAGCTAAAGCAGCACCTAAAAAAGAAGAAGCTAAAGTTGAGGTGAAGAAAGAAGATAAAAAAGAAGTTGCTGTTGCAGCTGAAAAATCCGCAACGTATGCAAGTGGCACACCAAGTGTTGCTGCGGCAAAAATTATGAGTGAGAATGGCGTGAAATCTTCTCAAGTAAATGGTTCCGGTAAAGATGGACGCATAACCAAACAAGATGTGTTGGCAGTTCTTTCTAATGGCTTACCAAATGTACAAGAGGTTCTATCAAACTCGTGGAAAGGCGGCAGAGACAAAGACCGTCAGAAAATGAGCGCTTTGCGCAAAACAGTTGCCAAGCGTTTGGTTGCCGTTAAAAATGAAACTGCCATACTTACCACCTTCAACGAGGTTGATATGAGCGGTATTAATGCCATACGTGCCAAGTATAAAGATAAGTTTAAAGAAGTGTACGGCAGCAACGTTGGCTTTATGAGTTTCTTTACCAAAGCGGTATGTGAGGCATTGTATCATTTCCCTGCTGTTAACGGAATGATTGACGGAGAAGAACTGGTGTACAATAAATATTGTGATATAGGTATTGCTGTTAGCGCCCCAAAAGGTTTAATGGTGCCTGTATTGCGCAATGCGGAGCTGATGAGCCTTGCACAAATAGAAGCGGAAATAAAAAACTTAGCTATTAAAGCCCGTGATGGTAAACTAACCATTCCCGAAATGGAAGGTGGAACATTTACCATTACCAATGGCGGTGTGTTTGGTTCTATGATGAGTACCCCTATTATCAATCCTCCACAAAGCGCTATTTTAGGTATGCACAATGTAGTTGACAGACCTATGGCTGTTAACGGAAAAGTAGAAATACGCCCTATGATGTATGTTGCCCTTAGTTATGACCACCGCATTATAGACGGACGCGAGAGTGTTGGTTTTTTAGTGAAAGTAAAAGAAATGCTAGAAAATCCTACACGTATTTTATTTGGCGGAAAAAACCCCGAAGAAGTTTTATTGGGCTTGTAATTAGAACTTTCTCAACTCAAAATTTTGTCCCAAGTATACACGGCGTACTTCTTCATCGTTGGCTAAATCATCGGCACTACCTTGTTTAATTACACTGCCTTCAAAAAGCAGATAGGCTCTGTCAGTTATAGAAAGTGTTTCGTGTACGTTGTGGTCGGTAATTAAAATACCTATGTTTTTCTCTTTCAGCTTTCTTACTACATTCTGAATATCCTCAACAGCAATAGGGTCAACCCCCGCAAAAGGTTCATCCAATAAAATAAACTTAGGATTAGTAGCCAAACAACGTGCAATTTCCGTACGGCGGCGCTCTCCTCCTGATAACTGGTCGCCCAAATTTTTACGAACATGATTCAAATTAAACTCTGCAATAAGCGATTCTAGTTTTTCAGTTTGTTCTTGTTTACTTAGTTTGGTCATTTCAAGCACGGCGCGCAAATTATCTTCAATACTCAATTTACGAAACACAGATGCTTCTTGCGGAAGATAACCAATGCCCATCTGAGAGCGCTTATACATGGGAAAGTTTGTAATCTCCGTATCATCTAAAAAGATCTTTCCACTATTGGGTTTTACCATCCCCACAATCATATAAAAGGAAGTGGTTTTACCGGCACCATTGGGGCCCAGCAATCCAACAATTTCTCCCTGTTTAACCTCTACACTTACTTCCCTAGCAACTGTGCGGCTTTTGTAGCGTTTAGTTATTTTTTCAGACCGTAATATCATAAATGAAAGCACTAAGGTAAGGCAAAGATGCTAAGTTTTATTTTAATGCGCGTCATTCTTGAAATTAACCTGTTTATAAGTTTTTCGCATCTAATGCCTATATAGAAAAGAGAGGTAAGAACTTGCTTAAAAACTTTTCAGATTAAAAAAAATATCTAAATTTGCAGCCCAATTGTCCGATGGTGTAACTGGCAACACGACTGATTTTGGTTCAGTAGAGTCCAGGTTCGAGCCCTGGTCGGACAACAACCAACAGAAACAAACACTTGTAAATCAATAATTTACAGGTGTTTTTTGTTTTTAGGGGACACCATAGGGGACGGTATAAGGCAGTATTTTACTAAGTAAATAGTATATGGTAAGCGGGGAGCAAGTACGTGCAGCATATCAATGAAAAAACAAGGTTTTATTTGGTTTTTACACACTTTTTTCGTACTTTTATTTGATGAGTAGCAATACGCATATAGGGTTTTTAACTGGGTTTGTATAGTGAATTACTGCCTCATAGACGAAACTGACCCAAAGGATATGTTTGAATGTGAGGGACACGTATTAAAGACCTTCTTTGAGTCTTCCAAACTGTTTAATGAAAGACAAAGTTTAGTGTCAATTAGAAAAACGCGGCACATAGAACAATGTTTAAAGAATCACCCGGACAACTACTTTAATATAGTACAACTTTCGGGACATGGTTTATACACACGAAGCACTAAAACTAATTTAGATTATTCCTTTATTGTACAAAGGCGTGGAAATAAGGATGTAGAAATTTTTAGACCTGATTCAATAGTTAGAACCGCTTTAAAAGCTGATGTTATTTTATCTATGAACTGCCAAACTTTTAATCCCATGTTTAGTAGTGTACGAAACCTTTTATAAAAGTTACAACCCAAAGGCAGCCGACCGCTTAGGCGTAGTTTACACGCCTAATGAAATTGTAAACTTTATGATAGAAAGTACCGACTACCTTTTGCATAAACACTTTGGCAAGTTTTTAGAAGATAAAGGCGTTGAAATATTAGACCCCGCTAAGATTAATACTGATTTGGAATAGCTGAGGTGCTTTGTATATAAATCTCTCATGTATAGTTTTTATACATGAGAAAGTCGTCATGTATATAATTTATCATTATTTTTACATGATAAATCACTCAGGTATAATTTCTTTACATGACAAAAAAAGTACAAACTATACATACAAGTAACGAAACTCCTTATAATAACCTACCGTTATTGCCTCCTTTAAAGGACAAAATTGAAACGGTAAAGGTGCTTAAACAGCTTGTAAAATCTTCGGTAGCGTTGGCAGAGTTAAAAGGCTTAGCTAAAATACTACCCAATCCTAATATCTTACTAAATGCTGTTATATTAAAAGAAGCCCGTGCCAGTTCAGAAATTGAGAATGTAATAACTACTCAGGATAAATTATATCAGGCTTTATCTGCTAAAGGTTCTCAAATTGATAGTGCAACCAAAGAAGTATTGCGTTACCGTGAAGCTATGCTATACGGGTTTAGTTTTATTAAAAAGAAAGGCTTTTTAAGTGCCAATGCCATTATAGAAATACAGCAAATATTAGAAGAAAATACTGCGGGTATTCGTAAACTATCCGGTACAGCCCTTCGCAATGCAGCCACAGGGAAAGTAATTTATACGCCCCCTGATAACATAGATACCATTTCCCGATTAATGAGCAATCTCGAAAAGTACCTCAACGAAAAAGATGAAGTTTCGCCACTTATAAAAATGGCAATTCAGCACTACCAATTTGAAAGCATACACCCTTTTTATGATGGTAACGGTCGTACGGGCAGAATAATTAATATACTTTACCTTATATTAAATGGCTTACTGGAAACCCCTGTATTATATTTGAGTGCTTACATTATTGGTAACAAAGCCGATTATTATAAGTTATTACAGGAAGTAAGAACCAAAGATAATTGGGAGGCATGGGTTTTGTATATTCTAAAAGGAATAGAGCAAACCGCAAACGAAACCATTGCACAGGTAAACGAGATTAACCAATTATTTATTAAAACACAGGAATTTGTAAAGGCAAAAGCCCCTAAGTCGTATAGTAAGGAATTAATAGAATTACTATTTGAGCATCCCTATTGTAAAACGGAATACTTAACCGAGCGTTTAAACATTTCACGTATAACAGCAACCAAATATTTAAAGGAACTTGAGAAAATTAAAATCTTGCAATCAAAACAAGTTTGGAAAGAAACACTTTACATAAACACACAATTATTTAATATAATTCAAGTTGCTAGTTAGATTTCTTTGAAAATAGGGTTAGCAAAGGTTAAGTAATTTTGTTTTGCACAATAAAAAAACAAAACCTATGCTAAACCCATATAAAATTACTGCTATTTTTTGTTTGA